>Ga0209048_10005605_pt1 | contig 11837 bp, 12 predicted proteins | sample FrelakmetCRP12CR_FD_187146 | JGI IMG/M metagenome (GOLD analysis project Ga0209048, IMG submission 187146) | Freshwater lake sediment microbial communities from the University of Notre Dame, USA, for methane emissions studies - CRP12 CR (SPAdes)... | ecosystem: Environmental > Aquatic >... | reverse complement strand
TTTCCGCGATATTGTGCACCTGACATAAGAATAGGTAAACTGTGTTCTTAATGCTGTTTTTTTTTGGTACCTGCCGCCATCTGTCACCATGAAGTCAACCCGCAAGGCCGGATATCCAGTGAATAAATCCTTCACTTACCGGTAACAGGAACGCTGAAGCTGCACAGAATGTCCCCATCATAACGATACATGCAATCTTTCGCTCCCATCCAAGAAGCCATGTCACAGCAGGGCAGACAAAAAACCCAACTACCAGCATCCCGGGGACAAGGGCAAAAACCCCGTATTTTTTAACAAGTGGTGATGAACCGTATTTCCCTTGTGTTCGCTCAAGAAAACGGGCCACCCGGGGTGAATATTTCCCGGAATGATCAAATATTGATAACTGGAAAAAAATAATTCCGGTCGCTACAAGTGAAACAATAATAAATGTAATGGCATTATCCATGTCAAGCGCAGTACCGATGAACACGGCCCCATATTCAAGTATCAATGTCGCTGACATCAGTACCAGGACAGACCCAGGTGGGACCATGAAGAAAAAACCGGCAATAAATGGTGCTATTCCTCCAATAAATAGTGCAATAATGCAATCCCTGGATATCACCCTTGCAGGGAGGCCCGGTCCGGTCATGATGGCTGTTAAGATATAAGAACCCGGGGGGAATATGTTATCGGGAGAAGTACACGGGAAGATGAAGATTGTCGTATCAACCGGTGAGCGGCCAAGTGGGACTCACCTGCTCCGGTATAATCCTGACCTGATTGAAGTTCGACTTGACCTGTTGCAGGGGGACATCCCCGGAGCTGTCCGGGAATGGTATGCGGAGACTGAAATTCCATTAGTCCTGACTCTCCGGAGTGAGCAGGAGGGAGGGGCATTTTCCGGTGATTCTGACCTCTGGATCGAAACCATTACGCCTCTTCTCCCCTATGCGTCCTATATCGATATTGAACAACGGTTCTCCTCTCATGCCCGTTACATCAGGGAGCAGGGAGTCAGCATCATCGCTTCAAATCACATGAAACGTATGCCGTCAATAGAGGAACTGGCCGCAATCGACGACGCTCTCCGTGAATATGGTGATATACCCAAAATTGTCGTCACCCCATCAGATGAACATGACATGGTCCTCTTCCTCTCATTTACTATCCACGCAGAAAAACCGGTGATATCGAGTATTATGGGAGAACATTACCGGTACATGCGTCCGATTCTCCCCCTGTTTGGTTCAGAGTGGATATTCGCGCATGCAGGTGAAGCTACCGCTGCGGGCCAGTACCATATCAGCGACCTCCGGGAAATTTATGCCCGTCTCCTGGCAGGGAACGGGACGGCAAATACCCGTTAATAACCTGCAAAAGATACCTGAAATGGTACGTGGTGTCATCCCACCCCTGTTTTATCAGGGGTTTCCTTTTTTTAGAATGCGCTAAAAAAAGGGAAAAATCAGGCAGGGTTATTCTTCAGGATGTCCTGAAACCCTGAATATTTCAGTTGTTCAAGGAGGCCGTCAACCAACACCAGCGCGATCATCGCCTCTGCCACCGGGACAATCCGCGGGGCGATGCAGGGATCGTGCCTCCCCTGAACAGAGATCGTTACAGGCATGCCGGTAACCGTCACGGTCTGTTGTTCCCTTAAAATAGAGGGTGTCGGTTTTACAGCGATGCGGACGATAATATCTGCCCCCGTGCTGATACCCCCAAGAATACCACCTGCATGGTTGGTCAAAAACCCTTCAGGGGTCATTTCATCGTTATTTTCACTCCCTGACAATGCAGCTGCACGGAACCCTTCACCAATCTCCACGCCTTTCACAGATCCAATCCCCATCATGGCATGGGCAATAGCAGCATCGAGTTTACCTGATACCGGGTCCCCGATACCCGGAGGCGTACCTTTCGCAAGAATCTCTACAATTCCCCCGACAGAATTTCCAGCGTCCCTGGCAGTCCTGATCTCTGCTTCCATTTCAGCAGGAAGTGTTTTTCCATGGACTTCTATGACCCGCCCTGATATTGATACCCCTATATAGCCAAGAACCTTCAGACCGACGGCACCTGCAGCAACGCGGGATATCGTCTCTCTTCCGGAACTTCGTCCCCCACCCCTGAAATCCCGGATGCCATATTTTACCAGGTAGGTATAATCAGCATGCCCGGGCCTGAATACATCCTTCAGGGGAAGGTAATCTTCGGTTTTCATCTCCTTATTCCGGATAATAAGGGCGATCGGTGTGCCGGTGGTTTTTCCCTCGAATATCCCTGATAGTATCTCCACACGGTCTTCTTCATTTCTCTGCGACGCCAGATCTGACTGGCCGGGGCGTCGCCTGTCAAGGAGTGGCTGGATATCTGATTCTGTTAACGGGACACCTGCCGGGCATCCGTCTATAACTACACCAAGCGCTTTTCCGTGGCTTTCCCCGAACGTGGTACAGCGGAAATTATTACCAAAGGTATTCACCGGGAACACCCTCTCCAAGGGCTGGCAGGCCCGGTACATGAAAAATACCTTGTTACCGTGTTCATATAACATACCCCCGTACAACCGCAGGGAGCACCTCGATACCGGTGAAACAGCGGAACTGGGCACAGGCCTGGCGCACAAACATTTCAGTCCCGGGGATCGTGAGACAACCTGCTTTCCGGGCCGCGACCAGAAGCGGGGTGTCTGCAGGAGTATAGACCAGATCATAAATGGTCATCCCGGGTTTCAGCAGTGAGATATCAACTATTGACCGCATGTCAGACCCCATTCCAACCGGTGTTGCGTTGATGACGACATCAGGGTTGACTTCTGAAAACCCGGACAAGGGTTTGACCGGAACAGAAAACCTTTCTGATAGTTCCTTTGCTTTCGCCGGTGTCCTGGTAAGGATCGTAACCTCCATATCAAGGGACTGTAATGCATACACTGCTGCAGCAGCAGCTCCCCCTGCCCCGATAACTGCGGCCCGTGACCCTTTCAGGTGACTCAGTGGATCCATTATCCCGGTCCAGTCGGTATTAAACCCGAAGGTTGTACCTTCACACATCACGAGAGTGTTCGCTGCACCGATTGCCCTTACATGGTCATCTGCTTCATCGATAAAGGCCAGCGCCTCGGATTTAAAGGGGATGGTAACGGAAATACCGCGTATACCTGTTTTTTTCGCCTCCCCGATGATTTCCCCGAAGTCGGGCCAGCATAACCTTGTGTAGTGGCAGTTCAGGCGGTATTGCGAGAACAGGCGGTTAAAGAGAGGGGGAGAGAGACTATGGTTACACGGGTTTCCTGCAACAGCGTAGATACGGGTAAGGGGATCCCGGTCGGAGGATCCAATAGCGGATTCAAGTGCATCGGCCTCTTCCGGTTCAATTGAAGTTTTCCTCACAAATGACAGGAAACCTGCTGCACCCTTACTGGTTAAATTCCCCTCTGCCAGTATATGCCGTATGACCATGGCCGTCTCATTTGCGTCTTTCCGTGTAGTACTAATGCAAAAATCTGCTGATGCAATGTAAAACGGTCTCCTGATGGCCTGGAGCTCATGGATCTCCTCCCTGAGCGGAAGCCTTGTAAGGGAAGGGCGTTCTGTGCGGGCGATCCTCTGCTCAATGGTCCGGTCATCAGCAGTGAGAAGGAACACGGTGCTCCCCCGCCTTATTGCGGCCACGTTGGAGGGGTTCATTATTGCCCCTCCTCCCGTACTGACCACGGATTCAGATACATCAAGGGAGGCGATGACTGCACATTCCTTCTTCCGGAAATATTCCTCCCCGTGCTTCTGGAATATTTCATATATTGTCATCCCGGAACGTTTTTCGATCAGGGCATCTGTATCAAAAAACGGCACGCCGAGCATGTGTGCAAGGAGTTCCCCGACCCTTGTCTTACCTGTCCCCCGAAACCCGGTGAGAACAATTCTTACCATATCTAATCCTCCATTTTCACTGTATCGTACCACGTCATTCCGGTGCAATCCCCCTGATAATTTCAAAGAAATCTGGAAACGACTTGTCCACACATCCTGCATTTCTGATAGTTATATCCCCCCGTGTCAGTGCCAGTACCGCAGCACTCATAGCAGTCCGGTGGTCATCTCCCGGATCGACAACGCCGCCATGGAGTGGGACAGGTGTGATACTGATCCCGTCCCCGGTCATACTCGCATTACCCCCGAGTCCGTTCAGGAGGTCAACCGTTGCGTTCAACCGGTCACTCTCCTTGTATTTCAGGTGGGAGATACCAGTGATGTGGGACGGCGTGGATGCCATGGCTGCAACCATACAAAGTGTCTGTACCGTATCAGGAGATGAAGACATATCCATCGTGATTCCCGTAAGGTCTCCGGTCCTCTCAACCCTGATACTATCTGCCTGGTACGTAACCCTGCACCCCATCCGGCCCAGTGCATCGACAAACATACGGTCTCCCTGCACTGATCCGGGATTGAGACCGGCCACTTCCACAAAACCCCCGCAAACTGCAGCAATTGCAAAAAAGTACGATGCCGATGAGTAATCACCTTCGATGGTATAATTACGGCCTTCGTAACCTGTACCGGACCTGATCGTGAACCTGTGATATCCCTCTCGACCGGGTTTCACCCCGAATGTCTCCATGCAGTCAGCCGTAATATCAAGGTAGGAACGTGATGCGATATCCCCGGTAACCAGGACTTCGACATCGGCATCGGCATAGGGCGCCGGGATCATTAGTGCAGAAATAAACTGGCTGCTGATAGTGCCTGGAATTGAAACCACCCCGCCCCGGATTCTACCTTCAACAAGGACCGGAGGATACCCTGCGTTTGAAAGATACCTGATCCGGCCACCAATAGAATTGAGCGCTTCCACGAGATGTCCGACAGGGCGTTCCTGCATCCGTGGGCTCCCGGTAAAAATTACCGGTTGAGGGCATAACAACGCAGCTGCGGTCAGGAGCCGGAAGCTGGTACCTGAGTTTTCCATATCGAGGGCCGTCATCTTCTCACAGGAAAAGTGCCCGGAACAACCCCTGATGCGGAGCATTCCAGGCTCCCCGCTTATGCCCGCACCAAGCGCCCGGAGTGTACGGCAGGTGACCCGCGTATCTCCTGAATCAAGAGGATTTGTTATCTCTGAAACGCCATGGGCCATTGCCGCAATAATGAGCGCACGGTGTGTATAACTTTTTGAAGGAGGGGCGGTGACGCGGTACTCGCACTCCTTCATTTTTGGGAGGGTGATATTCACGGGTTCACCTCAAGACATTTATAACAACCAAGCCGCCGGATAATCGTCAGCTCTTCAAGCTCAGCAAGGGACTCCTCGTACCCGGGCGACGTGGTGATGTCCATGAAGAAAACGTAACTTCCCATACCTCTTTTTGATGGCCGGGACTCGATCCTGCAGAGGTTAATCCCGCGTCTTCCAAACACCGCGAGCAGTTCGTAGAGAAGCCCCGGGCGATCGGTTGCCGGATCAACAATAATACTGCACTTTTCCGGCCTTGATTCCTGCAGCGGGTGATCTGACACCCGGAAAAACCTCGTGACATTGTGGGGGTTGTTCTCTATATGGGAGAAAATTACCGGCAGATTGTAGACCTCTGAAATCTTTTTTGATACCACTGCCGCACCCCTGCGGTCACCCAGCAGTTCAATAGCACTCGCAGCATTGCTTTTTGTAGGGATTATCTCAATACCCAGTTTATCAAGGAATTCACTGCACTGCTCACTGGTCTGTGGATGGGCATAAATCACCGAGACCTCATCCACAGGAAGGAACGATGCAAGAAAATGATGAATCTCAATATAAATTTCCGCCGTTACAAAAACATTGTACCGCAAAAGACCGTCAAGTGAAGGACCTACCCCTCCGGCTTCGCTGTTTTCAACAGGTATCACCCCTTCACCCAGGCCCTGCTCCACGGTTGAGAGGACCGAGCCAATGGCCGGAAGGAGCCGGACCTTGTCGGCTGGAACTAATTTGCACGCAAGTTCATGGCTGAATGTCCCTTCCGGTCCAAGAGCGAACAGGGTCATCGTTTCACCATCGCTTCAATCAGGGAATCTGTCAGGGATGACGCGGTGTTGCAGTAATCACCGAAATGTTCGCTATTTTGGGTAAAAATCTGCTCAAACGAGAGACGTTCTCCCGATAACACGGTTCTTTTAACATCGCTAACAGCATGCTCACATGCTTCAAGTACAGCAGGTACGTAGGGGTTCATCCTGAGCATATCAGCGTATAAACCAGGGTCCTGTGAAAGGAGCCGGCCCATCAACCCGGTCTCTATCTGGTATACGGGACTCATAAAAGGTTCAGTGTCAGCGGGTGTAATACCAATTCTCCGCATGGTCTCAGCCATGCTGAGCGTGATGAAATGTGTCAGCCCCTGGACAACTGCCATCATCCTGTCATGCGCCTCAGGGGTGGTGATCGTTATCCTTGCACCCTCCCTCTCAAAGATATCAGTCAGCCTGTCAAGATTCTCCTGGCTGCACCGCCCCGGGGTGACAATTATTGTTTGTTGTTCAAATGTCCGGACGGTTGGCCCGAACATCGGGTGAAGCCCGATGACTTCCGCCTTTGAACAGAGCATCTCCCTGACAGGGAACACCTTGAGCGAGGTCAGGTCACAAATAACCTGCGATGCCGTGAGGTGAGGGGCAATGGTCCGGATCACTTCTGCCGTGGTATGGATGGGAACTGAAACGATGATGAGATCGGATTCTGATGCGATATCCATCGCGTTAACCCGGGTATTCCTCCCGGAACGTGCCACTTCGTGTCCAGCCCGTTCAAACACCCCGGAAAACAGGCGCCCCATCCTTCCGGTACCCCCGATGATACCTACCTTCATCATCGTGGGCCCCGGGATACTATTTCAGAGCAGCAACACTGGCACATATTCGTTACCATGATATATTCCATCTTCATTTTTCGATAATATGCTCTTTCACGGCTACCCCGAAATGGCGACCACTTTCCGTTACCGTCCCCATCACGACATCCCCGGTTTTTACGGAGGCAACAGAACAGGCACTCCCATCTTTTCGGACCAGGCGGATAGTCTCGGCATTCTGGAGAATGGCACTCACTTTTCTCCCCTGGTACTCAGCTTCAATGAGCAGGAGCGGACGTAGTTCAATCTTTACTCTCCCCACTGTTGCTTCTTTTGTCCTGCCCTGGTAATCCGAAATCAGTACCCGATCACCGGCCTTAAGATCTGACAGGTATGCGGTTTTTCCCCCGGGCATTGTAGCATAGGCATGAACTGCCCCGGCATTTACACGGAATGGCCGTGGTGAAACATACGGGTTTTCAAGCGTTTCCGCGTGGACGAGGAATGCTCCGGCCGAAGTATTGCCAATAAGCATCCCTTCACTGTCAGATAACATTGAACAGGTATCCACGCAGACCCGGTCACCCATTCCGGCGGGAGTTATCCTGGTGATGGTAAGGGGAGCGATTTCAGCTGGTTGAGACCCGGACTTAAGAAGTGACGCAACCTTCCTGACAACTGCAGGGTCCGTTGTTAAGAGAAGAATACCACAGACTCCTTTTTCAAGAACATTCAGGGCCAGTTCTGATGATTCAAGGTCCTTCACGAGTGCAATGATTCTGTCTGACATCGAAACAAGGTTCTCGAGGGGGATTACATTCCAGTCTTCGGTTTCAACGATCACGTATCCCTTCCGTGACAGTGCAACGGCCTCGTTTTCACTCACTTTATCCCTTATCCTGCAGGTGAATACATCAATTTCCGGGACGAGATCCCCATCAGGTGCAACGGTACGGACCCTCCCCAGTTCACGACCGGATTTGGCCTGGTCAAGGACAAGGGTATCTGCACCGCTTTCAATTGCTGTTGTCGCAACAGCCTTGTTCCAGGGCCTGCAGTCCACCCAGAACTCCTTCATCCGGACCGCTCCAGTGCGAGGGCGGGTTCCAGGTCATCATGGACCACAAGCCCGAGTGCTTTCACAAATGCACCGGGAGATACCCGCTGGAACGCATTACGGCCGACACAAACCCCGGCACCACCGGCATGCACCGATTCACGGATCATCCGGAGTGACTCCAGGTCACCCATCTTCTCACCACCGGCAACCAGCACCGGGACTGAACAGGCATCAGTAATCTTTCTGAACGAAACAGGATCTCCGGGGTAATTTGTCTTGATCAGGTCTGCACCGAGCTCCTCGGCTACCCTGACACAGTGCCCGATAGCCTGCGGGGAATTGGGATCAATGCCCTTTCCTCTTGGATAAATCATGACGAGCAGGGGCATCCCCCAGCGGTTGCAGTCTTTCACGATCTTCCCGGCAGACTCGATCATTCTCGATTCCTGCGGGGCGCCAAGGTTGATATGGATTGAAACCCCGTCTGCCCCGAGTGCAACAGCCTCCTCAACCGTACAGACAAGGACCTTGTCATTCGGGTCCGGGTTTAAGGAGGTACTTGCCGAGAGGTGGACGATAAGCCCGATATCGCGACCCCGTTTCCGGTGACCACGTTTAACAAGCCCTTTGTGCAAGACGATCGCATTTGCCCCGCCTTCTGATACCTCGGATATGATTTTAGTCATATCAAGGAGACCGTCGATCTGCCCAAGGGTAAACCCATGGTCCATCGGCACAATGACCGCCCTTCCCGTATTCCTGTCCATTATCCTTTCTATCCTGATGTCCTTCCCAATCATAATATTCTTCCTCTCCCTTTTTCCTGGTTAAATTTCTAATCCGCTTTTTTTTGGTCTTTTCTATTTTTCGTAATCCTTCACATCCGGCATTCCGGATGACTTATACCAGCGAGGCAAGTGCTTCATCAACACTTTTTCTTTCATGGACGATCATTGCCGCAGCATGTACAAATCGTGCCGGGGTCCGGTGCTGGAACGCGTTCCTTCCAATCGAGAGACCGGCCGCACCACCTTCCATTGCTCCTTCAATTAATTCCAATGTCGAGCGGTCATCTGTTTTCTGACCGCCGGCTACCACCACGGGTACCGGACAACCCCGGGTCACTTCACAGAAACTATCAGGGTCACCTGTGTACACAGTTTTTACGATATCTGCACCGAGTTCGGCAGCCACACGGGCAGCCAGTTTCACCTGCTCTACGCCATGTTCATCGATGATCTTCCTGCCCCTCGGGTACATCATCGCAAGGAGCGGCATACCCCATTCCATGCAGTCAACCGCAATTTTTCCCAGGTCTGAAAGCATTACAGCCTCAGAATCGGCCCCGATGTTCACATGCATCGACACCGCATCGGCCCCCATTTTCAATGCGTTCTGAACTGTGTTGATCAGCACTTTTTCATTGGGATCAGGTCCTATCGACGTGCTGGCCGAGAGATGCAGGATGAGCCCGATATCACGGCCTGTTTTCCGGTGGCCGTATAATGCGAGGCCCATATGGCCCAGCACGGCATTGGCCCCCCCTTCCGCCACCTGGTCAACTGCGTTACCAAGATCGATCAGGCCATCTATCGGTCCGTTCGTGACACCGTGGTCCATCGGGACAATGATGGTCTTTCTTGTGTTACGGTTCATGATGCGTTCAAGACGAATATCTTTCCCTCTCATAGTAATCCTCCTCCCCTGCCCAAACGGTCAGAAAATTGATCCGTTCAGTATGGGAGATACCTAAAACTATAGTAATAACGATAATAGCCAGGAATTGCTGATACTTTTCTTACAGCACCTGCTGGTTGAATAGTTCGATTAAAACAGGGTCCCTGCACAGGACTACCGGATTTCATGCATCGTGGATGTGCTCTGCTGGTCGTGATAAAAACACTCCCGGGCAAAAAAACATTCACCACACATTGTCTTTTATGTGAGCATTGCCAGTATTTAAATAAAGTGGTCCATTTATGGCATTTATATGAAATCCTGTAAAAAATTCATGGCAGGATATGGGTCAATCTGGCCCTGTTTGGCCCGTGTATTCAAGACCAAAAAATAAAAATAATTATTTTTTACCTTTTTTAATAGAGATAACATCCCCGAGCGTGGGCACTACGTTCCCGGGTTTTTTCTTTCCACTCTCATCTTCCGGAATGTCAAGGAGGCGGATCTCAAGTGTTTTTTCGAGCATCCGCCGCACGTCATCTTCAGGGATCAGGTCGCCATTTTCAATCTTTTTAATTAATAGTTCCCTTACTTTCAGGTCCATGGCGAGGTCTTTCTGTGACCAGCCCCTTTGCATTCGGGCATGCTTGATCCTCTCACCGTAATCATCGACTATTTCCCCTTCTATCATGTCAAACATATCACGTCGTGTTTTTGCAACCGGATGGGGTACCGGGGGTGCATTTGCCGGCCGGCGACCAGTACCAGGTCTTGGGGTAGTCCTATGGGGCTGCTGGATTTCAACACCATAATGTTCGCACTGGGGACAGACCTGGAGCTCCGCGCTCTCGACCCTGACATTTTTCAAAGCGCGCGCATTTGCGCCACATAATTCGCACTGCATAGTCGCAAACATCTTTATAGTCATTTTTCCCTATATATCTATTTGAGGCACACAAATGGCAGAGACTGCCCGCCAGCCACCGGAGCCGCAAAACCCGGAAGAATTATACCGGTACCTGCTGGAACGGGTAACAAGCATGGAATCACGCAACCTGGAGCTTCGCGAGCAGCTGCGCCAGATTGAGTCAGATAAACGATATATCGAGACCCAGAAAATCCGCTACGAACGGGAGGTAAGGAAGTTAAAGAGCGAGATTGAACAGCTCCGGAGCCCTCCGCTGGTTGTCGGGACAATTACGGATATAATTGATAACAACCGGGTAATCGTGAGGAGCAGTGCGGGCCCTCGTTTTCTTGTAAGAAGCTCGCTCTGCATCGACCAGGAGAAACTCAAACCCGGTTCACGATGTACCCTGAACCAGCAGTCACTTGCAGTGGTGGATATTCTGCCGAGCAGTTTTGATTCACAGGTCTATGGCATGGAGATCGTGGAGACCCCGATGGAAAGTTACAGCGATATCGGGGGTCTTGAGCAACAGATTACTGAAATTAAAGAGGCAGTTGAACTACCCCTTAAACGACCTGACCTGTTCGAGAAAATCGGGATAGATCCACCAAAAGGAGTACTTCTCCACGGACCACCTGGGACAGGAAAAACCCTGCTCGCACGTGCAGTTGCCCATGAAACAAATGCCCATTTCCTCCGGGTTGTCGGGTCAGAACTCGTCCAGAAGTATATCGGTGAAGGGGCACGGCTTGTCCGGGAGCTATTTGAACTGGCGAAACAAAAGTCCCCGACAATCATATTTATTGATGAGATAGATGCAATCGGGGCGTCCCGGACAGAGGCGACAACTTCAGGAGACCGTGAGGTACAGAGGACACTTATGCAGCTCCTTGCAGGCATGGACGGGTTTGAACGCCGGGGTGATGTAAAGATCATCGGGGCGACGAACAGGATCGATATCCTTGACCGGGCACTGCTCAGGCCCGGCCGTTTCGATCGTATTATCGAGATCCCACTCCCGGACGCATGCGGCAGGCTCGCGATCCTGAACGTCCATGTCCGTGACATGAATCTCGATGAATCAGTGAGACTTTCTGAAGTTGCCAGACTCACTGAGGGTAAAAACGGGGCAGACCTAAGGGCGATCGTGATGGAAGCAGGGATGTTTGCCATACGGAAAGAGCATGATCATGTTACCCATGAGGACCTGATTGCTGCCATTGAAAAAGTTGAGGCAGACTTCGACCGGCAGCGGATGATCAGCACGTTCGGCGCAATGTTCGCATAAGCCTCCTGCCCGGAGTCCCTCTTTTTCCTTTTTCCGGCTGGTATGAAAAACTCCAGGCAACCTCCTGAAAGGCCACCATTTTCAT
>Ga0209048_10005604_pt1 | contig 11838 bp, 8 predicted proteins | sample FrelakmetCRP12CR_FD_187146 | JGI IMG/M metagenome (GOLD analysis project Ga0209048, IMG submission 187146) | Freshwater lake sediment microbial communities from the University of Notre Dame, USA, for methane emissions studies - CRP12 CR (SPAdes)... | ecosystem: Environmental > Aquatic >... | reverse complement strand
CGTCGCGGCCGACGTCATCGAGCACGTGAAGTCACCCGAGCACCTGCTGGCCGAGGCCACGGCCCTCCTCGCGCCCGGGGGCTCGATCGTCGCCAGCGTCCCCAACGTAGGGCACTGGTACGCCCGGTCGCGGTTCGCCCTGGGGATGTTCGACTACGACCAGCGCGGCATCCTCGACCAGACCCACGTGCGGTTCTTCACCCGGAAGAGCTTCGTCAAGCTGGCGGCTCGCTGCGGGCTGAAGGTCGATCGCATCGAGGCGACCGGCCTCCCACTCGACGCCGTAGCCCTCGGTGACGAGACGCTCTCCCGGGTCCGCCGAGCCGCGCGCCTTGCCGACCAGGTGGCGGTGAACACCTGGCCCACGCTGTTCGGGTACCAGTTCATCTACGAGCTACGACCGGCCTGAGGGCGCGGCGAGCCCTGGCGGCCGCGCAGGCTGCCGCAGCGATCGCCAGGCTGAGGGCGGACACCGCCAGTCCGGCGATGAAGCCGACCGGCCGGTAGCGCAGGCGGACCTGGGAGGTTCCCGCGGGAACAGCCACGACGATCTGGTTGTAGTTGCCCCGAAGCACCGGCGTCGATCGCTTCCCGACGGTCCCCTGCCACCCGGCGTCCCAGTTCACCGCGAGCACGAGCAGGCAGGGCGCCGTCGTGTGCACGTCGACCTCTGCGGTGTTCAACCCGAGCTTGACCTGGCCGACGTCTCCGGAGCATTTCTGTGTCGTGGCCGTCCCGAGTCGTGCTGCCTGGCCGGCCTCGAGGATGACCGACCTCGCGGGGTCGAAGCCGGCGCTCAGGAACCGGGAGAAGGCGGCCGTTTCCGACGGCACCGTCTCGACCTGCCCGATGAGCCACGGACCAGGGTTCAGGTCGGTGAGCCGGGTGAGCCCGCCGTCGGCGCCCTCGTAGAGGACCTGTTCCCTGGCCGGCTGGCGGGACGGTCCTCCCCACGACGGACTCGACGCGGGCAGCGAGGGTGGCGTGACGACGAGGTCGACCCCGAGCCGACCGAGGAGGTCCCAGCGCACCGTCGTGGAGAGGAAGCTGGGGATGTAGGCCGCGGGCAGACCGTGGGCCAGGATGTCCGCTTCGGGCTCACCGGTGAGCGCTCGCACCACGTTGGCCGTGCGGCGTGGGAGGGCGCTGTCGTAACCGGACATGGAAGGCAGTGCGTGGACGTCTCCCTCGGCCGCGTACAGGACGGGTGTGGTGTAGGGCGGGTCGCCGGGCTCGCGCCGGCGCAGCGGCACGTAGCGACCGAGGGTGGACGTCGGTGCGGTCGCGGTCTGGATGGCCCCGATCAGTGGTGTCGTCGGGTAGAGCAGTGCCGACGTGCGTGGCTGGAACGGCGGGTTCGTCTCTCGCCCGTAACGGAAGAGCTGCACCGAGGTGACCCCGAGGAGCGACACCGCCACGGTCGAGGCGACCAGTCCGAGCCGAGTCCGGGGATCGACGCGACGATGCGCGGCTTCGAGGGCGCGGTCGAGGCCGAGGCCACCCAGGACGGCGATCGCGAACACCCACCACAACGTGAAGCGTGAATAGGGCCGGAACACGTTCATCGCCGGGACGAGGTGGTAGGCGAGCCAGGTCGCCGGCGTCCCGACCGCGACGAGGAACAGCACGAGGCCCAGCACGATTGCGAACGTCCGGCCCGGGCCCTTGCGGAACAAGCCGACGAACGCGAGCAGCACGGTCGCGGTGCCGACGAAGGTCATCGTCGTGTTCATCTCCGGGGCCCCGATCGGGGTGGCGCTCGGCACGAACACGTGCAGGAAGTCGCTCGGGGACGAGATCGCCGAGGTGATCAGCTCGTGGTAGCTGAACGGGTCCCGTTGGGACGATCGCAACGCCACCAACGTCGGCAGGAGCACGACGGCGGCGATGCCGAATCCCAGCAGCAGAGCTCCCACAGCTGGCCCGAGCGATCGCAGGGCAGCCAGTGGGTGAGCCGTGCGGCGCAACGGCCATGCTCGGCGTAGTTCGAGCGCGGCCAGGTAGACGGCGGCGATGCCCCAGGTGAGGCCCATGAACAAGAGGTGCCCACTGACCAGGGTCGCGGCCGAGGTGAGCGACACGAGCGTCCAGGCGAGGGCCGAACGTCGTTCGTGCGCCCATCGCACCGTCAGGAGCCCGAGCGGAAGGTACAGGATCATCGGGGTGACGACCTCGAGCTGCATCCACGCCAGGTTCCCGGACGCGAACATCCACGCCACTGCAGCCAGGCAGGATCCCAGGCGGCGGGCGCGGAAGAGGCGCATCAGGAAGAACATGGCGATGCCGCCTCCGGCGAGGTGGAAGGCGCAGAACAGGTCGTGGGCCACGGCCGGTGAGACGATCGCCGCCAGGACGAGGTGGGGTGGGTAGAGCTGGGCGCTCGAGCCGTTCGCATAGAGGGGATACCCGCCGCCGTAGCTGTAGGGGTCCCAGAAGGGCAAGGTGCCCTGCTTCACCGCCGACGTGAGCAGCGTCTGCCAGGGGTAGCTCAGGTCGGCCTGATCCGATTGCGGCGGGTCGTGGAACCCGGTGGGCGTGGCGGCCCAGGGGAAGACCGCCCCTTGATGACCGGCGACGGTCGAGTAGGTGGCGTCGTAGCGGATGATCGGGCTGAACCACGCGCCGGCCAGCAGGACGAGGAAGACCACTGACCACAGGTCGCCCCAACGCCCCCAGCGGTCGGGGCGCGGGTCGGTTCCGACGGCGGCTCCCTCGGCCACGGCCATGGGCTCGACGAGGTCCATCAAGAGGGTCACCGGCTCCTTTGGATCGCCCGGGACACCCCGGCCACGAGCCAGCGCAGCCCGGGGATGCGCCGCAGGGCTCTCACCGTGCGTCGCGCGACCCGGTAGCTCGAGGACCGCATCACGGCGTCGTAGCGGGCCGACAGATCGCCCAGGGCGAGAGCGAGCCCGTTGCGTTCCGCCTCCAGGTGCGCCAGCGCGGCCCGTGTCTCGGTCAGGCTCGTCTCGTTGCGGGTCAACTCCGCGCCGAGGTAGCGCCCGTCGGCGAGCGCGGCGTCGAGCTCGGCGCACCGCAGGCGCAGCTCCCGCTCGAGCTCGTCACATCGCAGGCGCAGCTCCCGCTCGAGCTCGTCGCATCGTTCCTGACAGCGCCGTCGCTCCTCCTCGGATGCTCCCGCCTGGGCCGCCAGCACCGACACGCGCTCCAACTCGCGTTCGACGTGGCGGCAGTAGGACGTCGCCTCCGCGAGCAGGTGTTCGGTGTTCTGGCCTTCGACGTAGAGCGCGACACCCGGGTGGGGACGCGACGCCCGGGCGTCCGGTGGTGCGGCGCGGAAGAACCACTGGAACACCCGGGCGTCGGGGTCCGCCGAGATCGCGTCGAGGACCGGCTCGTCGAAGTCGGCCAGGCGGACCTCGATGCCGGCCTCGGTGATCCCGCGTTCGATCGTGAGGTCGTCCACGATGGTGAGGCCGGCGTCGTGGACGAGGGCCCTCGCCCCCTCGCGATCGAAGAACCGTAGGTGCGTTGTGTCGAGGAGTCCCTCACTCGTGTAGCGGAACACCCCGGTCATGAGCTGCCAGCGCACCGCTGCGTGGGTCACGTTCGGCAACGAGACGAGGACGCAGCCGCTCGGACCGAGGTGCTCGGCGAGGCGGCCGAGCACCTCGGCGCCGTTGCGAAGGTGCTCGAGGACGTCGAGGCACAAGACGACGTCGAATTCGCGGCCGGCGAGCACCTCGAGTTGAGCCGGCACGTCGAGGTCCACGGCCAGGGCCTCGGCGCCGGCGGCGGTCGCCGAGGCCAGCGCAGCCGGTGCCACGTCGAGGGCGGTGACGGCGCACCCCATGTCGATGCAATGGCGGACCATTTCGCCTCGCCCGCATCCGACGTCGAGCACGCGGGCCCCCATCGGCACGAGCAGCGCCGCCAGGTCGTAGGTCGAGGTCACACCCACAGGGTCTCCTTCCGGGGTGCTGTCCGATGACGGACGATCGCCGCTTCCACGACGGCGAGGACCGCCTCGGCCAGGTCGAAGCGGTGGGCCGAAGCGCAGCCGAGGAGATCCCCGTGACGGCGGTTCCACGAGTCGCGGTCGACCAGGAGCTCGATGAGGGCCTGGGCGAAGTCGTCGGCATCATCGGCCACAACGAGGCCACTGGTCCACGGGTCCGGCACGCCTTCTCCACCGACGGTCGTGGCGACCACCGGGACGCCGGCAAGCAACGCGTCGATCGTCTTCAGCTTGACCCCGGCGCCGAAGCGCAGCGGGGCGATCGCGACCCTCGCCGCGCCCAACGCCCCGTGCAGATCCTCGATCCGCCCCGAGAACCGCAGACTCGCCGACTCGTAGCGGCGCAGCTCGGCCGGGGGGTCCTCACCGGTCACGGTGATGCGCACCCACGGAAGCGCTCGTCGCACCGTGGGCAAGATGTCGCTGGCGAGCCACCGCACACCGTCGCCGTTGGGGGAGCTCGCCCCGGAGAGCCAGCCGCAGATGAAGATGGCGCCCCGCCGATCGGCGAAGCCGCCGGTGGTCGGGCGGACGTGATCGGGCAGGGGTGGCACCACGACGACGTGCCTGTTGCGCTCCGCGAACCACGAGCCCTCCTCCCGGGAGATCGAGATGATCGCATCCGCGTCACGAGCGACGCGTTCTTCGAGGTTGGCGATGTCGGACAAGAGCGTGGCCAGCCGTCCCCGCTCGAACGGCGACGAGGCCAGGTTCAGCTCGCGTTCGATGCGCAGCGCGAAGCGCGACTCGGCGTCGTAGACGACGGGAACGGTGCGCCCGACCATTGCTGCGGTCACTCGGGTGAAGTTGTACGGACGCGAGACGATCACGGCGTCGTAGGCATCCCTCGTGAGCGCCGTTGCGAGGTCGGTTTCGACGACGACACCGGCCAGCTGGAGTCGCGCCGGCAGAGAGCCCAGACCCTGGGTGGCGTGGATGCCGATGTGCGGTCCGGCCTTGGTGATGCTGGTGATCATGTCGAGCATCCGGCCGAACCCCGACCCGGCCGACGCGTCGGGGAGCCGGTCATCGACGATCAGGAGTCGCAGCCGGGGTCGCGGGTCGGGCGGGGCGAAGCGCGGCTCGCCGATGCCGGCGAAGGTCGTCCCTTTCCACTTCGCTTGGAAGATCTCCTCACAGTGCCGGAAGACTGCGCTCTTCGCCTCGGTCGGGAGGCTCGCCGACTCCAGGTGGACGACCTTCGAGGCGGGTACGCACCACAGCTGCCGCCCACTGTCCCAGAGCCGGCGTGAGAGGTCGAGGTCCTCGAAGTAGGCGGGGTAGAAGCGCGTGTCGAACCCGCCGAGATCGTCGAAGTCGGCGCGCCTCAGGAACAACGAGCAGCCTGAAGCGTAGCCGACCAGGAACGGGCCGCAGTCCTCGATCTCCGCTGTGGAACGGCCGCGAAACGGCACCGACGGTCGCCCGCTGGCGCTGACCGCGCCCCCGGCCTCGAGCACCGAGCCGTCGGGCCCGACGACCAGGCTCGTGACCGCACCTGCCTCCGGCCGCGTCGCCAGGAACTCGACGGCGTGGTCGAGCCATCCGGTCTCGACGCGAGCGTCGTCGTTCAAGAAGGCGAGCACGTCGGCCCGGGCCTGTGAGGCGCCGAGGTTGCACCCGCCGGCGAAGCCGAGGTTCCCCGGGGCCGGGATCAGGTGGATCCCGGGGTGGCGGTCGAGGACGCGGGCGACGTCGGGCGTGACGTCGTTCGCGACCACGACGATCTCGAAGGTCTGCATGGACGCGTGCTCCTCGAGAGCGGTCAGGCAGGCGTCGAGAGGCTCCACGGTCCGGTAGGCCAACACGATGACGCTGACATCGGGCCGGGGGGGATCGGGCCGGGTCACAGAACTCTCACGAGGGGCGCATCCCGATGACCACGGTGCCGAGCGTAGGGGAACGACGATGTCTTGAAGCAGCGTGCGAAGGCGCCCCGCCGGGGCGGGGGCCGCTGACCTCGGCGACGGCTGCCGCTCGCGGGGCCGGCCGCCGGTCTGCGCAAGCCACGGTGATCCCGGCGAAGGCTCACCACGTGACGGGCCGACCGGTCCCGAGGTTCGCGGCGAGCACCAGGTGGACGAGGCCGAGCGAGATGGCCGGTGCAGGCGCGCAGGCGACGACCGCCGGTCAGGATGCCACGGGGATGCTCGACGCGATCAACGTCGCGGTCATCGGGAGGGCGACCCGGCCGACGACCCTGGACCGGTTCACGACCTCGAACGACGTCTCCTCGGGGGGCCGCCAGTCGAGCATCTGCCCGTGGGCGCGGTCCTTCAGGGCGATCCCCACGGGGTACGCCCCGTCGAGGAGCGGCAGCGAATCGACGCGGAACTCGATCGTGCCTCGGCCCTCGAGCGTGGGGAGGTCGAGCCCGAGAGCGTCGGTGTCGGCACCGAAGACGACGGTGCGGTCGTGTCCGAACACCTCGATCGACGCCAGCGCGTCGGGCACCGGGGCCGAAGCCTCGAAGTGGACGGCGATCGTGAGGGGCTCGTTCGCGTAGAGGTAGGTGCGCTCCGGCCGGCCGGGGTGGCGTACCTCGACGCCGGTGATGCGGATCCGCGGGTCGTGACGGTGACCTTCGCCGGCGACGGGCGCTGCGGCCTCGTTGAGCGTGCCGTGCAGGTGCTCGCGGTAGATCCGGATCGCCTCCCCGGGCGCGCCGTCGGCCACGAGGTTCCCGTGGTCGAGCACGATCGCCCGGTCGCAGATCCGCCGGACCAGGTCGGCGCCGTGGGTCACGAACAGGATCGTGCGGCCCTCGGCCTGGAACTCGGCCACCCGGTCCAGGCACTTCTGCTGGAACACCTCGTCGCCGACGGCGAGGACCTCGTCCACGAGGAGGATGTCGGGGTCCACGTTGACGGCCACGGCGAAGCCGAGGCGCACGAACATGCCCGACGAGTAGTACTTCACCTGGTTGTCGATGAAGTGCTCGAGCCCGGCGAAGGCGATGATCTCGTCGAGGCGCTTGTCGACCTCCTTGCGGGAGATCCCGAGAAACGACGCGTTGATGAAGACGTTCTCCCGGCCCGACAGGTCGGGGTGGAACCCCGCGCCGAGCTCGAGCAGGGAGGCGATGCGGCCGCGGACCCTGACCTCGCCCGTGGTGGGGAGCAGGATCCCGGCGATGCACTTGAGGAGGGTGGACTTGCCCGACCCGTTGTGGCCGAGCATGCCCAGGGTCTGGCCCGACGGCACGCTGAGGTCGAGCTCCTTCAGGGCCCAGAAGTCCTCGTGGCGCTGCCCCCGAAGGTGCAGGACGCGGTCCTTCAACGTGTGAACCGGCTCGGTCACGATCCGGAACTTCTTGGAGATCCCGCGGGCCTCGATGGCATCCATCAGATGGCCTCGGCGAAGTTGCCCTCGGCCCGGTCGAACAACATGATGGCGAGCAGGAACAGGACCACCGACACCGCGAGGATGACGACGTTGTTGCGCAGGTACCAGGTGACGCCGCCCTCGGGGAGCAGCACCCGGCGGCCCGGGCCGGTGCCGAGGGCCGCCTTGCCGTAGAGGAAGCGCTGGAACGTGATGATCACGGGCGTCATGGGGTTCACGAGCAGCAGGTTCGTCGTGATCCCGTGCTCGCGCAGCTTGCCCGCCGCGAGCTCCCACTGCCAGATGATCGGCGTCAGCCAGAACCAGGCCATGAGCGTGAGCTCGAGCAGGTGCGTGGTGTCGCGGGCGTACACGTTGATGGCGCCGAGCAGGATGGCCAGGCTGGCGGCCAGGACGATGGCGGCGACCAGGGCGATGAGGAAGGGCCAGATGTAGGCCCAGGCGACCCCGGTCTGGAACGCGGCGATCACCCCGAACAGCACGAGGGACTGCAGGAACCAGTGCACGGCGGCGGCGCCGACGGACGCGAGGGGGAGCACCTCCCGGGGGAAGCGCACCTTGCCGATCAGGTAGTTGTTGGCGGTGATCGACCCGGTGCCGGCGGCCAGCGACCCCGAGAAGAAGTTCCACACCAGGATGCCCGAGAGCAGCCAGATGGGGAACGGGTGGATCGGGGACTTCAAGAACACCTGGAACACCAGGTAGTAGATCCCCATCACGAAGGCCGGGTTGAGCAGGGACCAGGCGAAGCCCAGGGTCGAGTCCCGGTACTTCACCTTGAGCTCCCGCCGTACGAGCTGGCCGAGCAGCTCCCGGTACTCCCAGAGGTCACTGAGGTGGGCCGAGACCGTCCGGCGGGGCGCGACCAGTCGCAGCTCGTTCGAGGGGCTGGAGGTGGCCATGTCGCTTGGAGGCTAGTGAGTGCCCGGACCCGCGACAAAGCACCCCCCCGGGGCGGGTGGTGGCCGGAGCCGGGCTCCCGTACCCTTCACCGACGACCCCCCTCGCCGAAGGAAGACCATGAGTCGCATCGTCGTCATCGGGACCGGTTACGTCGGTCTCACCACCGGTGCCTGCTTCGCTCACATCGGACATGACGTGATCTGCGCGGACATCGACGCCGACAAGGTCGAGCGCCTGTCGCGGGGCGAGATCCCGATCGTCGAGGCCGGCCTGGACAAGGTGGTGGCCGACGGGCTGCGCAGCGGCCGGCTCCGCTTCGTCGTCGGCGCCCGCGAGGCCGCCGCGACCTGCGAGTTCGCCTACCTGTGCGTGCCGACGCCCCAGGGCCCTGACGGCTCGGCCGATCTGAGCTACATCGAGGCGGCGGCCCGCGAGATCGCCGACGTGCTCCCCGGTGGAGCGATCGTGGTGAACAAGTCCACCGTGCCGGTGGGGTCCACCAAGGTCGTCGAGCGGGTCCTGGGCCGGCCCGACGTCAAGGTGGTGTCGAACCCGGAGTTCTTGCGCGAGGGCAGCGCCGTCCACGACTTCTTGCACCCGGACCGCGTCGTCGTCGGCTCCGAGGACCAGGCTGCGGCGATCCGGGTGGCCGCGCTCTACCTCGGGATCGCCGCACCGCTGATCGTCACGGATCCGGCGTCGGCCGAGACGATCAAGTACGCCGCCAACGCCTTCCTGGCCACGAAGCTCTCGTTCGTCAACGCCGTCGCCGCCGTCTGCGAGGCCGTGGGCGCCGACGTCAGCGACGTGGTGCTCGGGCTCGGCTACGACAAGCGCATCGGCCAGGAGTTCCTGCGCCCCGGGCCGGGCTGGGGCGGGAGCTGCTTCCCCAAGGACACGCGGGCGCTGGTGCGCATCGCAGAGGACGCGGGCTACGACTTCGGCCTCCTGCGCGGCGTGATCGACGTGAACGACGAGCAACTGGCCAGGGTCGTGCGCAAGATCGCCTTCGCCGCCGGGGGGTCCCTGCAGGGCGTCACGGTCGCCGTGTGGGGGCTGACGTTCAAGGCCGGCACCGACGACCTGCGCGACTCCCCGGCGCTGGCCATCGTCGAGCGCCTGACGGCGGCCGGTGCCACCGTGCAGGCCTACGACCCCACGGTGAGGCGCGACCTGCCCGGCATGACGACCTGCGTCGACCCGTACGGCGCCTGCGAGGGGGCCAGCACGCTCGCCGTGCTGACCGAGTGGGACGAGTTCCGCTGGCTGGACTTCGACAAGATCGGCGCCGTGATGGCACGCCGCGCCGTGGTCGACGCCCGCAACCTGCTGGACCGCTCGATGGTCCAGCGGACGGGCTTCACCTACGTCGGCATCGGTCGCTGAGGATGGCCGGCCGCCGGGTGGTCGTCACCGGAGGTGCCGGGTTCCTCGGCTCGCACCTCGGTGCGCGCCTGCTCGATGACGGCGACGAGGTCGTCGCCGTCGACAACCTCGCCACGGGTCACCGGCGCAACCTCGAGCGGCTCGCGGGCCGGACGGGGTTCGCCTTCGTCGAGGCCGACGTCTGCGACGGGATCGCCGTGGACGGCCCGGTCGACGCCGTGCTCCACTTCGCCAGCCCGGCCTCCCCGCCCCGCTACCTGGCCCTGCCGATCGAGACGCTGCGGGTGGGCTCCGTCGGCACCGAGGCCGCCCTGCGCCTCGCCGAAGCACGTGGGGCGCGCCTCGTGTTGGCCTCGACCAGCGAGGTGTACGGCGACCCCCACGTCCACCCCCAGCCCGAGACCTACTGGGGCAACGTCAACTCGGTCGGGCCCCGCAGCGTCTACGACGAGGCCAAGCGCTACGCCGAGGCCCTGACGATGGCCTACCACCGTGCCCGGGGCGTCGACGTCGGCATCGTGCGGATCTTCAACACCTACGGCCCGTTCCTCGACCCGACCGACGGGCGCGTCGTGTCGAACTTCCTGGCCCAGGCCCTGCGGGGCGAGCCGCTCACGGTCTACGGCGAGGGCCACCAGACCCGCAGCTTCTGCTACGTCGACGACGAGGTCGCCGGGATCCTCGCCCTGCTCGACAGCGACCTCGTCGGACCGGTCAACATCGGCAACCCCGACGAGTTCACGGTGCTCGAGCTGGCCGAGGTGGTCCGCGACGTCATCGGGACCTCGGTGGCCATCGTCCACGAGCCCCTGCCCCAGGACGACCCGACGCAGCGGCGGCCCGACATCACCGTGGCCCGCACCCGCCTCGGCTGGGAGCCGGCGGTGGCGCTGCGCGAGGGGCTGGAGCGCACGGCGGCCTGGTTCCGCTCCGTCCTCGCATGAGCTGATCGGGCGCCCACCACCGGGCTCCGACGGCCGCCGGGCGGCCGGAGGGCTCAACTTTGCCCATCCCGCCTCCGATCTTGAGGTGTGTGCCCAAGGACGGGTCGCCCCGGGAAGCGAGGTTGGCTGCTGTGATCATCACCAGGACCCCTCTTCGCGTGTCGATCGGCGGCGGCGGGACCGACCTGCCCTCCTACTACCGGCGGCGCGGCGGGTTCGTGATCTCGGCGGCGATCGACCAGTACGTCTACATCGCCATCAACCGCACGTTCACCGACGACTACTTCTTGAAGTACTCGGCCATCGAGCGCGTCGGTTCGGTCGACGAGATCGGCCACCCGATCATCCGCGAGGCGATGCGGCGCCACGACGTGGGCCCGGCCCTGGAGCTCGTGAGCATCGCCGACATCCCCGCTGGTACCGGGCTGGGCTCCTCGGGGACCTTCACCGTCGGGCTCCTGCGCGCCCTGTACGCGATGAAGCGCGAGCCGGTCACGATGCAGGACCTGGCCGAGGAGGCCTGTCTCATCGAGATGGAGCTGCTCGGGCAGCCGGTCGGCAAGCAGGACCAGTACATCGCCGCCTTCGGCGGTCTCACCGCCTTCGAGTTCGGCCAGGACGATTCGGTCCGGGTCGCCCCGCTGGCCCTCACCACCGACACGCTCCTCGACCTCGAGACCCACCTGCTGCTGTTCTTCACCGGCTACTCGCGTGAAGCCGCCTCGATCCTGTCGGACCAGAAGGCCCGCTCCGAGGACGGCGACGAGGCGATGCTGGCCAACCTCGACGTCGTGAAGGACCTCGGCCGTGACATCCAGCGAGCGCTGGAGGACGGCGACACGATCGGGTTCGCCAAGTACATGCACGAGCACTGGCTGGCCAAGCAGGAGCGGTCCCGGGGCATGTCGAACCCGGCGATCGACCGCTGGTACGACCTGGCGCAGGCCAACGGGGCCATCGGCGGCAAGCTCGTCGGCGCGGGTGCCGGTGGGTTCCTGCTCCTCTACGCCGAGGATCCGGCCGCCGTGCGGCGGGCGCTCGGTGGCGAAGGCCTGGCCGAGGTCCGCATCCGCTTCGACCACGACGGGTCGACCGTGCTGACGCGGGGCTGACCGTGCAGTGCGTGATCCTCGCCGGTGGCCTCGGCTCGCGCCTCGCGGCGCTCTCGGCCGGCCGGCCCAAGACCTTGATGCCCGTGGCCGGGCGACCCTTCGCCAGCCGACAGCTCGCCTGGCTCGCCGGCCAGGGCGTCGGCGAGGTCGTGTACTGCATCGGCCACGG
>Ga0209048_10005603_pt1 | contig 11838 bp, 11 predicted proteins | sample FrelakmetCRP12CR_FD_187146 | JGI IMG/M metagenome (GOLD analysis project Ga0209048, IMG submission 187146) | Freshwater lake sediment microbial communities from the University of Notre Dame, USA, for methane emissions studies - CRP12 CR (SPAdes)... | ecosystem: Environmental > Aquatic >... | reverse complement strand
TGTAGATCGGCGGCGTCGCATACTGCACCACGATCATCTTCTGCTTGCTCGACTCCGGCTTTTTGGCCGGATCCTCGGCCTGGGGAATCTGGACGCTCACGCCGTTCTGGAGCAACGGCGTGACGACCATGAAGATGATCAGGAGAACGAGGCAGACGTCGACGAGTGGAGTGACGTTGATCTCACTCTGCAGCTTGTCCCGACCCCCGCCGCCACCCATGCTCATGGATTTGCTCCTACGCGGAAAGCTGAGCGCCCGCGCCGCGCCGTTTGATGAAGTAGTCGATGAGCTCGTTCGAGGAGTTCGACATCTCGACCTGGAACCGCTCGATGTTGTTCATGAAGATGTTGAACATCCAGACGGCCGGGATGGCCACGAAGAGGCCGAGAGCCGTCGTGACGAGGGCCTCGGAGATGCCGGCGGAGACGGCCGCGATGCCGCCCGAACCCGTGAGGGCCATGCCGCGGAACGCGTTGATGATGCCGATGACCGTTCCGAAGAGGCCGATGAAGGGCGCGGTCGTCCCGATCGTGGCCAGGCCCGAGAGGCCCTTCTTCATGTCGGCCGTCGTGACGAGGGCCTCGCGCTCGATGGCGCGCTCGGCGGCCTCGATCATGTCGTGGCCCTTCATGTTGGCCCCGCCCATCTTTATGTCGTGGGAGAACTCGTACAGCCCGGCCGAGAGCACGCGCGCCACGTGGCTGTTCTTGAATTTCTTCGACGCGTCGATGGCGTCCTGCAGCTTGTCCTGCTTGAGGAAGCCGGTGACCATCTTCGCGTACGCGACCGACTGGTTGCGCGCCTTCCGGTAGTAGAGGAAGCGCTCGAAGGCGATCGTCAGGGAGTACACGGACATGATGATGAGGACGACGACGACGCCCTGAGCGACGATCGTCATCTTGCCCCACAGCTCAATCGGATTGAAACTCATGCAACGCTCCTTCTCGTTTTCATTTGCGCTTCGAGCTTTCGAATATTCCCAATCCTAGTTCAACCGGAAGGTCACCGTCACGGTGAGGTAGACGCGGACCGCCCTGCCGTTCAACGTGGCCGGCTTGTACCTCCATGCCTGCACGGCCCGGACGGCAGAGGCGTCGAGCAGGGGGTTGACCGACTTCAAGACGCGGACGTCCTCGACGTTGCCGTCGGCCGTGATGATGGCTTCGAGGATGACGACACCCTCCATGCGCGCCTTGCGGGCGGCTTCCGGGTACTGGGGCTCCACGCGGGAGGACAGGACAGGGGCCTTGACGTCGCCGCCGACCCGCAGGGGCTCCTCGCCCCCTCCGGCCCCGGTTCCGCCCACGACGCCGCCCATGACGCCGCCCGGGACCCCGCCCTCGACCCCGCCCTCGACGCCACCCTCGACTCCGGAGGAGGGCGCGGCTTCAGGCGCTGCCAGAGGTTGCGGCACGGACTCCGGCATGGTCAGGGGCTGGCTCATCTCGGTCGGCTTGACCTGGACTGTCTTCGGAGCGTCGGGTGCTTTGGCGGCCGCCTTCGGAGCTGCCGGCGGGGGCGGCGGGGGCGGCGGCGAAGCCGCATAGAAGGTGACCGGGATCGGTGGTTCGGGCACGTCGCCGACGAACCAGATCGACGCGCCCAGGATTCCGCCGATCACGAGCCCGTGTATCAGGATGGAGATCGGCAGGGACACGGCCTTCTTGGCCGCGTCCTTTCGGTGGGTCGATTCGATCAGTGAGGTTTCAAACATGAATCATTCCCCCGACCCGGTGAGACACCGGTCCTACTTGCCCGGTTCCGGCGTCGTCGCCTTGCCGGCCTCGGCGGCTTCCGCGGCCTTCGCCTTTTCCTGCGCCGCCTTCCTCATGTCCAGGGCCTGCTGGAGGTACTTGTTGGCCGTGTCGGTGTATTCCTGCTTCTTGGCCGGGTCGGTCTCCATCTTGGCCTTTTCGCGGTAGAGAAGGTTGATGTAGGAGACCGCCTCGAAGTAGTCGGGCTTCAACTCGACGGCCCTGTTCAGCGACTGAAGGCCGTCCTCGACGATCTTCGCCCGCAGGGCGGGATCGGTGCCGGGGAAGTTGTACGAGCGGTCCCAGGCCTGCACGCCGATGAAGTAGTACACCTCGGGGTTGTTGCCTTCGATCTCGAGCCGCTTCTTCAGCCACAGGACTCCGTTGTCGAAGTCGCCCTTCTTGAAGTAGAGCATGGCGAGCGACTGCATCGCCTTGCTGTCCTTCGGGTTCCGCTTGAGAAGCTCGTTCTGGTAGAAAGCGATCGCGTCGTCGAAACGCTCGGTGTTCAGGTACATCGAGACCAGGTACTCGAGCGACTTCGTGTCCTCGGGGTAGGCCTGCGCGTACTGCTTCAGATTGTCGATGGCCTTCTGGGCGAACTCGAGGTCCTTGGGGTGCTTGGAGCCCGGCTGGTACATCCCCATGTAGGCGATGCCGAGGTGCTTGTGGAGCTTGGTCTCGCCCGGGTCGAGGCGCAGGGCCTCCTCGTACTCGGCCAGCGCGCTCTGGTACTGGGCGGCCTTGAGGAACTCGTTGCCCCTCTTGATGGCCTGCTTGGACTTGATCTTGTCGCAGCCGGAAAGGAGCGCGACGGCCAGGAGGAAAAAGGCGGCCGCGGCCGCACGTTGCCGATGGCGTGGCATGCTTCTGTCTCGCTCCTTGCTCTTTCGCTTTTTCCACCCGGGCTCGATCCGGCCCGCCCCGGAGTGCCGAATTCTGTTGAATTCCCGGGGACAAAGCAACAGAGTTTTTTCTCGGGTCTTCGGGGATAGGGCCGGATCGCTGCCAGACCTTGGGCGGCGTTGCCGGCTCGGCGCGGGGCTGTCCCGCGGCCGGGGAATAATGCCGTCGGTGCCAGCGCTTTGCGCTCGCAGGAGGATCATTTGAAACGATTTGCCCCGTTCGTCGCCCTGATCGCCTTCGCGGCCCCTTCGGCGGGCCAGGACAAGCCCGCGCCTGCGGCGGCGCCGGCCCGGCAGGAGGCGGCGCAGAAGCAGCAGATGACGCCCGATACCCCCATCCCGCCGGTCAGCGAATCGGTCGACGTGACCGTCACGAACGTGGACGTCTTCGTCACCGACTCGAAGGGGCAGCGGGTCTCCGGCCTCACGGCGGCCGACTTCGAGGTCCGCCAGGACGGGATTCCCCAGAGGATTTCGAACTTCTACGCCGTCGCCGGGGGCAAGGTGCTGTTCGAGGACGGCACGTCCCTCCCGCTCGACACCAAGGAAGCTGCCACGGACGTGCCGCAGGCGGTCAAGGCCCACTACGTCTTCTACATCGACAACCAGAACATCCAGCCGCAGAACCGCAACCGGATGTTCAAGCGCCTCAAGGAATTCGTCACGCAGGCGATCGGGCCCAACGCCGAGGGCATGGTCGTGACGTACAACCGCTCGGTCAAGATTCGCAAGGGCTTCACGACCGAGTCCAACGAATTGATCGGCGCGCTCGAGAACATCGAGCTCGACACGGGCGGCGGCACGAACTACCAGAGCGACCGGCGCGACGCGCTCCAGCGGATCAACGACTCGAAGAGCATCACCGAGGCCACGGGCATCGCCAGTATGAACGCGAAGGCCCTGCGCAACGACCTCGAGTTCACCGTCGACGCCATCCAGTCCACGATCAACAGCCTCGCCGGCCTGCAGGGGCGCAAGAACTTCGTTTACGTGTCGGAAGGGCTTCCGGCGACGGCGGGGCTCGAGCTCTACGAGGCCATCCGCGAGAAGTACCAGGACCCGGCCTCCTCGATGCAGGAGTTCGAGTACGACATGAATCCCCGATACGTGAAAATCATCTCGGCTGCCAACGCCAACGGCGTCACGATCTACGCGCTCGATGCCTCGGGCCTGCAGTCGGCCGACCTCATGTCGGCCCAGAACAAGGCGTCCGACGTCCACGTCAACGACTTCGTCGTGCGGCAGAACATGCAGGGGCCCATCCGCATGATGGCGGACGAGACCGGCGGGCTGGCGGCGGTCAACACGAACGACTGGAAGGCGAACCTCGACCAGATCGCGTCGGATTTTTCGAACTTCTACTCGCTCGGCTACCGCAGCGCCAAGGGGGCGACCGACCGGCCGCACAAGATCGACGTGGACGTCAAGAAGAAGGGCCTGACCCTGCGCACGCGCACGAGCTTCGTCGAGAAGTCGGTCGAGACCCGGACGGCCGAGGCCGTGCTCGCGTCGCTGCACTACGCGCGCAACGACAACCCGCTCGGGGTCAGCGTGTCGGTCGGGGAAACGAAGCCGTACGACGCCCAGAACTACCTGCTCCCGCTCCGCGTGTCGGTGCCGATCGGCAAGCTCGGCCTCGTTCCCTCCGGGGACGTCTACGAGGGGCAGTTCTTCGTCTACTTCGTGGTCCTCGACGTCTCGGGCAAGCAGTCGGACCTCCAGATCCAGAGACAGCAGATCAAGGTCCCGCAGAAGGACCTCGCCGCGGCGCAGCGCAAGGACTTCTATTACGACGTGTCGCTCATCGTGGTGCCGGGAGGGCAGAAGGTCGCCGTGGGAGTGCGGGACGGCGTGTCCAACCTGACCTCCTACGTCCAGAAGAACGTCTTCGTCTCGGTCCTTCCCAAGGAGAAGCCGCTCGAGACGACCAAGCCGGGCGGCCAATAGGCGGATAATCGGCGCGTGACTGCGCGTGACGCCCCCGGGGACGCTCTCTCGTGATTCCGGTTCTCGACGCGCGCGGGATGCGGGCGGCCGACGCGGAGACGATCCGCGCCGGCACGGCCTCCGGCGAGCTGATGGAAAACGCGGCCGAGGGGCTGTGCGCTGCGATCGGGCAGGCGTATCCGGCGTGGCGGCGCGTCGTCGTCGTCTGCGGCCCGGGCAACAACGGGGGAGACGGACTTGCCGCCGCGCGCCTGCTCGCCGGAGGGGGTGCGGCCGTGTCGCTCTTCACGCTCGCCGATCCCACGCTTTACCGGGGAGACCCCGCGGATAACCTCGCCCGGGCGCGGGCGGCCGGGCTCTCGCCGGTCTCGCTCGCGGCGCGCGGCGGGTTGGCGGCGCTCGCCCGAGCTCTCGACGGTGCCGACGGCGTCGTGGACGCGCTCTTCGGCACGGGGCTTTCGCGCCCGCTCTCGGGCGCCGCGCGCGAGGCGGTGCGGGAGCTCAATGCCGCGGGCCGCCCGGTCGCCTCGGCGGACGTCCCGTCGGGCGTCTCCTCCGACGAAGGCGCCGTTCCCGGAGCGGCGGTGCGCGCGGGACTGACGGTTGCGTTCGGGGCGCCAAAGCTCTGCCACGTACTGGCGCCGGCGAGCGGATTGTGCGGACGGGTCGTCGTCGCCGACATCGGGATAGGACGCGCCGCCCTGGAGAGGCGGGCGCGGCGAATCTGGCTCGCGGAAGAGTCGGATGTCCGGACGCTGCTGCCGCCGCGGCCGATCGAGTCGCACAAGGCTGACTTCGGGCGGCTCGCGATCGTCGCGGGCTCGCGCGGCAAGGCGGGCGCCGCCATCCTCGCCGCGCGCGGAGCCCTGCGCGGCGGCGCGGGGCTCGTGACGGTGTTCTGCCCGGAGTCGCTCGAAGCCCTGGTCGTCGGCGCCCTGCCCGAGGCGATGACGTTCGGCCTGCCGGAGTCGGGCGGCGCGCTTTCCGAGCGTGGCGCTCGAGACCTCCTGCGGGCGCTTGCGGGCTTCGATGCCGTCGTCGTGGGACCGGGCCTCGGCACGGCGCCGGGCACGGTGCGCTTTCTCGAGGAGCTCATCTCCAGGGCCCGGATGCCGATCGTGGCCGACGCCGATGCCCTGAACGCCTTCGCGGGCCGGCCGGGCTTCTTTGCGGAGCGGCGCGGCGCGACCGTTCTGACGCCGCATCCGGGAGAGGCCGCGCGTCTGCTGGCGCGCTCGACCGCGCGCGTCCAGGCGGATCGCCTCGGCGCCGCGCGAACTCTGGCGCGCCGGGGCCGGGCCGTGGTTGTGCTCAAGGGGGCCCGCACGCTCGTCAGCTCCCCGGCCGGCGAGGTCGCGGTCAATCCGACGGGCACGCCGCTGCTCGCGACGGCGGGCTCGGGAGACGTGTTGGCCGGCCTCGTGGGAGCGCTCCTGGCAGGCGGCCTTGCGCCCCGGGAGGCTGCCGTTGCCGGAGCCTGGCTCCACGGCGCGGCCGCCGAGGCCCTGGCTTCGCGCCTTGGCGATGCGGGCCTGCTCGCCCACGAGACGGCCGACGCGATCCCGAGGGTGCGCGCAGCGCTGCGCGCGCGCCTGCATGAGGATGAATAGTTCGGAGACCGTGACCCGAAACGCCGCCGAGACGGAGGCGCTCGGCGAGCGTCTCGCGGCCGCTCTCGGCGCGGACGACGTGGTCTACCTCGAGGGCAATCTCGGAGCAGGCAAGACGGCGTTTGCGCGGGGGGTCGCGCGCGGCCTCGGAGCCGTGGCTGGCGAGGTCGCGTCGCCGACGTTTGCGTTGCTCCACGAATACGCCGGGCCGGACGGCGCGATCGTCCTGCGCCACATGGATCTCTACCGGTTATCGGACTCCGCTCGCGAACTCGAGGTCCTCGGTCTTCCCGACGCCGTGGCCGGCGCTCCGATCTGCGTCGAGTGGCCGCGCGCAGCCCTGAAGTCCGTGCTTGCGCCGACCGTGGAGGTCGTGATCGAGACCGGGCCCGGCGGCGAGGGCCGCCGGGTCTCGATCGTTCCGCTGGCGCTTAAAAGGCGATGAGGACGCCGCCGTTGGCGACGAAGTTCGTGACCCAGTTGGTGTACGTGCACGTGTAGCCGTAACCGCAGTAGAAGTCCCTCTGGCCGAGCGAGGTCGAGTAGAGGCGCCCGTCGAGCCGGACCCCGAAGTGGGGGTTGAAGAAGTACTTGTAGCCCCCTCCGATCGCGGCGGTGCCGTACGTCCTGGAACGGCCGGGCTGGCCCGCAAAGCTGGCTTTGAGGTCCGCGGCGCCGCCGCCGATCGTGAAGTAGGGCACGCCCCGGCCGTGGCCGAAGTTGAAAGTCAGGTAGCCCATGAAGTACTGAATCGTGAGGTCGCCGAAGTTCGGGTTGGAAATGTCGTGGTAATCCGACGAGGCCTTGAAGTTCGTGGCCGTGCGCGCGTACTCGAACTCGAGCTCGAACGCGCTGTTGAAGTTGTAGCCGATGCGGCCGCCGTAGTTCAGGTCGTCGGCGATTCCGAGCCGGAACCCGTTGGGATAGGCGTCGGTGTACGGGCCGTCTCCGATGTTGCCGCCGAAGAGATATCCGGCGAAGCCGTTCAACTCGACCGTTCCGCCGCGCAGCTGGGCGCTCGCGGAGGCCGCTCCCGCGAGGGCGGCGGCGAAGGCGATCAGGATCACGCGGTTCTTCATGGATGGACCTCCCTGTCCGTTGCAGTGAGTACGCCCGCGAGGGCGCCTGGGGTTACTTGCGGGCCTTCAGGTATTTTTCGACCACCCTTTTCCACCGCTCCTCCCACTCGGGTGAGTAGCCGACCGCCCGGTCGATGAGCGTGCGATCCGGCCCGAGGATGAAAGTGGACGGGATCCCGGTCGCGGTCAGGGGACCGGCGTCCTCGGGGGACGCGAAATACACGGGCAGCGAGATGTTGAACTGCTTCAGAAAGGGGGCGACGCGCCGCCGGTCGGCGTCCACGTTGACGGAGACGACGACGAAGTTGCGGTCGCTGTAGGTGTCATACATCTTCTGGACGATCGGGAGCTCCATCTTGCAGGGCCCGCACCAGGTCGCCCAGACGTTGAGGAGCACGACGTTGCCCTTCAGCTCGGAGAGGCGAACGCTGCCACCCTGCTCGCCGGCGAACTCGAGATCGGGGAACTTGGGCTGCGCCTGAGGTTCCGCGGCAGGGGCGGCCGCGGCAAATGCGCCGGCCATCGCGAGGCTCAGAAGGGTCGTGCGCATTCCTGGGGCCGCAACGGCCCGGGAGCCGCAAATATTCCGCAGCATGACCGGCTTCAGAATAACCGATGTTGCCATAATGGGCGGCGTGACGAAGGCTCCCCCGGTGCTCGCGCGGGTGTATCGCGGGCCCCACGTGGAGTCGGCGCACCGCGGCAGTCTCGCGGTGGCCGACGAGAAGGGCCGGCTGCTTCACGGATGCGGCGACGCGGCGCTGCCCGTGTATGCCCGCTCGGCGGCGAAGCCCTTCCAGGCGATGCCGTTGCTCCTCGCGGGGGGCGAAAAGCGCTTCCGCCTCGGCGACGCGGAGATCGCACTCATGTGCGGGTCGCACGGCGGAGAGCCCGCGCACGTGCGGCTCGCGCGCGAGCTCGTCCGGCGCGGCGGCTTCCGGCCCGAGGACCTGCAGTGCGGCGCGCATGCTCCCATGCACGAGGCCTCCGCGCGCGAGCTCGTCCGGCGCGGCGAGAAACCGACGGTGCTGCACAACAACTGCTCCGGAAAGCACGCGGGCCTGCTGCTGGCGTGCCGCGCGCTCGATCTGCCACACTCCGGCTACACCGAAGCGAGTCATCCGCTCCAGCGGCGCATCCGGACGCTTCTCGCCAGGTACGCCGACATTCCGGAATCGAAGATCACCGTCGCCGTGGACGGCTGCAACCTCCCGGTCTTCCGCCTTCCCCTCTCGGCCCTCGCCACCGCGTACGCGCGGCTGGTCACGGGCCGGCAGCCGGGGGAGGAGGCGGTCGCCGCCGCGGTGCGTGCGCGGATCGTGCGGGCGATGTGGAAGCGGCCGGACCTGGTCGCCGGCACGGGGCGCTTCACGACGGAATTCATGATGGCGGGCCGCGGCCGCTGGATCGGCAAGGAAGGCGCCGAGGGGGTCTACGCGGTGGCGGTCCTGCCGCAGGGAAAGAGGGCAAAAGCGTTCGGCCTCGTCTTCAAGCTCGAGGACGGCTCGGCCCGCCCGCGGGACGCCGTGACGCTCACGGCGCTCGATCGACTCGGAGTGCTCCCCGTCGAGATCCGCCGGGCCCTCGCGGCCTACGCCGAACCGGTTGTCCTGAACGCGCGCGGCGCGGAAGTCGGGCGCATCGAGGCGGACGTGCCGCTGGCGGCGTCGGGCGTGGGCCGGGGAAAGACAATGCGCCGGGGAACGAAGTAGAGCCGTGGCCTACCGCGACCTCTCCGCGTTTCTTCGGGTCCTCGAAGACGAGGGCGACCTCGTGCGCATCCGGGAGCGCGTCAGTCCGCGGCTCGAAATCTCGGAGATCGCGGACCGCGCGGTCAAGGGCGGCGGCCCGGCGTTGCTCTTCGAAAACGTCGAGGGGTCGTCGCTGCCGGTCGCGATCAACGTGTTCGCGTCGCGGCGCCGGATGTTGAAGGCGCTCGAGATCGCGTCGTGGGACGAGTGGGACGCGCGCCTCGAATTCTTCCTCGACCCGAAGCCGCCCGAGGGGATCCTCGAGAAGCTGAAGGCGATTCCGAAGGTCACCGAGCTGGCGGGGGTTTTCCCGAAGACCGTCCGCAGCGGCCCATGCCAGGAAGTCGTGGCGACGGGCGACGCCGTGAATCTCGGCACGCTCCCGGTACTGACGTGCTGGCCTCAGGACGCGGGCCCGTTCATCACGCTGCCGCTCGTCGTGACGAAGGACGCCGCGACGGGCAAGACGAACCTGGGTATGTACCGGATGCAGGTCTACGACCGCGCGACGACCGGCATGCACTGGCAGAAGCACAAGGACGGGGCGGGGCAGGCCCGCGGCTACGAGCGCGAGGGCCGCCGGATGGAGGTCGCCGTCGCGATCGGCTGCGACCCGGCGACGGTGTTCTCGGCAATTGCGCCTCTTCCGCCGGGCGTCTCGGAGTTTCTCTTCGCCGGATTCCTCCGCGGGGAAGCCGTGCCGCTCGTGCAGGCGAAGACCGTGGACCTGCTCGTTCCGGCCGAGGCCGAGATCGTCCTCGAAGGCTACGTGGATCCCACCGAGCGCCGGCGCGAGGGCCCCTTCGGGGACCACACCGGGTTCTACTCGCTCGACGACGATTTCCCGGTCTTTCACGTGACCGCCGTGACGCGGCGCGAAAAGCCGGTCTACATGACGACGATCGTCGGCCGGCCTCCCATGGAGGACGGCTTCATGGGGGAGGCGGTCGAGCGCCTTTTCCTGCCGCTCGTCAAGAAGACGATCCCCGAGATCGTGGACATGCACCTTCCCGTCGAAGGCATCTTTCACAACCTGATGATCGTGGCGATCGACAAGCGCTACCCGGGCCACGCGCGCAAGACGATGCACGCGATCTGGGGAACGGGCCAGATGATGTTCACGAAAACGATCGTGGTCGTCGACCGCGACGTCGACGTCCGCAACGTGGCCGAGGTCGCCTGGCGCGCGCTGACCGCCATCGACCCCGAGCGCGACATCGAGCTCGTGAAGGGCCCCGTGGACGAGCTCGACTTCGCCGCCCGCTTGCCCTGCTACGGCAGCAAGATCGGCATCGACGCCACCCGCAAGTGGAAGGAAGAGGGCTTCACCGGCCGCTGGCCGGACGCGATCGCAATGACGCCGGAGGTCAAGGCCAGGATCGACCGGCTCTGGCCCTCCCTCGGCATCGGAAAGACCCGGCGAGACTGAAGGCGGGCGGGTGTAAAATCTCCCGTCCGGTCATGAACGTCCTTTTCGTCGATCCTGAAGAGTCCTCGCGCGACGCGCTCCGGCGCGCCCTCGCGGCGCTCGGCTGCTCGGCCCGAGGATTCGGTAGCCTCGTCGAAGCGGAGGCGGCGCTGGCCGAGTTCGGGCCCGAGGTCGTCATCGCGGCCCTCGATGCGGGGGGCGGCGAGGGCGCCGCGTTTCTCGCACGCGCGCGGGCCGCGGACCCGAGACGGGCCGTCTTCGTCGTCGTCGGCGCGGGCGAGCTCGACCAGGCCGTGGCCGCCGTCGGCGCGGGAGCGGACGATTTTCTCTGGCGCCCGATCTCGGGCGAGCGGGTCGCCCAGCTGCTCGCGGCCGCTTCCGCTCGCCGTGAGCGCGAGGCGGAGGTCGAAAAGGCGCGTCTTCGGCTGGCGCGCGCCGAGCTGCGCGACAGCCTCCCCGGCCGCTCGCCCCGCTGGACCGGCGCCCTTGCCGCGCTCGAGCGCGCCGCGCAGTCTGGCGCGTCCGTCCTGATGACGGGCGAGTCCGGAACCGAGAAGGACGCCGCGGCCCTCGCGCTCCACCGGCTCTCGCCGCGCGGCGCGGGGCGGTTCGCCTACATCTCGGAAGGCGAGTCTCTCGATCTCGCCACGCGCCAGACCGGCGCCGGCACGCTCTTCGTCGCAAACATCGAGGCCACGTCGACCGGTTACCAGGAACTGTTGCTCGCCCACATCGAGAGCGAGCGGCCTACCCGCTTCGTCGTCGCTCTCGACGAGGACCCGAGCGAAGCCGTGGCCGGCGGGCGGCTTCTGCGCTCTCTTTATGAGGCCCTCTCGGACAACGTCGTGCATCTTCCTCCGCTGCGCGAGCGCGAAGGCGATGCGGCGATTCTCGCCGAGCGCCTTCTCGATGACCTCGATCCTGCCCTCGCTTTCGAGTTGGACGCCCTCGACGCCCTGCGCGCCCACGACTGGCCGGGCAACGCCAACGAGCTGCGCGAGCTCGTTCGCCGCGCGGCGCGTCTTTCGGAGAACACGATCGGCTCGCTGGTCGTCCGCTCCGTGCTCGCGCGACCGCTGCCGAGGACGAAGCTGCGCCGGCGCAAGGCCCCCGTCGTGCGGATCGCCGTCGGCGACTCGCTCGCGGATGTCGAGCGCCGCCTGATCTCGAAGACGCTCGACTTTGCCCGTGGCAACAAGAAGAAGACCGCCGAGCTCCTGAAGCTCTCGCTCAAGACGATCTACAACAAGATCAAAGAGTACGGCCTCGAGCACTGAGGCTCGCTGAGGCTCGGGCCTCGCAACATCTCAGCGGGCGAGTGTACGGGGGGCGTGCCCCTGAAACGGAGGATGCCGGGGCGGG
>Ga0209048_10005602_pt1 | contig 11838 bp, 14 predicted proteins | sample FrelakmetCRP12CR_FD_187146 | JGI IMG/M metagenome (GOLD analysis project Ga0209048, IMG submission 187146) | Freshwater lake sediment microbial communities from the University of Notre Dame, USA, for methane emissions studies - CRP12 CR (SPAdes)... | ecosystem: Environmental > Aquatic >... | reverse complement strand
CTTCCTGCTGATGAGTGTAGGTTGTGCGCTCTCACAACCCCATCTTGCCTCGTCTCAGGTTCATGTGGGAAGAAGGCTGGGTCCATTTCATTAGCACAAACATTTTGATCGCTCCAACTGCCTGATAGGGGGAAGGGCGGCGTTGTCAAAACAACATGAGGCTAAGGTGATTGTCCTACCCTAGTCTGAAATACCTCACCTACACGCTGATTACTCTAGAATTCATCGTCTTCAATGGAATTATTATTGGAAATGAGGAGATTTCTGATCGCAGCCCATTTGTCCTTAACAGTCTCTCCTTACTATAACGAGCCAGGGTGTGCAGGTCCGCAGTGACGATGTGGAGGGGTGTGTCAACACTCATGGCTCTGATCCTGCCGGTTTCGGCTATCTCATTGCCGACTACTGTCGTCCGGTATCAGCTTATTGCGTATCTATGTGGATCACGGCTGCACCTATGGGGGGCCGGGCATTTTGAAGACTTGCAGCTGTCTCGGGTGGACAAAGACCACATCGCCTTGCTGAAGCCTTAGCTCACGGTAGCGCTCCTTGGTGAGTTCGACCGAAATAATCTGAGATGAGTCCTTCGACATCAGCTCGAGCCGCACTCGCGATCCGGCAGTGATGACAAATCGCACGGTTGCTTCGAGCTGTGTCGTCGTGGTCCGGCTCCGGCTAAGTTCCAAGTCATGGGGCCGGACAAAGGTGACTTCGTGTTCGTCCGAAGAATCTCTCTCTGCGGGAGGTTGCCTGACCGTCTCCTCGGGGACGGTCTCGTCTTGAGCAATACGGCCATGAAATACGTTAACATCGCCGAGAAACTGGTAGACGAACGGTGTTGCCGGATGCTCATAGACCTCCTCCGGCGTACCGGTCTGCTCGATATGCCCTTGGTTTAACACCACGATACGGTCTGCTGCCTCCAAGGCTTCTTCCTGGTCATGCGTCACCAGGATACTTGTAATGTGCAATTCGTCATGGAGACGCCGGAGCCAACGTCTCAATTCCTTTCGGACTTTGGCATCCAATGCGCCAAAGGGTTCATCAAGCAGGAGGAGTTTTGGTTCCACGGCCAGCGCTCTGGCCAGGGCTACGCGTTGACGTTGCCCTCCCGAAAGCTGGTTCGGATAGCGGTCGGCCATCGCCCGCATCTGGACCAATGAGAGCAACTCATCAACCTTCTTCTGGATCTTGTCGGGAGAAGGCCGTTGCGCTTTGGGCAGTACGCTTAGCCCGAATGCGACATTCTCTGTGACGGTCATATGGCGGAACAACGCATAATGCTGGAACACAAACCCTACGCGACGGTCGGTGATACGCTGATCCGTCACCTCGACGCCATGCAGGAGAATTCGTCCTTGGTCGGGCCTCTCCAGTCCAGCCAGGATTCTCAGCAGGGTCGTCTTGCCGCACCCGGAGGGACCGAGGAGCGCAATGAGTTCTCCTGCTTGGGCATGCAGGCTCACGTCATTCAGGACGGTGAAGGTGCCGAATCGTTTGGTGACGTGATCGACCTGGATGCTCATGATGGACTCCCTGGCTGCGTACTCCATGCCGGATCATGCGCCGATCGTGATGAAGCGGATTTCCGTTCGATGATCGTTTTCACTACGAGCGTCACAATAGCTAACAAGGTGAGGAGCGAGGCCACAGCGAACGCCCCGACGGCGTTATATTCGTTGTACAGGATCTCAACATGGAGCGGCAGCGTATTGGTGAGCCCTCGAATATGGCCCGAGACGACGGAGACCGCTCCGAATTCTCCCATCGCCCGCGCATTACAGAGAATCACGCCATAGAGCAGGCTCCATTTGATATTCGGGAGGGTGACGCGGGTAAACGTTTGCCATCCCGACGCGCCTAACGTGAGCGCCGCCTCTTCTTCCTCTCGTCCCTGCGATTGCATCAATGGGATCAATTCGCGCGCGATAAACGGAACGGTGACAAAGGTGGTGGCGAGCACGATGCCCGGCAGGGCAAAGATGATCTTGATGTCATGCTCGGCCAGCCAGGGGCCCAGCCAGCCCTGCGCTCCGAAGAGCAGCACGTAAATCAATCCCGAGATGACGGGGGACACGGCCAATGGGATGTCGATGAGCGTGATGAGAATCTGTTTGCCGATGAATTCGAATTTGGCGATGGCCCAGGCTGCAGCAACGCCGAACACCAGGTTCAGTGGAACGGCCAGGGATGCAGCGAGGAAGGTCAGGCGAATGGCCGCCAGAGCATCCGGGTCCTGAAATGAGGCGAAGTAGCCTTCAAGTCCATTCTTCAGCGCTTCGGTAAACACAGCTGCAAGGGGGATGAACAGGAAGAGCGTCAAGTATCCAAGAGCCGCGACAAGGAGCGCCCAGCGAACCAAGGCGCGTTCGCTGGTCAGTGAAGCTTTCCACTCCTCGTTCCTTACTCTGGCAGCGATCTCTGTCGACATGTGTTCTCTTTCTAACGAGCGGCGTGGCGCCTGCTGCTCCACCATTGAATGAGATTAATCATCAGGGCGAGCAGAAACGACACCACGAGCATGACGACTCCCAGCGCCGTGGCGCCGGCATAGTCGTACTGTTCGAGCTTGGTCATGATCAAGAGCGGAGTGATCTCTGATTTGAGCGGCATATTGCCGGCGATGAAGATGACCGAGCCGTATTCCCCGACGGAGCGGGCAAATGCCATCGCCATGCCAGTCAGCAGGGCAGGCCATAGTTCAGGCACGATCACCGCCCTGAATGTTTGCCATCGATTGGCTCCCAGCGTGGTGGCGGCCTCTTCCACCTCCCTATCCAAATCTTGGAGCACCGGTTGAACCGTTCGCACGACAAACGGCAATCCAATGAAGGTCAGTGCGACCAGGACACCCAGGGGCGTAAAGGCGACCTTGAAACCCAGCGGTTCGAGATAGCGCCCAATCCATCCATTCGACGAATAGATGGCAGTCAAGGCGATTCCGGCGACGGCGGTCGGCAGGGCAAAGGGTAGATCCACGAGCGCGTCCACGATCGAGCGCCCGAGAAAGCGGTATCGCACAAGAGCCCAGGCCACCACCGATCCGAAGAAGCCGTTGATCAGGGCCCCCAGCAATGAGGCGCCGAATGTGAGCTGGTAGGAGGCAAGCGCACGCGGCTCCGACACCGTGTGCCAGAATTGTTGCCAGGTCAGTGTGGTCGTCTTGATGACGAGACCGCTGAGGGGGATCAATACGATCAGGCTGAAATAGAACAACGCAAAGCCCAAAGTCAGACCGAATCCTGGAAGGACGCTGGGCTGTTTCAACACCATGGCCATGAATTTCTCATCGCCTCCGATTAGAGGGTCCGATTATTTCAGTTGCTGGATGATCAGCAGGGACAGCTGACCAAACATTCCCCATCGGCGACGTGTGTCTCATCGACGCTACTTCGCGCCCGGCAAATAGATTTGGTCGAAGCTGCCGCCATCGGCAAAGTGCGCCTTGTGCGCTTTCTGCCAGTTGCCAAAGAATTCCTGCAGGGTGAATCGCTCCAGCGCCGGGAAATTCGCAGCATACTTGGCGGCGGCTGATGGAAGCTGCGGGCGGTAGTGGTGTTTGCCGGCAATGTCCTGGCCTTCTTCAGAGTAGAGATACTCCAGATAGGCTTGAGCGACGTGCCTGGTGCCTCGCTTGTCTACGATTTTGTCGACGACGCTGACCGTCGGCTCCGCCAGAATGCTGATTGGCGGCACGACGATTTCAAACTTGTCCTTGCCTGAACCTTTGGTGCTCAGTAAGATTTCATTTTCCCAGTTAATCAGGACGTCGCCGATGCCTCGTTCCACGAAGGTGGTTGTCGCGCCTCGGGCGCCCGAGTCGAGCACCGGTACGTTCTTAAAGAGGCGCAGGACAAAATCCTTCGCTTTGGCTTCATCGCCGCCCGACTGTTTTAACGCATAGCCCCACGCGGCCAAGTAATTCCAGCGGGCGACACCGGAGGTCTTGGGGTTCGGGGTGATGACGGAGACTCCTGGTTTGACCAGGTCGTCCCAGTCCTTGATGCCCTTGGGATTGCCCTTGCGGACCAGAAACGTGATCGTCGAGCTGTAGGGTGCGCTGTTGTTGGGAAGACGGCTCTGCCAGTTTGCCGGAAGCAGCCCGGCTTTCTCGGAAATGGCGTCGATATCGTAGGCCAGCGCCAGTGTCACGACGTCGGCCTCCAAGCCATCGATGACGGCTCGTGCCTGCTTGCTCGATCCTCCGTGGGATTGCAAGACTTTGACGGTCTGGCCCGTCTTGGCCAGCCAGTGTTTGGCGAACGCCGCATTGAACTCCTGGTAGAGTTCGCGCGTCGGATCGTATGAGACGTTCAGGATGGAAACGGATTCTGCCGCCTGGATAGACGATGTGAATCCCAAGGCTCCGGTCAGGAGCGCGAGTGTGAGAACGAACGGCTTCAACATCATGGGATGGTCCTTTCTATTCGTAATGGACTTCTACAATCAGTTGTTATCATTCGACCATCGACTCCGTTGCCGATGATCGCGGGGTACGTGATCCGTGGTCGATGAATTTTGGAACAGTGTCACTCCTCGATCCCGAGGTCTTGCTCAGCCATAGGGCCCAATCCAAGGGGTCATGATCCGTCGGACCCGCGGGCCGTGCTCGCTTGTGAAAGAAGACGGGAAGGCCGCGACGTGTTGCTTCGGTTCGGACCTTTCGAGCCAGTCCGTGGCTCACCCGATCCAGTACGACGACCACGGCTTCCGTATCTTTCGGAATGGACTTTGTCATGTCGCGGTTCTTACGACCGCTCCAATGCTCGACGTATCCATGCCCGCCGCCGGTCTGTTGCCGGAATATCTCCGCTGAATCGCCACCGACAACCAGGATACGCATTGATCCCTTTCACCGTTCGATGAATGGCAGCAGGAAGGTCCTGCTGCCATTCGCTCGGTGACTACCACTCACGGCTGTGACGGCGGTGTCTTTCCGTCGCGCTCTGGACCGGGCTGAACGGTCAACGCGGCCAGCGCCTCCTGATACCGAATCTGCAACTCTTCCCGCTGATCCGGCGCCCAGAACCGGGCCCTTGAACTCGCCTTGGCCAAAAACTCCTCCGGCTCGAACGTCACGTCGTACAATGCCGAGGCTTCCGGAATGTTTGGTAGTTGGCGGTCGTACTTGCTGATATCGGGACCAGGGCTATGCCGAGCGTGCACGGCACTGATGATCAGGTGCAGCATCGGGCCTTGAATGGAGATCCAGCCCGTGGTCGTTTCCTGGTCTCCCTGATCCGTGGCATGACTCAAGTTGAAGTAGACACGTTCGGTCGGCTCAGCCAGCGACAGTGCCGTGGAAAGCGGCAACGCCAACACGGCAATCTCGTCTTTCCGGAATGCCCTGGTTTGATCGGCTTGACCGAACAGCAGGCGGTGAACGAGGTTCCGCCGTTCTGATGCGCGGACCCCCCGGAGCAACGTGCCGACCTCCGCTGCCGTCAGCGTGGCAGGATGCGCATTGGATGTCGAGTCAGGGTCCTGCTCCACCCGGACCGTATTCAACCCGGCCTCGAAGATCGTCCTCGACGACGAGAAGGGCTGGCCCGCGCAACCGGCGGCGATGGCTAGGCCGACGATGAGGAACAGTGCGCGCAGGGACCATGTCGACCACTGCGTCAAATTGTTCTGGGTGCGATTCATTATTGTCCCTCCTGTCGTTGAGCAACACCGACCTGCTGAGCGATGCGATCGAAGCCGTGGTCTTGCAAGAGGGCTTGGATTTTGGGTGTCCCCAAAAAATTAATGAAATCCCCTGCGCCCGCGATGTTCTTGGCGGTCCAGACGGCCACGACTCCGTAGTAGATCGGCGTGTGCGAGTCCTCTGGGACGTCATCGAGAATACGGATCTTCCGGTTCCCTATGGCGTCTGTCCGGTAGACGATGCCGAGGTCGGCCTCGCCCTTGGCGACCAGGTCCAGGACGGCGCGCGAATGCTCGCCATAGACGACTTGCGCCTTCAGCTGGGAGTCCAGCTTGCTGTACTTGAGATACTGAGCCGCCACTTTTCCGACCGACGAGGTTTTCGGGTCGCCGATGGCGATATGCCGGATCAGGCTGGTGCGAAGATCCTGAATCGACGCGATCGGCGCCGGGAGTTCCGTGCCGGTGATCAGGACTAATGAGGTGCCGGCATAGACACGTCGGGTGCCTTGGATGATGAGCCCTTTCTTCTCGAGCTGGTCGATTTCTTCAACCTGCGACGGCAGGAACACATCGACCGGTGCGCCCTCTTCGATTTGCTTGCTGAGGGTTTGAGAGGGCCCGTAGATGACTCTCACGGTGATGTCCTTATTGTGCGCTTCAAAGAGCGGAAGTATTTGTCGAAAGGCCTCCCGCAGGCTGTTGGCGGCCGCGATGGTGACGGTCTCCGGTTGCGCCTGTACGGGCGACGCGGTCCAGACGGGTGCAGTTGCTACACTGAGAAACAACAGGCTACTCAATAGGACGCTTCGGTGTGTCATAACGTACCTCCTGGTCATCGTGATGAAGTTCATCGTATGTCTAGAAATAGAACTGGTACTGCACATTGACTCGGTTTTCGATGAGATCGCGACCGAATCCCGGCTGGGTCTCGAACGGGTACCGGTCCGGCGCGCGTCCGCCGCTTCCTACTGTGAGATTGGAGTAGTCGATGACCAGCCGATTGTTGTAGGTGCCGTCGAAGCTATAGTTGATGGCGGCGCCGAACTCTTTGGTCAGATCGTCTTTTTGTTTCGTGGAGGGATCCAGCACCCCATATCGAACGGCAAGCTCGAGCTTCCGGGGAATGATGTATTTGCCGACCTGCACGTACCAGCCCCAGGCTTGGCCGAGATCCACCGGGGGGCCTAACACAACCGCGGTGCTTGGCTGGAATGGAATGGTGCCATCATTGGTCGTCCGCACCCGCTGGTGCCGGTAGTACCCTTCTGACTGGAACGACCACCCCTGGTATTTCGCGATGAGATCCACCTCGTAGGTCTGGAAATCGTAGACCCCTCCGCCGAGAAGCCGGCCATTGTTGCTAGAGGCGATGGCTTGGCGATAGGCCCGATCGACAATATCGGAGCGGATTGAACTCAAATAATTCTGGGCCGGGTTATAGGCATAGCCGCCTGCGATCGCCACTTGAGGCACGCGAGAGTTCAAAATGTCTCCCTGGCCATAGCCTGGATTGCCGGAGATTTTGTAAAGCAGCCGGGCCGTGTACATCATCTCGCCGTTCCGGAAGCGGGTGTCATAGTTGTAGGTTCGCTGATTACTGCCAGTGTTAGTGTTGGAGGGGTATTGGCTGACGGCTGTCCCTTCATTCGTGAGGTTCGGCCCGACGCCCCCCCAGACACCGACGGCATAGTTGAATGTGTATTGTTCCTCATCGCTGAGGATGGTGAGGCCGATGTCACGACTGTTGACCAGGTTGGCGGCAAACGTTCGCTGGACCAGCATATTGTCCGCGAAGGTGGACGTGGCGATCGAACTCGCGAGAGCGCGATTGAACCAGACCACCTGTTGGCCGACTTGGACGGTGGCAAGGGGGATATGCCAGGAGGCGAGGTAGGCGTCCTGGAGGGCGACTCGGCCGCTGCCCCCCTCTTGATTATAGGGCGTCTGATCCATCTGCACCGAGACGTTGTAGCGTAAGTCAGGATCGAAGGCATATCCCATGAATTGCAGGCGGGTGCGGGGAACCGTAAATTCGCTCGAATCGCTTTGTTGCCTGAGGGCCCGAAACTCCACCTGGCCTCCCAGAATCTCTTGGTTTCTTGAGTCTCCGACCGTTCCCCAGGCGTGGTTGTACGTGCTGTAGCTATAGCGCACCTGAGTGAGCAGCCGTATCTTGAGCAGAAATTTCGACCCGACACGGATATTCAAGCCGTTGTTGACGTCGATATTGAAGTTCGGTTTCACGATCCGTTCCTTAGTCTCCAAGACTTTCAGCCCTTTGTCGTACTCATCTTGGGTAATGATGCCCTTGAGGAATAGATACTTGAGGCCGGGATCTTCGCTGGGCACATACTCCCATCGGCCCTCCTTCTTCTGAAGCTGGCCTTCTTCCACCGCCCGAGCCTGTAGCGGCAGGCCTGCCAGCAGCGTGAGCAGTGTAATCGCTAGAAACCACACACCGGAAATTCGCATGTCGTGTCCCTCCGTGACATGTGAACCTCCGGTGATCCGGTCAGTTCTCAAATTTAACTTGTGAATGAAAGAGTCTTTGGGCCTCCAGTCATCTGGACGGCCGGATTATCATTTGAGCACTCCTAGTTGTGACAACAGGTCTGAGTCGTCATCGTGTGATCACCGGATCGGTCGTGAAAAAGTATTGTCAAAGCGTGTCTTTTCTTTGCGTTCGATCTGGACCACTTTGGAATCGTGAACGATGATTTCGACGGACCCATAACGAATATCTCTGAGCGCGAGCAGAATCGCCTCTTCAATCTTCTGATGGTTCTGCCGATCTAACGTTTCCTCATTTCCCATGATCGCGCCCCTAATCTACGGCTGTACGATGGCCAATCTGATAATGATCTTAATGATATTACTCATAATTATTTGACACACTATTAAACTACTGTATTCCGGTCATGATTATGACTTATAGAAGTACACTATGTTAATCTATATTGTCAACATATATTTCAAGCATCTTCCCCCTTCCTTAACGGATTCAGTTTCTAAGTGTGTATTAGGGCCTGGTCGAAAGTAGAACGCCTCTTGATCTTTCCAAAGAGGGCGTCGTCACGTGTTCATGCTGCCGACCGTTACATATGCTCTTAACTGTCCTTAACAGTCCTAAGCAGACCCCAACTGCCTAATTCCATTTTCATCCCCATTGCCCTACGCTTGTAATCACGCTGAGCGGGTGCAGATCTGAGCACATGAGCGTGATGGCATGCGCCTAGAGCGCACAACAGCCTACATCTGCATACAACTGCCTAATTCCCAGGACAGGATCTCTGGCGTAGGCTGAGACAAGACGTTGAATCAAGGAGTGCGCATGAAGACAAAGAATCTGTCGATCAAGGAACTTGCGGCCCTCATTGGCGTGAGCACGGATACCATCCGGCGCGCGGTACGCAAGGGGGAGATTCCTGCGACCAGGGTGAAGACCGCGCTGCGGTTTGACCTGCAGAAAGTCCTCATTTGTATGTAGCGGAACGCTAAGGCCAGGTTTGGGACACGCTCGTCCTGCGCGCCGGGCGGCAGCGCCGGCCGCGCGCAGGACGACCCGCCCCCGATCGGTGACACGGGGGCACTACCCACAGGGATCATTACAGGAGGTCTACGGATTCGATGAGTTCACCCTTCACCCTCACCATTGATTGGCTCGCCTTCACCCTGCCATCAGGGTCCGCCCAGGACACGATGCAGATATTAGGAGGAGACTGGACTAAGAGCAAAACCGGTTTTCGCGGCTATCCCGCGTCCTGGATCACTGCGAGTGCAAGCCGGGGGGTGGGTAAACTGGGAACGCGCGCGCCTCGTGCTTCCCTCGAAGTCCATGTTGATCTCTCAGCCGGAATTGTCGCGCCGTGGCCGTTAGGGAAGGTCCGGACGGTCCTCCAATGGATCATGAAGCAAGAGGGTCACCTGACGCGCCTCGATTGTGCGTTAGACGATCGAAACAGCTGCGTGCCGCTCGTGACGGTCAGACAGGCCATTGAAGCCGGTCAGTGCGTGACGCGGGCGGATCGTATGCAGCGCATTTCGTCCAGGTCCATCCATAAAGACACGCCCGGCGGAGAGACCGTCTATCTCGGCAGTCCTCAGAGTCAAACGATGCTGCGTATCTATGACAAACGTCTGGAGAGTCAAGCGAAACAGCGTGAGGACTGGCAAGACTACGGCATCCGGTGGGAATTGGAGTTGAAAAAGGATCGAGCTCAGGTCTGTGGACAGGCCTGTCCTATTTGGAGGAACCCGACTGGCTCGAATTCATCGTGGGGGTGCTCCGGGGCTATGTGGATTTTCGAGCGACGACCCGCGACGAGGAGGAGGAATTTCGGTATCGGGCTCCCCTGCTCGACTGGTGGCTCCTGCTGACTGATGGCTTCAAGAAGGGCCGTCTCGTTGTGGAAAAGGACGCCCAGACGCTACCCAAGGTGAAACGTTGGGTGAGTCAGTCGGTCGCGCCCATGCTGGCCGTCATCTGTGCTGCCGATCCTGGCGGTTCAGCGTGGTTGGAGAAACAAATCATCGCGGGCAGGAAACGCTGGAAAGCACCGCATCGGCGTCTGGCGAACCAAGAAGAGCCGTTGAGTACTCATCAAGACGCCGGCGGTGACGCGGGCGCACCGTTTCAGGGGGGTAAGGGGGTGTCGTAAGACTCCCCCTGCTGGGACTCATGCTCTTCACAATCAAGGATCTCTCGGCTCACCTCAATATCAAGCCGTCTACGCTCTATCTCTGGGCTGCGCAAGGCAAGATTCCCTGCCGCAAGATTCATGGCCTGATCCGGTTCGAGCCGGACGCCATTGCCGCCTGGCTGCGTTCATTTGAACCGAGTGGGACCAGGGCGAGGCCAACATTGGCTCGTCAATCTCATCCCGATCTAGACCGGGTGATTGAAGCAGCAAAGCGTGACGTTTATACTCCCGGCCACGGGGAAACCATAACACCGAGTCCCACTGGAAAGGAGTGAACGGATGGGACTCGTGAAGAGAGGTAGCACGTGGTGGATGTCATTCATGTACCAAGGCCTGCAAGTCAGACGCTCAACGGGGACTACTGATAAACGGATGGCTGAGGCCATTCTCGGGAAAGTCAAAGTCCAAATTGTCGAAGGCCGATTCTTTGAGAAAGCCACAGAGCAGCAACGGACGTTCACGGAACTGCTGGACCGGAACATCAGCGAGCATGCCGCGAGGCGGGCCAATCATTATCGGGAGCTGACCAGCGTGAAGACTCTGAAAGCCTTCTTCGGCAATCCAACGTTGGATCACGTCACACCCAAGCGCATCGTGGCGTACAAGAACCAACGCTATGCCGATGGGGTGAAACCAGCCACGATCAACCGGGAACTGGCCACGCTGAAGAAGGCCTTTAACTTGGCTCGGCGTGAGTGGGAGTGGTGTACGGATAATCCGGTGTGTCGTGTCTCGATGGAGAGAGAAAACAACACGCGGGATCGCTGGCTGACCGTAGACGAGGAAACGCGTCTTTTCAATGCGGCGAGTCCCTGGTTACGGGAGCTCATGTTGTTTGCCATTCATACCGGGATGCGCATGGGGGAGATCCTCGGCCTGACGTGGGCTGGGGTGGATCTGTTTCGGAGAACCGTGACCGTGTTTAAATCGAAAAATGGCGAACGACGTACCATCCCGCTTAATCAGACCGCGCTCGAACTGCTGAAGCACAAGTATGGAAACCGTTCGGTGGACACGGAATTGGTGTTTCCGAGCGAAGCACAGACACGGTTGAATGCGAGCAATATCAGCCGCAGTCTGAATCTCGCGCTAGAGAAGGCCAAGATGACCGATTTTCATTTCCATGATCTTCGCCATACCTGTGCCACGCGAATGGTCCAGGGCGGAGTGGATCTGTACAAGGTGCAACGGCTCCTGGGGCATAAATCGCCGATCATGACCCAGCGGTATGCCCACCACTATCCGGAGAGTTTGCGGGATGGCATCGAAGTGTTGGATGCCGGTCGGGCGGTTAGCACAAAAATAGCACAATTGCGGGTCGTGCCCGAATGCGGTCCTGCAAGTTGTTGAAAAATTGGTGCCCCCGACCGGAATTGAACCAGCGACCAACGGTTTAGGAAACCGCTGCTCTATCCAACTGAGCTACGGGGGCGTGGCTTGAATTTAACGCACTTACGGGTGGATTGGAAGCGGAGATTGAGGGCCCTGT
>Ga0209048_10005601_pt1 | contig 11840 bp, 24 predicted proteins | sample FrelakmetCRP12CR_FD_187146 | JGI IMG/M metagenome (GOLD analysis project Ga0209048, IMG submission 187146) | Freshwater lake sediment microbial communities from the University of Notre Dame, USA, for methane emissions studies - CRP12 CR (SPAdes)... | ecosystem: Environmental > Aquatic >... | reverse complement strand
CAAGGTATAAAAGGAGATAATGGAACAGCAGGAGCGCAAGGAAATAAAGGAGATAAAGGAGATACAGGAGCGCAAGGCTTACAAGGTATTCAAGGTATAAAAGGAGATAATGGAACAGCAGGAGCAACAGGAGAAAAAGGAGATAAAGGAGATACAGGAGCGCAAGGCTTACAAGGCATTCAAGGAATTAATGGCACTAATGGAATTAATGGCACTAATGGAATTAATGGGATTAATGGCACTAATGGAATAAACGGCACAATTCCTGATAGTTCACAATTTTATTTCCTAAACGGCACTCGTAATTTAACAGGAAAAATGAACGCAGGAGGATTTAATTTATCTAATCTGCTTAACCCTGTTGCTAATCAGGATGCCAGCACTAAAGCGTATTCTGATAGTTTAAACACTTCAATGAAAACTTATGTTGATAATATTAATACTTCACAATTCTACTTCCTTAACGGTAGCAGGACATTAACGGGAACACTTAATGCAGGAGGCTTTAATTTATCTAACCTGCTTAATCCTGTTGCTAATCAGGATGCCAGCACTAAAGCGTATTCTGATAGTTTAAACACTTCAATGCAAAATTATGCAGATTCTTTAAACACATCAATGAAAAATTATGTTGATAATATTAATACCTCATCTGCTTGGATTGCTTACACTCCTAATTTTACATGGAGTGTTGCGCCTGCTTCACCTACTATTGGAGGAAGATGGACGCAGCACGGTAAAACGGTAGAGTTTGCTATATCCTATCAATCATCAGATTCTAACGCAGGAACGTTGTATAATTTCACGCTTCCCAAAACAGCAATTAGTTACGGTTTGCCTGTAATACCTTTAAACGGTTTTACACAAAATACTAATGCCTATACTCCTGCTATGGCAGCAGCGTTTATAGCAAGTAGCACAAATACAAAGGTTACAATGGCTATCTTTCCAACGACAATTGATAATCAATATATCTCTGTATTCATATCAGGATTTTATGAGGTTGCTTAACATGGAGGTTTTAACAATGGGTTTAATTCAAAAGTATAAGGAGATGGATAACACCATCTATAACACAATATCTTTAATTATTTTTATTATAGCACTTTGCTTAATCTTTTATTCTTATCCTGCATCAGCGTTTAATATAACCACTGATGAAACAACAGAAACATCTATAGTATGGAATTTAAGTGCTCTACCAGCAGGAGTTAATATAACTGCTATCTCGTTCGATGGAATAGCGCTTAATGGGTTTATTGCTAACCCTAAACAATTAGTACAAAATAACCTTTATGCAGGTGAAACGCATTTAATCACTGTTGTAGATACTGACGGCACAACATCAACAGCGCAGGCAAAAACAATTAGTAAAGTTCAGACAGAGAGCGATAAAGCGTTAGGGCAGTTTAATTTATGGATACTGGTATTTTTCGCTTTAATATTCTTGGTTTGCGCTGTCCTGATAGGGATTAATCTATTAGCCTATATCTCCCTGTTAATGTCGTTTTTAGGAATACTAACCAGCATTAATAACAACTTTATTACAGGCTGCATTTTTGTTATTATGTTTTGTTCATCGGCTTTAGTTGCTTATGATTGGTGAATGAAATGTATATCAAATTATTTTTACTGGACGGAAAGCAGGGTAAACAAGGCATGCAAAACACAAAACCACAGGAGTTTTATTTTCGCGGAAATTATGCTATAGAACAATGTATCTTAAAGATGGTAGAAATTTATTTCGGAAATACCATTAAAATTCAAGTAGAGGATTTATTAAAATTGCGTATGGAGGATAAAGAATAATGAAGCCTATAGAAATGTGGTTCTATATATGGAATACGCCTTATTACAAGGTATCTGTTATTGAAGATATGGAGGTAATTAAAACTATTATTCAACCTTTAGTTTCAAGTAAAAAAGGCTATGATATAGCAATTATAGATAAAAAGTTAAAAATGGCATGGTGGAAAATACCAACCATTTGTTTCAGAGATAATAAAAAATTTCTTATGATGGTAGATACAAAAAACGCTATTCCATTAGTAGAAGAAACTAAAGTAACGCAAACAGGAGAATTAATAATTAAAGAAGTAACGCAATCGGTATTAAAAGAAAGCAATATAGATACCAGAGTTGCTAATACAGGAAAGGGAAAAACTTTTGTAAAAATTCAATATCCTCCTACTGTCTTCTTTCAGGAGATAGAGGCACACTACGTTAAAGAATCGTTAAAGAACCCTCCTTCCAAATGGGAAGAACAGAAATGGATATGGATTACTTTAATTCTTGCTGTTGCAGGAGTAGCAGTATTCTATTTAACATCTGCTCCTAAAGGATTGTGATAAAAAATGCCTGCAAAAAAGGAAGTTAAGTTAAAAATAAAAAACTCTCCTTTAATAACTAAAGAGCCTGAAATTAAAAAGAAGAGGGTTATTAAAACCGTAATAGAAACACCTAAAGAAGAGGTTTTAATTTTTATCTCTTCATCCGTAAAATATGATATTAACTGGATATACATAAGGAGAAAAATTATTGGGTTTGGTAATGTGTTTAGGCGTAAAAAGACGATTAAACTAAAACCTAAAACCTCTTCCAAGAAAAAATTAACCTTATGGGAGAGATATTGTAAATGGTTTGATAACGAATTTAATTTTGACGCTCTCCCTAAATCGAAGGCAGATGATTTAGAAGAATTATACGAAATTGTAGGAAGTGATAAATAATGTCTGATAATGCAGTTAATAAAAGCATCAATATACCGTTAGACGTTGAAGAGGATAATAACACTGGCAGGTCTAATAGTTTCTCTGATGCTATTGAAGCGCTTGGAAAGATAGCGCTTGAAACGTATGAAGACAAAACCAGTAATTTAACATCAGAAAATATTTTAGGGCAGATAAGATGTGAAGTCCTGAACGATTGGAAATTAACCACGTATGGTTATGAACACTCCTCCTTAAAATTAATCTGCAAGCGTATGCCTCAAAAGTCTATGAGTAGAAACGGTTTTGGACTGCTTAAATTAATTGAGATGGTAAAAGGCATACAGGCTTCTTTTGAACAGAACGACGGTATAAGGGCTATCAGGGATGCAGCATTAAACCAGAGAAGGTTATAATTATGATTGTGGCATTTGTTGGAACAATTGATGAAGACGATAGCGCCCTGCCTATAACTGGTAATGGAAAAACAGCAGGCGTAACAGGGTTTGCCTTCAATGATTTTAATGATATGGAACACCCGAAAGAAATCTGGTCAAATTTTTATACAGATTTCAGCGCTAAAGTTATAGGCTTCCAAGAAATGATAAATAATATTCAGGAGAGTGTTGATAGTAACACCATCAATCCTAATGTTATTTTATGCGTTACCGAAATGCGAAGAATATTAGATGCTGTAGGCTCTACAACAGAGCAGGTATTATTTATTGATAATTTTGTAGAGCAGATACGGAAAATGGATTGTGTCTTATATTATGACACGCAGCGTTTTAACAGCATCCATAAACGGTTAAGAATACATACAAACGTTATTTTAATTCCTTATAAAGTCCATCTGGATAATCAACCTTGTTACCTTCCTTCCTGTATGAAGCCTCATAAAATCTATATCTACTCCCATAAACCGTTTAAGCGTTTACCTGTTGCGTGTTTTGATGCTGTAGAGGTGGGGAAGCATTACGTAACTAAAGAGTTTTGTAAGGATAAATTAACACTTCCTAAAAAAGTTAAAGGAGTAATAACATGAAGCCTTTAATAGACATTGAAGAAATAAACCCAAGATTTTTAATGTGGTTAGGGCTGGTTTTGCTGCTTGCTGTTGTAGCGCTTTATCCGCTATTCATAACCGAACCAAAAACAGTTAATGTCAATGTTACCGTTCCAATATCGCAGATTATCTATAGAGATGTTTTAGTAACGCCTACACCTGACGGTATTATTTATTTTTCTAACGAATATCAATCAGGCGTTAGAAAAATCCTGCATCCGTTTTCTTGGATTAGACATAATGCTACAGGTTTACAAACTATTCAAGGTCAGGATATGAAAGTTAGCGCTGTAGTTTATAATTACCTGACGTTTGATGAATTGCATGTTTTTAATCCTACTGACTATAAATATTATCAACAATTACCACAACGGGAAAACGCTAAATTTTTAATCGTATTCTTTTGTATCTGGTTGGATAACGAAGCCTACGATGATACAAGAATGTGGCTACCTAAAGAAGAAATGATGAATGTATTAATTAATGATAATAATGGCATGGTTCTTTATGCTCCTCTTGATTATTCAAAACAGGTTAGGTTTAAAGAATTAGAAAACTCGTTTAATTATAATGATGATTCAATAGCGCAGGCATACGGACAATACAGATATTATTCTAATACTCCTGAAAATTATAAAACAGCAGGAGAGATAAGCGTAAATGAATATTATTTAAGAGGTGGAAAAAGTAACGCGCAGGACGGATATATTATTTTTGAAATACCGAAAAATACCAGAGATGAGAGTATAAGTTTTAGGTCTTCCTTTTATTCGTTTGGTTGGAGTGAATGGAAATTAAAAATCCCAATAGAGCCAACTAAAGAACCTGCATGGAGCATATCATAATGAAATCAAAAATAAGAAAACTAATTGGCGAACCTGAATTGACAAATACTATCTTCATTTCATTTATGCTGGTTAATTTTTTGTGGCATTATCACATAATACCCTGACTTCCACTGGAATATATTTAAGTATATAAACCTTTATCATTTTTCAATCGGGCGCTAATTTGAAGAGATTTATTTTTGTTGATTCTATGAGGTAAATTGCGTTAAATCGTCAGCGCGTTTGTTTATGTATGAATATATGGGCGCGTTTTTACTGCCTTAAAACAGGCTTCTATGAGGCTTTAAACACTATTGTGTAATACTATTTAATAGAGGCGGTTAAAACTGCGCGTTAAGATGTTGTAAGGTATATTTCCACTGGAAATTAATTTATTGTTAAAGGCAGGCTCTTAATATTTTTCTTCAAACACTGTTTACCATTTTTAAACGAATCAAACCAGTATCTTTTATGATCGCCATTTATATTAATTGATTTATTTACATCAGCAAAAATATTTAGGTCTTCAATTTTTCTCTTTTTAACATGCAATAAACATTCTCCTAAATGATATGGGCGTTTTGTGGAATACTCATATTTTTCTGTATCCATGTTTGACAAAATATCTTTTAATAAAACTACATCATTTTCTATGTCTTTTTCTATTGCTAAACTAAATCCCCTCAACTTGGATTTAGTTTTATTGGTTTTATAATTCCAGAGGTTATAAACATCAGACATAATATAAACTCCCTCTCCCTCAAAATCTTTTTCAAAATCGCCCAATTTCGGTTTATCAGGAACAGTTAAAGGAGTTAATGAATGGACTGCATCAGTAGAAAACATAATTACGCTGTCTGGCTGCTGTAATCCTAACTCTAATAATTTTATTCGTGTTCCTGACGTAATAAGGGAAGCGTAAATAGGATTAAAGAGTTTTCCCGTCCTGTTGGTATCTCCTGATACCTGAATAGTTTTACCATATAAACTATTCATAAAAATTTTAACACAATATTTTATATCTGCATCTTTTTCTCGTTCTTTCCATTCATACAGGCGCTCAATTTCTGCTTTATACGGGTAAACTAATTCTGTAGGATAAAACTCATAGCCTTGTATAATTTCTATCTCTGAATTATCAAAATTCTTTAAAATAAATTCTATCTCCTGTTTCGTTAAGAATTGTTTAAACTTCCCGTTCGGAAATATATTCAGGCTTCCTGTTTGTTGAAGGAATGGAGAAAAATAAGGCTCATTACATTCTATAGAACATTGATAGAAGCCTGTATAAGCGCTCTCATTTAATTCTGTTACTTCTAACCAATCGCCAAATGAGAAGTCTATTAAACCTGCTAATTGTTTAGGATAAGCGCTTTTAATATCATAAGAATAAACTTTCTCCTGATAGCCTCTTTTTAAAAGTTCAAACCTTCCCCCAAAATAAGAATTATACGCATATTCTAAAACGCTATGAGGTATAGAATTAATAGTTGGAATGTAACACGTTGATAAAAAATATTCTTCCGCTATCTTTCCTTTTGAGAATGGGCGTTTTGGATAATAATTCATATTGGTATATACTAAATTCCAAAAATAATCTGCCAAGCGTTTTGTAAGTGCTGCGTCCTGAATACAATATTTTATAATGTCGTCTTTATTATCGTCCCAATACGATAAATCGGTATTGAGTTTAGAACTATCTATAACATCTAATTTTTTATCTTTCAGGAATTTTATAGAGGCTTTATTTAACGATGTTTCTAAAAAGTTAAACAAATCGAAAAAATAATATTTTTCTTTTTTAAACGTGATAGAGAAAAATTTTTTATCTAAGTAATTTATTTTATAATTTTTCTTATACGTTAATTCCTGCGTTTGATATAGCGTTATTAAATCAGAGCGCTCTAAAAATTTAATAATGCTCTCAAAATCAAACTTAATATTATAAAACCAGTTAAAAGTATTTCTAAAACGAGAATAAATTAAAAATTCTAATATATCGTCTAAATCTTCAACATCCTTGTATCTTCCTGAATCATCACAAATTAATTTAACATATCCCTTATATGTTTCTGTATCTATACCAGTATTTCCTTTCATGGTAAACCCTTCATTTTTAAATCGTTTTTGTGAAACTACCGTAAGGAGTTTAAACGATTTTTTAGCCATGTTTAACCAACCAGCAAAAGTTTTCTTTTGCTGAAAACTAAATTAATTTCTTCCAAGTAATATTAAAGTAATGGTCTTTAGTTATAGGCTTATTTAAAAAATTAAACATTATCTCTATATTTTTCGCGCTTACGATTTTACAAAAGGTTATTTCTTCTAATGCTAAATTATGAACAACAAAAAGATAAAAACCGTTTATCTCCAATAAGTGTTTATGCTGCTCAATATTAATTTTAAAATTTCCTGCTCTTTTTTCTATAGCCTTATGATGATAATAAAAATAATAGTCCTGACATGATTTAATTTCCGTCCTGTTATCTATATCATCAATTAAATTAGAAGGATTAGAAGAAACGCCCATAATTAAGGCTTCTATATGTGTTCCGTTAATCCCTGCCTGAATGGAAGAGTGTTTCGACATTATAAACAATCTTCTCTTGTTAAAATTATTATCTCCTTTCCTTTATAACCGATATACAAAGGAGTTTTACTTATTTTGCAGTTTTCAATTACCCTGATAATATCCTTTGAATTAATTAACTCTGTATGTTGTAATACTCCAACAATGCAGGAAATATCAAAAGGCGTTTTTAATTTGGCTATATCATTTTTTAATTGGGTTATTCTCCTTTTGTTTAACGCTGCTTTTTGTTTTTCTGTTTGTTCTTTCATATTGCTATATCCTCCAATTTTTTATATGGCAGGTAACGAGATGCTAAACCTTTTTTAATTAACTGCTCTCTTCTTGCGTTTTCCTGCCTGCTTAACTGCCCTGCTTTAATTCTTCCCATAAAACCGCCCATTTTTTAACCTCTTTTTTTCTTCCTTTGTTATTAACCCTTTAAAATAACGCTCTCCATAATTTCCGCCATAACGCCATTGATAAACCAGCATCCAGAATATTTTAGCATCCAGCCAAAACCCTACAATTATCCAAAATGCTGTAAAATAATTATAGAGAGAGGGAGTAAAATTCATTTGATTATACGCCCTTCATATTGAGTATTAAGACCTATCCTCTCCCTGTATTTTTGAGAGGCTTTACTATTTACGCCGTGTTCATGTTCAAATTGTGAAGCGTCTATATACTTTTTAGACGACTTTAAAACCCTTGCATAATTCTTTTTTGTTTTGTTTGCAGGGTTTTTAAGATAGGTATTTGTTTTTCTCCTGTTTACGGTATTAGTGTTTACCGTCCTTTGTGTTGGAGGTTTTTTATGCTGCTGCTTAACTCTCCCTCTTACGAAAGGTTCTTCTTTTGGATAATAGGCTTTAATTCTTTTTCTTGTTGCTCTTGCTAATTTCTTGACAGCATCAGGCGATTTTAATTTATACCGTTTAAACGCTGCGATTGCTTTTTGTTTGGTTGAATTATTTAAAATCTGAATATTACGGATAAACGATAAATCTTTTTTACTAAAGGCTTCCCGTTGTTTATCGGTAAAAGGCTCACTCTCGTTTAATTCTGCGTGTCGTGCTTTTAATTCTCTTCGATTCATTTAAAACTTACTCCTGCTTTATCACAAAATTGTATAACCTCATTTACTGTTGAAAATTTTAACACTGTTTTAGATAGTTGATTGTGGTTATAATCATTTAAATGATAAATAACTTCAATATGTAATTCATACGGTTTAATTGAATCAGACATATTGAAACACCACATAAAGAATAAGAAACACGCCTAACGCATATAAATAATACAGTGCTATTTTAATCACTATATCGTTTCTATGTAATAAGTCGTTTACTCCCATAATTGCGCCTCATATATACTATCTGCTTTATCTATACATCTAATAATAAAATCCAAGTTTTCAGGCGTGCTTAACTGCAATAGTTCAAAATTTACAATAATAATTAACGCTGATTCAATCAGGCTATTATAAAGTTCTATCATGGTAAGTTCATGCTCATATCTATAATAAACTTCATCGGGCAGGTTCTACAATATAACGGTTTATAAGAACACTTATTACAAAAGGATTTAGCCTTTTGTCCTTCATCAATAAGGTTATGTTTAATCTCCTCATACTGCCATAAAATATCATCAGGTAATGTCAATATATCACGCTCCAAAAACTATTATCAGGATAATAATTTATTAAAATACAGATAATTAAAATACAAACAATAAGCAGGCTATAATATAATAAAACATACTTCTCCAATTTTGTAAATTTAATTCTCTTCATTTTAACACCAACGCCATATTATACAAGGTTTGAAAATTACTGATAATAAGATAAACCAGATACATAAACAGAGATAGCACAAAACAAACAAAGCAGAATTTTTTAAACCAAGCCTTTAACATACGCCTCCTTTTTTCTTTACAGGGAAGTAAATTGCCTTATCTCCTCAAAACAACTTATCTTCCTATCTGCGAAAAATAAAAATTTTAAGTGAAAAAGAGATACTCGTTTTTACTATCTCCCTTTCCCGTCTTCACTTCATTGATGTGGACTGCTTCACGAAGCGTGCCATCTGGTTTCCCATATTCTTTCAGAATGTCTTTACATGCTGCAACAATAGGAGCGTTAGGCGCGTAATACTTTGTTACCTCTTTAGAAGGCTTCCCGTCTTCAAACAGGAGAACATCAATATACGCAATATCTATTAAATCGCGTTTGACTTTTGTTCCTTGCTCTGTATCTTCTTTCTGTTCATAGCGCTTTTTACTTTTAACGATTTCAATTTTGATAATATCAAAATCTGCGCTGCCTGCTGCCAACTTGAATCTGTCTGCTGGCAGTCCAAATTTATCAGTATAGTTTACTGTCATAAATGCCTTACTTGTTTAAGATAATAGGATTGTCATACTCCCTGACGTAAGCAACAGATTTATTGTTTTCGTCAGTGAACATAGCAATTAAATCAGTTTTTAAGATTGTTAGATACCTGAATTGGTTATTACCCTCATTAAGTTTTATAGAAAGTGATTGTCCTGTTTTTGAAGGGCGGGCACTTCCTACAATTCTATAAGGGTTAGGGCGTGCAAGAGAAGGAGAGGAATTATTTAATTCTCTCTCTAACTTCTTTAACTCCTGCGTGGTATTAGTGGCGGCGTTTTCCTGCTTTCTGTTTTTCGGTTTGCTGCTCATTAATATCAACGCCTGCTTTTCCAATTGCCTCCTGCGCTATCTTTTTAGCGCCTTCATCACTGGCAGCAAACTCTGCAAGTTTTTGCAATAGTTCAGGGTGTTTGTTTACATACTGCATTACGCTTTCTTCTGAAAGTTCTTTTACTGCAATAGCAATCTTCTTCTCAAATGCCACAACAGAAAGAAGCAGAGCCTCTTTCTTGGAACATTTAGGCATTTTTTCAACCTCTTCCCTGATAGCCTTAACAAGAGGCGTAATAACCTCAATATAAGGCATTATCTCTTTTTGAGATACCCGTTTAATTTCTTTTGTTTCAGACATTGTTTAATTACCTCTTCCCTGCTGATTTCAACAGGGGGACGCTTTCTTTTGGATTGAACCAAACGCCTTTAAACCGCCGTTTTGTTAAAACGGATAAGTATAAAGCGAAAAAGTTTATTTTAACTGTAATGCTTTTAATTTTCGTTCAAACACTAATAGTTTTAAACGCGCTCTGTAAACAATTATATACGGTTTACAACGGAGTAAAAAAATATATTCGTTTAAATCTGCTTTCTTCATTCTATCACCTGAAAAAATACATCTTCTTCAATTTTCAGGCTTAAACTTTTTGCTATTTCTGGCAGGGTTGATTTAACTTTATCATCCATAAAGAAATCATCTCCAACATAACCAAACTTTTTCGCAGTATAAATTACTTTAAACATTCTTTCACCTTTAAAAGTTCGGTTAATTCTTTAATCATCTCTTTACAATCAGCATCAGAAATTGAGAATGTAATAGTGATATACTTACAATCTCCCTGCGTTATAAATGCAGAAATACCAATTTCTCCATCTGTAAATCTTTGAGTTGTTACTGATACCATGTTAATAACCCTCTCTCTTGTTTCTGCGTATAAGGTAACCCTTATAAATTCTTAATGCTTCCAATAAAACTATGTCGTCTATATCGCTTATCCCTAAATTGGGATAGGAAATAGAGGATAGTTTTTTACAGTCGTCTAAATCCATCTTGATAGTGTTTTTACACCATTGAGTAGATACCTTTACATTATCTAAAACTTCCATGTTCATTACCTCAAACCTCCATCTTTCAGGAGGTAAACATTAAGCAGGTAATGAGCCTGCATTAATGTAACGACTTGGTTTATTCTTCCCATAACAGCATAAATGAAATGTTAGTAAAGATAAAACCCTGTTCAAAAGAGCAGGCATAATATCAGAAATCATAAACGCTGGTATAGTGCGGAAAATTGGGCTTTTGTCAGTTTGTAGGGGAGAACTACAAACTCCACAAACTACCTTTATTTTATTAGTATAAATAACTTTGTTAGGCAATTTAAAACACCTCATTAACACCTGTATCAAAATCTTCCTCTTTCTCTCCATCATGCAACATAACAAAACAATGTAAATCCTTATGCCATCTAAACCCTTTAGGCGCTTTTCTCTTCTCTGTAGATTTACGCTGCCCTATTAATTTATCATTAATTAATGCGTGTTCTTCTCTTGTTAAAAACGGATAGCGTTTATCTATTTTTGCTAAAAACTTTTGTTTTTCAGAACGTGTTAATTTACGCTTTAATTTTTTATTTATGTTTCTACACTCCTGCAAAATATCTTTTTTCCGTTGTGCCTGATAATTACGCTCTATTATAGCCTCTTCTTTTTCAGTTAGTTTATCAGGAGTAAGAGGGTTAAGTTTTACAGGCGTTATTTTATCACCTGTATCTATTAATCTAAAATCGTTTAAATTAGTGTTATTTTTTAAATCGGGCGCGGTATTGACCTTCATTATGAATATATACGCCGTGCAAGAATATAAAGTCAATCCTCAATGATTAATCATGATAGATTCAAAGATTTATTCCTGCCCAAATTGTCTTCCGTTTATTTTTATCTCCTCTAATTATCGTTAGATTTCTAATGAAGAAATGAAGAGCGATTGACAAACAAACTTTAA
>Ga0209048_10005600_pt1 | contig 11844 bp, 7 predicted proteins | sample FrelakmetCRP12CR_FD_187146 | JGI IMG/M metagenome (GOLD analysis project Ga0209048, IMG submission 187146) | Freshwater lake sediment microbial communities from the University of Notre Dame, USA, for methane emissions studies - CRP12 CR (SPAdes)... | ecosystem: Environmental > Aquatic >... | reverse complement strand
AACTAAACATAGGCTCTCACCTCCTTCAGATGCAGAAAAGCTAACAGTTATAGCCTTTGTTTCGCCTTCCTCATCGTATCGGTGCGCTTATCATATCAGCGGCCACCGGGGACGTTGATGAATTAGTTGACTTTTTATTTAGCCATTATCTTTGAAACAGCTGTAGTAGTCACTCCGGTTTCACGGGCTACTGTAGCCATGGGAATCCCGTATCTTTCTATCAGCTCAAAGGCAATTCTCTTTCGCAGCCAGCTGATTTGTCTCCGGCGACTGCCGCCTCTCAACTCTGATACCCTTACACCTTCCTCTTCGCACATCAATCGGATCGTTTCCTCAACTTTCCTCGATGCCGACGTTCCGGTCAGCCGCCTGTCTTGACGTTCTTCTGCCTCCGCAACGATTTTCTCAACGAATTCTCCACTGCCCGATATCCGCTCATCAGCTTTCTCAGCAACTCCCCGACTCCTCATCGAGATAACCTGTGACCAACCGCCTTGTGACCGGACCAACCCTCCTCCAACAAGTTCAGGACGCCGCCCCTGTCCTATCCCCGCTTCTACGAATCTCCTGTATTCTTTCTTGGCCCGCCCCTCTTTATCGCCAAACAGTCTGAGCACATACTCCCGGTCCTGCCATTTATGTACGGCTTTTCCCATTATTACGGAATGCCCACCATAAGGATATGCGTCAAGTTCATCCAGTGTATGCGCTAACCCGGCACGCAATGGGTTCAGATGTATATATCGGACCAACTCAAGCAGATAATTCTCTTTTTCACATATTATCGATTTGTAACGGTTCTGAAACAGATAGCCGTGCCTCTTATGTCTTCTGTTATAGGATACGGCATATCCTGTCAGCAGTTTCCTCATGAAATCAGACAGGCCCTGCGGTCCACTCCGGAGCAATATGTGGGCGTGATTCGTCATAAGCGCCCAGGCATAAATGGATGTCCGCGTATTATTTGCAATGCTTCCCATTCGCTCGACTAAGTTGTTTCGATCATAATCATCACAAACTATATCTTGTTTTTCTATACCCCTGCATATTACGTGATGCAATGTGCCGGGGAAATCAAGTCTCGCTTGTCGCGGCATGCCCTATTTTATAAAGCCTCTATTGATAAGTTAACTAATTCATCAACGTCCCCACTGTTTGCTACGTTTCAACTTATGATCGGGCTCGTTACCGCAGTTGTGTGCAAATCGACAGCCGAGGACTTTCCCCCATTTTTTCCGCAACCTATCCTCCGATATTCGTTCTGTAATTCGCCATGACTCAACCGAAATACGGAAACCAAGAAGGTCACCCATATTCCGGCACGAAGAGTGGGGAGGGACTTCAGCAACGAGCAACAACTCTTTACCTTCATTTAACCAAGCAACCGTCCCAATATTTGCTTGCTCTGCCATATCACACTGTGGGAGCTTGTTGGCAATTGGTCTAATCAGGCTTTCAATATCACGAAAAGCCGGATACTCATCCTGATCAACCGAATAAAAATAAGTATCCCACGATCCGACCAGACCACCATCACTAACGTTAACCACAAAGTTTCTGGAATCAGGAGACCAGAGAACTTCCATTAGAGGTGGATTAACTAATATTTTTCGAAGATTAATGCTATGCTTTCGACCTACCAGAGATAGACTTCCACTGTATGCTTTTAACGAAACCCTTCCATTTGGTGCAGGGATTTCGCTCGGGGCAAAGTCTGGACCGACATATGGAGGTTTACCATTAGCTGCCCATATCCCGCCGCATTTGCAATTTTGGGTTAACTCAATCGAATCGGCATTTGTTCTTTGAGCGAAAATGACAACTACAATAACCGATAGGCTGATAATTAGTAATCTCATTCTGATATTGCCTCCATTTTATATGATAAATTTCGGAATCAATTAGAATCATGCTGTCTAACACCTGTTACTCCACTGATTACCAAGAGTCATCCCAGTTCCAGCTCGATGGTGTCCAGTTATCCGGGATCACTAACCAGTCAACCTGGGATTGCGTATTGTTCGACGGCTGAGATATCGGTAGCATTATTGATTTAAAGTCATAATAAGACAAAGAACTATCATCCCCACTGGGGATATAAGAACTGCGGATATCGAAATCACGATTAGCTTGAGTTGCGCTATCTATGCATGTGCAAGGACATGACCAGGAATCTGGAAGACCTGTGATTGTTGTCGGCACTGAGTGCTTTCCAAATTGGATGGCATCTTGCTGGGTCTCAAACCTGTAAATATCAAACCGAGGAGAAAGGCTGTTTCTGATGTTGAGATCGCCTATATCCCCGATTGTAAAAGTTGTTCCACCAGTTAGATATTGTGAAAGTCCGGGAGCAGAAATGAAAATATTTGGAATATTATTTCTAATCTCATTTTGACTATCTATCCGCTCTGCAATTGTATTGTATGGCAGTCCGAATATCGCGGGACTAATGGCCAGAGAGTCGTTTGGCGGCGATATCCCTAAGGCACCAATACCTCTTGCTTGATTTGGTCCCACAGCAGAATAAGATATTTGACAGTTAATACACATGTGCTCCATCCCGCTCGGATCCTTTGCATTAATGGGATTATTTAGCACATACGAATATCTACTCAGACCCTGGGGATTCGCATAATCCTGCACTATCGTATCAGGCGTTATGAACCTGCCTAATTCCGGCGCATAAAGCCGCGCATTGTAGTTATACAGTCCTGTTTCTGCATCAAACTCCTGAGACGTGTATTTATGCTTTACCGGCTCTGTGCCGCTTTCCGATAGGCTTCCCCCAAATGGATAATAGGCGTTGTTCTCCCGTGGCGTGCCGCTCGCATCGGTAACCGCCATTGCGCTCCCCAGGTGGTCGGGGTGATAATACAGAGTCTTTGTCGCCGTCTTCAAGGCGATCCTGGTGTCACCGGCAAAGATGTATTTGGTACATGTCCCGCTTGTACACTCATAGAGTTTGCCGATATACACCGTCGAATTTTTCTTTACCCTCTGGCCGCTGTAGTCATACACAAAAGTTGTGCCGTTCATTGATTTCGGCATATTGTCAAAGTTGTACCCATATAGAGCGCATTGCTATTTTGAATAATTAGAACTGTCCTTTTTCCCATTTTAATCCGGGCTGCTATTTTAATATACTCAAAGATTAGTCGCCGTCATGAATTATTAGTTTTACTAGTTTGCCATTTCTAAAATGCAAATACGCGTCGTAAGCAAGTGTTACCTGCGGGTCTTTTTTATAATCAGAATGATATTCAAAAATTTGGACCCCATCCTTAATTTCTTTTTTCTCGGGTTCTCCATATATGTTGATAACTTTTTCTGGTGAATCACCCATCCTAATGCCTTTACCTGTCTGGAAAGTGGCGTCTATTTGCTTGCTTCTGCAGGTGTTAAGATGTTCCATACAATCCTCTTTGACAATAATAATGCTTTCTACAAACTTATCTGGGCCTAATTCCAAGACCAAAAAACTCTTTTCTCTCTGGTTGTAGTAGCAAAAAGCATATCCTCCTTGAATTTGGACACCCTTTCCATACAATTTAACAGCCTTCTCTTCAGAAAAATCTCCAATGGAAATACCAGCAACTTTCTTGTCTACAAACTTATGGATCATTATATTTTCTGCAAAACTTGCAACTGGGAGAAACAGAATAACAAATATCATGAACCATTGAAAAATCAACATAGTTTATTTCCTTTCTTTTATCATTTCAAAGGCGTAACATTAATTGTTGCAATAGGATCTCCACGATGAATATTAACTAACTCGGTGAGATCCTCATTATTCATACGAATGCACCCCATTGTCGGATAATCCCACCCTGTCCTACCCCCATGGATGCCGATTTCTGATCTTCCTGGAATATCGTATATTGGAATAAAATAGGAGCCCTGACTTGCAATCCTATTAGCACGATCCCCTGTATTAGAAAGAGGATCACCAACTGGATAAATGCCAGCAGGAATTGGACCCCTGCTTCGACTATCTGTATAATTCCCAGCTCTAAATGCCTGTGGTGGCCCTTGCGTTTCGGTTGTTCCTGGATGGACATAAAGGATATCAGAATTGGGATCAAAGACCAGCCAGGTGAGACCTCGAGGGTCTTTACGATTAATGGGATTATTTCCGACGTAAGCATATCTGTTAAGTCTCTGAGGGTTTAACAATACAGCTTTTTTTAGTTCTTGCAACTTTTGGACATCTTCTCCTGTTTTACCATCCTTCGTATAATCCGGGTTTGATGCAATAAACTGATCAATAAGTCTAAGTCCATCCATTTTCCCCAGGTTTTGAACGTTCATATCTTCTGTGACGTTTAAATTATTGATCCGCCCTTGTATATTCTGAAATTCAACAGATGTTTTATCTGCCCTTGTATCAAAGGGTTCCATGGGATCTGGTGATATAAATTTCCCTATCGTTGGTTCGTAATATCTCGCCCCGTAATCATACAGCCCTGTTTCATCATCCAGTTCCTGCCCTGTGAATTGGTGCGTAAGGGTGGAGTCCAGAGCATATCTCGTTTTTCCATATGGGAAGTAGTAGAGTTCATTTTTCTTATTGCCGTTTGCATCGGTCATAACGCTGCTGCTACCAAGATGGTCGGTATGGTAGTAATAGACGCTTGTGCCTGTCTTCATCGCAACCCTGTTGCCCCCGGCAAAGATGTATTTAATGCATGTGCCGGATGTGCATTCGTAAAGTTTGCCGATATATACCGTCGAGTTTTTCTTCACCCTATGGCCGTTGTAGTCATACACAAAAGTTGTGCCGTTCATTGATTTCGGCATATTGTCATAGTTGTAGGTTATTGTTCTTCCTGCGCCGGATGTCATGTTGCCGTTTGCGTCATAGCTGTAGTTGTATGACCCTGCACTGGTAACAGCATGTGGTTTTGTTCCATATGCATATGAACCTACCTTCGAGTTATATGTCATATTGCCAATCTGATTGTAACTGTATGTTATTGTGCCATATGCGCTGCTATATGCCTGTGTGAGCCTGTCTAAATGGTCGTAGGAGAAGGTCTGCGAACGGATAGTCTGTTCATGTCCTTTGTCAAGGGCTGCCCCCTCGCTTTTTTTCTGTAAAGCCTCTATTGATAAGTCAACTAATTCATCAACGTCCCTACTGTTTGCTTTTCCCCTTGTCCTTATGAAATACTTCTTGCCTGCCATTGCCTCAATTTATAACGTGATATATAATATTGTCCCCTAATCCTCTTACTATCCTCGGCATTGTCTTCTCTATGCACTCAAAAAGTAGCCTGTCCCCTTTTTCTCTCACTTGACAGGGTGGCCTTTAATGGGTGACCCCGTTGTAGTTTCTTTGATATATTAAAGGTTCCTCGCCATTTTTTTACCCTTCCTGAATATAAGAACTACAAACAAAAAGGTGATTACAGTGAGCAATAAAATATAATTTTCAATTAAGCAACCGTCTCCAGCATATCCACAGGCCAATCCGAAATGGCTGTTTATTAAGCCAAGGCAATAAGCCGTACAATCGCCATTTGAAATCCAGTTAATTGAGGCTGTCACTACAAGAGCCAAAATTGAAGATAACGAAAAGATATTAAAAAACAACCTGCCTACGCCTCGGATGAAAAAATAGGCGGTATAAAAAAACACCAAAATAACCCATTCATATGAATCTGATGCTCCCTTAAAAAATACCTCCTGCACAACAGGCAGCATCCATATAATCATCCATGGCAATGCAGCACTGATTGGTGCGAAGATTGCTAATATAGCATTCCTCCATCCAATCTCTTTCCAGTTTCTTCGAGCAAACGAGATCATTTTATGTACACTTTCTGCATCATGTTCGTATCCGTCTTTTTTGGGTAAATCAATTACCGCCTGCTTCAGGGTCAATCCAGATGCGTGGAATACTGATTGATTCTGGAATATTGATCATAGGCAATTGTTGTGTTGGCAGCATTATTTGTATGAAAGCATCATAAGGCAAAGAATTAGGGGCATCCATATGAAGGTAAGCTCCACCGTCATTGTAATTTCTTTTTAGTAACTGATTTAGTTTGTCAAAATCCGTATTATTACACACGAGACATCCTAAAGAATTGCCGCCCTCACCTGTTAGGGGATCTCTACCAGTATGGATTTCGGCTGCTTTTATCATAGTGCCGTCAGAATACATAATCACGCCGGGCTGATCAGTATTTGAGATTTGTGGCACTCCTTCGTGTCGATTTACATTACCTGTTGTATTGCCAGACCAAATAGAGCCTAACATCTGTGCATATCCGGCTATCCCCGTTTTTTCCTCAATATGAGGACGAGGGGAAAGCGAATAATCTCCTATACGAAGCTGATTATAGTTATTGGTGGTAACGTTAAAAAAACCTGTTACTACCAGTGAATTTTGATCATCGAGCGCACGAAAAGTATAGCCTTGTTGCCCATAAGGAAGTGGCATGACGTATACGTCAGCTCGAAGTCCCGTCGGATCAACCAAGTTCAACGGATTATTTCCGACATAGCTGTATCTGTTCAGCGTCTGCGGGTTTGTGTATTCCTGCACAATACTATCCGGACTTATGAACCTTCCTATTGTCGGATCATAATACCTCGCACCATAGTAATACAGGCCCACCTCTCCATCCTCTTCCTGCCCTGTAAATTTATGCTTGAGGTTTATTCCTGAGTTGTACCTTGTCTTGCCGTAGGGATAGTAATAGATTTCTTCTTTTTGCGCGGCAGTCTCATCGGTTATAATGCTACTGCTCCCTAAATGATCTGCATGGTAATAGTAAGTCTTTGAACCTGTCCTGTATGCTATGCGTTTGTCTCCTGCAAAATAGTATTTGGAACATACACCGCTTACACATTCATAAAGCTTGCCGATGTAAACGGTTGAGTTCTTTTTAATCCTCTGGCCGCTGTAATCATACACAAAGGAATTTCCGTTGATGTTCACCGGCATGTTGTCGTAGTTGTACTGTATGGTTATGCCGTTTTTTGATATCATGTTGCCGTTTGCGTCATAGCCATAACTGTTTAAATTTGCATTGGTAACAGCATGAGGTTTTGTTCCATATGTATATGAACCTACCTGCGAATTGTATATTATGTTCCCTATCTTGTCGTACTGATATGAAATCGTGTTAGTGCCCAAAGTAGCAAAGTATGCACTGCTGACTGCTTTGCTGATCCTGTCAAGATGGTCATATTCAAAGGTCTGTGTCTTTGAGCCATCATTGCCGTCTGTTATCTGCCATATGTTACCATTGGGATAATAAGTATAAGTAAGGTTTTGAAAGCTATCAGAGGGACCTGTTTTGATTGATTTCAATCTGTTGAGCCATTCCGGATGATCAGTAGTATGGTAATAGGAATACGTCGTTGTTATGCCATTTCCGTAGGTCGCGCTTCCCATCTGCCCGAGCGCATTGTATCCGCTGTAAGTGGCAAAGCCCGGAACCTGCTGGATGTTGCCGCCTGAATCATAGAGGTAATATACCATATAATTGTCGGGATATCTTATGCTGTAAGGCCTTCCCAGTTGATCATATTCAGTCTCGATTGCATAATCAGTACTATTAACGGTCTTTATCGACTTTATTGTACGACCACGCTTGTCATAGCAATATTTTTCTTCTCCGGAGGCGTCAGTTACCTTTGAAAGCCTGCCTGTGAGATTATACTGCATACATGACTGACCATAAGATTGATCGTAATAGTACTGCACATCGGTACCGGTCTGATAATCCTTTAACGTTATCCTGTTGAGCGCATCATATTGGAAATAGATCATTTGAAGCTTTGCATCCGTCTGTTTCTTGAGATTTCCGTTGGCGTCATACTCATAATGCCATTCTCCCATGTCAGGGTCAATCATCCAATCCTTTCTCGAAAGTGTATCATAGTGAATTACCGTATGATTGTGGGTAGGCTCCGCTGCATCATCGACATCTGTAAGATTTCCCAGTATGTCATACTTGTAAGTTGTCGTTGCATAAAGCGTCATACCGGGATCCGTCCCGGAATACTCCTCCACCTTGATCAGCCTTCCATGGATATCCGTCTCTTGAACTTTTACATGGGCATTGGCATCTATAAGTGTTGTTCTGCCTTGCATATACCGCTTTGATATCACTGTATTGTCAGAGTTCCGCACGTCCTTCACCCTTCCCACGGGGTCATAAGAGTATTGTGTCCACACAGCAGTCTCTGATGGATTTCCTTGTGAGTCTCCGAAATAGGGCAGAGACGTTGTCTCTACCAATCCCCTGTTGTTATACGCTGTCTCTATAATCACAATCTTGTTGTCCGGTCCCATTCTCACTGTTTTTCTTGTTCGCCCGAGTCCGTCATAATAGATATCTTTAGCTGTATATGCGTTTATTGAGTAGTCATCAGGTATCGTGATTGTCTTTATCCGTCCGAAGGGGTCGTATGTGTATGATGTGGTATTGTGGTTGGGATCTGTTTCTGAAAGGGGTTTGCCGAATCTGAGATCATAACTATTTGTTGTCTCAAGATGTGGATCACTGAGACTCGGCGCAGGATTCGATACTAAATAATTTATGATTTTCGTAGGGTATGTAATTGACGTCAAATCATATTCACTATACTCTGTCACGACATTCCTTGGATCTGTAACTCTATAAAGGTTTCCGTTTAGATAATAAGAATATTTCGTCACAGGGTTGGCTGGATCTGTTTTTCCTCCCGTCAGCCATGCAGTCTTCTTGAGGCGATTTCCCGTATCCACATCATAATCAAACCATGTCTGAACGAAGGTTTTTGTCGTTCCATTCTTATCTTTGCCGACCACATATGTCGTCCAGGGAAGTGATACCACCCATTTGTTAGTGAGAGCCGTATACTCCGTTCTTTCATTAGTATACGTTGTGTATTCATCCCTTTCGTCACCCGATACGTTCAAATCTCCTTCATATCGTATATGTTTAATATTGCCATAAGAGTCATAATCCGAAAATGATGTCCTCGCATGTTTGCAATTGCCTGGACCATTCTGGAAAGTTGCAGCACCGTCACATACATAGTCATCCTTTTGGGCAAGATAGGGAAAACTGACTCCCGAATAAGGAGGCCTACTCTGGTAAGTATTCTCTGTCCATGTGTAAATGTTATCCGATGCATCGGTCGTGACACTCCTGTAGGGTAGGCCCTTGAATATGTCATCCTGGTAGAACCACGTTTCGGTAGCAGTATGGGCTGTGTCTTCAGCCATCATATAATTAAATCCCCTGAATTCCCTCTCTGCTGCATTATAGAATCCATCACCGTATGAGAATTGTGAAGTCGATTCCGTCCCATTAGGATATCCTGTTGCTGGTTGATTGTCATTCACCGTAACGTATGCAACTGTTTGGACAATGAAAGGCAGGTAGGTATTGGCATAAGCAGAGGAAGGCTCATAGTAGATGGTGTTTGTGCCTCGAAGGGTGTTTGTAGTTGAAGCCAGCAGATCGGGCATATCGTAGTCTGATACCATCATGTGCCAGGTGGTGGATGCATTTGCATGGCCGAATATTTGGCAATTACAGGCAATATCAGTTCTTCCGTCTCCGTTAAAGTCTCCCGCTTTACAATTTTTGACATCGCATTGAGAATGATCCGAGTAGTCCAATATAGTCCAGCCGTTTCCTGTCGACAGCGCCATCAGCCCTTTTGTAAATTGATTGTCTGATTGATAAAGAAGATCGGTTTTTCCATCTCCATTAAAATCCCCTATTCTTACTTTTGTACCTATCGGTGTTGAAACATTAAAGTTTCCCCATGCAGGTTGCACATCCCACCCATTACCTTTTGAGAAGGCTATAGTCCAGTTTCCACTGCCCGCGTAATAAGCAATGTCAGTTTTGCCGTCTCCGTTAAAATCTCCTGCTATGCATCTCGAAGAAACCGATTCGGTTATTGTAAAACCTGTCCAGTCCGGGCTGCCCCATCCAGGTTGTTTTGATAAAAATATACCCCATGTCCCGCTGCCTTTGTTACAGGCAATATCTGCTTTTCCATCACCATCAAAATCTCCCGTTGTGCATTGGTGTACAAAGGAATACTCTCCGGGATTCGGGCCACCAGCATAATCAGGTGATGTGCTCCATCCATTTCCTGTTGAATAAGAGATCTTCCAAGTATTATTCCCTATATAACAAGCAATGTCTGTTTTCCCGTCCCCGTTAAAATCTCCTGAAGTGCATTTTTTAGCAGATTGGCCATAGGGAGAGAGCCCGCCATCCCATGTTGAGGAATTCCATCCACCCCCTGTTGATAAATATATCTTCCAGGCGTTATTTTTATCATAGCAAGCAATATCGGTTTTTCCGTCTCCATTAAAGTCTCCTACGGTACACTTTTTATCGAATAATGAGTTACATGATGGTCCATTTGCCCACTGCTGCTTATCACTCCAGCCACCTCCCGTAGACATTGCAACATCCCATTTAGTATCGCAGGAACAGGTTTCATTATTATATATATTGCAGGCAAGGTCATATTTACCATCTCCGTTAAAATCACCTGCTATGCAAAGATCAACCAGTGTTCCATAATATATATATAGTACATCAGAGAAACTTTTTGGCCCGTTTTGCCAATCAGCATACTGCATAAAACTGCTGTCCTCATTCTGATAGCTCAATGTGATGGGAGGCAGTGATGTACCGTCAGTTCCTTGTTGAGTCACTTTGCCTAATAATGATCTGCCTGTAACCGGACTGTATTGATACTCCAGTGCATACCTTCTCACAAAACTGCCGTTTGCATATACTTCGATCTGCTTAAGACGGTATGAAGAAATCACTTTTGAGTTTGTTATGTACATGGGATGGGTATCTGTTTTTGTTTCATATAAAAACTTTACAGAATTTGAAGTACCCAGTCCTATCTTTTCATTGTATGTGTATTTTATCTCGTTAGGATAGATTTCGCCGTTGTAGAATATATATGATATAGTCATATAATTTCCATTTGTATCAGTAATTTTATCAAGACACCATTTAAACGTTCCATTTTCATTAGTCTGTCTTGTGCTAATTGAAGAGCCAAAATAGTATTTTGTTCCATCCTTCGTTGTTACCACCCAGCCGCCTGTGCCGCTTTGATCCCAATAATACTTTAAAAATGCACCTTCTATTTTGGATCCAAAGTAGTTCGTTCCCCAGTCTCCCCTTTGATCAAGTTCAGAAGAAGATCCGTTTTTGACAAAGACAAAATTCCTGTCATTGTAATTTACTCCTCTTTTCGTAGCACGCTGGATCGCACCTAATTCAAGGCTCCAGCCAACACCGAGCATGCCATTGCCGATTCCCGAGCTGTAAGTGAGCGATAGATTCGGGGCAATGCCCTTTCTACCGGAAGGGGTTTCGATTGTGATAGCGGCGCCTGATGCGCCACTAATTCCAGGACTTGATACATTAATATTTATGGTATTTATTGTGGGTTGAGAAGGATTGTCTGTTGGCTCTGTTTCTGTATCTGTAGCCGAGAGTGTAAGATTAGGGGCTTCTATCGGTTGCAGGCCATCCGGGACAGGAGCGCCCTCAGGTGCAGGTGCGTCTGAAGGAGGGGCTATATCGGAAACCGGTATTTCTTCTGCATTGATTTTAGAAATTGGCACAAGGAATATGACCGCAAATATTATAAAAAATACTGTAACGGTTCTCTTCATGAAATAGCCTCCCTTATATAAATTCGTATAAATTTATGCATAATTAACAATTGACTGATTTGCGCCTTAATGTGGCTTATGCTTAATATTATTCTGACAACATTTTCACACTTAAACAGAAAACCGTATTTTTTACCCCTTAAAGTCCGGTCAAACCGGAATAAAATTCAAAC
>Ga0209048_10005599_pt1 | contig 11846 bp, 8 predicted proteins | sample FrelakmetCRP12CR_FD_187146 | JGI IMG/M metagenome (GOLD analysis project Ga0209048, IMG submission 187146) | Freshwater lake sediment microbial communities from the University of Notre Dame, USA, for methane emissions studies - CRP12 CR (SPAdes)... | ecosystem: Environmental > Aquatic >... | reverse complement strand
ATCGCCCAGCAGCGCAACCGCCAGCTCGGCCCATGCGGCGGCGAAATTGGGGTCGAGTGCCACCGCCCGTTGCAGGTGACTGGTCGCGGCGGCAAAATCGCCCTCGCCATTGCTCCGCTCGAGTGCCCGCGCCTGCAGATAGAGATCATAGGCGTCGGTATTCGTCGTCAGGACTGCCGCGGGTGTGGTCGGCCCCATCAGCGAAACCTTGAGCACCTGGACGACGGCATCTGCGATCTCATCCTGCACTTTGAAGACGTCATTGAGCGGGCGGTCGAAGGTCTGTGACCAGACGTGGTAGCCGCTGTCGGCCCGGATGAGCTGCGCCGTGATTCGCATGGTGTTGCCGGCCTTGCGCACGCTGCCTTCGAGTACGTGCGCGACGCCGAGCGCTCTGGCGATGTCAGCGATCGTGGCCTGCCTGCCCTTGAAGTAGAACGACGAGGTTCGTGCCGGAACATGCAGCCCCGGAATCCTGGTGAGCAGGTCGATCAGTTCCTCCGACAGACCGTCGGAGAAATATTCCTGGTCATGCTTCGCGCTCATGTCCGTGAACGGCAAGACCGCAATGGACTTCTCCGGGATCACTGCCGCAGCAGGTTCCCTGCTCTTCGTGAATGCCGGTAACCACCACTTGTCGGCTGCGATCAGGGTCAATCCCAGCAACAGCACAGTGCCCGCCACGATGAGCTGGCGGTCTCGGCGTCGGCTCTTCAACCTCCCCGCGGCAGGCGACAACAGCGACATGGGGTCCACGTTCGCGGCGGCCGGCCTCATCAGACGCCGGACTGCCGCGATCAGATTCGGCAGAGCGGCCTCTACGCCCGACGCCGTTGCATCCAGCCAATGCGAAGCACTGAGGAAATACTCAAGGCCCGCCGGCAACGGCACCGCTTCCACCCGCAAGGTGACCACGGGATGGCGCTTGGAGCTCGCCCGCTCCACCTCGCGCAGGACGTGAGCTGATGTGCAGGCGTTCGCTGTCAGGACCAGAACCAGCACGCCCGAGGCGTTGATCGCGCCGACGATCTCATCCGCATAGAAAGCGCCAGGCGCGACATCGCGAGGGGCGATCCAGCACCTGAGTCCGGCGCTTTCGCAGGCCGCGACGATGGCATTGGCGACCGCCGCATCCTGCGATGCGTAGCTGATAAAGGCGGCGGTCGCGCCACCGCCGGTGTTCCCCTCAGCGTCGTCGATCATGCGGGGTATCCCCAGCGACTCAGAATCTCTGCCCGAAGCGCAGGCCTACCATGCGCGGTACGATCGGTATCGCGATCTGCGGACAGAACTCAAAACTGCACAGGGTGAATTCAGCCTGCGGCCCACGCTCGTCAAAGACATTCTCGACGTAGAGATTCGCCGTCCAGTTGGCACGGCTGAGACCCGCCGTGAGATCGAGGGTCCCGTACCCCGGCGCAGACTGCGGCGGTCCTGTTATTGAGCTCTGCGCCACCCAGGCGGCCTGCGCGTGCGCCACATATTCACCGATCGGGTAGGTGTAGCGCGCGATCAGATTACCCTTGAGCCTGGACGCCGGCAGGGGCGTACCAGTGGCGGCCACCGGCTGGACCAGAGGATCAGCGACGCCCGTGGAGTTATTGCACAGTGACCCGGCATTACCGTATCGGCAGGCGTTCGCCGTCAATTTGGCGTCCAACCAGGTCGCCGAGGCCGACAGCGTCAACCCGTCGTTGACCGCCCACTGCAGCTGCGATTCAATGCCACGGATTTCGGCGGCGCCGGCATTGATGACAATGTACACGCAGTTAGTGCCGCATATGGTGTACTGCGGATCTTTCCAGCGTTCGTAAAACAGCGCGCCGTTGAAGCGCAAGCGGCGATCAAGCCAGCTGGTCTTCCAGCCAGCCTCGAAATTGCTGAGGTAGTCTGGCCGGAAAGGTTCCGCGTCCTGCTTGGTGCGGTTGATTCCGCCGGGCCGGAACCCTGTCGACCAGGTCGCATACAGCATTCTTTCGGGTGTGGCCTGATACTTGAGATTGAGACTGTACGTCGACCCGGTCTTGGTGGCGCGCTGATCGACATTGATGCAGGGCCGACCGGGTCCGGCGGTCGCCGCGCTGCCGGGTATGCAGAGCAACTCGCCGGTCGGGCGGGCAGCCCCGTTGTAGAGCGGCAGGCCGTTGTAGCCGAAGAACCCATATACCGTGTTGTCGTATGAAAATCGCCGCAGGCCGGCAGTCAAGGTCAGCTTACGAGCAAGATCGTAGGAGATCTCGCCGAAAGCCGCGCGGTCGCGATCGACGCGCGACATATCGTTCAGGTATTGAATGCCCGGTTGGCCGCTGATCGAGTAGATCCTTGCCAGCCCCTCGACACGAAATTCATCGCGGGTGTCATTGGTCTGATGCTGCAGAAAAAGGCCGGCGACAAAGCGCAAGCGCTGGTCCTGCGGACTCGACAAGCGCAGCTCATGCGAGACTTTGCTGTACTGGTCGCGACTCACAGACGTCATCGCCGGGCTGATCAGGTTGCCGGCATCGTCCCGGAAATTATCTCCGAAATATGATCCGTAGTACTGGTCATAGTAGAAGGTATAGTCAGAGTAGTCGCCTTCAACGTCGACATCGCGATTGAGGTAACCGCCTGCATAGACGACATCGAAATTTGATAGCCTGCCCTCTATCGTCAGCGCCGCCTGCCACCAGCGGTCCACGCTCAACTCCCGGCTATAGGTGGTGAGGTTAAGATCACCGAACTGCGGCTTAAAGCCAGGCAGCCCGTTCGCGCTCTGGTGCTGCAGCATGAGGCTCGGCGTGACCGTCCACGACTTGCCGAGATCGACCCGCAGGGCAGCCCGCCCGCCGCTGGTATCTATGGAGTTGAAATGACTCTCGACCAGTGCGGCGTTGCTGCGCACCGCCTGCGAAGTGGGATAGACCTGCGGCGGGCCCAGGACATTGTTGATGTAGCCGCCATTGTGCTCGCTGAAGCCGACTAGGCGAACCGCCGCGTGATCGTTGATGGGCGCGTTGACGAAGCCTTCGACAATGCCGCCCGCGGCCCCGGTTACCGTGTTGGCATCCAGGTCGTAACCCGCCGCAAAGCCCGTTGGGTCCGGCTTGTTGGTGATGATCCTGAGCGTGCCCGCCATAGAGCTCGCGCCGAACAGCGTGCCCTGCGGGCCCGACAATTCCTCAACCCGGGCGATGTCATAGATATGAACGTCGAGGTTGCTGCCGATAGTCGTCACCGCCTGCTCGTCGAGGTAGACGGCTACGGGCGGTTGCGAGCCAACGGGCAGCCCATCCGTGCCGTTCGTGACACCCCGTATGTACAGCTGCTCGTGGCTGGGCCCATCGTTCCTGGACGACAGGCTGGGCAGGTATTTCACGTAGTCGTCGAAGCTCGTGACGCGCAGCTCTTCGAGCATTCTCGTATCGAGTACCTGTACGCTGAGCGGAACCTCCTGCAGGTTCGCCGAGCGCTTCTGCGCGGTAATGATTATCTCTTCAAGAATTTGTGGTGCCGCGGGATCGTCGCTTGCGCGCGCCGCGACCGCGAGGATCGAGGAAGTAAGCAGCGTCACCCTTGCGACAGCCGCCAACGGCGGCCTCGGAACGCATGCCTTTTTCACGGCAACACCCCCAGGGACTGCAGTGTAATTACACCATTGCTCGCGAGCATGCAACAGGGGCCGCCCGCGGGAAGCCTCGCACTCTCACTCACTCTTGCGGACGGCTTGCCGGAAATGTTGCCGGACGATTTCTACAACACCTCGTGGCGGTGCCGGGCGCCGGACATGGGAGGCGGCCTTACCGATAGAATTGCGCTAGCATCGCCAAGAACGCCACTGGCGCGTTGGGGAAGTAGAGGACGGTCATGTCGATTCGGGGTGGGTGTCTGTGTAAGGCCGTTCGATGACGTCGACGGCGAAAGGCTGATAACGGCGGTCACTCGAATTGACTGCATCGTACATTGCCACATCGACGTAGGCGAAATACGGCAGCGCGACCACGTTCTTGCGACCCGCATTCGCCACGGTGCTCTCCATGACAACATGCCAATCGGCGACGGCGTTCTGTGCAAACGATTCGGACGCGAGCGCCAGACCAAAGGTCAATCCAATGGCGCGAACTGCCCTGTGTTTTGCGTTTATGCGACTTGCTCCTTGTGGACTATATTTCCTTAAGACGTGATGGCGCCCGAGCTTCGCCTGCCGAGGCCCGGGCGCCGCCGCCGCTAGTTGCGCCTCGGACGGGCAACGAATCCATGGGGAGTACCGGAGACGTCCACAAACGTCCCACTTACGATGCCGCCGACCGAAATTCCCTGCGGCAGAGTTCCAAACGCCCCCGGAATCTGAATTTGGTTCTTGGCTGGGACCGCGAGCGAAACAAATCCCGATAAGGACTTTCCCTCGCGAATTGAATCGACTCTCGCGACGAAGCCGATGACCTGGGGAAAGGGGAGATCTCCAAAATAACCTACCACCGCACCCTCATCGGAGATGCCACGTGAATAGGTATCCTGACCATTGACCCGAAAATACCTAACTGCCCCGTCTGGAGCCCGCAAGTAGCCGTACTGGCCTGCTGGAGCCGTTGGGCCGATCGCCCCTGCATCGCGGTAAACTGTACCAACGATATCTCCTGCTGACGTAATGCCGACCGCTTCGGTGTACGGGCTTGGCAGGATCTCGGTGTAACTCCCCGCGTTCGGATCGTAGACAAATCCAGCCGATCCCGGACCATTGAAGAACGCAGTGCCCGTGATGATGCCACTGTTGTTGATGCCGCGCGCTTCCGTATACGCAGCCCAGGGCACAGCGAATTCTCGATATTCCGCGTTGTTGGTGACTAGGAAGCCGTTCTCGGCCGAGTCACCAGGTGGGTAGACAAAGCCCACTACGGCGCCTGAATCATTGATGCCAAAGGCATCGGCGTTCCAACCAGGGGATGGGTTTACAGGAATCAACGAGATCAGTGCCGAGCGGGAATCGTAGCGGAATGGAAGATCCTGACTGAACCCAAAGGCCGAGCAGGCAACTTTGCCGCGCGCGTTGATCCCTATGCACACGCTCGCCGTTGCTCCAGGGTAGTCAATCGTCGTGAAACGGTAATGGCTTGCCGTCGTCGCTTGCTGTGCGTTACAAGGTATCGGAGCAAAGCTCCCCGCCAACGTCGCGAATGCAAGTGATATAGTCAACACGCAGACGTTCTTCATAGTTCCCCCTCAATCTTGTTGCTTGGCTCGCTGGCAAATGTGCTCTTGGCTATTTGCTGCGCCAGAGGTCATCTGGCGGCTACGGTTATGCGTATTCATGTTCGGCTACCGGTAGATTGAGAACATCCACGGAGCCGGACAGTGATCCGCATTCAACGGCGGGGCAGCAACTTTCCGACCAGCTTGGCTGGAGGCGGCGCGAACGCGCGTTTTGTGGGAGTGAATTTGCCGGCAGCGAATGGCGCTTGCGCGCCGCAGCCGCTCAGTGGTGCCTGAACAGGTGGGCGTGCGAAGCGCTGACGGGCAGCAGTTCGCTGCGATCCTTCAGCTTCACTTCGAGGCTGCCGCGGAAGGATCGGTAGATCGTATCGATGGCACCCACATTCACGATAGTGCCGCGGTGAATCTGCCAGAACATCTCGGGATCGAGCTTGCCTTGCAGTTCCCGGAGCGAGGAATTCAGTAGATAGGTGCCGCCGCGGGTGGCAAGCGTCGTGTACTTGTTGTCGGCGCGCAGGAAGAGGATTTCCGCCACGGCTACCACCCGCAGTTGCTCTCCTTGCGGGACCGTAAGCCACTTCAGGTATTCCTGTTCGGCCGGACGCGCGGCGCGCAGCAGACCGACTAGGCCACTGAGGTCCGCCGGCGGCTCACGCAGGCGCGCTCTTACGCGGTCGATGGTCAGCTTCAGCCGAGCGGCGTCCACTGGCTTGAGCACGTAGTCGAGCGCCCCCTGCTCGAAGGCCTCGAGCGCATAGGCATCGTGGGCAGTGATGAATACCACGTGAGCCAGGCCGCTGACCTGGCGCGCGACTTCGATGCCGTTCATCCCGGGCATCTGGATATCCAGGAACAACACGTTGGGTGCGCAGCGCCGCACGGCCTCAAGCGCCTGGATACCATCGCTGACCTCGGCGCTGATCTGCAGGGCAGGCCACAGATCCTGCAGCGACCGACGAATCTCGGCGCGCAGCAACGGCTCGTCTTCCGCAATAATGGCGGTTGGCGCATTCATGCTTGCGGCACCGATGTCGTGGCGACGGTAATCGTGCCCGCCAGCGCCTGGCGCAGCCGCTGCACCAGGTTCTCCAGTTTGAGGTCGGCGCTCCCGGCGCCGCGCGCCAGATCCGCGCGTATTTCCGCCAGCGCATCGAACAGCTCCTGCGGATCAATCTGCGCTTCGGCCGCCGCCAGGCGGGATTCCACCACCTCGCGCTCGGTCTGGACACGGCGCAATTCGGCCAGGGTCACTCGCTCGAGAGCCCACTGCGCGGTGCGTCGGTTCAGGTAGACGAGCATCGCAAATGAGCCTGCACTTGCGAACGAGATGCCGTACGAAAGCACGGCAAAGCGCCGGATCAGGACAGGGATCGGTGGAGCATGAAACGCAGCCTCGAAAATCACCAGGCACAGATACGACATCGCCCACGAGCACACCAGGGCCAACGCAATGGCCAGCGGGTACGAGCGTCGCGCTGATGCGCCACGCGCCATGTATTCCTCGACGGCGAAGGCCAGGATCAGCAGCACCAGCGCCGTGGATCCCGCGGCCACATTGTGCAGGCTGGGACGTCCCATCCACGTGCCCCAGCGGCCCTGGTCCTCCATGGCCGCCACGAGCACGACCGCCTGCGCGAGCGCCTGTGCAGTCAGCACTGCTCGCCATGTGAACCTGGCCCGGATGGCTCGCCAGTAGTTCACGACAGCGCCCCGAGCGGGATGGATACGGTGGCTTCGGTGCCACGCGTGCCGGGGCGTGCCAACGACAATAAGGCGCCGTCCCCGTAGAGCATGGCCAGCCGACGGCGGATATTCGCCAGGCCCATGCCGTGCCCTTCGGTGGACGCGAAACCGCGACCCGAATCGGCGACGCGCAGCACCAACGCCGGCGGTTCGCGGCTGGCGCTGACACGGATGAAGCCGCCCGCCAAGGCAGGATTCACGCCGTGCTTCACGGCATTCTCCACCAGTGTAAGCAGCATCATGGAGGGGACACGTATGCCTCGCAGAGACTCCGGCACCTGCAACTGGTAGCTCAGGCGCGCGCCCATGCGAACCTGGTGAATGCGCAGGTACGCTTCGATCAACTGCATTTCTTCCGCCAGCGACGACTGGTCCTGCCGAAATGTGGGGAGCGCCTCGGAAAGGTAGCGCATCAGATTGTCGAGCATCTCGCCGGCGGATTCCGGATCGATGCGCGCCAGGGTGCGCGCAGTGGCCAGCGTGTTGAACAGAAAGTGCGGCTCGATCTGCGCGCGCAACAATTCGAGCCGCGCGCGCTTGAGGTCTGCGTCGAGCGTAGCGCTGGCGATCTGGTGCTGCATCAGGGCGGTGCCGGCTGTGCGGGCGGAACTGCGGTATGCACAGGCCGCCACGATCAGCGCCACCATCAGCGCATACGAAATGTTCAGGCCCGGATCATCGCCGTTCAGGTAGAAGAAAGCGGTGCAGAATGCCCAGGTCGCGAACCAGGCAACGAACAACAGTATTGGCCTGCGCACACCGGTGCGCGGCGCCAGATTGACCAGTACAGTGATGAGCGGCACCGTCGGCAACTGATGCAGCATCATGATCGCGTAGAAGGAGCCGGCTTGCTTCGCGGCGGCGAGCAGGCTTTCCTGACCCAGGTCCCAGGTAAACATGCTCAGGTCCCAGGCGGTCATCAAGCCGAATACCACGGCTGCCGTGTAGCCGAGTCCCGCCAGCAGATTGCGTCGAACCAGCTGGTTCGGCGAGCGATCCGCGTCAGCCTTCGGGAGTGCTTCGGCGCTCGACATGAGGCCAATGCTAGCAAGTTCGTGCGGCAGAATCCTCCTGCGCTGCGCGCTCGAGGCCGAATCGATTGGTTTTCCAGGGCGGCCAGCCTGTCCGGCGGGCCAGCTCACACCGATCTTCGCGTGTACGCACCCCGAATCGGGCCCCTTGTCGGAAAGTCAGCATCGAGGGCAACCGTTAAGTCAGAACTGCTGGCTGAAGCTGAGACCGACCGGCCGCGGCGCGATGGGGACTATGACCAGCGGTATGCAGGTAGGCAGTCCGCAAAAATAGAAACGCTGCTGCTCGCCACGGCGGTCACGCGTGCCTGGTCTCGAGTCAGATACGGGGGTACACCCCAATAATTGATGCGCGGGGGAATTCTGACGGAATACCGTCGATCTCGAACGTCTGCTTTAGGGGTGAAAGTTTGACTAAGTGATTGGCCGCTTCGGGCCGGTCAGAGACGGATGCCCCGCTCCGAACCCGCCGTTCCAACCGAATTTAACATGCTGATCTTGCGGGGGTTCACCAATAGGCGGTCATGACCCGTTGCGGTCGGTCGTGACCGTCCGCTTCGCGGCAGCCAAACGCGACGCGGACGCCGTGCATTCGCCAGAAAGCAGTGTCATCGTTCGACTTGACTACCTAACGCGCTTCCACACCACCCGCCACGTTTCACGCGGGTCCGTCGAGCGGAGGGTCAGGCGGTCGCCGTTAATCTCGTAACGGCGGCGGAAGTCAGCTCCATCCAAATTCGGCCGCAACTCACCCTGAACGTGGTGGGTGACAGTTTGGTTTACTTCGTCTGCTTCGTAGGTGCCGAAGTAGGCATCGTACGCCTCTATCACATTGCGGACCTGTCCCGCGTCCCACGCGTCAACGTTGCCCGGGCCCTCTGGCACCGCAGGAACTACCGGCCGGGGCAACACCACAATCTGGACCGCCATGCGTCCTTCCGGCGTGTAGACGAGCACGCCCGTTGCAGGATTGCTGGAAATCGTTCGGCCAGCAGAGTCGATGGTCTCCTCCGCTTGTGCGCTCCATGTTCCGACGAGCGAATACGCGGCGCGGTCCGCTTGATGGTTCGAAACGCACCCCGCGGCTGTGCAGAGCAAAGTAATCAGTGCTAAGCGCTTTTTAAAATTCACAAAACTGTTCACCTTCACCGTCCGATAATACGATCACTACCTCGAATGAGCCAGATAGCGACGACTTGCAGTCCAGTACTGAGCAGGGGGGTCGGTCAGCGACCGTCAGGATGGCGTCGAGTCGGCCCGGTGGCGCTGAGGACGCAAGCTGACCCTAACCGGCCTCTTCCAAGCGTCCGCTTTGGTACGCAAGGACCGCGGTGAAAGGCTGGGATCAGCCTATTCAGGGAGTCTAAGTTTCTGCAGAAGCGTCTTCCAGCGCCGGTCTGCATGCAGGTGCTTCAACAAACTATCACGATTTACAGATTTCATTCTTTCGTCACCTTGTAGATAGGCCCGTTCAAGCCAAGCGAAGGATTGATTCAGTTCCCCTCTGTACGCGTACACTTCTGCGACTTGGATGGCGTCGGGCGGTTCAAGGTTAATCATCCGAGACAGGGCAGCCTCTGCGTCGGCTTTGCGGCCGATCGAGTCGTATGCAAGTATTTCCCCCTGTAGCTTATTGTTTGAGTCCGGGTCGCGGTCGAACTCGGCCAGTGCAGCAGTTGGTTGCCCCCGACCCAGCAAGGCCAAACCAAGATTTAAATGCGCGTCGGGAGCTTGTGGCTGTAAATCAAGCGCGGTCCGAAATGCGTTACCCGCTTCGACAAACCTGTTCACGTAAAGATAATACGATCCAATGCCCAGGTAGCAGTTGTAGTTCACTGGATCCAATTCTATTGCCCGTTGATGGAGCCGAAGCACCTCATCGGAGGCACCACGACTCGCAAATAGGACCTCTGCAAGAGCCTTATGATATCCGGCACTCCCTGGATCCAGGTAAACGCTCCTTCTGAATTCGGCTGTGGCCGTTTCCAAGTCCTGATCGGCAAACCAGGAGATTGACGCGCTGGCTGCGTGGGCGGAACCAAGTGTCGGGGCGAGCTGCAGTGCGCGTTGAGCCGCATGCCGCATCTCCGTCGCAATGGCCTGACTCGGCGGCTGATTGGTGGAGCCATAGGTCGCATCCACTAAGGCCATGGTCAGCACTGACCACGCGTCTGCAAATGTGGGATCGACTCGAAGCGCATCACGCAGATAGCTGGCAGCTGTTTCATAGTCGGCTTTCGTAACGCCATTAGAGACCAGGGCCCTGCCCAGCAGGGAGAGCCTGTAGGCTTCCGCGTTAGTCGTGGTCATCGCTCCGGTAATGCTGCCGCCCGCGAGAGAGGCCTTCAGTGCACTTACCACCGAACCAGCTATGTCGTCTTGGATCCTGAAGATGTCACTATCCTTGCGATCATAGGTCTCCGACCAGAGATGGTATCCGTTTGAGACCCGAATCAACTGCGCAGTTACGCGCAACGTGTGACCAGACTTGCGTACACTACCTTCGAGTACGTGCGCGACACCGAGCGCTCTAGCTATATCTGCAATTGTGGTTTGCTTGCCCTTGAAGTAGAACGACGACGTGCGGGCCGGAACCCTAAGGTCAGTCACTTTGGTGAGTTTGTCGATGAGTTCCTCGGAGAGTCCTTCGGAAAAATACTCCTGGTCGTGCTTCTCGCTCATGTCGACGAACGGCAAGACGGCGACGGATTTTTCCGGAATAGTTGTCCGGGAAGTGGGGGCCGGGGTGGCCGATATGGTTGCCGCGGCGGACGCCGTGGGAGTCACGTGCCTTGAAAGCCAAAACTTGTCGATGATGAAATAGCTGAGCGCGATCGCCAATACCGCAATGATCGCCCGATCGAGCCTCCTGCCTGTCAGATGGCGGATGGACTTGTGCGGGGCCACCTCGTCGGTGGGCTTGAGGCCTTCGGGCGTGACTTCATAGATCCAGGCGATGAGCAGCGCGACCGGAAATCCCAATACAACCAGCAGCACGGCGCTGCGCCCGACCCATGGGGGTAGATCCAGCAAGTGCACGAAAACACCGAAGACCTCTAGGACGACGTAGCCAAGGATGATGTACAGGATCGCAACACGGCCGACGTTGCGGCGCTTGAGCTCCTCAAGGAACGTGAATGTTGGCAGGTGCGGGTGGCCGTGCTGGTGTCCAGACGACCCGCGCTCAGGTGCCGACGGTGGAGTTTGCGGGTGTTCTTCGCTCATGTTTGAGCTGGCTATCCATGCGTCCCCAGCTGGCAGAATGCCCGGGCCGCGATTGGGTTGCAATGCAGCGAGGTGGCTATCGCCGAATGACTGCTATCGGGAGACCAATTCGGCCTTGTCGATGACCGCTCCGGGCCGAGGCTGTGTGAAAACGCTCTAAGTGTGTGCTGGTAAGGGATAAAATAGGCCCAACGTAGCGTCGAGGACGTGCCATGAAGCGATACGTTGTGGGCCAGGACCGATCCCAGAGCACGTTATTCCCTGAGAGCCTGGACGAGTACATCGCCGCGGACAATCCGGTGCGGGTGGTCGATGCGTTCGTCGATGAGCTGGATTTGTTGGAGCTGGGTTTTGAGGGGGCGGAGCCGGAGGAGACGGGCCGGCCGGCCTATCACCCGGGCACGCTGCTCAAGATCTACATCTACGGGTACCTGAACCGCGTCCAGTCCAGCCGCCGCCTGGAGCGCGAGACGCAGCGCAACGTCGAGCTGATCTGGCTGACCGGGCGTCTTTCGCCCGACTTCAAGACCATTGCGGACTTCAGGAAGGACAACGGCAAGGCGATCCGGCGCGTGTGCCGGGAGTTCGTGCTGCTGTGTCGCAAGCTGGACCTCTTTTCCGAGGCGCTGGTGGCCATCGATGGCAGCAAGTTCAAGGCGG
>Ga0209048_10005598_pt1 | contig 11848 bp, 8 predicted proteins | sample FrelakmetCRP12CR_FD_187146 | JGI IMG/M metagenome (GOLD analysis project Ga0209048, IMG submission 187146) | Freshwater lake sediment microbial communities from the University of Notre Dame, USA, for methane emissions studies - CRP12 CR (SPAdes)... | ecosystem: Environmental > Aquatic >... | reverse complement strand
GTTCTCGGTCGGGCTGAATATGTCGCTGCCCCCGAAGGGCAACGCAGGCATGGCGGGCATGTCGTATCCCGTGTCCGGCTGGGAGAAGTCTGAAGGTGCTGGGGTCTCCGGCATCACTACGGTCGCAGCAACGCCGGCTATGCGCGCCGCATACGCCACGCCCTGTGCGTGGTTGCCGGCTGACGCGGTGATCGCGCCACGCGCCCGCGCCGCTGGGTCCAGCAACTGGATCTTGTTCAGCGCGCCACGGACCTTGAACGACCCGGTCTTCTGCAGATTCTCCAGTTTCAGGTAGATCTCACGGCCGCACAACGTGCTGAACGTCGTGCTCAGATCGAGCGGTGTGGTCTTCACGACGCCCGCGGCTCGCCGGCGCGCGTCGCGGATCGCGTCGATCGGTATGCGCGTGTCACTCATCGCAAGAGCACATCTCACTCACTGCTTCCTCTACCACAAGAACCCGCGGAGCGGTGCTAGAGGCCCTTGGCCTGCACCATCGGCCAAAAGGAGGCCGGCGCAGCCTTCATGGCAGGAGGGTTGTCCCTGCCTCGCCCTGCAGCGCCGCATCGAGGTGCTCCGGCAGACAGATGATCACCCGTTGGCCTCCGCCGCGCAGGAACTCGATCGCCGCTTCGATCTTGGGCCCCATGCTGCCGGGGAGGAACTCTCCGCGCACCAAGTGCTGCTCCGCTTCCCCCGCGGCGAGCTGCACGAGCGGGCGTCGAGGGGCGCTGAGGAAGTCCAGATAGACCCGATCAATGTCCGTGAGAATGATCAGCGTCTCCGCACCCAGCTCACGCGCCAGCAAGCTCGCCGCGAGATCCTTGTCGATCACTGCTTCCACTCCACGCAGGCTGCCGTCAGGCCGCTTCACAACCGGCACGCCACCGCCGCCAACCGCAATGGGAATCACGCCCGCGCCCAGCAGCGCCCGAATCGCCGCCAACTCGACGATGTGCTGCGGCCGCGGTGAGGCAACGACCCGCCGGTAGCCACGGTCGGCGTCGCGCGCCACCGGGTACGGTGCACGCCGCGCCTCCTCCTCCGTAAAGAAGCCGCCGATCGGCTTGGTGGGGTGCGAGAACGCGCGATCGTCGGGTGCGACAACGACGCGCGTCAGCACCGTCGCAACGGGCAGCGTCATGCTGGCGCGCGCGAGCGCATTGTCAAGCGCCATACCGATCAGGTAGCCGATATTGCCCTGCGACTCCGCACCGCACACGTCGAGCGGCATCGGCGGGATACTGCGCGCACACTCCTCGTGCCGCAGGAAGATGTTACCCACCACCGGCCCGTTCCCGTGTGTGATCACCAGGCGCACCCCACGCACCGCCAGTTGGGCAAGCGGCCGTGTCGCTTCCTCCGCCCGGCGCAGTTGATCGAAAACCGTGCCGGCATCGCCCTTCCGTAGCAGCGCATTCCCGCCCAGGGCGACGACCGTCGGCGCCCTCACCGCCGGCGCTCCAGAAAGGAATCCACCAGTTGGGGCAGCGTGGGCTCGGTGACCTCACGCAACGTATACGTCACGCGCACGCTCGGCGGCGCCATAGTCACCAGCCGCCCGAGATCCACCGGCGTTGCGATGATCACCGCATCACACGGCACGCGGCCGATGGTCTCCTGCAGGTCGCTCACTTGCTGCGCCGAGTATCCTTCGGCAGGCAACGCCTTCCCGATCCACGGAAAGCGGGCGAAGCAATCGCGCAAGGATCCGACGGCGTAGGGACGCGGGTCCACCAACTCGGCGGCTCCGTAGAGCTGCGCAGCGATCACCCCGGAGCCGTACCCCATCTCACCGTGCGTCAGCGTCGGCCCATCTTCGATCACCAGCACGCGCCGCCCGCGCACCAGCTCCGGCCGATCAATGCTGATCTCGGAACGGGCCTGGACCACGACAGCCCGCGGGTTGATCGCCGCGGCGTTGTCCAGCACCCGCGTGATCCCCTCGACTGGCGCCGAGTCGACCTTGTTGATCACCAGCACGTGCGCGCGGCGGAAGTTGGCTTCTCCGGGATGGTACGCCAGCTCGTGACCGGCGCGGTGCGGATCGACGACGACGATCTCGAGTCCGGGGCGGATGAACGGCAGATCATTGTTGCCGCCGTCCCAGATGATGACCTCCGCCTCGGATTCAGCCGCCCGCACGATACGTTCATAGTCGACGCCCGCGTAGAGGACCGCACCGTGCACGAGGTGGTGCTCGTACTCCTCGCGTTCCTCGATCGTGCACGCATAGCGGTCGCAGTCTGCGATCGCCGCGAAGCGCTGCACGGCCTGCTTTTCCAGATCGCCGTACGGCATTGGATGCCGGATCACTACCGCCCGCAACCCGCGGCCGCGCAGATGCGCCACCAGCCGCTCCGCGACCTGCCCCTTGCCGCACCCGGTGCGCACGGCGCACACCGAGATGACCGGGCACGACGCTTCCAGAAACGTGTGCTCCGGCCCGAGCAACCGAAAGTCGGCACCCGCCGCAAGGGCACGCGAGGCGAGGTGCATCACGTTGACATGGGAGATGTCGCTGTAGGCGAAGACCACCTGATCGATACGGTGGTCGCGGATCAGTTGTTCCAACTCGTCCTCGGGATGAATCGGCAACCCCAGCGGATAGCGCGGTCCAGCGAGTGCGGCCGGATAGCGCCGTCCGGCAATCCCCGGAATCTGCGTCGCCGTGAAGCCGACGACATCGTAGTCGGCGCGCTCGCGGAAGTAGGTATTGAACACATGAAAGTCACGCCCGGCCGCCCCCAGGATGAGGACACGTTCAGGCGTCACGGTTGGGCGGACAGACACTGAGAGTGCCTCGCAGCGAGATTACTGCCCGACGCGGCGTCGCACGGTTACAGGCATCACCTGCCGCTACGGCGCGCCGGCGGCGCGCCCTCGCTTCTCACCCACGAGGTCGACGATGTCGCCGATGATCTGCGTGAGTGTCGCTTGCCCGGGAGTGTATACGCGGGCGACGCCAAGCTGCTTGAGGGCAGCCTGGTCGGCTTCAGGAATGACACCGCCGACGAAGACGGGGACATCTGTCAAGCCGCGCTCACGCAGCAGCTGGGTGACGCGTGGGATGAGGGTCATGTGCGAACCTGAGTGAATCGACAGGCCGACGGCATCGACGTCTTCTTGCAGCGCTGACTCAACGATCTGCTCGGGCGTCAGCCGGATGCCATCATAGATGACCTCGCAGCCGGCCTCCTTCGCACGCACGGCCACTTGCTCGGCACCGTTCGAATGACCATCGAGGCCCGGCTTCGCGACCAGCAGGCGGATCGGATGCCCGATGGCGCGGGCGGCGGCCGCGGTGCGCGCGCGCACCGTCGCCAGTGCATCGCCAGCGCCGCTGAATACGGCACCCTGCAGACCCGTCGGGGCGCGGTACTCGCCAAACGCCTTGCGCAACGTCCCGGCCCACTCACCCGTGGTCACCCCAGCGTGGGCCGCACGAATCGACACCGGCACGATGTTCGTGGTGCTGCGCGCGGCGTCCATCAGGGCGCGCAACGCTTGATCGACGTCCGCCCGACTGCGCCGCGCGCGGAATGCATTGAGCCGTTCGATCTGCTGCCGCTCCGCTTCCGGATCGACCACCAGGATGCTGTCCGTCTCCGTCGCCAGCAGCGGCGAAGGCTCGTGCTCCGTGAACTTGTTGACGCCGACGACGGTAAGGTCGCCACTCTCGATGCGGCGCTGGCGTTCGGCATGGCTGGCCACCAGGGCGGTCTTCATGGCTTCGATTGCTTGAGCGGCGTCGCCGATCCTCTGAATGCGCGCCAGCTCCGCGTCGGCGCCTTCTATCAGCTCCGTCACCTTGGCCTCGATGACCACCGAGCCCTCGAAGATGTCGCGATCGTACTCGAGCACGTCGGTCTCGAAGGCGAGCACCTGCTGGATGCGCAGTGACCATTGCTGATCCCACGGACGCGGCAAGCCTAACGCCTCGTTCCACGCCGGCAGTTGCACGGAGCGGGCACGCGCCTCCTTCGACAGGGTCACGGCCAACATCTCCAGCACGATGCGCTGCACGTTGTTCTCCGGCTGCTGCGCCGTGAGGCCGAGCGAGTTGACCTGCACGCCGTAGCGGAAGCGGCGCTTGGTCGCGTCTTCGATACCGTAGCGCTCGCGCATGTAGCGGTCCCACAGGCGGACGAACGCCTTCAGCTTGCACATCTCCTCAATGAATCGGATACCAGCATTCACGAAGAACGAGATCTGCCCGATGACGTTGGGCATCGAGACGTTCGGCCGGCTGCGCACACGGTCGAGCACGGCAAACGCATTCGCCAGGCTGAAGGCGACCTCCTGCACGGGCGTCGCACCAGCTTCCTGGAGGTGGTAGCTGCAAATGTTCACCGGGTTCCACTTCGGAATGTTCTCGACGGTGTACTCGATCGTGTCTGCGGTCAGGCGCAGCGATGGCTCGGGCGGGAAGATGTAGGTCCCGCGCGCCAGAAATTCCTTGAGGATGTCATTTTGCGTCGTGCCGCGCAGCTCGCGCGCGCTCGCCCCTTGGCGTTCCGCGGCGGCCGTGTAGAGCGCCAACAGCCAAGCCGCCGTGGCGTTGATGGTCATCGACGTATTCATCTTCGCCAGGGGAATTTGGTTGAAGAGCGTTTCCATGTCCGCGATGTGGCAGATCGGCACACCGACTTTTCCCACCTCGCCCGCCGCCATCGGATCGTCGGAGTCGTAGCCCGTCTGCGTGGGCAGATCGAAGGCGACGCTCAGTCCGGTCTGCCCCTTGGTCAGATTCTTGCGAAACAACTCGTTCGCCGCTCGCGGGTTCGTATGCCCTGCGTAGGTGCGCATCAACCAGGGTTCTTGGCGTTGGGACATGTGACAAGAATAGCTGCAGGCCCAGCCCTCAGGCAACGGGCCAGCCCCCCCGCAGGCATCGGCCTCATAGACCTTGAGTCGGCCCCCAAAACATGCGACTACCTTCCCGCTTCGAATCAATCCTTCTTCGGGGGTTCAAGGGGACAGATGATCGACATCAAGGACGTGGTGGTTTTGGGCGCGAATGGGACCATGGGAGCCGGCAGCGGTGAGGTGTTTGCCGCCGGCGGTTGTGACGTGGTGTTCCTCGCCCGCTCAGCTGAGAAGGCGCACGAGGGCGTCGTGACCGCTCAAAACATGGCCAAGTCGGCACGGATCGCCGACCGCATCTCAGTCGGTACCTACGACCAGGACCTGGAAGAAGTGGTCGCCAAGGCTGACCTCGTCTTTGAGGCGCTGGCCGAGGACATCGAACTGAAGAAGCAGTTCTTCACGCGTGTCGACAAATGCCGCCGGCCCGACTCCATCGTGGCTACCGTGTCCTCTGGCCTCTCCATCGCCGAGATGGCGCACGGCCGTAGCAACACCTTCCGCAAGAATTTCCTCGGCATCCACCTCTTCAACCCCCCGCACGTCATCGTCGGGACCGAGGTCATCCCGCATGCGGAGACCGACCCGAAGCTGGTCCCGGAGGTCGTGCAGTTACTGGAGAGCCGTTTCGGCCGGAGCGCCGTCGTCACCGATGACAAGCCGGCGTTCTGCGGGAACCGCGTCGGCTTCAAGGTCCTCAACGAGGTGGCGATCCTCGCCGAACAGCACGGCGCTGCCTTCATCGACTATCTGATCGGCCCTTACACGGGACGCGCCATGTCCCCACTCGCCACAATCGACCTGGTGGGATGGGACGTGCACAAGGCGATCGTCGATAACGTCCACGTCCACACCAAGGACGAAGCACATGACATGTTCAAGCTGCCCACCTACATGGACAAGCTGATCGACCACGGCCACCTCGGCAACAAAACGCCGGCGCACGGCGGCTTCTACCGGCGCGTCAAGGAAGGCAAGCAGACGATCAATCTGGTGCTCGATCCGAAGACCGGCGCGTACAAGGACACGCGTGAGAACGGCCTGCGGCCGTTGCCCTTCGTGGAGAAGATCCGCCAGCTGCATCGCGTCGGAAAGTACACCGATGCCATGAAACTCTTCGTTGCGGCGGAGGGCCCCGAAGCAGACCTCGCCCGCAAGGTGGTCTTCGGCTACGTCAGTTACGGCCTCAACCGCGTCGGCGACAAGGAGGTGGTCCGCGCAGCGCGCGATGTCGATCGCATCATGGGATTTGGATTCAACTGGGCCCCGCCCACGGTATTGGTGGATGTCATCGGCCTGAAAGAAACAATCAAGGCGATCGAGCGCTGCGGATTGCCCGTGCCGAAGTTGCTGGCGCACGCCAAAGCGGGTGAGCGCCTGTTCCGCGAACCTAACGTGAACGTCGGGCGCTTCTTCGCGGCATAAACTCGCAGGCCGTCGCGCTTGCACGAAGGAATCACGATGGTACTGTACCCACAGCACCGCGCATCATCTTGCTAGGGGAGGAATTGGAGATGGCAGCTCCGATCTACGTACTCGGTGGATACCAAACCGACTTCGCACGCAATTGGAACAAGGAAAGCAAGCACATCGTTGCCATGATGCGCGAGGCGGTGGCTGGCGGCTTGGAAGCCACGGGATTGGAGCCCAAGGACATCGAAGTCGGGCACGTTGGCAACTTCGCTGCCGAGCTCTACGCCATGCAGGGACATCTCGGCGCCTTCCTCCTCGACATCGATCCAGGTTTCTCGGGACTCCCGACCTCGCGACACGAAGCTGCTTGCGCCTCCGGCAGCATTGCGATCCTCGCCGCATCGGCCGAGATCGAGGCCGGGCGCTACGATCTGGCAATGGTGGTCGGCGTCGAGCAGATGAAGACGGTCGATCCGAAGACCGGCGGCGATTTCCTCGGCACCGCTGCCTGGTACGAGACGGAGGCGAAGGGCATCGAGTTCCCGTTTCCGAAACTGTTTGGCCGCCTCGGTGACGAATACGACAAACGCTTCGGGCTCAAGGACGAGCATCTGGCGCACATCTCCGCCGTCAATTACTCCAACGCCAAGCGCAACCCGTTGGCGCAGACGCGCAACTGGTACATGACCGAAGATCACGCGCGCGCGAACGACAAGTTCAACTCGATTATCGGCGGTCGCATTAAGGTCTCTGACTGCTCGCAGGTCACGGACGGTGCCGCGTCGCTGTTCGTCGCGTCCGAGAAGGCCGCGAAGGCGTATGCCAAGAGGCGCGGGATCAAGCTGGAGAGTATTCCCCGCCTTCTGGGATGGGGGCATCACACCGCTCCGATTGAGTTCGATGCGAAGGTCGCCGAGAGCCGCGACAACCCCTACGTGCTGCCGCACACCCGGCAAACGATCCTTGACGCCTTCCGACGTGCCGGCGTGTCCGACGTGTGGGGCGTCAACGCGATTGAGACGCACGACTGCTTCACCACCTCCGAGTACATGGCGATCGACCACTTCGGTCTGACCAAGCCCGGCGAATCCTGGAAGGCGGTCGAAGACGGCACCATCGAGATGGGCGGCAAAATGCCGATCAATCCCAGTGGCGGGCTCATCGGCTGCGGCCACCCGGTTGGCGCGACAGGAACACGGCAAGTGCTCGATGCCTACAGGCAAGTGACCGGAAGCGCCGGTGACTATCAAGTCGAAGGTGCCAAGAAGATCGCCACGCTCAACATCGGTGGCAGCGGTACCACGAGCGTGTCCTTCATCGTCGGCGCCTAGCGAGGTCGAGCTTCCGTCCCGCCAATCGTGCGCTCGACAGCGCTCCAGGACCTAACGGTCGCGACTCAGGCGCTCAACGTTTTTCGACGAACGTACCTTCACTGCGACGTCGTGCAGTCGTTGTGGCAGCGGTCATTGTTCACTGTATTGCCGTCGTCACATTCCTCGCCGGATTCCTTGATGCCGTTTCCGCACACCGATGGTGGACATGCGACCGACGTTTGCACATATGCCGCACCGGTGACGCAGTCGCCGATCCGGGTGAGACCGCCCAGGACATCTGCCGGGGCGCGCCCGTACATCGATGCGAAGTTCGGGCAGATTTGCAGGATGCTCTGCGCCACCTTGGCCCGGGCCACAGCGATTCGGTCTGTTGCACGCTTCAGGAGCGCGTTCTTCTTCGCCGGGCCGAACACGTTGACCGCCATGAGGTTGAGGGCCTGCGTCTTGGTGTGCACGATGTACCGCAGGAGCTTGCGGCTGTATGCCGAGGTCTTGACGAGGCACTGGCGCGTCTGCTCGTCCGTGGCCACGGACGAGCCGCTGGCAATGGCCGGAGCGTAGGCGACCGATATCACGGCGTCAGGTTGGTCCGTGCAGGTTTTGCTGACGTCGGTTCGGGCATCGTCTGGGTTGATGAAGTGCAGCTCAGTCAACTGGCCGCCGGTACACGCGGTGGTGACAACGCTGCGTGATGCCAGCTTGGCGTCGTTGATGCGCTGATCGCGTGACGCTTCGTCACACGGCTGTCCCGCCAGTGCGGCGTCCATACACTCGTTCTGTGCTGCGAGCGCCTCGTCGACGCACCTCTGCATGGCACGGCCGAGCATGCGCAAGCAGAAGGTCGTGCCCGACGGAAACGGACCCCAGAACGTAATGTCCGGCGGCCCACCATGGGCGTGCGCCGGCGGCGTGCAGGCGCACTGCACCGCACAAACGAGCACGGCGGTAGCCACCGCGCCGCACAACTGCTTCATGCTCGAAAACGGTAGTGCGGGGCGCAGCGAAAAGCAAAACGTTTAGTGTAGTGGCAGGCAGCGCGCGCGCCGCCAAGGGGCCGTGACGTCCCCGATGTCGCGAATCGCCCCGATGCGCGACCGCTCACCCTTCGTGACAGAGCATACCTTGATTCTTCCCCTGACACACCAGGAACATCTTGATCGCCTGGTGTCCCAACGTCACGCACATATTGAAGGCGACAGGGAAGTTCTGGCCGTCGCGTATGGTCGCGAACGACGGTACCGGTGCACTGTACGAGAATGTGTATGAATCGACGCCTTGTGAGAATTGCACCGTGCCGTTGAGAGAGGTGACACCTACCCCGTTGTCACCCAGGACGAAGCTGGCGACCAGGTCGTGGCCGGTATCCTGCCGCTGCGCGGTAACGAAGTTCGTCATTTGCACGGTGCCTGTGTCGCCGGGGTCGGGCGTGAGTGCCTCACAGCCACCACGCTTGATGACCGCCGAAAAGTTCACGCCGCCGTACCACAGGAGGCGCATCTGCGAGATGGTATAGGGGCACGCGTGTTCGCAGTCTGTGACGGGAAGCTCTTGCGGCGTGGGCGTAGGTGTGCGGGTTGGCGCGGACGTTGGCTCGACCCGTGGAACGCGTGCGGGTCGTTGCCGTGGTGGCCGCGTCGGTCGGATGCGGATTGGCCGCGGCCTGACTACGATGGAAGCCGTCGGGGTCGGAACCGTTTCCGCAAGCAGAAGCGCGCCGTTTCCGAATGGCTCAACAGCGCCCAGCCAGCCGGTGCACAGGACGGCACCGAACACCAAGAGCTCTCTTCGCATGCTCACGTCTGATCAGCGTCTGTGTATCCAGATTCGGTGCTGCGCCGCCGCGCTCACCCCTCGTGGCAGAGCAAGCCTTGGCTGTGCGCCTGACACACCAGCCGCATCTTGACAGCCTGATTCCCGAGCAGGAGGCACCCTTCAAAAGCGACCGGTGTTCCCACAAAGCCATCGGATGTGTGGGCGGGGGGCGGGAGTGGCGCTTTGTACGTGAAGGAGACACCGTTGCTCTTGGTCGAGAACGAGAGATCGCCACCGTCCGACGTCGCGCCGTCTCCACCGTCACCCAGCACGAAGCTGGCGCGGCGATCGAAGCCGAGGTTTTGCTTCCGCACGTTCAGCCAGTTCACCATCTCCATCATTCCGGACACCCCGGCGTTTGGATGCAGCGGTTCGCACCCGGATGCACCGCCGTTGACGAAACCTTCGAATGTCAGCCCGAGACCGTCGTACCAGGTCAACCGGAGCTGCGAGAGGTTGTACCCGCATGCGTTATCGCACGAAGTCGGCTGCGACCCATCAGATCCGGCCGGCGTCGGCGTCGGTGCCGGATCTCCTGGGCGTGCGTGTGGCATACGCGGCGGGCGCGGCGGGCGCGGCGCCGACGGGTTGGCACCAGCGGGCGTATGTGGCTGGTGCACTCCAGTGCCCACAGGATCCTGCACGGCGGTCGGCGCCGCCTCCATCGGACGCGTGCGCGTCGGCGTGGCTTCCACCGGCCGTGGACGCGCCGGCGTTGGTGTCTCGACCGCTCCAGAGGCCGGCGCTCGCGGCACCCGAGTCGGACGCACGCGGCCGGGACGGAGATGCGGGCGCTGTGGGTTCGGCGCCGCTCCCGCAGCGGTCGGCGACGGTCCCGGAGTCGCTACCGGCCCTTGCAACACCTTGGGGGACAGCGACACCCTCACTGACGCAAAGCTCGTATTGTTGTCGAGATTCGCTTCCCAGATCTTCCCGTCGGGGTTCACGTGATTCACCAAGAAGTAGGATCCCACCGGAACCTGGTGATCCGAATCGATGTCGAGGTTGATATTTTGACCCGGCAGGAAGCGCTCGTAGACGTCTTCCCAACCGACAGAGATTCCAACGATGCCTTCGGCGCTGCTACAGGTTTGGGTCAACACCTGCCGCGGGTACTGGAGCGGGTTGAAGCCGCGCACTGATTGAATGTCGAGCAGGCAGAAGGACATCTTTTCACCGACCGTTGCCAAAGGACCGGTGTACGGATCATCGCTGCGCAGTTCGTAGCCGATGAAGCGATCGAAGTGCCAGTGCGCGTGCTGCGGGTGGTAAACGAAAAGCCCCGCGGTGTGCGCGCACTGCGAGCCGTCCGTCCGGTTGATGTGCTGGTAAGCTGCCGTGTGTACACCGCTCGCATCCGAGACAGTGATCCCCTCCAAGATCAGGGGGCCTGGACCGATGTTTCCAATCGCGCTTGTGAAGTCCATCTCACGATACGTGCCACGAGAAATAGTTTGCACGGCGCTCGGAACCTCGGGCACCAAGTCCGGCAATATGAGCGTTGGGTCAGTGTGGGCACACTCGGGCAACGTGGGATGCGGCGGCAAGCCCAACTGAGAGGGTTGGCCGTAACTTGCCGTACCGAACAATGCGATAATCCCCATCGTCGCGACCAGTGATCGCACCATGATCTCACCTTTCACGTACGCGCTAGCCCCTCGGCCCCCACCAGAGGGACGCAAGCCGCATAGTTGCTGAATACACCCGGATCTACCGGCTACACTTAACACGGCGTGCAAACGTTCGTCAATTCAGAAATGTGGCATTCGGCATTTGTACGGCTGACCACAGGGAACGCTGCGGACCAGCGCTCAGCGGACCGACCCTCGGCCTACCCTGGGCTCAGCCCGGGTCCGAGTCCGGCCGCACTCTCTCCGACTCGACTGATGCAGCCTGAGCTTTGGAACCAGGCCGTCGCGCCGTACGCGTCGGCTTCCGGTTCTTACTGGTCGTCCGCCGCTTTGGCTTCGCTGCCTGGCTGGTTCCTACCGAAGCGCTCCCACTAGTACTCGCCACTTTCTTTCGGCCACGGCCAGCGGTCCCTGCCTTGGCCGTTCCGGCGCTCCGAGCACCACGCCCGCGCCGCGCCGTTTTCTTGGGTGCCCCCCTATTGTCGACCGATGTCTCGGCCGGCGCGGGGCCTTGTGGAGCTTCACGGTCCGGCAGGGCGACCCCCTCGACGCTCACTGGTTCGGCTGCCATCGCCGGTTCATTCGTCGGTGCCCCTGCTGGCGTCACCTCAGGCTCTGCGGCGCTTATCTCGGCGCGACTCTCGACCAGGGACGTGCCAGCAGCAAGCGCCGACAGCGCCTCACCGATAGCGGCTGCCGCTTGGCGGCCGCGTCCCCTTCGCCGGCCGCGGCGGCGGCGGCGACGTTTCCCGGAAGCGGCGCCCTCTGCGGCAGCCGGGGTGGCGCCTGCCG
>Ga0209048_10005597_pt1 | contig 11849 bp, 18 predicted proteins | sample FrelakmetCRP12CR_FD_187146 | JGI IMG/M metagenome (GOLD analysis project Ga0209048, IMG submission 187146) | Freshwater lake sediment microbial communities from the University of Notre Dame, USA, for methane emissions studies - CRP12 CR (SPAdes)... | ecosystem: Environmental > Aquatic >... | reverse complement strand
CACACATCATTTCGGGCGCGGCGCACCCGAAATAGTAAGAAAGCCCGCCGTCTGAACTTGGCAAATTTAGGCCAGCCAAAAAAACCTGCCGGCTTTTACAAAGGTCAAATTACGACCACTCCCTAAAAACACCCGAAAACACGATGTTCGGGCGCGGTGATAATTCTAGTAGACAACCGAAAGGCTCAACTCAGTTTAATAAGCCTCTTTCTATAGATCGAAAGGGCTTAAGTAACGGCTTTAATATCATAATAGCCACTATTTTCGTCGTAAGCTAGTTCTGACTTTAGCATCTCAAGTGAATTAATTAACTTTTTTATTTCGGTATATGAGGGAGTATCAGTCGTCATAAGTCTACCATTAAAGAACATTTATATACAGTTTTAAGTCTTTATATACACTGGTGATTTAAACATGGTGAAAGTAACACCAACAGAAGGCGCAGCTAAATGGCAGACAAACACCAAAGCGGCTACAACTTACATGACTAATGGAGTCGCTAAGGTTAATGTTGCACCAACACAGCTCGCCGCAAAAAAGTTAGATAAGGCAAGAGCTAATTATAACGCGGCTATAGACTCAGGCAAGACCGCTGCGGCTCTTAACTCTGTAGACTTGCCGACTTGGCAAGAAGCTATGACTAAGAAAGGTATACCACGCGTCGCGGCCGGTGTCGATGCTGCTGTAAATAAGACTGAAAAGGTCTTTAGTGATCTATACGGTCATATTCAGAAAGGGCAAGACATGGTTGATAAGATGGCCTCTAATACTCTTGAGGACTCCATCGCTCGTATGACTACGATGACACGACACATGGCGACTTTCAAAAAGAGCTAGTTAAACTAGGTGATTAAACATGCTAGTAACTAGAAACCTCTTAAAAGATCAAGTAATAGCAGACTCAGGTACTTTCGTATTTGATATTAAAGACAAAGCTAACCTACACGCTCTCCTAGTTGAAGTGACGGCAACAAACGGCGCTACCGCTGGACTAGCGTTACCGAACATGGTAACAGCTATCAGAGTCATTAAAAACGGCGCTGAAGATGTTATTGTAGGATCAGGTAACAGCTTAAGGCAAGTTGCTCATGATGTCGGTTGTCCATTTACGTCAGACGTTTACAACTTAGGCGCTGGCATTGTTCAGACTATAGGTGTTCCTATAATGTTTGGTCAAGAGTTAGTTGATCCTAACTATTACATACAAACCGCTAACCTTGACAGCCTACAGTTCAGAATGGATTACGCCATGACAGTAGCCGCAACAGGCATAGCAACAGGCACAACTAAACTCTCTTTAATTGCCATATATGAGTATGACTCACCCCTTGGTCAATACAAGGGATATATGCGTACTAGGACTGTTTATAGCTTCACGTCTGCGGCATCAGGTGACATAACTGTCCCTATACCCGTTGGTCAAACGCTTGCAAGTGTGCATATCTGTGACAATACGTATGCTGACGATTGTGCTGCGGTATTTACCAACGTTCAATACCGAGCTAATCAAGGCGATAGAGTATTCTATAACGACAGCGGTGTAAGGCTTCGTAGAATACTTCAACTGCTCAGTCCGACGCGTGTTTGGGCTCTGGCCGGAACATACGCTCAGTATGAGGTTAGTTGTATAAGCTTTAACCACAACCCGTATGACATGGATCAAGGGTTCATACCAGCAAACACCTACAAGTATCTTGAGTTGATCCTAACGCAAGGAACGGCATCTAAACCGATTATAATAGCCGTAAGGGATGTTTTGACCTAGATTTAAACCTCTAGGTCTTTTCTTTATTTGAGGTGCGAAATGGCTCTACTCGACTATTCTAAATCTTATTTAAAGTATCACAAGGAATATGCAACCGGCTTACCGGCATCATCCTACATAACCATATTAAACGCCGACGACGGTCATTATTACCGTCTTGGTTCACTTAACATAAACAACACCGGCGCTAACAGCGGAGTCTTTACGCTCGTTGTAATTGGAAAAGACGGCATAGAATACACCCTATATAATGCAACGGTCGCTAGTGCGGCTTTCTCTAACGTAATGATAGACGTATTTATAACTGACTTATCATCATTAGCGTTAAAATGTGTTGTAGGCACTCCACCAACAGACATTAAATTTAGTCTTGATATAATTGATTATATTGTCTGAACGACATGCAGTTTGGCTATGAGATCACAACACCAAAAAACACCACAGCTCAAAACCCTTTAGTCACTCGTCAGGAGTTAGACGCTTTAATCATCACGGAGATTTACCTAGACATACCAAAGGGTTGTTCTGGCCTTGTAGGTGTTCAGATATACGCTCTAGGACGTCTGATCTTTCCTAGAAATAAAGAGTATTGGTTTAAAGGTGATGATGTTCAAAAGACGTTTATGTGCGCGTGGTCTGTTGAGGACACGCCGCATGACGTAGAGATTTACACTTACAACCTAGATGACACCTATCCTCACACAATACAAATAGTGTTCACGTGCAATATTACAGCTTTGGGCGCTGTTTCAATCTCCAGCAGCGCCGGTGGCGGCGGTGGCGGTGGATCAGGTGGCTATACACCAACGCCGTCGCCAGAGCCAACACCCGAACCGTCGCCATATCCTACACCAACACCAACGCCAGAGCCAACGCCAGAGCCAACACCGACACCAATAAAAACAGTAAGTGATATGTTCTATCTACTTTTATCAAATGAGGCTTAAATGGATTATACAATACGCGATAATGCTGGCATGAAGAAGTGGCATTTATGGGCAACAGCTACTAAAGGATCGTTAGGCATTTTTACCGATACTTTGTTCACACTTACTAGAGTTGATGCTATTAGAATAACTGATATTTATTGCCGATACACAGCCGGAACGTTGTCCGGCTCTATTTTCATCGTCACTAATGACGGTAGTCACTCTTACTGGATGGCCGGCGCTTTCACTCCAGCAGTCAATGTAAACATAGGCGGTGTTGTTAATTGCCTTCTTGAGTATCCTGACGTTATACAAATAAGCGCTAATGTTGCTACTCAACCGTTCACTTATGAAATATCTATGTATGGTGACTGGCAAGTCAGTGGCGAAGGTGGTCTTGATTAAATGAGTCGTGGTACATACGATTATGGCTTACCCATAAGTGTTCAAAGTGAATATACGAGCGATGACCTTTACGAGTTAGCGGCTCGTCAAAACATCTTTTCTCAAAGTAACAGGTCAGGAAATGTAATTTGGAATATGGGGGATGCAATACTTACTGGTGGGTTGTTACGTAGCGCTAGTGGTTCGGGTTATTACGCTCTACCATCATGTAAATGGCGAATGTTTGGGCGCGATATGCTTAAAGTGTTTACTGGGACTGTGAATACTGATTATTATGACATACAGTCCTTCTTTCCACCAACGGCCGGAACACAGAAAGGCATAGCGGCTTATATGATGCTCAATAACGCATACGGTATAATCACGCTCAGCACTCAGCACTATAGAACGACTAAGAGCGCTGTATCTGGAATAAGAGTCAATGTAAATACGGGTGTTGTAGAATACATAAACAACGCTTTAGCATGGACTACACTCGGCACTTATCCGGTCAGCTCGAGCTTTCCAAACCCGTTTATATTCAAATACAGCTTCGACGTTGTTAATCACAAATACGGTAAGCTTTGGTATGGTTCAGAGCTTATAGCTGACTTATCAAGCTTGTCTTGTTATGATGCTGGCTATCAATCTGCGAATAATGACCTTGTAGAATGGCGATATACAAACGCCACAAACGGTTCACTAAGTACTTATCTAAGTGACGTTATTGTCACTACCAATGAGTTGATTTAAATGACAGACATAAAGAAATGGTATACATCGCGTCAGCTCTGGACTGCTGGCGTGGCGCTCGCTATTGGCATGATCTCTATTGCGACCGGCCAACAGGTAACAGCAGGTGAAACCGCAACTATATTAGGGTTCATCATGATTGTGTTAAGGTTGATTACCAATACAGAAATTGATCTTGTTAGCACTCCACTACAACCACCAACGGTATGAAGCATGATCGGTTTTATCCGAGCCTTAGACTTTCTCATTTTGAGTATGTTGTTTTTATTCTTGCTCAACATATTAGCAATTATCACCAATGAGGACATAGGCGTATTTGTGACCGTTGTAGGCGCTACAGTAACGATAATTGGTTATGCCTTTATCCGACCTATAGACATACAAGCATGGTGTGAACAAGAAGTTTTAAACGGTAAGGTGAAGTGAACATGACAAATATTGATACAGAATATCAAAAGAACTCATACTTCGTAGAGAACTTTCTTAGTGCTCAAGCACAAAATAAGAACTTGACCGACTTTCAGAGAACGGCAGTTATATTAGCTCATAGCCTTATGTTGGCAGCTAGAGCTTACTTATATTGCCCTAGAGGCGATTATTTGTAGCTATGAGGTGAACCAATGGCAGAAAAGTATAGAGTCGTTATAGCTGAAGAAAGAACGGCCTTTTGGGGTGGTCAATCAATGGTAAGAGTTTGGCATTTAGACGGATACACATTAGATGGCTTTCCATTTACTGTTGAAGTCCCTATGAGCGAAGCAACTAAACCGAACATTGATAAAGCCGTTCAAGAAAAGATACAGTTTATAAGGGATGTTCTCAATTTAGGACATTAAAGGCGTATGTCAGCGCTTCGCATACGCCTTGTCTTTCTTATTTTAATCAGCCCTATTGATTGTCAAGGTATAGCTAATGCCATCAACAGCGTTAGCTTTCCAGTTTGGGATCAGATAAAAGGATGGCTCATTAACAATATTGTAAACCCTATTTGTGGCGGCATCAACTGGGTAATAGGTCAAGTTAATAGCGCTACTGACTGGCTTTATCAAAGGTTTGTTGATGCGTGGAATTACGCAAAAGGCGCGTATGATTACGCGGTAACGTGGGCGACAAACGCTTATAATAGCGCCGTTTCGTGGGCTCAAGCATCTATCAATAATTTATGGAATACAATTTCCGGCGCTATCAATTTAGTAAAAAGCTATTGGAACCAATTAGGCGCTCTTTGCTACACGTTCTTTAACGTAATCATTCAGTTCTTTTCACAACTCTACAATAACGCGGTCACGCTCTTAAGTTACTTATGGAGTCGAGTTATAGCGGTCTTAAATGATTGGTGGAACAGACTCGTCTTTATACTCAATGATGTATGGAACAGAGTTACGACGATCTTAAATGATTGGTGGAACAGACTCGTTTATGTTCTCAATGATATATGGAATAGAGTTACTTCTTTCTTTGGCGGCCTTTGGGATAAAGTCAGCTGGCTCTTTAACGATGCTTTCCGGTTCTTACACGCCTTAATAACTGATCCTCTAAATACGCTAGCCGCATTAGTATTTCAAATCTTAAAGAAGTTTGCTGACCTAACAGGAGAAGCCATCGCGTTTGTAACCACTGCTTTAATGTCATTAGACATAAGTAGGTGGATGAGGTGAATTAATTTATGGCTCAATCATCAATAACGTCAGGAGTTAGTCAAACACAAATAAGGGATAAAGGACAGCAATTAGCTGATTTACTTAGACCTAACACTTTTGGCCTTTATAATGGAAATCCTAAGACGCTTTCTGAATGGCTTATTTATATCATAGCTTGGCCTATCTTCATGCCTTTAACGTGGGTAGTTGAGGCCGCTCGATGGTTGATGGTAGCAACTAAGTTTACAGTCTGGCATATTCTCGGCATGATCGGTTTAGGTGGAGTCGAGCCACTCCTTAGAGAAGTCGATAACGCTCTACCCGAAGGCAACCCGTTTAAGCCTTTGTTAGCGCTGTTTTTAGAGCCGGAGTCAGAGTTTGGCGCTAGTATAGTCGATCAAGCCATAGGCGGAACAGTGTCAGCCGGATTAGGGTTAATTCTTGATCCTCTGTTACGACCGGCCGGTTATGTCCTAGAGGAGAACTTTCAAAACAAGCTACCACCTGAAGGAACAATAATAACAGCGTCATTGAGAGGCACTACTACCAGTAACGAATATGCGACGCTTATGTCTAAACTTGGCTACTCTGGCATGATGAGTCAAGCGATCCGTGAAGCTTCGATAAGTGCACCTGACGTTAACACGGCGCTAACCATGTGGAATAGAGGTTACATAGACGAAGCAACCGCTCAGAAGTTCATACGTTATAATGACGTGATAGCTGAGTTTATGCAACCAACACTAGAAATGAGAAAGCATGTCCCTAGTAGCGGTGATGTCTATAACTTTGCGGCTAGTCATGTCTACTCTGAAGATTTAGTTGGTGGTTTCGGTTTACAAGATGAGTTACCGACGTCAGGTTTACATGACGCGGCTCGTAACGGAATGGATCAAGCCGAGTTTGCTAAAGGATGGATAGCTCATTGGAATGTGCCTAATGTGAGTCAAGCCTTTGATGCTTTCCACAGAGGGATCATAAGTCAAGATAACGTCAATCATTGGTTGAAGTATGCCGGCATACCAACATGGTTTAGGCCAGTATTAACCGAAACAAGCAGACAGCTCGTCACACAACGTTACATACGCAACCTTTTAAAATACGGCGTTTGGAATTACGATCAGGTTTACAACGCTTATAAAAAGATAGGCTTCAGTGATGATAACGCAAAGGCTATGAGCGATCTAGCCGAAAAGATGCTCAACCCTATACAGCAAGCAAGCACAGTTTCAGAGATGACAAGCGCCTATGCTGACAGCATTATATCGTATGACGTGGCTTTTAGCGCTATTCGTGCTGCTGGCTATAGTGATTATGAAACACAACTACACCTTGCTATAGCTGACGTGTCAAGAAAGAAAAGCATCACCTCACTACTTGAACAGATAGCAAAGAAAGAATACACGAATGGAATAACAAGCATTGATGAAAGCATGGCGCTGCTTAGACAGTACGGAGTCAATGAAGAAAGAGTCCAGCTTTTAGCGGAGTTGTGGCCTTTAGAACAGTCACACACACAAAAGAACCTTAGTGAGTCTGATTTAAGAACGGCATACGCTCAAGGCTTCATTGATGTTGATTACTTTAGATATGGGTTGATACTCAATAATTATACAGAGCAAGCCGCTGATTTAATCGTATCAATGGAAAATGCCAAACTAGAGCCGACTCGCATAGGTGGTATACCGGCCGGAATATCTACAACCGGCGCGTTAAAGATGTTCACCAAAGCAGAGTTAAAGTCAATGCTAGTCAATGGTTTGATAGGATCTGAAGAATGGGCCTATCAAATGGCTCTACTAGGTTATTCAGAAGAACAGATAAGTCTATATGCACAGCTTATAATGGAGTCTATTAATAAAACTAAGGCAAGTGGTTAAAGTGCTACCTAAATACGAAACGACTAACGACGTGCTTAAGAAAGCGTTAATCGATTTGAATAACTCGCTACCTCAACTCACTACAGAGCAAAAAGAAGCCGTCGAAAAGGCTACGTAAATTCTTCTAGCTCGTAAGGTATAACCCATCCTTGAGCGCTCACTACACCTTTTTTATAAGACCGGCTCAACTCTTTTGTAACGGGATACACATAAACAACGCCCATCTCTCCCGAACAGATCGAATAGTGAGCTGTTGTAAACAGACGCATCTTATACGTGTTCTCTGATGTCTGTGTAGCCGTATGGGATACACCTTTAATCCTTTGCTCTCCGGCAAAAGTATAGTCCTTAAGCCCTCTGATCTGTATATGGTCGCCGTGTTTCTGAAGTTTCCACGCACCGAGTCTAGTTTCATGTATTTTGTCACTCATCCGGTTTAGTCCGGTAACATCAACGTATAAACTGTCAGTATCACAATAGAGCCAGTGTCGAGCGCCTACTTTCTCTATAGCCTCATTCATCTTGACTCTTAAGTAACTGGTCACAAAAGCAGAGATCAAAGGAAACGAATGACTCTTATGTGAGCTAGCCATTAAATGATATTCTTTGCCATTGAAGTTTATATATTTCTCAACTTGCTTAGTGTCGGCGTTAATGATTGTTTCATAACCGTTTTGTGTGTTGTTCGTTTCATAAACAGGTGTCCATACTTTTTTACGCTCGCCAAACTTACCATAGAGCGAGTTTAGCATGTATTTATACATCAGGGCCAGAGCCGAATTACCGTTCTGGCTACAGACCGACCGTTTATGATAGATTTCTGATATATAGTCCTTGAATAAAGGTCGTAAATGGTACAGATAAATCGTTCTGATCTTTCTGATATGCGAGTTTCGTATTGCATACTGTAGCTCTGGCATCGCCAACCATGTAATAAATCTTCCAGTTGGAAAAACAAGACGATCTTGAACTCGTTTCGGATACAACGCAAGTTTACAGTCAATTTCAACCTCTCCAAAGTAACCAATGTCTTTAGGTAACGACTCTACAAACTCGATGCTAGGGTTTCTTACACTATCTTTAAACTTAACAGGAAAAAGGCCGTCAAGCATAACAGAAGGATAAGCGCTATTAATATCAAGTTCGTAAATGTCGCCTTCAAAATCTCCAATATAATTCGCCTCAGTCCTACCACCATAATAAGCTAGCCTCTCTTTGTCCTTCTGTAACAAGCCCTGAGAGGTGTCGATTTCACCATTTAAGAAGCGCTGCTTGAACGCTTCAAGCGCTTGACTAGCAATAGTGGGTTTAAACGCACCGTACTTCTCTGTTTGTAACAGGTTGAACCATTCTTTGATAATGTGATCTAGTATCTCAACATCTTTTTGACAGTGAACCTTAAGCTGTTCAGCTGTTGTGTTGTAAAAGTCTACGTCGTATTTTTCTAGGCCGAACTCCTTAGCAATAGTGACTAATGAAGCTCTAAACCAGTTGTAGCTATCTACGAATATTATTTCTTTGCCTTCTTTCCTGTATGGTATGATCGTTGCACCTTTAGCGTCTGAAAAGAATTTCATAGACCAGCCACGTGCAACCAACTCACTATTTATGTCGCTAATAACCCAGTCATAGCCTACGTTGTGTGCTATTACATACAATTTACTACCCTGTTTGACAACAGACTCTAAAAGGTCGCCAAACTGGGCTTTATTCTCGAAAAACTGCATCTTAGAAGTGAATATATGACCATCGTTGTAGTGTCTGTTGTAAATGGCATATCCGAAAGCTAGCGTCTGCTTATCTACTTCTTGACTTATGGGCTCGATATTAGACTCAGTATCGAACACCATCCAAAGCTTAGGATGCTTGTTACTAGCGTCTTTAGTGTGAGGCTTGACCTTGTATACGTAAGGCCGAGCGTTTCTTATCTCTACAAGTTGTTTAGCAAAGACCACGTCGTTTAATTCAGACTCCATGATAATACGCTTCCATCACGTCGATACTCTCCCATGCTTGTTCTTCGGCATTAGTTGAGCCTTGCATCTCATCTACTATGTCCATGACTTCTTCTTTTGTTCTATAGGCTTCACTTGTAACGGTCAAGTATCGGTCATAAAGATACTCACCTGACACGTCATACGCCTTGACTTGAACCTTAAAAGAATAGTTTACATTCTCTCTAGGCGCGGCCCTTATCGCTTGTTCTTTAGTTACGACTTGAGTATTAGAAAGGCCGCGTAAAGCGTTTATCTTATTAACGTCTTGCTGGACTGATTGAGCTATTTGATAAAAGGTCTGTGCTCTTATACCTAGTTCAGTCCCTTTGATCTGATTGTAAACGCTTGTTATCGTTCTGTCGCCTAGAATAGCGCCTTTAATAGCGCCTTTAATAGCTTGAACCCTTGAGCCATACGCAATAAGGTCAGCCATAAAACCAACACCTAGCTAAAGAGTAAGCTCATCCATTCGGGTGTATTGTCTACAGCGACTGGTGTTTCTCCACCAGCACCACCAGCTATACGGGTTTTAAGATCACGCATGTCAGGCGGCCAGATAGCTTGAAAGTCATGTATGGGTTGTGCCCACTTTTGAATAGTGGCGGCCATGTCTGTGCCTATACCCCACCATAGATGAAATCCACCAAACTTATGACCTCTGTTCTCGAAATCTCTGGCTAGTTGAATGTATATAGCTGACTCGACTGGCATCCATCCACCTATCATGATCCCTACTTCAAGGCATCCAACGTTAGCCGCGTGAACCATTGCGTTTATACAATCATTATAAACTAGGGTTGCTGGAAAGTTGTATGACTCAATATAGCTTATGACACCCTTTCCACCTTTGACCACTTGGAAACCTAAGTTACCGAAGCTGTCTTGATTTGGTGTTATGCCCTCTCCACCAGCATTGATAAACGTGATATGCTGTTGTGCGGCCATCATCTCACCGGCACTTGTAGACTCTCCACCGGCACACTGATGTCCCATGTTTGCTAGTCCCTGATAACAAACATTCACGTCTTGACCTTCGCAAGTCGGATGAGAGTCGTTACCACCAAAGTAAATAGGAGTCATACCTCTTGACTTGCATTGATTAACGAAGTCCTGACTGACGTGATCCATACCATGACCGTTCATACACGCATCCATAAAACCCATGCTTTTACAATAGTCAAGATTTCCGTAACCTGTCCCTGATATTTGATAAACAGCTTTACCCATAATTTCACCTTAATAATAAGAAAAAAGAAGCCAGAGCATTATTACGCTCTTGGCTCTAATCCTAGCGCATCAAACGCTATGATTTTCGATTGTTGAACTAATGCCATCGCCTTGATAAACGCCGCTCTAGCTAACATATTGTGCGTTTCAAGGTCGTATACCTTTGCTAAATACAAACGGCAGTTAGCATAGGCTTGGTCTACTTCTTTGTTGTAATCCATTTACTTAACCTCTTTATATTTCTTGGGTTTGTCTGGCTTGTCTGTATGCTGTAAGCTTTCTTTAACTTTTGTATACTGATTGATTAACATATCAAGTATCACGTCGTCTATTGTGTTCGCGCCGATGTCAATAGGATCAGTTGAAGCTTCGCTAAACGTTGTAAGTGTTGTTTGGACTGATCTTAGTTCATTGATTATGTCAAAGTTACCGTCGGCGTAGAACTCTATAACCTGTTTGCTAAACTCATGCAAGTTGCTCGGATTAATGCTAAATACCAATTTAATCACCTCTCAGAAAGTCTAGGTATTTGTCGTATCTGCTAGCGCAATACTCAAGATGATGTTCAAGATCGCCTAAATACTCTAGCACTCGAGTACGATCAACCTCATGGGTAAAAGGCCGCTCAAGGTAATCATACCTTAGACTCGTTATAAACCTCTTTTGATCTCGTAGCGCGTCGCGCCTTCGTCTTATCTTTCTTTTGTGCTGTAGCTTTGCTTGGGTTTCGATATAGCTCATCTAATACACCTCTTGTAGTTTTTCACACCTCACACCTTCAAGGCTTCTTAAATCTCCTTGATAGCAACTAAGAAGGCTAATAATAGCGTCTAGCTCATCAATACTGACTTCATTACGATGAACCCGTAAAACGTGCTTATAGAGGCCGTTTATATATTTTATACCGTCTTTGAGTTGCTCTCTTTCAAAAGAGTAGTTTTTCACTGGCTCACAGTCTTGTAGCTCGACTTGAGCAACGACCAGCTCTAACGCTTGTCGATGATACTTCATATCGAAGCTCATAGGATATAGAAAGCATAGACATTATATAACCCTGACGGTTTACATCTATGAATAATTGCAGCCTAACGGCTACAGATCAAGCCGCGCCCGAAGTTGTAAAACTATTATCCTAATGTATAATTTGCCGGCCGGTAATTAGCACAAATGTATAATGTTGGTTTTGACCGTGTTTCGGTTTGACACAGTGACTAACCTTAAGTTAGTGCGATTTCGGGTGCGAACTGTTAAGGCCGCGCCCGAAATGATGTGTG
>Ga0209048_10005596_pt1 | contig 11850 bp, 9 predicted proteins | sample FrelakmetCRP12CR_FD_187146 | JGI IMG/M metagenome (GOLD analysis project Ga0209048, IMG submission 187146) | Freshwater lake sediment microbial communities from the University of Notre Dame, USA, for methane emissions studies - CRP12 CR (SPAdes)... | ecosystem: Environmental > Aquatic >... | reverse complement strand
GGGCGACACGGGCGCCGACCGCGCCGGCGCCGACGACCGCGATCCTCACCGGCGCAGGTCGGACGCCGACAGCTCCTGCCAGCCACCCTGCTGGGGCGGGACGCCGCCGCGGCCCCGGAGCCGGATGGCGCCCGCGACGAGACCGGCTGCGGTCACGGCCAACAACGCACGACGGAGCACCTTCATCGTGGGGCTAGCTGGAATCGAACCAGCGACCTCATCCTTATCAGGGATGCGCTCTAACCGACTGAGCTATAGCCCCAGGGGCGGCCTCAGACGTTACCCGGGGGGGTCGTGTCGTCGTCAATCACGTTCGACAAGACGACCTCCTCCTCCAAGACGGTGATCCTGAGACCGCCGACGAGGTCACTGATGAGGTTGAACAGCACCGCCATCGTCACGTTCAGCCCGGTCCCCCCGACGACGAGGAACGCACCGATGATCCACGAGGCGTGGAAGATCGCCCCGCCGGAGAAGGCGAAGGTGTCGAGGGCGAACAGATCCCGGATGAAGCGCTCCACGTTGGCCACCGTCCCGGTGGACACGGCGACGGTCCACAACAGCACCCCGGCCACCAGCAGGACGAACGAGATCGTCAGGTAGAAGACCGCGGAGATCTTCAGCACGCTCCAGGTGTCCACGTGGCGCACGACGCGGGTGACGCGGCGGACCCGAGGCCGGTTGCGTCGCCCGAAGCGGCGGGTGGCCACGACGGGCACCGGTCCGACCACCGCGCGGTTGGCGCCAACGAGCACCGGTGCCTCGTCGGGCACGGCGACGACGATGTCGGGCAGCGGCCCGGCCGGGACGGCGACGTCGGCCAGATCGGAGAGATCGGGGACGTCGACGTCGGGTCGACCAGCGCGAGGTCGCCGGGTGGAGCTCACCCGCTCGCCACGGGTCGTCGAGCGCGCGCTCTGCGGCGTGTCCAGCGAACCCTTTTCAGCGTCCGAGCCCGCCACGCCGGGAGCCTAACCCGCTGCCCCGATCAGGAACCGGCAGCCCGGTGCCGACGGGAAGGCTCGTCGGGTCACGCCTCAGCCGACAAGATGGGAGCCACCGAAGCCAGGTGCTGGCCGTCGTCGAGGCTGATCACGCGGACGCCCGTGGCGTCGCGACCCTGCGACGACACCTCCCGCACCGGCATCCGGATCGTCACCCCGGCCGACGACACGGCGAAGATCTCGTCGTCGATGCCGACCATGAAGGCGTCGACGACCTGACCCTTCTTGCCGGTCAGGCGGATGCCCATCACCCCCTGGCCGCCGCGGCCCTGGCGGTTGAAGCGGTCGAGCTGGGTGCGTTTGCCGTAGCCGGCGTCGGTGAGGAGCAGGATGCTCACGTCGTCGCGCGCGACGTCGCAGGACACGACCTCGTCTCCGGCCTTCAACCGCATGCCGATGACCCCGGCGGCGGCCCGGCCCATCGCGCGCACGTCGTCCTCGCTGAAGCGGATCGTCAGCCCTCGACGGCTGACCATGAAGATGTCGTCGTCCCCGCCGGTCTGGATCACGCGGACCAGCTCGTCGCCGTCACGCAGGTTGAGCGCGATCAACCCGTCGCGCCGACCCGAGTCGTACTCGGTCATGAGGGTCTTCTTCACCACGCCGTGGCGGGTGGCGAAGAACAGGAACCGGCTCGTCTCGTACGTCCGCGTGTCGATGACGGCCTGGATCCGCTCACCGGGCGACAGGGGCAGGAGGTTGACGATGGGCAGGCCCTTGGCCGTGCGTTCGCGCTCGGGGATCTCGTGGGCCCGCAGGCGGTACACCTTGCCCCGGTTGGAGAAGAACAGCAGGTAGGCGTGGGCCGTCGTCGAGATGATCGACGCGACGAGGTCCTCTTCCTTCAGCTTCGTCCCGGCCACTCCCCGACCACCGCGGGCCTGGGTGCGAAACGCCCCGGCCTCGACGGTCTTCACGTAGCCGGCCCGGGTCATGACGACGACGAGCTCCTTGTCGTCGACGAGGTCCTCGATGGTCATCTCGCCGAGGTCGTGGGTGATCGTGGCCAGGCGGGCCGTGGCGTACTTGTCGCGGAGCCCGAGCAGCTCCGTGCGCACCACCTCGCGCTTGCGCCCGTCGTCGGCCAGGATCGCTTCGAGGCCCGAGATGGTGGACAGGAGCTCGGCGAGCTCCTCTTGGAGCTTGGCCCGGTTCAGGCGGGTCAGCTGACCGAGCTGCATCTGCAGGATGTGCTCGGCCTGCTCGACCGAGAACGAGAACGGCTCGGCCACGAGGCCGTCACGTGCCGCGGACCGGTCCTCCGACGCCCGGATCAGGGTGATGATCGCGTCGATGATGTCGAGGGCCTTGAGGAGGCCTTCGACGATGTGGGCCCGCTTCCTGGCCTTGTCGAGGCGGAACTCCGAGCGGCGGGTGATCACCTCGATCTGGTGGCCCACGTAGGCGACCAGGGCGTCGCGCAGGTTGAGCGTCCGCGGGACACCGTCGACGAGCGCGACCATGTTCACGCCGAAGCTCGTCTGCATCGGCGTCATCTTGTAGAGGTTGTTGAGCACGACGTTCGGGTTGGCGTCGCGCTTCAAGTCGATGACGAGCCGCGTGTGGTCGCCGGCCGAGAGGTTGCGCACGTCGGCGATCCCCTCGAGTTCTTTGGAGTTGTGCAGGTCGACGATCTTGGCCGCCAGCGTGCCCACGCTCGTCTGGTAGGGCAGCTGGGTCACCTCGATGGCCAGGCGGCCGCGCTTGTCCTCGACGATCTCGGCGACGGCCCGCAGCTTGATCGAGCCCCGTCCCGTCCGGTACGCGTCCATGATCCCGGCGCGTCCCATGATCAGCCCGCCCGTCGGGAAGTCCGGGCCCTTCACGAACGCCATGAGCTCGTCGGAGGTCGCCTCGGGGTGGGCGAGCAGGTGGACCACGGCGTCGATGACCTCGCCGAGGTTGTGCGGAGGGATGTTCGTCGCCATGCCCACGGCGATGCCCTGGGAGCCGTTCACGAGCAGGTTCGGGAAGCGGGCCGGCAGGACCTGAGGCTCCTCGGTCGAGCCGTCGTAGTTGGGCTGGAAGTCGACGGTCGCCTCGTCGATGCCGTCGAGCAGTTGCATGGCGATGGGGGCGAGGCGCGACTCGGTGTAGCGCATGGCCGCCGGACCGTCGTCCGGGGAGCCGAAGTTGCCGTGGCCGTCGATCAGCTGGTGGCGCAGCGAGAAGTCCTGGGCCATCCGTACGAGGGCGTCGTAGATCGCCGTGTCGCCGTGGGGGTGGTACGTGCCCATCACATCGCCCACGATGCGGGCGCTCTTCACGTGACTGCGATCGGGCCGGTACCCACCCACGTACATGCCGTAGAGGATCCGTCGATGGACCGGCTTCAAGCCGTCGCGGGCGTCGGGGAGCGCACGGCTCATGATGACGCTCATCGCGTACTCGATGAACGAGCGCTCCATCTCCTCCTGGATCTCGATCGGCTCGATCGAGCCCCCGGGGCCGGTCGTGGCCGGACCGGCTTCGATGTCGCTCATCAGATGTCGACGAACTCGACGTCGCGGGCGTTGCGGATGATGAACTCCTTACGGGGCTCGACCTCGTCGCCCATCAAGATGCTCATGATCTCGTCGGCGATCGCCGCCTGCTCCACGCTGACCTGGAGCAGCGTCCTGCGGGTCGGGTCCATCGTCGTCTCCTTCAACTCGGAGTGGTCCATCTCGCCGAGGCCCTTCAGACGGCTGAAGTCCTTCTTGTGGTTCGGGTTGTCGGCGAGGAACCTGGCCTTGGCCACCTCGTCCTTCAGGTACAGCTTCTCCTTGCCGACCTCGGTGGAGAACAGGGGCGGCTGGGCGATGAAGATGTGCCCGGCCTCGACCAGCGGGCGCATCTGGCGGAAGAAGAACGTCAGCAGCAGCGTGCGGATGTGGCTGCCGTCGACGTCGGCGTCGGTCATGCAGATCACCTTGTCGTAGCGCCGCTTGTCCAGGTCGTACTCCTCGCCGATCCCCGCACCGATCGCGGTGATGAGGGCCTGGATCTCGGTGTTCTTCATCATCTTGTCGAGCCGGGCCCGCTCGACGTTCAAGATCTTGCCCCGGATCGGCAGGATCGCCTGGGTCCGGGGGTCGCGGGCCTTCTTGGCCGATCCCCCGGCCGAGTCGCCCTCGACGATGAACAGCTCGCACTCGCGGGGATCGCGGCTCGAGCAGTCGGCCAGCTTGTCTGGCATGCCCGCCCCGTCGAGCGCGCTCTTGGCCTTGCGCACGAGGTTCCTCGCCTCGCGCGCCGCCACCCGGGCCCGGGCGGCCTGGACGCCCTTGCTGACGATCTGGCGGCCCTCGGTCGGGTTCTCGAGCAACCACTCGGCCAGCTTGTCGTTCGTCACGCGCTGCACGAGGGTCTTCATGGAGGTGTTGCCCAGCTTCGCCTTCGTCTGGCCCTCGAACTGGGGGTCGCGGACGCGCACGCTGATGATCGCCGTGAGCCCCTCGCGGATGTCCTCGCCGAGCAGGTTGTCGTCTTTGTCCTTCAAGAGGTTCTGCGCCCTGGCGAACTTGTTGATCACCGTGGTCAGGGCGGCCTTGAAGCCTTCCTCGTGGGTCCCGCCCTCGCCGGTGGCGATGCCGTTGGCGAACGAGTGGATCCCCTCGTAGTAGCCCGTGTTCCACTGCAGGGCGATCTCGACCTCCTGGTCGTCTTCGTCCCCTGCGTAGTAGGCCACCTTGCGGAACAGCGACTCCTTCGAGGTGTTCAGGTGCCGCACGAAGTCCACGATGCCGCCGGCGTACTTGAACGACAGCTGGTCGACGTGACCGGGCCGCTCGTCCACGAAGCGGATCTCGAGGCCCTTGTTCAGGAACGCCATCATCTGCAGCCGCTCGAGCACGGTCTGGGCCCGGAACTCGACCTCTTCGAAGACGGTGGCATCGGGCCAGAACGTGACGGTGGTCCCGGTCCGACCGCGGGCGGCCGTGCCGACGGCGGTCAGCTTGCCCTGGGGCTTGCCCCCCTTGGCGAACTCGAGCAGGTAGTGGTTCCCGTCGCGGTCGATCTCCAGGACCAGGCGCGAGGACAGCGCGTTGACCACCGACACGCCGACGCCGTGCAGGCCGCCCGAGACCTTGTAGCCGCTGCCGCCGAACTTCCCACCGGCGTGCAGGACGGTGAGCACCACCTCGGCCGCGCTCTTCCCCTTGTGCGGGCCCGACGGGTAGGGGTCCACCGGGATGCCGCGTCCGTCGTCGGACACCCGGCAGGCGCCGTCCGCGGTCAGCACGATCTCGATGCGGGTGCAGTAGCCGGCCATGGCCTCGTCGACGGAGTTGTCCACCACCTCCCAGATCAGGTGATGGAGCCCCGAGGGCCCGGTGGACCCGATGTACATCCCGGGTCGCTTGCGCACCGGATCGAGGCCCTCGAGGACCTGGATGTCCTTCGCGCCGTAGTCCGCCGAGCCCTTGCGGGAGGGTCGGGTGGACCCGGGATCGGACGTGTCCTCGCTCTGTGCCAAAACGCGGCCTTTCGACGTCGTGAGCAGGAGATCCACCGGGCCGAACGGGTCGCCGGCAACCGGGATCCGGATAGGAGAACTCTACCAGCGCAGGCGCCTCGCCGGTGCCCTCGGCAGCCTTCAGCGCCGCCTGACGCGCACCACCACCTGGGTCACCACGCCGGGCCCGACGAGCTCGTCGAGGCGGCCCATGACCGTGCGCTCGAGGAACCGCAGCTGGGTCGCCCAGGCCGGGTCGTCGACCTCGACCACGAGCTGCCCGCGGTCGAGCGCGACCGGGCGGGCGTGCGCGGCGACGACCTCACCGACCGCCTCCTCCCAGCGGCCCATCACGGCGACCTGACCCGACGCCGAGGTGCCCCGCAGCGACCGGACGATGCGGTCGATCCCGTGGGCCAGCGGCACCGGCTCCTCGCTCACCGAGCCGGCTCCTCGCTCATCGAACCGTCCCGGCGCTCACGTGCACGACCGTATCGGGGTGGGCGCCCGGCGGCGGCGGGCCGGCGGTGGTCATCAGCACCTGGCCGACGGGCAGGTGGGCGAGAAGAGCCGCACTGCGGCCGGGGTCGAGCTCGCTCAGCACGTCGTCGAGGATCAGCAGGGGCGGCGTGCCCAGGTGCTCGTTGACCAGGTGGTGGGTGGCGAGGCGCAGGGCCAGGGCCAGGCAGCGCTGCTCGCCCTGGGAGGCCCGGGACCGGGCCGGGCGGTCCTCCAGGGACACCCCGACGTCGTCGCGGTGCGGGCCCACCAGCGTCACGCCTCGTCGCACGTCGTCCCGACGACTCTCGGCCAACGCCGCCCGCAGCCCTGTCGCCGTCCAGGACGCCTCGTAGACCAGCCCGACGTCCACGGTGGTCGACGCAAGCGAGCGGTAGGCGTCGGTGACCCAGGGGGCGAGTGCAGCGAGGGTCGAGCGGCGCAGGTCGGCGAGGCGCTCCCCGACGGCGGCGAGGCGCTCGTCCCACACGTCGAGGGTGAAGGCGACCTCGTCCCGGAGGCGGCCACCGGCCTGGCGGAGCAACGCGTTGCGCTGCCGCAGGATCCGGTCGAAGTCGGCGCGCACGGCGTCGTGGGCGGGGTGCAGGGCCACCACGGCGTCGTCCAGGAAGCGGCGACGCTCGCCCGGGCCCCCCTTCACGAGCACGAGGTCGTCAGGGCTGAACACGGTCACGGCGAGGCCGCCGAGCAGATCCCGGGCCCGGCGCAGCGGCTGGCCGTTGAGCTGGGCCCGCACCCTTCCCTGCCGGGGGAACTCCACCTCGATCAGGATCTCCCGCTCGTCGTGGGCGACGACGCCACGAACGACCGCGGCCACCGCACCGTCGCGCACCAGAGCGTCGGTCGTCGCGCCACGGAAGCTGTCCACGGTGGCAAGGGCGGCCACCGCCTCGACCAGGTTCGTCTTGCCCTGGCCGTTCTCGCCCATGATGAGGGTGCAGCCGGCGCCGAGCTCCAGGTCGAGCGACGGGTAGTTGCGGAAGTCCCGCAACCAGAGTCGCCGCAGCTCCACGACCCCTCAGGAGACCCGGACCGGCATCAGCAGGTAGAGGTAGTCGCCGTCGCCGTCGCCGTCCCCGCGCCCGCGGATGACCGCCGGCTTCAGCGCATCGGTCGTGTCGAGGGCCACCTCGTCCCCGGTCACGGCCTCGATCCCCGCGCTGAGGTAGTCGGGGTTGAACGCCACGGTGAGCCCCTCGCCGGTGAAGTTCGCGTCGAGTTGCTCCGACGCCTCCCCGATGTCCTGGGTGACGGCTCGCAGCTCCAGGCCGTCGGCCGACATGGTCAAGCGGATGGGCGTCGCGTCACGGGCCAGGAGCTTCACCCGTCGGATGGCGTCCAGCAGCGGCTCGCGCCCCACGACCAGACGGTTCGGGTAGCTGGCCGGGATGAGGTTGCGGTAGTTCGGGAAGTCCCCCTCGATGAGGCGGGTCGTCAGTCGGACGCCGTCGGTCTGGAACGACGCGTCACGCTCGCCGAGGCGCACGCCGACGTCGCCGACCGCGCCGAGCACGCGGATGAGCTCGTTCAGGGCCTTCGACGGGACCAAGACCCGCTGCTCGGCCCGGAGCACGTCGCCCGCACCGAGCAGGTCCCGGACGGCGAGCCGGTAGGAGTCGGTCGCGACGAGACGCAGTCCCCCGGCAGGGCTCTGCTCCATGCGCACGCCGGTGAGCACCGGGCGGGCCTCGTCGCCGCTCGCGGCCCGCACCACCTGGCGCACGGCCTCGGCGAATTGTCCCGCGTCGAGGCGCACGTCGCTGGCGGCCGATTCGGCGACCCGCGGGAACTCCTCGGCGGACAACGTCCGCACGCCGAACTGCGAGCGCCCCGAGGAGATCCGGGCCTCTTCGGACTCGACGTTCAGGTCCACGGCGCCGGAGTCGAGCGATCGCACGATGTCGGCCGCGAGCTGGGCCGGCAGGACCGCCTGACCGTCGCCTTGGCCCGACACCACGACGTCGACCTGGATCGACAGGTCGAGATCGGTCCCGGTCAGGCGCAGGTGGTCACCGGTGAGCTCGAGCTTCACTCCCGACAGGACGGGCAGCGCCGTGCCCCGGCTGGCGACGGCCCGGCGCGCCGTGCCCAGGGCGTCGGCGAGGACGTCGCGTTCGCAGCGGAACTTCACGGCTCCAGCCTTTCCTGGTGGTCGATGTGTCGGTAGTGCAATGACGGTAATAAGGGCTGTGGATTGGGGATCGTGACCGATCGCGCCAGCGTGAAGGCCGATTCTGGCTCCCCAGGCGCTCCACAGCGGCCCACAGGGTGCGGGCCGGTCGGGGCCCGACGGTGCAGGACGGGGTCCGCACGGGCGGTGAGCCCACAGCTGTCCACACGTCGGTCCACCGTCAACCGCCGGTGCGGATCCGCTGGATGAGCTCGACGACCTGGTCGTAGACCTGCTGGCGCTCGCGCATCAGTCCGGCGATCTTCTCGACGGCGTGCATGACCGTCGTGTGGTCCCGGCCGCCGAACTCCCGGGCGATGGCGGGGAAGCTGAGGTCGGTGAGCTCGCGGAACACGTACATGGCGATCTGGCGCGCCGTGACGAGCGGCCGGTGGCGGCTCTTGCCCCGCAGCGCCTCGACCGGGAAGTTGAACATCTGCGAGGTCGCGTCGAGGATCAGCTGCGGCGAGATGGCCCGGGGCTGATGATCGGTGATGATGTCGGCGAGCACCCGTTCCGCCATCGTGGAGGTCAGCGGCTCCCCACTCAGGCTGGCGTAGGCCGAGACCCGGATGAGGGCGCCCTCGAGCTCTCGGATGTTGTTCGTGATGTTGCTGGCGATGAACTCGAGGATCTCGGGGGGCATCGGGACCGCGTCGCGCTCGGCCTTGTTGCGAAGGATGGCGAGGCGGGTTTCGAGGTCGGGCGGCTGGATGTCGGTGATCAGGCCCCAGCGGAAGCGTCCCCGCAGGCGGTCCTCGAGGGTCGGGATGGCGTCGGGCATGCGGTCCGAGGAGATGACGATCTGCTTGTTGGCGCTGTGGAGGGAGTTGAACGTGTGGAAGAACTCCTCCTGCAGGCCCTCCTTGCCCTCCATGAACTGGATGTCGTCGATCATGAGGACGTCGACCTCGCGGTAGCGCCGCTTGAAGGCCGCCGTCGTGCTCGTGCGGATGGCGTCGACGTACTCGTTCAGGAACGTCTCGGTGGAGACGTAGCGCACCTCGTAGTGGCTGTAGTTCTGGTGGACGTAGTGACCGATGGCGTGGAGGAGATGGGTCTTGCCCAGGCCGGCGGCGCCGTAGATGAACAGCGGGTTGTAGGACTTCGCCGGGGCCTCGGCGACCCGGAGCGCGGCAGCGTGGGCGAAGCGGTTTGACGCTCCGGTGACGAACATGTCGAACGTGTAACGCTGGTTCAGGCCTGCGGCGGCGGCGAGCGGCTGCGCGACGCCGGGGAGCTCCTGGGCCTGGTAGGTGCTGAGGCGCGGGGTGGTCAGGTCGATGTCGAGCATCGGCGCGTCGGGTTGGACCCGCACGTCGAGGGCCAGGTCGGGGCGGCCGAGATCGCCCATGGCGTCTTGCACGAGGGGCAGGTAGCGCCCGGCGATCCGGTCGCGCACCACCGTGTTGGGCACGGCCACGGCCAGGCACCGGTCGGCGATCGACAGGGCCCGGACCTCCTGGAACGTCGTGTGCCAGACCGCCTCGGAGACCTGGGCGCGCAGCACCTGCGCCACTGCGATCCACAGGTGATCAGCCTCGGAGAACGGGGTTTCAGGGGTGGGCTGGGTGGTCACGTCCACAAGACCATCCACACGGTGTGGACAACAGGAGCAGGCCGTCGGGGTCGGCCCCGCGGTGCTGAGGCGGGGCAACCTAGCACCTCGCCGGCGGTCGTCCACATGGGCCGTGCGCTGCCGCCTGATTGCGAGTTCGGCCGCGTTCACGTAGCCTGGCCTCGTTTGCGTCCTGCTCGAGGGCGGCCGGGTCGGCGCGCGAGCGGAGGCGGTCGTCGTTCCCCGCGTCGGGAGGCTCCATGAAGCGCACCTACCAACCCAACAGCCGCCGCCGGGCTCGCCGGCACGGCTTCCGCCACCGGATGGCGACCCGTGGTGGGCGGGCCGTGCTCCAAGCCCGCCGCCGCAAGGGTCGCCAGCGGCTCTCGGCCTGATCGGATCGGTCCGACAGCGCCGTGCGTTCGAACGCCTCCAGGAACATGGACAGCGCGTGTCGGCTGGACCGCTATGGGTGATCTTCATGGCTGATCCGACCCTTGACAGCCCCTGCGTCGCCTTCGCCCTGCCCCGCTCGCTCGGCTCGGCCGTACGCCGCAACCGTCTGCGCCGCCGGCTCCGTGAGCACCTGCGGGCGCTCGACGCGCGGGCCGAGCTCCCCCGGGGCCTCTACCTCGTCGGGTGCCGGCCGGGTGCCGCCGACCTGTCCGGCGATGAGCTCCGGGGCCTGGTCTCCCGAGTCGTGTCCCGAGTCGTGTCGCGGCTCGGTGCGTGACGCCGTGTCGCTCGCCACGCGCGCCGTCGTCTTCTACCAGAAGGCCCGGGAGGGCCGTCCCTCCCCGTGCCGGTTCGTGCCGACCTGCTCGGCCTACGCCCTCGAGGCACTCGAGGAACACGGCAGCTGGCGTGGTGGTTGGCTCGCCGTGGGCCGTCTCGCCCGGTGCCATCCCCTCGGCGGCCACGGCGCCGATCCCGTCCCCCCTGCCCAGAAAGCCGAGCCGTCATGTTCCAACTGATGGCCAACGTCCTCGCGTGGTTCTACTCGCTGACCCATGACTACGCGGCGGCCATCGCCCTCCTGACGCTCACGGTGATGGTGCTGCTGTTGCCCCTCACCCTGAAGGCCACGAAGTCGATGATCCAGATGCAGCGGCTCCAGCCGGAGATCAAACGACTCCAGCAGCAGCACAAGGGGGATCGCCAGAAGCTCAACGAAGAGCTGATGCGCTTCTACCAGGAGAACAAGATCAACCCGCTCGGCGGCTGCCTGCCGATGCTGCTGCAGCTCCCGGTGTTCTTCGTCATCTACCGGGTCATCCGCAAGCTCACCGAGCACTGCACCGATCCGACCAAGCAGTTCCTCGACTCGGCCAAGACCATCCCCTGCGTCAAGGGCAACTTCTTTCCGAGCTACCTGAGCCGGACCTCGCTCATGTTCAAGGACCTGACCCACGCGAGCAAGATGCTCTCGCTCGGGCTCGACCTGTCCAAGTCGGCCGTCCAGCAGCTGAGGTCCTCGTTCGTCACCGCCATCCCCTACCTGGTGCTGGTGCTCATCGTGGCCGGGACGAGCTACTACCAGCAGCGCCAGGTGATGGTCCGCTCCAAGTCCCAGGGCCAGGCCATGAACCAGCAGCAGATGATGCTGCTGCGGGTCATGCCGGCCTTCTTCGCCCTGATCTCGTTGACCTTCCCCTCAGCGCTCATCGTCTACTTCCTGGTGTCGAACCTGTTCCGGATCGCCCAGCAGGGCTACATCACCCGGCGCTTCTACCGGGAAGGCGGCGGCGCCATCACGACCACGGCCACCGAGGTCGGCCCGGCGGAGCCGGCCACCGGCGGCGGCCGCCCCCCGGCCAAGGACACCCCCCCGAAGGGGGGGCCGAAGAACCCGCCGAAGCCCAAGCCGAAGCCGGCCCCGAAGGCGGCCCCGAAGCCGGCCCCGAAACCGGTTCCGAAGCCGAACCCCGCCGCGTCGGACCGCCCGAAGCCCTCGGGTCGCGTGACGCCTCCCAAGAAGAAGACCTGACCCGATGGAATGGGTGGTCACGACCGCTCGAACGGTCGATGAGGCCAAGGACCTCGCTCTCGACCAGCTCGGCGTGGACGAGACCGACGCCGAGTTCGAGGTCCTCGAGGAGCCCCGCGGCGGTCTGTTCGGTCGTTTCCGGACCGAGGCCCGCGTCCGGGCCCGCGTCCGCCC
>Ga0209048_10005594_pt1 | contig 11856 bp, 18 predicted proteins | sample FrelakmetCRP12CR_FD_187146 | JGI IMG/M metagenome (GOLD analysis project Ga0209048, IMG submission 187146) | Freshwater lake sediment microbial communities from the University of Notre Dame, USA, for methane emissions studies - CRP12 CR (SPAdes)... | ecosystem: Environmental > Aquatic >... | reverse complement strand
CCAGCGACCAGGCTATGCGCAACGAACAGGCGTTCTACTCCAAAGGTGAGTAATCCGATATTCATACTAAAAATATCTGAATTGACCGGATTTCCAGCCGATAAATTGCCCGAAGTCTACCGGATTGCTCCGGTTTAGCGGCTGGCGACCTGGCAGCGACCAGCGAACGGATTAGAACTTCTGGTCTGGTAATCGCTTGACAATTATGAACAAGTGTGCAATAATGAACACGTGTTCACTAATGGACACTTTGTGTAGTAGGGTAGTATGCTACCTAATTTTTTCGTTGTTCGCATGGAGGTGCGAAATGGGTAAAATTAAGCTGACTTCGCAGGAGTTTGCAGACAAGCACGCTCGACGCCTGAAAGGTTCTATTGATGACATCCGGGCCGGGGTCGCTAAAGTGACGGTAGCGCCGACAGCGTTAGCCGCAGCGAAACAGGACAAGATGTTGCAGAACCTTACCGCATCCGTTCAATCTGGCAAATGGGCCGCACGCCTGAAATCCGTAGACTTGCCGACGTGGCAAGACAAGATTATCAACAAGGGTTTGGGCCGCATCGCCAGCGGTATTGACGGCGCACACGACAAGGTTGTAGCTTTTGCAGAGCAGCTTTTGCCGTTTGAAGGCCAGTTGCAAGACCAGATTACGAAGATGCCAGACCTCACGCTTGAAGACAGTGTAAACCGTGCTTCATCGTGGATTAGGGGCATGTCGAAATTCACCCGCAAGTAAACGCCGGGCTATAGTTTTCGGTTGGAGGTATGACCATGTTACGCCGACAAACTTACGTTGAAAACAGGCGGGTGCTTGCCGATAGCGGAGTTATCACGACCCCGCTAAATGTTCGTGATCCGATCACAAGCCTGTTTATTGAGATCCGTGCTACTAACGGCGGGTCGTGGAACGTCGCTAACACAATGATGCAAAACGTGTTAGCTATCGAACTTCTTGACGGGTCGAATGTGATCTTTTCCCTGACCGGGCCGCAAGCGTGTGCGTATGCTTGTTACCGTAAGGGTTGGATGCCGTTTATGGAAGTGTCAGAATTTCCGGGCAGCGACCAGACTTTAGCCTTTGAATACCTGTTTGGACGTTGGCCGGGTGACAGCCAGTACGCTTTTGATCCGACGAAGTTTTCTAACCCGATGTTACGCTTGACCTGGAATTTAGCCACCGTCCGGGCCGTTGGCGCTACCGGGTATCTTACGGGAACGGGGCTGTATACCGTCATCGCTAATGTTTCGGAAGGTGCGCCAGCGCCGCAAGCGATGTTATCAGCTCGCCAGCATTATCAATTTGTTACAGCGGTTGGTGCGACAACGTTTATCGACCTGCCGACAGACCGCCGTATCAAGATGGTTTTGCTACGCTCATCGGGTGTAAACTGGGGTGGGATACCCGGTATCGCACGGGCTAAACTGACCTGCGATCAGGATAAATTTATCCAGTTTGACCTGCGCCAGCAAGACGTTATCAATCTGGTTAGTAACAGAAACCCGCCGTATCATTACAAACATTCGTTTGACTTCAGAAACGGGGATACCATTTTCCCGTTGATGAAATTTGACGAAGATGTACAGCTTCAAGGGTATCAGGGCGATGACGTGTATATGTACACGAACAACGGACAAGGTAACGGGGTTGTAAATGTACTTTTGGCCGGGGTCGCAGATGCGAACATGCGCAGCTATTCCGGGCATGTAACCGGGTGGTTTCCGATGCATGTAGCCGGTATTGACCTGGGCGAATGGGATGACCCGGCGACGTGGTTAGACCCGTCAACGTTTCATTCTATCCAGTTGCAGCTTACGCAAGACGTTGCAGCTATGGCCGCCAGCGTCGTACTTGAAACGGAGTTAGTTTACTAACCAGCGCAGCCGCTAAACTTTTATCCCTGTCAAGAAAGATGACGGGGTTTTTAGTTTTTACACGGAGGTAACTAAATGGGTAAACAGTCACTAAATGGATACGTTGAAGCCGTTAGAGACGGTAACGTTAGTCAAGACATTGAATTACCCGCACGCCGGGAAGGTCAAGTAGCATGTTACGACAGACTTAGCGCCGTTGATTTTACCACAGCGCTAACCTTGCTAACTTTCGGTTTCAAGGCCGGGGCGGGCGAATATCTGATACAAACTTTTGCAGCGCCAGCCGCTAACGTAGTGTCAAGCGTTTGGGGTAGAATTTTCGTAGATAGCGGGTTTATACCGTTTATTCGGGTAACGGGCGGGGTAGCGGGTGACAGGATACGAATAATCGTTTTCGGTTATCTATCCGACAGCGGGTATTAGGTGTAAAGATGTACTATCATTTTGGTATATCTGTACCAGCTAACACGCTAAAAAGTGCGCCGCTGATTGTACGCTTACCGCTGGACCAGGGCACTTGTAGTATTGTAGAAATAAACTTTCCGCCTGGGTGCGCCGGTTTGGTTAGCGCCGTTGTAATGTACGGCTCTATTCAGATTATACCTTGGAACGCTGACGGGGCTTTATACGGAGATACTCGCACTTTTAGGCTAGATGTAAACTTACCCGTAAAAGACCCGCCGTATGAATTTCAGGTAAAAGCATGGTCTGATGATGATACTTATCCGCACGTTATAAGTGTCGGTATCATGGTACAGACTAAGAACGATCAAAGCTTGTTACAGCTTCTAATGGGAGGCTGAAAATGGCAAGAGGTTATGCTGACTTTGGCCTAAATCCGTCAAACTATGGTCAATTTAGCGGGGATAACGCTGAATTGGCTGCTAGGCTAAATGCGACAGTAGTTTTTGAGCGCAGGGGTAGAGTTTTATGGTTTGATGATATGTCAATGGGGCTTGCTAAATATAATCTAAATATTCCGGTTGGAGCTTCTCTAAATCCGGTTGCGCTCAATGGTTTTCACAATGGGGTAGCTTTTCGTTTTACGCCTGGCCTGGACGGATTGGCTTATCCGACTATGGGTAGTAGCTTACCCATGTTTACAGTGTCTAAGTTTGGGTTCGAATGTCTGATTAGATTTTTAGGGGTGAGCGATGCAAGCGCTACTGATTTTGTTTTTCAGTATTATTACCTGGACGGGGCTAACCAGTATTTATTCGCCGTACGTATATCGCCTAACAATCGCTATATAAAGATTATTTCAGGGCTTCCCGGGCTGGTTGGTGCTTATTATCCTATTATTACGCCTTATCCGATGTGGGGTAATGCAAGCGATGTATCATATAATTATTTCAAGATTGTGTTTGACCTGTCTACTGGCTATTTTACCCGTATCGTGTTTAATCAATTGGGGGCTGACTTATCCGTGTATCATTCTACAATATTACCTAATTTGAGTAAGCCTAAAGTTGATATATCCTGGATATGTCAGCCGAACGCCGCTGGTAATTTTGTGGATATTTGCGATCCAATTGTTACGGTAGATGAACCATAAAAAGGAGTGTTTGAAATGTCTACGTTTTGGGACTTACTGAAACAAAGCATAATCACTCAGGCGATCCTTACCATTGTGATAGTGGTGGTAGATTGTTACATGATTATTGCCGGTAGAACTATACCCGCTGAATTGTGGGCTATCACGTCGTTGGTGATAGGTTTTTACTTTGGCTCTAAGGTAGGCAACGTCCAGGGGCTGAACCAGGCGAACGCTGCTAAAAGGGAGTAAGTTAACATGGCTGAATATACTATTCAAAGCACGTCACCAGCCTTGTACTTAGACAAGGGCGGTAAAGCTATAAACGGTTTTACCGTGTACTTTTTACTCAACGACTTTGACGAGCTACACAATGTCAATGTTCCTACGCTGGCTGAAAAAGACGTAAAACCAGCCGTTGAAACAATCCTGGCGCAGCGTAAAGCATTGGCAAAGTTAGGACAATCTAAGTAAGCTGCTGGCCGCCTGGCAAGGTAAAACATCATGGATGTTTGGGGCTTTCTAAACTGGCTATGGCAGCAAGCGAGCAAAGTTTTTGATTGGTTCGGAAGCAATTACAACGCACTTAGAAACGCCGCCGCTAATGCGCTAAACTGGGCTATAAGCTACGCTGCTAACGCATATAACAACGCTGTAAACTGGGCAAAGGGACAGCTAAATAATTTACTTAGTTTTGTAAACTTTGTAGAAGATTATGCCGTTGCCGTTGCTACGGACTTTTATCACCAGGCTATAAACTTTGCTCGCAGCGTTCTAAATTCAGCCTATGCCGCTGTCAATAATGCGATTGATTATGTCGTAGGGGTTGCTAACAGTTTATATCATGCTGCTCTTGACCGGATAACCAGGGCGATCAATGACGTTGAAGCCTGGGCGGGCGACCAGCTAAACGCACTCAGACACACGTTAGAAAATAGGTTCAATCCGCTTTTACCGCTGCTTACTGTAATCTCAGTTATCCTGTCACTGGCGCAGCCTGACACGGCTAACAAGCTGCTGACTTTTGTTAGAACGCTGTACGGGCAAGTGGTCCAGTTTTTCAGCGACCCGCTAGGGTATATCTTAGGGTTGATATGGTCGCAGGCGGTGACTTTCTTTTGTTATGTCCTGGGCTATGGGCTAGGCTCTGTAAAGGCGACCTTACCGCCTGTACCAGTTTGGGGTAAGGGCCTGGGCGGGAGTGGTGGTCCTTTACCGCCTATACCGTCGCAGCCTGGCAGCGAACTGGTTAGACCAGTTGAACCTTTATATGTGAGCGGGTATACTTTTGGTCCTGGACATTATGGAACTGACTTTGGCATAGTTGACGGGCAAGATATAAGGGCTTCTCATTCAGGAGTGATTATTTTCGCCGGTTGGGATAGCGCCGGTTATGGCAATAGAATTGATATTCAAGGCTCGCCGTATTGGACCAGGTACGGACATAATCAAACTGTTTTGGTGACCGTAGGGCAGCAAGTTAGCGCCGGACAGGTTGTATCACATGGTAACAGCACAGGGAATAGCACAGGGCCACACTTACACTTTGAGCTAAAAATAAATGGTTCTTACGTTGATCCTTTGTTATATCTCTAGTAAAGGTTAGGTATTTATGGCCGGAAGCGGTAAAGGCGTTCTTAGGATAGCAATAGAAGACTTTTTTAGCACAACTAAAATCGGTAGCTGGCTTATCGGTTGGTATGCCGATTTTATCGAAGGTTGGGAAAGTGAAGTAGCAAAAGAATACAATGAAGCTTTGACCGAAATTTCTAAAATACCTGAACTGAAAGGCATTTTCGACCCGTCTAAATTCAAGGTTGGCGGGGGTGCTCACCAGGGAGGCGCAGCCGGTTTATTGGGGTTTGGGTTGTCATTGGGTATGAGTGCTGCTAGCAGCTTTTTAGCGCCGCTGATGCGCAGGCTGAATTATCTTATGGACCAGAAAATACGATCCGCACGACTTGACCCGAACGTCCTAATTAGCCTGAACTGGAAAACAGGTTCAATCAGCGAAGCACTTAGAGAAGACTATGGCGACCTGGGTTATACTCCCGAACGGGTGAAGGCTATAACCGATGCACTTAGACCGCTTTTAGGACCAGACCAGCTTGTAACGCTGTACAATCGAAAGCTAATTTCTCAGGAGGAATTAGACCACGAACTAGGGCGCATGGGTTTTATGGGCCTGGACCTTGGCCGTATACGTGTGTTAGGACAGGTTATACCAGGGGTTCAAGACCTTGTTAGTATGGCTGTTCGTGAAGCCTGGGACGAAAATGTAGTACAGCGCTTCCAATATGACGCTAATTTACCCGCTGAAGCGGCTGCTTGGGCTGAAAAACAAGGGCTTTCCGCTGACTGGTTTAAAAGATATTGGCGGGCGCATTGGCAGCTTCCTAGCGTTACACTGGGCTATGAAATGTTACATCGTCTACGACCTGGCGAGAGTGACGTAGCTTTCACTAAAGATGATATGATGCTACTGCTACGAACGGCTGACTTTCCGGCTTTTTTCAGGGATAGAATGATAGCGGTTAGCTATAATCCTTTTACCCGTGTTGACGTTCGCCGTATGCACAAACTGGGGGTAGTGTCTGACGCTGAATTAGTGTCTACCTATAAAGACTTAGGCTATGACGATCAGCACGCCGCAAAGCTGGCCGAATGGACTATAAAGAATGAAACCACCACAGAAACGACTAAGGTTGAAGTAGCACGCAGCTTGAACCAGGGCACAATTATTGACGCTTACCAGAAAAAGATTATTGACAGGGCGAAAGCCGCCGCCTTACTCGCCGAATTAAAATATGACCAGCAAGAGACAGAAATAATCCTAAAAGCTGCTGAATTTCAAAAAGTGGTGGCTGCTAAAACCGACCTGGTAAAAAGCTACAATGATAAAATGCGCAGCGAAATAGTGAGCGCTTATGAGGCTAGCATGTTGTCTAAAGAAGCTGCTACCACGCAGCTAGCCGCCTTAGGATATGCCGCCGATGAGGTTACTTTTGTCTTGAAGTTTGCCGATTTTGACTATGCTAACACTATTCTAAACGATACGCTGAACCTTATCGGTAAAGCTTTTATCAATGGTGCGATGACACAAGCTGAAGTAATAACGATGTTTGGAAAGTATAATATTTCAGGCTCACAGCAAACGCAGCTAATAGCCGAATGGACCACACAGCGAACCATAAAAACTAAACGCCTGACTGAAGCGCAGTATACCGCCGCCTGGAAACGAGCGCTTATAAATGATGCTGCTTTTAGAATAATCCTGGCCGACCTTGGCTATAACGCCGCCGATATAGACCTTTATATAAAAATTTCAACGCCGGTGACGCCGCCGCCGGAAACCGTCTAACCGCCTGGCCTGGCCGGTGCTGGCCTGGCTGAATGTTTTTAGAATGGAGCTTCTAAAATGCCTGACCCTAAAAATCTACTTCAAGATATAGTTGACCTGGCAGCTAGTCCAGGAATTGCTACTGACATAGGAGGTATACCGAATGACCTTACCGCTGCTAACACTCCGGCTAAAACGCCGCCTACCACGAACGCAAACCAGCAAAAAACAGGCTCAAACACGCCTAACCGACCTGGCGCAGCGAGCTAACCGGATAAAAACAAATAATACCAGTTTGAAAAAGTAGGATATTGGGGGCTTGTATTCTACAACTTTTGTGATACTATATAGGTAGAAACCAATCTAACCTAAAAAAGACAGGAGCGCTAAAATGGACGGAAACGAACTTTTCAAACTGGGTGACTCAATCTGGACCGAAGCTTATAAGCTGTACAAGCTGGTATGCAAGGACAGCTACAAGCCTAACGAGTACGCCGTAATCAAGGCTCTAATGGAACTGGGGACTGACCTTCAGCAAAAGGGCCTTGAATTAGAACGGGCTGAATTAGCCGCCGGAAAGTAGGAATAGCTTGACACAGGGCCTAACTTTTGGTTTAGCTGCTGGAAACGTTATCAAGCCGATTTTATTAGATGCGCTTGGTAACGTTTTAGTTTATGGTAAGCCGCCGACTTCCAGCGCCTTACCTTTTTTGGTTGATGCTGCTAACCGCCTGTACGTTAGGGGCTTCAATGACGGTATTTTAGACGCCTATTCTACACGGGTGGCTCGCTATTACGAAAACCTGAACCTTCTCGCTGGCTTGAATACTATTGACTTTGAAGTTGTACCACCTGGCTACATTTTCAAGCTGACTGCTTTTTGGTTCAGGTACAGCGTACTAATCGCAGCTAACCAGGTAAGGGTTAGCCTCAACGACGGGGTGACTGATTACGTCTTTATAAACGTGTTAGGACCAGCTGCTAACGTAGGCTATTCTTTCCTGACTGACATTACCCTACGGACTGCTGATTTCATCCGTCTTGTCATTACCGCCGCCGCCGTAGGTAACGATATATTCTTTAGCTATTTAGGCTACTCGATGCCTGTACCTTGACCTTATCCGACCTGAAAAGAAGGTAAAAAATGGATACTCGAAGACGTCTAGCACGGTTGGCACGTAATGGGCTTACGCCTGGCGATAGCTTCCCGCTTTACTTTGGCCGTCATAAGTTTATAGCTATACTGGGTAATACGGGCGACTGGACCGCTTTCACTGGACCTGACGCCTGGACTTTTGAAGATATTCAGCGCAAAGGCGATAAAATACCGCCTGACGATGCAAAGAAAATCTATTCTGACCTGGCCGGTTTACGCCTGTTATACAGGCTCTAAAGACGTGTTTTACCACGCCTAAATTTATAACCGTAAAAGAAGGTGATAAATGTTCTCAGTTAGAATAAACGTAGCGCTTGAGGAAAGTTTGACCGGACTGATAAGCTGTACCTCTCATGTAGTGTACAATCCTAAACAGGCGATTATAACTTTGCTCGTTCGTTTAGACCCTGTTAGTATAAGGGCGCTAAAATTACTCATCGCTAGCTTTCACAATTCTATAAAGGAGTAGTGTATCATGCCTGAAAAAATGGGCCGGTTGTCGGATTTTGGTAACATGGCTGAAGCTCATACGCTTGTCAGCCTGGCCGATCTGGAAAACGAAGAACTGACCGTCAATTCTTTTGTTTTGTCCAGGGGCGAGCACGGGACATACGCCACGATCAAGCTTACCCGTGAAAGTGGAGAAGTAGCTACTGTACGCACAGCGAGCGCCTTTGTCCTGGCCGCCTTGCGAGAAGCTAAAGCAAAGAACGCCTTACCCGTCGCTGCAAAGTTTGTGCTGCACGGTAAAACCTGGCTGGTAGAGTAAACAGCCGCCTGGCGCAGCTTGTAGCTAACCTAAAAAAGACAGGTAACGCAAGAGAACCGTTACCTGTTTTAGTATTATATAAGAGGATAAAAAAGAGATGCCTAAAAGCCATAAAGACTTACTAAAACGTCAACTAGCACACGCCTTTTATAATCTCGATCAGGCGGGCGAACACATTACAAACGTCGTTGAAGAATTTGCGCCGGTCCATCCCGAATTACTAGAACCGCTTACCGCAATACTAACAGGTATACTTGTACAGCAAGACGTTCTAAAAGTGTTCGTTCGTGATGTTTGGGGGGTGGATAACCCTGACTGGCATAGCTGGCGTAATGTAAGCGAAAAGTAGGCTTACTATGTCTGACGGTGAAAACCTCTGGACTGATGCGCAGCGTCAAGCCTGGGATTATGTCAAGAGCGCTCACGGTGAAGACCTGGGACAGACCAGCGCCTTAGCTTCTTACAGGGCGGGCGGGGGTTCTATTCGCACCTCTGACTGGGGCGAAATATGGCACAGGTACGACGAAGGCGCTGCACAATGGGACAGGCTTTATCAATTCAAAAACACTGACATTATCCCTGAAAGCTTGTTCAACGTAGTAGATATAAACTATTCACAGCGCTATGTTATGACCTTCAAGGCTACGGTTAGGGACGAAGCCGGTAACATCGTACATGACGTTTACCGACAGGTAGAAGCCGATCAAAAACAAACGCTAGCCGAATGGCAAAGTCAAGCTAACCAGGCTCTTTTAGACGATCCTTCCGTTTACACTTCTGCTGTACTGGACATTGGAGAAGTGGAATTTTGGGAGGCTGCTAAATTTCTAATATGAGTAAAAGCTTTGACCACACTATAAGCGAAAACAAGGGTAATTCACGTCCAGCTTTTATATTGTTTGCAGACGTTGAAAGCCGCCTGGCGCTTCAGCCTGACGGTAAAACTTTGTTTACGCCGTTCTTGTGGACTATGATATTTGACCGTTACCGCAAGAACGAAAATACCCACAAACAAACAGAATACTGGGGTACTTCTATACCCGCTTTTTGGGACATTGTAGACAATCACTGCTACGCTAAACATAAGACTTATTTAGTGACACACCACCTGGAAGTGGACTATATGCCGCTGAAGGGCTTTACAGAGCTTCAAGCTAGAAGCTGGCAACTAGAAAAGCTAATATCTCATAATAGGGTTCTAATCCTGTTTTGGCAAAGGGGCACTAGCAAGCTAATCATAATGAATAATGGTAATTTATTCGACGGGAGTATATCAGACTGGGGTAATATACTGGGGATAGAAAAACTTGAAATGCCTGAAGACCTTGCGCCGCTTGAAGACTGGCGCACTTATTGTATGCGAGATACGGTAATCCTGGCTAAAATGTGGGAGCTGCTATACAGCTTTATAGACGAGCACGACCTTGGCAACTTTAGAATGACTAAAGCAAGCCTGGCAATAACTGCTTACCGTCATAGATTTATGCCGTTGCCGATCAGCATACACAACGACCCGCTGACCGTTGCACTTGAAAGAGAAAGCTACCAGGGAGGGCGCTTTGAAGCTATTCAAATAGGGCACTTTAGCAACGATCAATTTTATAACCTGGACCTAAACAGCATGTACGGGTTTATAGAGCAAACCGCTTTTTTACCTTATGAATTACGGGGCTACTTACCCGCTGCAAGCTTGAAACAACTAAACGCAAGGCTGAAAAAATACGCCGTGATAGCTGAAGTGGACTTGACCAGTAATTTACCTGTTTTCCCTCATAAGATTGCCAATAAAATAACATACGAACCAGGCTCTTTTAGGACCGTTCTAACCACGCCTGAAATAATATTCAGCCTGGCTCATGGGTGGATAAAAGCGGTTTATAGAATGGCCTGGTACTACCAGGCTAAGATTTTAGGCGAGTTTGCCGATTTCTTTTTGGAGCTAAAAGACAGGTACGACAGGGAAAATAACAAGCCGATGCGACAAATGAGCAAGCTTTACCTAAATAGCTTATACGGTAAGTTTGCACAGCACGGCTACAAGGATGAAATAATAGGCGAGTGTGACCCTGAAGAATTTAAGTTTATAGATTGTATGTCATTTCCCTCACACGAACGCCACACAGAAGCGCACTACGGGGGGAAAATACACGTTACTAAGGTTAGTGACTTAGGCTATGCAACCTTTATCAGCATAGCTTCTCATATTACCGCCTTTGGTCGCCTTAGCCTTTGGCAGCTTATAGAAGCCGCTGGCCTTGAAAACACGTATCATGTAGCTACTGACAGCTTAATTGTAAACCAGCTAGGCTATGACCGGCTAGCGTCGTTTATTGATCCTCACACGCCTGGCAAGCTGAAGCTAGAAAGCACTTTTGACCAGATAACCATAAAAGACGTAAACGATACGGTCCAGGGTTTTACCATCAAGATAAAAGGTATCCCGAAAAAAGCCGAAAAGCTGACCGATAACAGCTATGCAATAACCGAATGGCCTAGACTTTTGACCTTGCTAAAACAAGGTATAACAGATTACTACTACACCAGACAGAATACTAAAATACTTTCCCGTCCTAAATATTACGCTAAACTAGGTGAACCTAACCCTGACCTGGCCGCTGCTGCTCAAAAACACGCAGAGCGCCGCCGCCTGGCAGCTTATCCCGATCCCGCACGGTCTGAAGTGCTGGCGCAGCTTGAAGCAATTCGAGACGCTCGGCTCATCAAGCCGGTTGATATGCTTCGACTTTGGGATTATAAAAAAGGGACGTTCAGGCTGCAAAGAACGCTTCAGGGAAAGCTACGGGAAATACAATTTTCCGACGCTCACTGGATTGCCTGGGCTTACGGCTACCAGGAAATTGAGGAGCTAATGAAAGCGGTTGAAGCGCAGGTAAAAATGGACGCTTACGCCTTGGAGCTAAAACGCAGCTTGCGCACTTTAGGACCAGGCGACAACGCCGCCGAACCGGACCGTATTACTCCGCATTGGGAAACCGCTGACGCTGAACCGATACCGTTTTAGTGTACGATCGTACAGGCGCTAAATCGGACTGGTTCTATCCAATTACGATCACTCTTAGAACATAATTGCTAACCAGATGAATACGGTCTGGTTTGATATATAACTAATACACTCCGAATACTGCGATTGAGCACATATGCGTATAGCCTGGTCGCACGCTGCC
>Ga0209048_10005593_pt1 | contig 11857 bp, 9 predicted proteins | sample FrelakmetCRP12CR_FD_187146 | JGI IMG/M metagenome (GOLD analysis project Ga0209048, IMG submission 187146) | Freshwater lake sediment microbial communities from the University of Notre Dame, USA, for methane emissions studies - CRP12 CR (SPAdes)... | ecosystem: Environmental > Aquatic >... | reverse complement strand
CTGGGGAATTGAGCCACCCTTATAAAAAACTAGGGTTAAAAAAAACCGCACAGTGGTTAATGAACTGTGCGGTTTTTTTTGTTCAATAAATATTCTACAGTTACTTTACCAGAATGAACTTCTTGACATCTGAAAAAGTATCTCCCCCTCCCGAAACCGGCGAGGCTACCAACTTGTACAGGTAGACGCCGCTTGCAAGGCCGGAACCGTCAATCCGTATAGCGTAACGCCCCGCCGGCTGCTCTGCGTCGACAATGGTTTTCGTCACCCTGCCTAGAACGTCATAAATCCTGAGCACTACTCTGCTTGTCCGCGGAATATCATAACTAATTGTTGTGCCAGGATTAAACGGGTTCGGATAGTTCTGCCTTAAAGAATAAGCCTCTATCCGCGGGCGGAAATTGACAAAATCGACATTCCTTGTCTCTCCTGCGGCCAGAGTGACCGTATCCGCATTTGACGAACCAGGCAGGACGGCACCATCAACAATTTTTCCGATATTCCTCCAGCCGGTACTGTCGCTTTCCGCTGCGATATAAATGCCGGGAATCAGATTAATAGCGTACAGTATGGAATCGGACTGTACTGAATTTAGAAGTGTTGCTGCACTGACGGAATCGCGGTACAGCGACAAATTCCATTTGTGAGCTATGAAATCGCCGGTGGTATTAATGTCACCGTCTCCGTCGGAATATTTCCGGATCGTAAGAGAGCTGAGCTGGTAGTTGCCGAAATCTTTTCCGGTCGCTGTATCGTTCAGGGCTAAATATATCGAATAGGTCCTGCCGGCAGGCGAGCTCTGGGCCCAATTGTTGCGGGTTTCCTCACTTATAACATAGTCCCCTGAATCACGCGAAAAGAACCTGTATTGTCCGTTTGAATCGGTCAAGGTTGAATCTTTCGCTTTGCCGGAAAGATATATCCGCCAATTTGAAATACCCGGTTCCCCGCTATCCCTGGCGCCGTTGTGATTTATGTCATTGAATTTCATTCCAGAAATCATTCCGGTTGCACCGCTGCCTATCAGGGACTTAACGTAACTCCATTTTACCCGTGCGGCATCCGCATCCGACTGCAAAGATGTAAGGTCTTTCCCGCCCAATATTGCAAAAGCCACCATCTTTTTATCGCCGCTGGGAATTGTGTAAGGCCCCGATGAAATTGTCATGTGGATATCCCCGACACTGTCATTTGTAACGACGCCACCGCTCAGCCACGACCATTTTGCCGCCCTGCCGACATCAAGACCGGCGTTGTTTATGATACCGCGGAAACCTGCGTTTCCCTCCAGGACGCCCGCTCCGCAGTATACCGGATTTGTGGCGGCATTGTCCCAGGCATAACCCAGCCCCCTTGAAGCATCAAATGAAGTTTTATTTGTAGAATAATCCGGCAGCATGTCCCAATCGAAAAAGAGACCCGCATAAAGATTTGACACCGTGCTCACCGATGTATTTTTAATGTCATACCGGAGGATTATGTAATTGCTGTCGGAGGGGCCTGTAAAAGCATAGGAGTACATGCTTATCTGTAGCCCGATTTTATTATCAGCTTGCGCGCCGTTATCCGTAAATACAGCCCTGCCGTCCTGCTGGGAAATAACCCCCGGAGTCGAGAGAGCGTATATCCCCGAGGAGGAGAAATCGTTGTCCTGGCAGGCCGGGCAAGCGCCGTTCCGGACGACATCGTTTGTCTTGGTAGCAGAAGTTCCGAGCATCAGTCCCCCTTCGAAAAGCTGGTTTCCGCCTCCGAAGACAAAACCGCTTCCAAATGAGCCGCTCAGGTCCACAAATCCGATCCGGCTTATGTTTGTCAGCGTAACCTCGACGTTGTTGACGTTGTGAGTAGCATAAATCGGATTAATCATTATACTGAACATCTGATAATCACTGTAACCGGCATCGGTAATCGTAAGCGAAAACATTACCTTCAGCCCGGGCGGGGGATTGCTTTTTACATGAACCTGAAAAGGAGATCCGCTGTTATCGGTTGTGCCTAAAGTCCCGACCGCCCCTACGGGATAGCTCCCGCTCTGGACCTGGACATTTGTATCCGAAGTACTGATCGTTACCATCGCCTGCGAAGTTGTGGGCTGCAGATAATTCGTGAACCGGGCAATGATTGTGAAATTTTCGTTAGCCTCCGGGATGCCGTTATTGTTACCTCCTGCGGAATCCTTTATAATGAATGAATTCATCCTGAGGGAGGGGGAAGAGAAGGTGAGCGCCCTGTAGGCGTTTATACGGCCTTTGCCGATCAGGTTTCTGTATGAGGGGTTCTGAGCATTTATGGAATCGCAGCTGATCCTCACCTGCTCACCCACCTGGAGGGCATTGTACGACGGGAACTGCGATTTAACGAGCCCGGCCAGCCCGGCGACCATGGGGGAAGCCATTGAAGTACCGGATGAGATTGTGTATGTGTTGCGGTAGTAAGTGCTCCAGATGTTATCCCCCGGCGCGGAAACGTCCACAAATTCGTTATAGGTTGAATAGCCGGCTTTGGCATCAGAAGTTACAGTGGCAGCAACAGATATCACTCCCCTGTAGCTTGCCGGGTATCCGATCTGGCTGGTGCCGGTGTTCCCCGCGGCAGCAACCACGAGCGTTCCGTGCGCTGTGACCGAATCTATTATTTCCTGCTCGAACTGGGAAGCTCCGGGCCCGCCCCAGCTGCAGTTTATGACTTTCGCCCCCATCGCTGCAGCATAAACAATTCCGTCAAAGCCGAAAATAATGTAGGGGGTGCCGCTGGCCCGCATATCATTATCCGAACTGGCCTTTACGGGGAGAATTTTGCAGTGGTAACCGGTACCGGCTATGCCCACGGAATTGTTTGTCACCGCGGAGGCTATCCCCGCCACATGTGTGCCGTGGCTGCTGCTCGTGTTAATGGGGCTGGGATTGTTGTCTTCCACGATGTGATTGTAATCGCCGCCCCCGAAATCCCATCCGTGCCAGTCATCGATGAATCCATCGCCGTCATCATCGATGCGATTGTTCTGTTTGAACCCCCCCTGCCCGTCAGGTCCCCATTCACCCGGATTAATCCAGATATTCGCCTCCAGGTCGGGGTGATCCCACTGGACACCGGTGTCGACAATACCGATAACGACAGTCGTATCGCCCGAGTTCACGCAAAACGCGCTGTCCGCCAGTATCTTGGTCATGCCCCACTGCAGATTCCAGTTGGGATCGTCGGGTTTGCAGGAATATGAATCATCGGCCGGGTAGATGAACCAGGGATCGGCATACTCGACACCCTGGACGTCTGAAATTTCCCTGGCAATATTGAACGCATCCAGCGGCGAAGAGTACTTCACCACGTAAAATCTAGAAAAGTCTATGCCTGTCCCACTCCCGTAATTTTCCGGAAATATCCTATCTATGGATTGTACTGAATAACGCCGCATCAAGTAATCGAGCGCCGGCAGGCCGAACGAAACCGCACCCTTGGCAAGCGACAGTGGCTCACTTACCTTGACAATTATCCTGTCAGGCAGATATTGGCTGTTCTCCGGGGTTTTCATTATTACGCCGGGCAGTCCGTCAAGGGGAAGAGCTCTTTTCTGTTTCAGCATACCCACGCCTGCTGCGTACAAGCTCCCTGCAAACACCATTAAGACAAATGCAACCAGCCCCGTTCGCCCTATTCTCATGTAGATTCCAAGATAAGATGATTTATATGTATGATTTTGGTTAATCTCTGTAAAGCCTTTTTTGCGATATATATTCCTCGACAGCCGCAGGGACCAGGAACCGGATTGAACGGCCCAGCTTCACGCGCCGCCGGATATCGGTACCCGATATGCCTATCTGCGGTACGTTGACGCACCTGGCCATCCTCGCCAGCTCGCTTTTGTTCCCCTGCAGGTTAAACCCCGGACGGCTCATGACCACAAGGTCCACTTTGGAAAGGATTTCGGTGGGAGATTTCCACGTTTCGAATTCCAGCAGGTTGTCTGCCCCGATTATCAGCGAAAGAGAATGGCCGGCGAATAATACGGAGAGCTCCTTCACGGTGTCCACAGTGTATGAAATTCCCCGCCGCCTGATCTCAATGTCGGAGACTTCATACTCCGGATTTTCCTTCACGGCAAGCCTTGTCATTTCCAGCCTGTGCGCCGAGGCCGCAAGCATGGGAGCGGGCTTGTTGGGGGGTTCAGCTGACGGGATAAGGATAACTCTGTCGAACTGCAGCTGGTCCCGCACGCTTTCAAGCACAATCAGATGGCCTATATGCGGAGGATTGAAGGATCCCCCGAAAATTCCGAGCTTCATTTTACCGGTTTTTTCAGTTTATATTTTTTATCAAACATCTTGAATATCTCGCTCGTCCTGGAGGGGAACTCAGGCGTGCCGCGATCGAGGGTTTCAATTTCATTCTTCAACTTCATGAGGTTAACCGCAGAATCGAGATTATAAGTGGTACCCGTCACAAAAAGCAAAGCCTCGGTGCTGCACAGCTTCTTCATCAAAAGATTCGGCTTTTGAAGGGGGTCACCGGCGCCGGTGTCGAAAACCCCGCTATGATTCATATTCATGCCGATAAAATAGCATTTCCCCTCCATTGTGGGCCCGACGACAAAACAATCATCCTCATACCCGAGCTGGTCAAAAATTGTCCTCAGAAACCTCTGTGTCAGAAGCGGATGATTGTCGAGCAAAACAACGACTCGGTGATAGCCGTTAACAAAGACATCATCGACTGCCCGCTGGATCTGATCTGCCAGAGGGGCCCCCGTCAGGTCAAGAAGCCTTATGCGCTGGCGAAAAGGAGCGAAAAAATCGTCGGAGAGCTCATGGCGGTCGCGGTGAAGAAATATATCAACATCTGGCAAACTCGCGGCATTCTTGACGACATCACCCACGCAGGCAGTGTACAGGGCGTCCAGGTCTTCCCAGGGTAGAGCCGAAAACGGCTCACAGCTCGTATCGCGTGCAATTTGGGGGGTTTTCGAAAAAATTAAAAGAGCGTTCTTTTGATGCATTTAGATAATCCTTTTATAAAAATAGAAAGCCTGGGAATAAAAAGCAAGAACCCGGATCCGCTGCTCACCCGTACAGCTTGCCCTCCCTCAGCCGACTGTAGAGATTCCCAATCTTCTCAGCCATTTTCTCCGCGCTGAAGTTGTCCGCAGCGGTCCTGCGGGCGCAGTCCGCAAGCCTCTGCCTCAAGCCCGCGTCTGTCATCACCCTAGCCATGGCCGATGCGAGCTTGCCGGGATCAGCAGGCGGCACGAGCAGTGCGTTTTCTCCGTCAATGAGAATGTCAGAAATACCGTCGACCGAGGAGGCGATTATCGGTTTCGAAGAGACCATTGCTTCAAGCAGCGAGATGGGCTGGCCTTCCCAGAGGGAGGGCAGAACAAAGACGTCGATTGCAGAAAGCAGCTCGGGGATATCAGTCCTGCTGCCCAGAAAGCGTACCGAGTCGCCGATTCCGAGGAGGGATACCATCCTCTCCAGCTCGCTTTTTAGCTCGCCCCATCCGATTATCCAGAGATGTGCGGAGGGATGCTTTTTCTTCACCTCACAAAACGCCTCAAGCAAATATTTTTGCCCCTTCTGCGCATGGAGCCTCCCGACATTCCCGAATACGATCGAAGAATCAGCGGCACCGAACTGGCTCCGCAGGGAACTTGCTCCCCCGCCTGGACGGAATCTCTCCATTTCGATACCGTAAAGGATAATCTCCCCCTTTTCCACCGTCACAACCCCTGAGACCAGGCCCTTTTCGTAGTCAGACCGGCAAACGCAAATGACCTTGTCTGTAAGCGGCAATAAACTCTTGTCGACAAAACGGAAAAAACTGTTCCTGGCGCTCCGCGTGTGGAGGTAATGAATGCCGTGATAGGAGTGAATACGCACCTGAGGCCGCCTGGAGATTAAAGCCGGGATCCTTCCCCAGAAACCGGCGGTCCCTCCGTGTGTATGAAGGACATCGAAATTTTCCCCGCCGAGAAGCGAGAACACTTTCTTTAGAGTCTTAGGTCTGAATCTGTTGTCCATCTGAACGCTCACGAGAGGAAGTCCCAGCTTTTTTACCTCGTCGACCAGATAACCGCTTTCCTCGCAGGCAACGCTCACATCGAACTTTGTCTTGTCCAGGTATTTTGCCAGCAGCAGCACATGTATCTGCCCGCCGCCAAGGCTGGCATCGTCAATCATCTCAAGAACGCGGATTTTCCCCTTTTCCATCACCCTTTTCCAGTTATACCCAGGTAAGCACGCAGCAGCATTCTCTCCAGGGGGCGTGCATGTTTGTCATAATAATACCTCTGGCTCCTGCGGTAACATTCGTTTAAAAAATCACCGCAGCCGAATCGAGAGCTGCCTCCGAGCAAATGAACGACGGATGTAACCGGATAGTATATCACCTTCAAGCCGCTTTCCCTGATCCGGCGGCAAAGGTCCTTGTCTTCAAAATACATGAAAATCAGATCGTCAAAACCTCCGATCCTCCGGAACACATCCAGGGGGACCATCAGGCAGGCCCCTGTAACCCATCCAACATCCCTCGTTTGCCGGAAATTTTTCTCCGCCATAGGCGCGAATATTTTTTTCCACCTGCCGGCAAGCATATACAAGATTTTGTCCCTGGCTTCGGCCGCAATGGAAGGAAGCTCCCCAGCTGAAAGCTGGAACGAACCGTCCTCGAAGATGAGTCTGGGTCCGACCGCTCCGACCCCCGGGTTTTCCTCGAGGAAATATGCCATACTTTTCACCGAATTCTCACTGAGGATCGTATCTGTATTCAGAAAAAGGAGGTATTTCCCGCTGGCCGAAGCGGCCCCGAGGTTGTTGCCGCGGCTGAAACCAAGGTTTGTCTCGCTCTCCAGTAGGCGTACTTCCGGAAATTCAGACCGCACGGCTTCCCTACTGCCGTCGCTTGATCCGTTGTCAACAGTAATAATCTCGAAACCGATCTCCTTCACGTGACTGTATACAGACCTGAGACACTGCCGCAGGAGAACCGATGTGTTGTAATTCACCAGAATTATCGATACAAACGGCTGAGTTATCAGGTAATATTGATCTTTCGTCATCGCTTTACTTAGCTCGCAGGATTTATCCGTCGACCGGCAATTTAAATGCCGCCAGCAGCGACCTGGCTGCAAAATCACGCCTGCGCCGGTTTTCTTCTGAACGGTCAAAGAGCGACCCCACGTACAAAAGGACCGTCCGCGGAAAAAAACCCGCTATCATCAGGAGCTTATAGAAATAAACGCCGACCGGCCCGTAATGTTTGCGGAAATAATAAAAAACATTCTGATACTGCTCTTCGAAGAACTCGCGGCTCCGGATCAGGGGGGCGGCGGTCTTCCCCGAATGATGCACCGCCTGGGCACGCGGGTTGAATACCACGTTCCACCCGGAATCTTTCATCCTGCGCGAGAGGTCCAGATCGTTATAATATATGGAAAGCCTCTCATCGAACATCCCCACTTTCCTGACCGCCTCTGCACGAACAAGCACCACCGCTGCCATGACATGATCCACGACCTGCTCCGATTTATGGTCAAAAAAAGTCATTTCCGCAGAAGCAAAAAACCTGGAGAAATGGAACAGGCGGTCAAGGCAGAGCATATCGCACAGATGAGTCCACGGGGAGATAAACCCCCGGCAGGAAGGCTGTATTGAGCCGTCCGGGTTCAGGAGCTGAGGGCCCACAATGCCGGTACGGGGATTGTGTTCCATGTAATTGAAAAGCTCCTGGAGCGCACCGGGCCCTAAAGACGCATCGCTGTTGAGCAGAAGATAATACTTTCCGCTAGCAATTCGCATCGCATCGTTGTTAGGCTTTGCGAACTTTTCGTTCAATTTGTTTTTTATGAGTTTTACAATCGGGAATTCATTTTGGACCATTTCAAGGCTGCCGTCCGTGGAGCCGTTGTCTGTGACTATGATTTCAATTGAAACTTTCGTGTCAATGACCGACCGGATCGATTCGCCCAGGAGATCCCGGGTATTTAAATTTACGATTATGACCGAAACATCGCATTTGGGCAGAATTTCCCGATCTGGCATCTCGCTCGTTCTCCCTTATGATAGATGTACAACAGTGTAGAGACGGGTAAAGTATTTCGGCCTGATCAGGCCTACCTTTGCATAAGCCTTCAAGAAAATTCTGACGAGGAAGGGACTGGCAAGAGACGCCGGATTGACGGGATCCCCGGCCCTTATCTCGAAATCCTCAAATAAGTCCGACAAATACCGGCGCAATGTCTCCGGCGTGAAGAAATTCTTATGGTCAGCCTCGAGGAAATGTTCAAATGTCAACCCGCTCTTCTTGAGTTCATCGTAACCCTCGCAGTTCGGCACTGTAATGAGAATGTTTTTCCTTGCAACACGGCGGACCTCTCTTAGGAGGGGCTCCAGATCGGGGATGTGTTCAGCCACCTCGAACATAAGAACCGAGTCAAAAGACTTGTCGGGAAAAGGCAGATTTCCTGTAACATGGACCACCTCAAGACCCCGCTTCTTGGCGGCTTCCACGTATCCGGGATTCACGTCGGCACCTGTGCACCGGAACCCAAGGCTGTTCAGCCTGATCATATAATTTCCGGTTGAGCATCCCAGGTCCAGAACGCTTTTTCCGCACCAGCGCACGGCAAACCTGACGAGGTTTTCAGAGATCAGCCCCACTGCCGCCTCGCTCTGGTAGAAGCTTGAAGTATCCCTGTAGGCCTCTTTTCGAATTTCTCCGCCGATGGTCATCTCTTCCCGATCCGCAACTTCCTTAAAAGGGTACTCACAATCACACGGTCATATTCGTCCAGCGAGCGGAAAAGCAGGATGCCCGCCGCATAAACCGCGCCGTACACCAGAAAGATGCTCCCAAGTGTAAAGATGCCCTGCACTCTGGTCGCAATCTCACCCGGGAACAGCAATTTGTGAGACACCGCCGCAGCCGATATCGCGATCAGGCCGCTTAACAAGGGTTTCCAGGATATCCTAGCGAGCTCGCCTAGGCCTTTCTTAAAAACCCTCCCGTAGGTATGCATGAAATAAACCGCTCCGGCCGAGAGGGTGAGGGCCGAGGAGAGGGCAATTCCGTAAAAGCCGAAAAGTTTCAGGAGTAAAACCATAAGGACTGGAAAAGCTACAAGCATGAGTATACCCGTCCGTCTTTCTAGGTCTGTCCGCCCCATGCCGGCCGCCAGGGTGCTCGCCACACCGGTAGCCATGTTTAAAAAATAACCCGCTATCAATATTCTAATCAGCAGGGAGGCGGTATCGATGCCGATGGGGCCTATGGCTCCTCCCATCCAGGTCGTTACGATATACCTTGATTCCAGGAAAACAAATCCCACGAGGAGGATTCCTATTATTATCAGATACCTTGACGCCCTGGCGAAAAGCTGTTCGACTTTTAAGTCTTCTTTTTTCGCATCCATTTCCGAGGCTGCCGGAAGCAGTGCTGAGGTGAGGACGAGCGGGATGCTCCTAGCAAGCGAGGTCACTTTCACCGCCACCTCGTAGAACGCCGCGTTTGAAGCCCCGAAAAACCGCAGCGCAAACAATTTGTCGGTCTGGAAAACAACTATCTGTGAGATTCCGCTGACCTGGAGGTTGGCCCCGTAGCGCCAGAGCTGCCTGAATGTCTCCCATTTCACTTTTGCCCGGGAAGGCCTTACTTCGGGAAGCAGGCTTCGCACACGCAAAACCATCCAGAATGTCGATATCCCCTGGACAATGAAACTGCCGACTATAAGCCCCTTTACTCCCAGGCCCAACTCCAGAATGATGAAAGTCTGAATTAAACCCCAAATGTTAGCGGAAACAACGATAACATTTGTAATATCCATGCGCTGCATCGCGGTAATCACAGAGGTGAGCGGAGTGAATAGTTTCGTCATTACAATTATTAGGGTCGCTATGGCAATCACGAACAAGGCATCCCCGGCCATCTCGGATGGTACCCCCACCAGGGGAAGCAGGGGCTTGCCGAAAAAGGCCAGGCACAGAATCAGCAGAACCGCAAAGCAGGCGAAAAATGCCATGGAGGTGCTGATCACCCTTTCAATCCCGTCATAATCCTTGAGGGCCAGATATTCCGAGATGTACTTGACGCAGGAGCTGCCGATCCCCAGATCAAAAAGGCCGGCGTAGGCAATCACGATATTCCCCAGAATCCAGACCCCTCCGTAAATTTCAACCCCCAGCCGCTTGACGATATACGGAACGATTATAAAATTAAAACCGAGAAGTATCCAGTTTCCCGCGGTGTTGTAAAGGGTATTCCGGATGATCCGCTTCGGCAGGGCACGAAGAACCGCCGTTGATTGGGTCTCCTGGGTCATCAGGGAAGTTTATCCTCCCCGCTCCCCTGGCTGAAAATTTTTAAATAGATGCCCGGAAGCTTGCCCACGATATGTTTATGGCAGTTGAAGCTCAGGCTTGCGGACGAACCCCCGGCCCGAAGGTTGAAAATACGCTGGCCAGCACGGAAAAGAAAGATAAAAAAGCTGTTCCCGAATGTCGCGCAGAACGTTGCAATTTTCAACGGGAGGGAACCGTGTTTGGCCACGAAGGCGTTCAGGCTGATTGTCATTCTCTGAAACACCCAGTAGGGATCGAGCCTGCGGAAGCTTCTTCCGCCAAGGTGCACCATGGAGACTGTGTTCACAACCTGGAGCTTCCAGCCGTGCTTCCTCATCCTGTAACAGTAGTCCACGTCTTCAAAAAACAGCAAAAACGACTCATCCATCAGTCCGACAGTATCTATTACTTCCCTTCGGAGCATCATGCAGCCCCCCGGGATTTGCTGGACATCCGAGATAAGCCGCCCCGATTCCTGAGAATCTTCAAGGTATCTTGACAGAAGGCTCTGACTCCGGTTCGCATACTTGGCGAGGAAAGTATAAAAAAGCAGCACCTGCATGGCCGAGGGGTATCTCCGGAAATATCCTTTCTGCATGGTTCCGTCGGCATTCAGAAGTCGCGGGGCAACGGCTCCGGCCTCCGGATTGCTTTCCAGCGCTTCAAAGAGCACTGCCAGAGCTCCCTCCCTCACCAGGATATCCGGATTTAAAATGAGCAAATACCTACCTTGCGCTTCCCTTACACCCTGGTTAAAGCCGGCTGCAAACCCCAGGTTGGATTTGTTCTCAATGAGCCGTACATCCGGAAACTTCGAATTAACCATCGTGGTGCTTCCGTCTGCGGAAGCGTTGTCTACGACTATGTACTCTAGGCGCAGATCACCCCTCCTACTTGCGCGCGGAAAGGAACGGAGGCATGACTCCAGCTCGGCGCAGGTATTCCAGTTGACGATTATAGCTGAGACATCAAACTGAATGGGAGGGGCCATTCTCCATTCGCTATCCGTTGGTCTCCGCCTGGGGGGTGGGATCCGCCGCCACCTTGAGGACCTTTACTTGCCTGATCCGCCTCTGGGTCTTTTTCATAATGGTGAAATGCAGATCCTTGTAACGGATCTCTTCGTTAAGCTCGGGTATGCGTCCTGTGATTTTCGACAGAAAACCGTTTATTGTTTCATATTCCGGGTCTTCCGGCAGCCCCGAGCCGAATTTTTCGAGGAACTTCTCATTAAAATCGTTTATGTTCATCCGGGCACTCACAAGGGTCGAACCGTCTGCGGACTGCTCCACATCCTTCAGAACCTCGTCATATTCATCATGGATTTCCCCGACAATCTCCTCAAGTATGTCTTCCATGGTGACAATCCCCTGAGTCCCGCCGAATTCGTCGACAACGATGGCCATGTGCATCTTGCCCCGCTTGAACTCGCGCAAAAGCCGGTCCACCCGCATGGTCTCCGAGAGCGTGCGGACGTCCTCCATCACGCGCGCGTAGGTGTCGTGCGGGAACCCGATAATGTAGGCCGCGTA
>Ga0209048_10005592_pt1 | contig 11858 bp, 9 predicted proteins | sample FrelakmetCRP12CR_FD_187146 | JGI IMG/M metagenome (GOLD analysis project Ga0209048, IMG submission 187146) | Freshwater lake sediment microbial communities from the University of Notre Dame, USA, for methane emissions studies - CRP12 CR (SPAdes)... | ecosystem: Environmental > Aquatic >... | reverse complement strand
CAAGATCGCCGACCAGATCTCCGACGGAATCCTCGACGCGATCATTGCCAAAGACAAGTATGCCCGGGTGGCCTGCGAGACGATTCTGACCACCGGAATTGCCTTCGTGGCCGGCGAAATCTCCACCAAAGCCTATGTCGAGATTCCCGATATCATTCGCGAGGTCATCAAGGATGTCGGCTACTGCGACGCCTCCTGGGGATTCGACTACCACACCTGTTCCGTCCTTACCGCCATTCACCAGCAATCGGGCGATATCTCCATGGGCGTGGATTCCGGCGGCGCCGGCGACCAGGGACTGATGTTCGGCTATGCGACCAACGAGACGACTGAACTCATGCCGATGCCGATCATCCTCGCACACCGGCTCACCAAGCGGTTGGCAGAAGTCCGGAAAAAGAACATCCTGCCCTGGGTCCGTCCCGATGGAAAGTCCCAAGTGACCGTCGAGTACCGGAACGGTAAGCCGGTGCGGATTGACACTATTGTCGTCTCCACACAACACAGCCCCGACGTGACGAACAAACAGATCGAGCGCGACATCATGGAGAAAGTTATCAGGCCCATGATGCCGAAGGGGCTCTATGACCCCGCCAGCGTGAAACACCACATCAATCCCACCGGCCGCTTCGTGGTCGGAGGCCCGATGGGCGACACCGGACTGACGGGCCGCAAGATCATCGTCGACACCTATGGCGGTCACGGCAGCCATGGGGGAGGCGCCTTCTCCGGCAAGGATCCCACGAAAGTGGACCGGTCGGCGTCGTATATGGCCCGCTACATCGCGAAGAACATCGTCGCCGCAGGGTTAGCCCAGAAATGCGAAGTGCAGCTCGCTTATGCGATCGGCGTGGCCGATCCCGTTTCGGTGCTGGTCGACACCAAGGACACCGAAAAGATGTCGCCTGACAATCTGGACAAGCTCGTGCGGAAACACTTCCCCCTGACCCCACGCGGCATCATCGACCATCTCAAGCTTCGCCGACCGATCTTCAGAAAGACCGCATCATACGGGCACTTCGGACGGAACGAGCCGGAGTTCACCTGGGAAAAGACCGACAAGGCCAAAATCTTGCGCAGAGAAGCAGGGCTGTAGTTGGAATAATTGCCGACCGATATGTGAAAGGGGGGCGGGTTCTACAACCCGCCCCCCTTTTTCCTGACGACCCATCACCAATCACGCATCACTCATCACTCTACTGGAGGCATCTGTGGAATACGATGTGAAGGATATGAAGTTAGCAGACCAGGGCAAACTCAAGATCGAATGGGCCGAGGCCACCATGCCGGTGCTGCGGCTGATCAAGAAGCGCTTCCAGAAGGAAAAGCCCTTCCAGGGCCTGCGCATGACCGCCTGCCTCCACGTGACGACTGAAACCGCCAATCTGATGAAAACACTCCAGGCTGGCGGAGCCGATGTCCGGCTGTGCGCCTCCAATCCGCTGAGTACGCAAGATGAGATCGCGGCGGCGCTCGTCAAACACGACGGCATTCCGACCTTCGCGATGAAAGGCGAAGACAACAAGACCTACTATAAGCACATTCAATCAGCGATCGCGCACAAGCCGCAGATCACGATGGACGACGGAGCCGATGTCGTCTCGCTAATCCATTCCAAGCGGAAGGATTTGCTCAAACACGTGATCGGCGGCACGGAAGAAACCACCACCGGCGTCATCCGACTCCGCAGCATGGCCGAAAGGAAAGTGCTGAAGTTTCCGGTGATTTCCGTGAACGACGCCGACACCAAGCACCTGTTCGACAACCGCTACGGGACAGGCCAGAGCACAATCGACGGCATCATCCGTGCGACGAACCGGTTGATCTGCGGCACCAGCTTCGTGGTCGCCGGCTATGGCTGGTGCGGGCGCGGGATCGCGATGCGCGCCAAGGGCATGGGCGCCGACGTCATCGTGACAGAGATCGATCCGGTCAAGGCGATTGAAGCGGTGATGGACGGGTTCCGCGTCATGCCGATGGAACAGGCTGCGCTTGTGGGGGATTTCTTCGTTACGGTCACTGGCAACCTCAAGGTCATCCGCAGCGAGCATTTCGCCAAAATGAAAGAAGGGGCCATCGTCTGCAACTCAGGCCACTTCAACGTCGAGTTGGATATTCCCGCCTTGGAGAAATTGAGCCGGAGGAAGCGTCTTATTAGACCGGGCGTCGAGCAATTCACACTGAAGACCGGCCATCGGGTCAGCCTGCTCGGCGAGGGACGGCTCGTGAACCTGGCGACGGCCGAGGGTCACCCCTCCAGCGTCATGGACATGAGCTTCGCCAACCAGGCACTCGGAGCTGAGTACCTGGTGAAGAATTACAAGAAGCTGGAGAAGAAGGTCTATCCGGTCCCGCCGGTGATCGACAAGGAAATCGCCCGACTCAAACTCGCCGGCATGGGGATGAAGATCGATACGCTGACGAAGGAGCAGGTGAAGTATCTGGCATCCTGGGAAATGGGAACCTAATCGCGGGTCCTGTCGCTGACCAGCCCGTCCGTCCTCGCACCCCGCCCGGTGTAGGGACCCCGCTGCGGGCGGACGGGCGCCCAGCTCAGTGCCACTCGGAAGATTAGAGCCTATTGCCCAGTCTGCTCGTGGGGAGTGAAGAAAGAAGGCCACCGAAAACGGTGGCTTTCTTGTTTACGCTCAAGGAAATGATGCCTGCTACCTCCCCCACTTAGGAGGATAGGGCGTGTGGCAGATGCTCCCCTTGCTCGCAGACCGCGCACGATCAGAATGGGCTCAGTCGGATGCGCGCAGTACGGAGTACCTGCACCCACTCCTGCCAGGATATAGGTTAGGGAAGAAGAAAGGCCGCCTACGTGAGCGGCCTTTCTTTTTTTTGAAGCCTCCTCGTCTGATCTTTTACGCAAAGCCCGCTGATTAAGAGTCCTGCCGGACGCCTCACTCAGAACACCCAGGACGAGCTATCCCCAGCAAATAGGGAGGATGAGGCATGACTCAACATGGGTGCGAGTTGCGGTGGGTGGGGTCTATTCGGCACCAGCTTGGCACCAGGATCGAACTCTATCCCCCTTTCAATACTGATCCGCATTCATGCCACCGCGCACACACCAGACATGGAAGGTAATGGTCTTAAAGGCGTAGAGCACCTTGCCGGTGTCGAAGAAGACGAGCCACGCGCTGTTCGGAATGCCTGCGATCGTCGTCGCCGACCAATATACGTCTGCTTGAACGTTGGTAAAGGGATGGCCCAGAGGCAGGGTGGGCCCTGTTCTTATGGAAGGATCCACCAGACTCGCCAGTTCAGAAATCGACGGCAGCCTCCAGCCTTTCCGGCCGCCCACGTCCTTATCGGCGCAGGCAGTACGAGCATCGGTCCAGGACACCTCGGTCGTTTCCAGAGTCTTTTCCCACACGAGCCCGGTTTCATCGTCTCGCACCGCCGCATCCCCGAAGGCACTCAAGATAGTAAACCGCGAGGCGGCCGGCAGCTTCTTGCTCCAATTCTGGGGGAGTTCGGAGACATTCGTGGTGGGATTGGGATTCGATGTGGGGGCCGCAAAGGCACTGCTCACCCCTGCCCCAAGAGTGAACAAACTCCCGACCAAGACACAGAGTCCTAGCATCAGCATGGAACTGTTAGACGGCCGCATCGTGCGTCTCATGCGATCCCTCCTGTCGTTGTGGTGGTCGAAAGTGTGCACCACCTTGCGCCTGGAAACACAGCGCGTCAATACCTTCAATCGAGCCGCATTGGATACAGGGCTGGAGGACTGGAATCCGCTGATTAGGAGTCAGCGGGCAATCCCAGAAACAAGAGGACAGGGGCATTCTGAATTCCTTGATGTCTCAGGTGGTCGGGGGCTGACAGGAGCGGAGGTCACCGGAGGCGCGGGGACATGCCCGTGCTCGGCCAAAGGGTTGCAGCCCTCGTTTCTACCATCCAGCAGACTGCCGTTAACAGGGCTGGAAAGGGGGTATAGCGTTGTTGCTATTCTAGGACGGGAGGGATACACGATGTCGGTCATGTGCTCCCAGGCGGTCTGCAAAGCCCAGGAAGGGATGTGTGGGCATGAGAAGGTGATGCTCAGCGTCGCCGTGCTCGCAGCCATTGGTTTTGGGGCTTACTTCCTGATCGGCTGACTTGAGGTATGTGAACAAGCCTCGGGCCACGGCTTATCCTAGGCCGAAGTGGAAGTGTGCGCTCCCCGTGAGTCTTCCTCCTCAACAAATCTTCGAAGCCATGCAGCTAGAGGGGGGGAGGAGTCACGGCTCAATCTTAAAGCGTCTTCGCCAGTCGTGACGGTCCTCCCGGTGCTGAGGAAAGACGGCTGAAGCTGCTCAGTTGGACGTTCGGTTGCCGGCTAAGCTGCCGAGATAGCGCTTGGCCCAGAGGTAGCTGGTCGTCAACTGAGCTTGATTGGCTCTGCGAACCATTTCAGCGCCGAGGAGAATGATGGCGCCACCCACGATGGTGCTGAACCGGATCTGCTCGCCCAAGTATAAGTGGGCAAAGAGTATCGCGCCCACGGGGGTTAGGTTCTGATACACGGCGACGGTGGCGGGCGAGATCGTTTGGAGCGCGCGATAGCGCAGGAGGAAGACGGAGGCTGTGGCCACTCCAATATAGAGCATGGAAGATACAATCGGCATCGAGAGATCGTCGCTCGGCGGGCGTGTCCAGACCAACGCCCCAAGAACGAGCGCGAAAGCGCTGCTGCCGAACATGACAGTATTGGCGGTCATGGCTCCGAAACGCTTCACGATGTTGGCGCTCCATACCAGGTGCGTGGCCATCATGATCGTGAATAAGAGGATCAGCAGATCGCCTATTCCAAAATCTGTCTGAAAATTTGCCAGCTTCTCAGAAATTGCTATGCCACCGCCAACCAGTGAGATCGCGATGCCAATTATCTTGAGGGGACTGCTTTGGCTCTTTCTCAGCAGGACACTTACTAGTGCTGTGATCGGTGAGAGCAGACTGTAGATCAAGATATAATGTGTGACGCTGGTGAGTTGAAGACCCCACGCCGCGATCACATTCGAACCCACACCGAGACACCCCAACAGGGTCAGCCTGAACACATCCCCAGCAGTCAGCGCACACAACCCTCTGCGGTCCTGCGCGAGGGTAATCGCGAGCAGAAAGAAGAATCCGGTCGTCACTCTGATGAGGGCCATCCCGAACGGGTCCACCGTGCTGTGCTGGAAGACATACTTCGTCACGGTCGGCACAGTACTGAGCAGCAGGACTGCGCTGAGGAGATAGAAGAATGGTTCGATGGGAGGCGTCGCCCCTGACGGACCGTGCGACTCCTCGGGAAGCGTTGTCATGAATCAAAACCCGGTGAGATTGAGCATGTTCAGTTGTTCGATGAACTGAGAAAGGCAGCCCTGGTGCTCGGGAGAAATCCTCGTGATGCGGGCGCCGAATTGAGGAGAAGCTGCGTGGGTGATTTCGACGGTGCATTGAATCGGAACCGCCTTCGTCAGATGAAATTCAAGCTCCAGCCTCTCTCCGACTGCCACAGACAAGCCAGTGCGTAGCTGAAACCCCTTTTCTGTGAGGTCGAGCACCTCGCACGGAGCGACCTCGGCCCCTCGAACGACCTGCCCGGTCCGTTCGATGGCGACTCTGAAGAACTCCCGTTTCTGGGTCATGTCGTCAGTGACCTTTCGTTCTTCCGGCAGACAACGTATCCTTGCCTTGCTGGAGTGGAGGCGAGTGGAGAAGAGTGAGTCTTTCTGAAGTATAGCAGGCGACGAGTGAGTCCCTCCCAGTATTTCCTGAGGGGATCTATGGCCACTGGATTTTGACGGCGAGAAGCCGAATGGTGTCTGTTATAATCCTGCCAGCCTCCGGAATACCTCTCAACGAATTCCCGCCTTTGGAGTGGCACCCATGACCACCACTTACCGATACGACCCCACGCTGGCGCGGTTGCTCATACTCGATGAGCTATTCGATCTTTCGCTCTACAAGGCACTCCGGGAGATTTCGACGGACGCTGATGCAGGGAACACACTGGATGAGTTGGTGCTGATCGAAACCAGGCACTTGGCCTTCTGGCAGAAATTCTTCGACCTGAAGTTGGATCGCCTCAATCCTGGGCGGCAGCTGAAACTGTGGTGCTTTACGCGGCTTTGCCGCCTGTTTGGTTCCACAGCGGTCCATCTCGTCTTGGAAGCGATCGAGGTCTATGGAGTCAGAAAGTACCTCGCCCTTTGGAAGGCCTACAAAGATCAGCCCCTGGGTGAGGCACTCAAGGGTATTCTGCAAGACGAGTTCAAACATGAGGATGTGCTCGTCACGAAACTGACCGAGCGGAAGATCAATCCTGAAAAGATCCGGAATATCTTCCTTGGCCTCAATGATGGCTTGGTAGAGATTCTTGGCGCGGTGAGCGGATTCTTCGGCGCCTTTGGCGATGCGGTGACCGTCTTGATCGCTGCCGCGACCACCGCGGTGGCCGGCGCGCTTTCGATGGGAGCCGGCGCGTATCTCGCCCTGAACTCCGAAAAGGAGGTACGGGCAATGGAGTCGGAAAAGAAGCGATTCCTCGGAGAGGAGACCGGCTCGGCGGAGATGCAGGAGCAGCCTTTGAAATCAGCGTTATTTGTGGGCGGAGCCTATGTCATCGGAGCACTGGTGCCCGTGCTCCCCGTGCTCTTCGGCGCCAAGGACGCGCTGGTTTCCGTCCTGACTGCAGGTACGATGGTCATCCTCGTGTCCACGATTCTCGCGTTTTTGTCCGGGATGGAGATGAAGCGCCGTATCGTACTGAATCTCGTAATCATCACCGTGGCGGTGAGTGTGAGCTATGCGATTGGACTAGCAGCGAAACAAATCTGGGGGATTGCTGTTTAACTGGAGGAGCGCCTCAAAGGATGCTCAAAAAAGCCGCCCAGCAAGGCCGCAGGCGGAGCAAGAACCGGACGCGTACCCTCGGGGTACGTTGAGGAGTCTTGCGAGCTGAGAACGCCGCTGGCGGACTTTTTCAGCATCCTGCGCTAGCGGCTGTTGACCATCGGCAGTTCGCGCGAACCTTCTGCTTCCTGTTGAATGCGTAACCGTTCCAGCCGCGACTCTTCCATCACGTGGTTGAGCATCTCGTCCGTCATCTGAGTCATCTGTGCCGCAGCATCTTTCATCTCGCCATGCTCGACCGCCCGCGAAAGCACCTCTGCCTTCGTCGCACCTTTCTTCTGACCCAGGAACGGCTTGATGATGAGGTAGCCCACATCCCGAGCCGGCATGAAGCGCAGGAATCGCCGTAGCAACCGGAACGTCTGCACGGGATAGTGTAGGACCTTATAGATGAACAGTCGCTTGAGCCCTTGACGGCGGACTTCATTGATCACTTCGCCGGGCAAGCAGGTCGGATCGATCTCTGAACATTTGAAATACTTGTACCAATCGGTGGTTTCGCTGACTAACCCGCGCTTCACGTATTCCTGCCAGAGCGGGGTCCCCCGATAGACACAGAGTCGATTGAAGCCGAACGTGTCGAGCGGCAGCTTGGAGGCCAGGTCGAACGTGGCGTTCATGTCTTCGACCGTTTCATCGGGGTTGCCTACAGTGAAGAAGCCGTGCACGATCTCGATACCGGCCTGCTTGGCGTTCCTGACCGCTGTCGCCACTTCCTCCAACGTCTGCTCTTTCTTGAGCCGATCGAGAATCTTCTGACTGCCACTTTCAATCCCGAACATGACCGTCCGGCAATGGGCCTTAGCCATAGCAGGAAACAAATGTTGCGCGACCGAGTCTACGCGCCCTTCGATGCCCCACTGGATCGAAAGTTTCGCGTCCATCACGCCTTGGCAAATCGCCTCAATGCGCTTGGGTTGCAATAGAAAATGGTCGTCGACAAAATAGACGGACCCGTAGCCGCATTCTTCGAGATACTTGAGTTCGCTCACTACGTGCTGGGCACTCCGCGCGCGCCACTTGCCTTCGTTGAAGATGGGAATGTCGCAGAAGACGCAGGGCCAAGGGCAGCCTCGGGAGGTTTGCATCGTCGTGAAGCGCTCCATCGAGAGCACCGCCGGCACGTCTAGCGGCATCGATTCCACAAAGTCGAGCGGGAGGCCTTCGCGATCAGGGAAGGGCCACTGATCGAGATGACGTTCCATCGGCCTTCCTGAGTTCTGCACGACCTGGCCGTCCTTGGCCCAGGTCAAGCCGGCTACGCCAGCGGGATCCTCCAACCGTTCGAGTAGATCGAGGAGCAACTGCTCGCCGTCTCCGCGACAGACAAAATCCACTTCAGGACACTGCAGTTTGACCAATGCGGCATTCAAACTCGCAAAGACCCCGCCGAAAGCCAGTTTGACCTTCGAGTTGGCGGCGCGAATCTGACGGGCCAGGATCTTCGCGTAGGGATAACTGGTGGTACTGAGGAAACTGAGGCCAACCAGGGCCGGCTGTTGCCGGTTGATTTCTTCGAGGATCACCTCGTTCGGCGTGTCGGGGTTCGCCTGATCGAACAGCACACACTCGTGGCCGGCCTGTTTGAGCACCGACGAGAGGGACATGATGCCGATGGGGGGGAAGCCCATTACCCTGATACGCCCGTTTTTCGCACGTGTTTTAGCTGGGAGGGCGTAGAACTGGGGGTCACGAACGTGGATGAGAAATATCCGCATGTTTCAGCCTAACACGAATAGTCAAGCAGGGTGAAGGAAAATAACTTGGGGACAGTGACGCTAGGTCAAGCAGAGGGAGATTGACACGAAAAGTGGGGATGGGTGATCGACCGCTACATCATCCCCACTTCTTGATTGTCCGACGCGACGAGGCGAAGATCTCACTTACCGCCCGAGCGCAACCTTGACCGCATTACCGATCTCAGCCGGGTTCTTTACCACTCGGACGCCCGCTGCCTCCAAGCTCTTCATCTTTTCAGCTGCCGTGCCCTTACCACCAGAAATGATGGCACCGGCATGGCCCATGCGGCGACCAGGAGGGGCCGTGATTCCGGCGATGAAGCTGACGACCGGTTTTTTCACGTGCTTCTTGATGAACTCAGCGGCTTTTTCTTCCGCATCGCCACCGATCTCGCCGATCATCACGATTGCCTGAGTCTCAGGATCCCTCTCGAACAGAGCCAGCACATCGACGAAGCCTGTTCCATTGACCGGATCGCCGCCAATACCGACACATGTCGTTTCACCCAAGCCAAGCGTCGAGAGCTGATGCACTGCTTCATAGGTGAGGGTCCCGCTGCGTGACACGACGCCCACGACCCCCTTCTGATGAATGAAGCCAGGCATGATACCGATCTTCGCTTCATCCACAGTGATGACGCCGGGGCAATTTGGTCCGATCAAGCGGACGTCGCGGCCATAGAGCGCACGCTTGACCTTCACCATGTCATTGACCGGAATACCCTCGGTAATGCAGATGATCAGCTTCACGCCGGCATCGGCTGCTTCCAAAATCGCATCGGCGCAAAACGGTGGAGGCACAAAGATCAGCGAGGTGTCGCACTGGGCCTTCTTCACGGCATCGCGCACCGTATTGAAAACCGGAATGCCCTCGACCTCTTGCCCGGCCTTGCCCGGCGTGACACCGGCAACCACTTTCGTCCCATAAGCCTTGCACTGCGTCGCATGGAACGAGCCTTCCTTGCCCGTGATCCCCTGCACCACCACCCGCGTATTCTTATTAACGAGAATGCTCACTGGTCCCTCTTTTCTTTCTCGCCCCCCTCACCACGGGAGGGCTTCTAATCACTCATGCGAGGTACGGGATTAAGTCCCACTGCGCGCGTCCAACGAGGGTGTTCTGAGACCGCGCGTTGCGCGAGCACAGAGACTTAGCCCCGTGCCTCCCTCACCTCCTAGGCCGCCTTGCCCGTCAACTTTACAATCTTCTGCGCCGCTTCCCACAAATCGTTTGCCACCTCAAGCTTGAGGCCGGAGTCCGCTAACAGCTTGCGGCCTTCTTCCGCATTCGTCCCCTGCAGCCTGACGACCAACGGGACATTGATCTTCACTTCTTTGGCCGCTTCGATGACACCATGGGCAATCCGCTCGCAACGAACAATCCCGCCGAAGATGTTGATGAAAATGCCTTTGACGTTTGGATCTTTGAGGAGGATCCGAAATCCCGCAGCCACGGTCTCCCTTGTGGCGCCGCCGCCGACGTCCAGAAAATTCGCCGGCTCGCTGCCCGCCAGCTTGATCACGTCCATCGTCGCCATGGCCAGGCCGGCGCCGTTGACCATGCAGCCGATGTTGCCGTCCAGCTTCACGTAATTCAGGTTATTTTCTCCCGCTTCGATTTCGAGCGGGTCTTCTTCGTGGAGGTCGCGCATCTGCGACACATCGGCATGCCTGAACAGCGCGCTATCGTCGAAGGAGACCTTGCCGTCCAGTGCGATGAGTTTCTTGTCGCTCGTAATGACCAGCGGATTGATCTCCACCATTGCCGCATTCTTGTCCATGAACAGGCGATAGAGGTTCCCCAGCATCTGGATGAAGGGGTTCATGACTGCCGCTTCCATGGCAGGAAGCCCGAGGGCGAAGGCGATGTTTCTCCCGTTGTACCCCTGGAATCCCACGGCCGGGTCAATCGCTTCCCGGATGATCTTTTCCGGCGTATGGGCTGCGACTTCTTCGATCTCCATCCCGCCTTCCGTACTCGCGATGAACACGGGCCACCCGCTATCCCGATCGACGACGATGCTCACATACAATTCCTTGGCAATCGCGGCGCCTTCTTCGATCAGCAACCGCCGCACTTCCCGCCCCTTTGGGCCGGTTTGATGGGTGATGAGCGTCTTGCCGATCAGGTCCTTGACCAGGCCGGGAACGGTCGCCTTGTCCTTCGTAATCTTGACACCGCCGGCTTTGCCTCGACCTCCTGCATGGATCTGCGCCTTGACGACAAAGACCGGAGTATTGAGTTCTGCTGCCCAAGCCGCTCCTGCCTCGGGCGAGGTGATCTCTTTCCCGCGCGGAACCGGAATCCCAAACTGCCCGAACAACTGCTTCGCCTGAAACTCATGAACGTTCATCGATTTCTCCTTGCGAGACAGGCTCGACTGGCGAGAAATGTTTCGGACTAAAGAGCGAGTGACTCGTCTCGCTTGTCTCGTATTTCTCGCACGTCGCGCTATTCTTTTCTTGTGTACGGCGGCAGGATCATGGGGGACACGACTCCGCTCCCACTGCCGTGCTTCTTGGCTTCGGCTCGAAACCCCTTCAGATGCCCGACCGTCAACTTCCCTTGCGGCATGGCCGCGGCACGAGTGGCGGCCGTCATCCCGGACCGCTTTCCAAAGACCATCAGGTCGAGGAGGGAGTTGCCCATCAATCGATTGCGCCCGTGCAATCCACCCGAGGCCTCGCCTGCAACGTAGAGATTTTTCACATTCGTTTCTGAATTGGTATCGATCTTCACGCCACCGTTCTGATAGTGCAGCGTCGGATAGATCAATACGGGGTCTTTGCTGATATCGATGCCGAATCGTTCGAACTGCATCATCATCGCGGGGAAATGCTTCTCCACGGTGCCGGGACCATGCTCGGCATCGAGCAACGGGGTATCGAGCCAGACGCCGATGCGCCCGGACATCGTGCGGATGCCGCGGCCCTCTTCACACTCCCGAATAATCGAGGAGGACACGACGTCGCGGGTATCGAGTTCGTTAACGAACCGTTCTCCCTTCGCATTGACCAAGTGTCCGCCTTCGGATCGAATTCCCTCTGTCACCAATGCCCCGATAAGCTGTTCGGGATAGACCGCACCCGAGGGGTGATACTGGAACGTATCGATATGCATGAGTTTCGCACCCAGTCGATAGGCCAAACAGAGCCCGTCGCCGGTCGCACCGTAGTGATTGCTGGTCGGGAATCCCTGAATATGGAGCCGGCCGATCCCGCCGG
>Ga0209048_10005591_pt1 | contig 11858 bp, 9 predicted proteins | sample FrelakmetCRP12CR_FD_187146 | JGI IMG/M metagenome (GOLD analysis project Ga0209048, IMG submission 187146) | Freshwater lake sediment microbial communities from the University of Notre Dame, USA, for methane emissions studies - CRP12 CR (SPAdes)... | ecosystem: Environmental > Aquatic >... | reverse complement strand
AGGCCATGCTGAAGGGCCTGCAGGTCGCTGTGGTGACGGCCTTGGTTGCGGGGTCGTTCGCGTCGGTTGCGTCCGCGCAGCCGGTCGCTGCCGGCGACGTGCCGATCGATGCGAAGCAGGCGCGCACGTGGCTGCTGCGCATCCACGAAGCTGCCAGCCATCGAAACTTTCAGGGCACGTTCGTGGTCAGTGCCGGCGGTGTGGTGTCGAGCTCTCGCATTGCCCACTATTGCGTGGGCACGAACCAGTTCGAGCGCATCGAGTCGCTGGACGGGCAGGCTCGCCATGTGTTTCGGCACAACGAAGTCGTGCACACGCTGTGGCCTGCGACCCGGGTGGCGCTGGTCGAGCAACGCGAGCCGCTGGCGACGTTTCCGGCGCTCTTGCAGAACGGAGACGATCGCATCGCCAAGTTCTACGACGTGCGCGCGCAGGGGACGCAGCGGATGGCCGGCCGGGAAGCGGATCTTCTGCTGCTGTGGCCGAAGGACAATCTACGCTATGGCTACCGCCTCTGGGCGGACAAGGATACGGGGCTGCTCTTGCGCGTCGAGGTATTGAACGAGCGCAGCGAGGTGATCGAATCGTCGACTTTCTCCGATCTCAGCGTGGGGGTCAGGGCGGAGCCGGAAAGCGTGTTGGTGCCGATGAACAGGCTGGCCGGCTACCGCGTCCTGAGGCCGACGATGACGCCGGCTCGGCTCGATGCCGAGGGCTGGACGCTGAGGCAGGGGGTGAGCGGCTTCGAGCAGGTGACTTGCGTCAGGCGGCCGCTCGTCGGTCCAAGCGATGACGACGGTTCCCCGACGCCCGTGCTGCAGGCGATCTATTCCGACGGGATGACCCACGTGTCGCTGTTCATCGAACCGTACGACGCTGCAACGCACCTTCGCGGCATGCACACCATCTTCGGCGCCACGCAGACCCTGACGCGGCGGCAGGGTGACTGGTGGGTGACGCTGGTCGGCGATGTGCCGGGGGCGACCTTGCGGCAGTTCGCCAACGCGCTGGAGTACCGGAAGTAGTGTGCCCGGACCGCCACAGCGGCGGAACCGGGGCGCGCTATCCAGCGCCCGCGTCGACGGCGGAGCGAGCGCGGGACGGCGTGATCGCACGCGTGGACGCGACCGCGCATCGTCCGGCCCCGTGTTGGCCGGCACGGGCTTTGTTCCAGCGCGTGGCTGCTGGCTGCGAGCGTCTCAGGGACGCCGCCATTGCCCGGCTCTCCCGTCCGACCACAGCAGCGGGTCATTTCATATCGTGAGAGCCAAGCCTGGTGCGAGTCCATCGCCCGGTTCGGGCCTTGACAACCGGCAGTCGCCTCGAGGAAGTAAGTAAAGGCTAACATTTCTGCGTCAGATCGGATTTGACCGACGCCGGACTACAATCGGGTCGCATTTGCACAAGTTTGGATGCATGCAGGTGCCGGACTCGAGTCATTGGTAACTATCCCCAGGTTGCGCACATGCCTATGTTGATAAGCTGTTGATAACAATCCGTGTTGGCAGTCTGCAACGACGTGAAATCAAGCATTGGCGCGGCTCTCAGCCTAGGTGTTCTGGCTACAATGAAACCCCAACAAGCAGTTGCCAAACATTTTGTTGGAAGGCGCGTCAATCGTTCGACGTGCCTTTTTTTTGCTTCAGCACGGATGGCTTGCGCCATCCTTAACTTCGCCGGGCGAAGTTAGCTTGCGCTGCAACGGCTACGCCGTTGTGTCTCCGGCGCGTGCTCCGAACAGCGGCCCATGGATCACATCCGCAACTTTTCCATCATTGCCCACATCGATCACGGCAAGTCGACGCTGGCCGATCGGCTCATTCATCGCTGCGGCGGGCTGACCGATCGCGAGATGGAATCGCAGGTGCTCGATTCGATGGACATCGAGCGCGAGCGCGGCATCACGATCAAGGCGCAGACCGCGGCACTCACCTATACGGCGCGCGATGGGCAGGTCTACCAGCTCAACCTGATCGACACCCCGGGCCACGTCGACTTCTCGTATGAAGTGAGCCGCTCGCTATCGGCTTGCGAAGGTGCGCTTCTGGTGGTCGATGCGAGCCAGGGCGTCGAGGCGCAGACGGTCGCCAACTGCTACACGGCGCTCGAACTCGGCGTCGAAGTGGTGCCGGTGCTCAACAAGATGGACCTGCCGCAGGCCGACCCCGACAGCGCAAAGGCCGAAATCGAGGACGTGATCGGCATCGATGCCCAGAATGCGATCGCCTGCAGCGCGAAGACGGGCGAGGGCATTGACGACGTTCTCGAGGCCGTGATCGCGCGGATGCCGCCACCACGGGGCAAGCCCGACGCGCCGCTGCGCGCGATGATCGTCGACTCGTGGTTTGACAACTACGTCGGCGTGGTGATGCTCGTGCGCGTGGTCGACGGCTCACTGACCAAGGGCGAGCGCATCCGCATGATGGCCAGTGACGCGGTCTACTGCGCTGACGAACTCGGTGTGTTCACGCCAAAGTCTGTGCCGCGCGATCGCCTGAGCGCCGGGGAGGTGGGCTTTGTCGTTGCCGGCATCAAGGAACTGCAGGCAGCCAAGGTGGGCGACACGGTCACCGTAGAGAAGAAGCTGCCCAACAACCTCGGCCCCGCGACCGAGGCATTGCCTGGGTTCAAGGAGATTCAGCCGCAGGTCTTCGCCGGCCTGTACCCGAGCGAGGCGAGCGAATACGACCAGTTGCGCGACGCGCTGGAGAAGCTCAAGTTGAACGACTCGTCGCTGCGCTACGAGCCGGAGGTTTCGCAGGCGCTGGGGTTCGGCTTTCGGTGCGGTTTCCTTGGCCTGCTGCACATGGAGATCGTGCAGGAGCGGCTCGAGCGCGAGTTCGACCAGGATCTGATCACCACCGCGCCGAGCGTCGTCTACGAGGTGGAACTCAACAGCGGCGATGTCCTGAGGGTCGAGAACCCGTCGAAGATGCCCGACCTTGGCCGAATCAGGGAAATCCGCGAGCCGATCGTCACCGTCCAGCTCTACATGCCGCAGGACTGCGTCGGGCCGGTGATGACGCTCGCGAACCAGAAACGCGGCAACCAGATCAACATGGCTTACCACGGCCGGCAGGTGATGCTGACCTACGAGATGCCGCTCGCCGAGATCGTGCTCGACTTCTTCGACAAGCTCAAGAGCGTCTCGCGCGGCTATGCGTCGATGGACTATGCGTTCAAGGAGTACCGCGCCGCCGACGTCGTAAAGGTCGACATCCTGCTCAACGGAGACCGTGTCGACGCGCTGTCGATCATCGTCCACCGCAGCCAGAGCCTGTACCGCAGCCGCGCGGTGGTGGCCAAGATGCGCGGGCTGATTTCGCGGCAGCAGTACGACGTGGCGATTCAGGCGGCGATAGGCGCGAACATCATCGCGCGTGAGACAATCAAAGCGCTGCGCAAGAACGTGATCGCCAAGTGCTACGGCGGCGACATCACACGCAAGCGCAAGCTGCTCGAAAAGCAGAAGGCCGGCAAGAAGCGCATGAAACAGATCGGCACCGTCGAGGTGCCGCAGGAAGCGTTCCTGGCCATACTTCAAGTGGACGACTGACGAACAGATGGCGCCTTTGACCGGACTGCTCTACGCCTGCCTGGCGTTCTTCCTCGGTGGCTGGTATCTGGGCTACTGGAGCGGCAACTTTTCCCTGCTGCTGTTTGTCCTGACGCTGGTGACGCTGTGCTACTGGCTGGCCGAGCGGCTCCACTTCAAGCCGCAACGCGAGGCGGCGGCCGCCAGCCTCGAGGCGCAGGACGGCGCGCGCCGGGCCGAACTCAGCCGCCTGGGAATCAGCAAGATCGACGGGGACGTGGCTGCGGCCAAGCAGGCGCTGCTGGCACAACCTTGGTGGCTCGACTGGACCGCGGGTCTGTTCCCGGTGATCCTGGTCGTGTTCCTGCTGCGTTCGTTCCTGCTCGAGCCGTTCAAGATTCCGTCGGGGTCGATGGTTCCGACGCTTCAGGTCGGCGACCTCATCCTGGTCAACAAGTTTCACTATGGCATTCGGCTGCCGGTCGTCAACAAGAAGATCATCGCCAACCACGACCCGCAGCCCGGCGATGTGATGGTGTTTCGCTACCCGCGCGACACCAGCGTCGACTACATCAAACGCGTTATCGGGGTGCCGGGCGACGAAATCAGCTACCGCGCGCAACAGTTGTACGTCAATGGCCACCTTGTCCCGACCGAGCCGATGCCCGAGTACTACGATGAGGACAGCTTGCGCTATGCGCCGCAATTCAAGGAGACGCTGGGCGGCGTGGAGCATCGGATACTTGTCAATCCGCGCCTGCAGCCGTTCTACGGCAGCGATGATCAGCGCGCATTTCCCTTCCGCGAGAACTGCAGCTACACCGCCGAAGGCGTGACATGCAAGGTGCCTGCGGGCTACTATTTCATGATGGGCGATAACCGCGACAACTCGCAGGATTCCCGCTTCTGGGGCTTCGTTCCGGACGAGAACATCGTCGGAAAGGCGTTCTTCGTCTGGATGAACTTCGGCGACCTCAAGCGCATCGGCTCGTTTCACTGAGCAAGCGGTGAACGGGCGAAGTATCCTTACTTCACTTTCGGGAGTACACGAGGATGCCTTCTGAACATCTGCGGCCGCGACGCGAGCGCGGCATCACGCTGCTGGGCCTGTTGCTATGGGCGATCGTGATCGGCATGGTCGCCTTGATCGCGCTGCGCGTGCTGCCCACGGTGAACGAGTACCTGACGATCCTGCGCGCGGTCAACAAGACGGCTGCCGAGGGCCTGAGCACGGTGCCCGAAGTCCGGGCTGCGTTCGACCGCCAGAAGGATATCGAATACGCCATCACGTCGATCTCGGGCAAGGACCTCAAGATCACCAAGGAGGAAGAGCGCGTCGTGATCCGTTTTGCCTACGAGAAGGAAATCGAGCTCGTGGCCCCGGTCTTCCTGCTCATAAAGTACGAGGGCCGATCCAAACCCGGGCCTCAAGCGTCGCCAGGCTAGCGCCGTCGTCCGACGCCACGCGTGGACTCCCTCCTCGAAGCATTCCAGGAGCGCATCGGCTACCGATTCCTGCGGGCCGAGTTGCTCGGACGTGCGCTCACCCATCGCAGCTTCGGCGCCGACCACAACGAGCGGCTCGAGTTCCTGGGCGACGCGGTGCTGAACGTGGCGATCTCGAGCCTGCTGTACGAGCGCTTTTCGGGTTCCGACGAAGGCGACCTGACGCGTGTCCGCGCACACCTGGTGCGCGAAGACAGCCTGCACCGTGTGGCGCTGGCGCTGGGCCTGCCGCGATTGCTGCGGTTGAGCGATGGCGAGGCACGCGGCGGCGGCGCGCAGCGCGCATCGATCCTGGCTGATGGACTCGAGGCGGTGATCGGTGCCACGTTTCTCGACGGGGGCTTCGCGCCGGCGCAGGCGCTGGTGCAACGTCTGTTTGGCGAAATCATCGCGACGACCGACTTCGCGGCCTGGTCCAAGGACGCCAAGACCGAGCTTCAGGAATGGCTGCAGGCGCGCCGCCTTCCGGTGCCTGTCTATCGCATCAGCGCCACGCGAGGCCAGTCACACGCACAGACCTTTGACGTCGAATGCGCGGTGCCGGTGCTTGGACTCACCCAGCAGGGCGAGGGCCGTTCGCGCCGCCAGGCCGAGCAGGACGCGGCGCGGCGCATGATCGACCTGCTCAAGGCCAGCGACCTCCCTGGCGGTCCGCTGCGCAGATAGAGCCGGCGGCCCGAGAGATGACGGAGTCTGCATTGCCCGTTGCCGCCTCGGCCGCTGAGGGCGTCGCGCAGCGCTGCGGCACGATCGCCATCGTCGGGCGGCCGAATGTCGGCAAGTCGACGCTGCTCAACGCCCTCGTCGGGCAGAAGGTGAGCATCACCTCGCGCAAGGCGCAGACCACGCGCCACCGCATCACCGGCATCCGCACGCTCGCCGAGAGCCAGTTCGTCTTCGTCGACACGCCGGGCTTCCAGACGCGCCACGGCGCGGCGCTGAACCGCACGCTCAACCGCACGGTGCAGGGCGCGCTGGCCGACGTCGACATCGTGCTGTTCGTGGTCGAGGCCGGGCGCTTCGGTCCCGACGACGCCAACGTGCTGGCGCTCCTGCCACCGGCGGGCGAGGGCGCGCGGCCGGTGATCCTCGTCGCCAACAAGCTCGACGAAGTGCGCCGCCGCGCGGACCTCGCGCCCTGGCTGCAAAGCATGCAGGGTCGCTACGCGTTCGCCGAGTTCGTGCCGCTCTCGGCGCGCAAGGACAGCGATGTCAAGCGCCTGCTTGAGGTCGTCCGACCGCACCTGCCCGAGGCACCCTGGCTGCACGGCGCCGAGGCGCTCACCGACCGCAGCGAGCGCTTTCTCGCCGGCGAACTGATCCGCGAAAAACTCTTTCGCCTGACCGGCGATGAACTGCCCTACACCTCGACGGTGGTGATCGAGAAGTTCGAGGAAAAGGGCAACCTCAGGCGCATCGCCGCCGCGATCGTCGTCGAGCGCGAGGCGCACAAGGGCATGGTCATCGGCGGCGGCGGCGAGCGGCTCAAGCGCATTGGCACCGAGGCGCGGACCGAGCTCGAGTCGCTGCTCGGCGCGAAGGTGTTCCTCGAGCTGTGGGTCAAGGTGCGCTCGGGCTGGGCCGATGACGATGAGCACCTGCGCAGCTACGGCTACGAGTAAGCCCGCAGCGTTCGATGGCCACCCGCTCTGCGCGCACGCCGGCCACGCTGCAGTCCTTCGTGCTGCACCGTTACGACTGGAGCGAGTCGAGCCTGATCCTCGACCTCTTCACGCGCGAGCAGGGCCGTATCGCCGTCGCGGCCAAGGGCGCCAAGCGCCCGCACTCGCAACTGCGTTCGGTGCTGCTGCCGTTCCAGCGTGTGCAGGTGACGCTTGCGCGCGGCCGCATGCTTGCCGAAGACGCCGCGCCGCCGGAGGTGCAGACACTGCGTGCGGCGGATTGGGGCGGTGGCGCGGCGATGCTCACCGGCGCAGCACTGTTCTCGGGATTCCATTGCAACGAGCTGCTGATGAAACTCGTTGCCCGGCACGATCCGCACCCGCAGCTCTTCGACGCCTACGCGCAGACGCTGCCCGCATTGGCCTCGCGGGAAGACGCCGCCGTACAGGCCGCGCTGCGCGCGTTCGAGCTGGTGCTGCTCAAGGAAGTCGGAGTGCTGCCCGATCTGAGCCTCGTCACGCTGACGCAGCGCCACATCGGCGAGCAAGAGCGGCTGACGCTGCTGCCCGAGGCCGGCGTCGCCGCGGTGCGGCCGGGCGACACGAGCCTGCCTGGCAGGGTGCTGATCGGGTTGCAGGCGGCGCTGGCGCACGGCAGCCTGGCCGCGTTGCGACAAGCCTGTGCGCCGGCGCTGCCCGAACTCAAGGCCGTGCTGCGCACGCTGCTTCACTATCATCTGGGTACGCCGTTGATGCGAACGCGGCAAGTGATGATCGACCTCCAGACTCTGGGAACTTCTGCGTGAATCCCCTGATGACGACCGGCCTCGACGCGCGCAGCGGGCACACCGCACTGTCGGTGAACCTGAACCTGGTGGCGATGGTGCGCAACCGGCGTCCGCTGTCATTCCCGAGCGTGACCCGCGCGGCGACGCTGGTGCTCCAAGCCGGCGCCGCCGGCATCACCGTGCACCCGCGTCCGGACGAACGCCACATCCGCGCCGGCGACGTGCGCGACCTCGCCGCACTGCTCAAGGACTGGCCGCAGGCCGAGTTCAACATCGAGGGCAACCCGCTACACAACCTGATGGAGTTCGTGCGCGAGCAGCGCCCGCAGCAGTGCACCTTCGTTCCCGACGATCAGGGTCAGCCCACGTCGGACCATGGCTGGGACCTCAAGCGCGATGCCGCACGGCTGGCGCCGCTGGTCGCCGAGGCGCAAGCGCTGGGCGTTCGCGTGAGCCTGTTCCTGGACGCCGAGACCGCAGCGATGGCGCAGGCGCGATCGCTCGGCGCCGATCGCATCGAGCTCTACACCGAACCCTACGCGGCGGCGCACGGCACGCCGCGGCAGGCCACCGAACTCGCGCGCTTCGCCGCGGCGGCGCGCGCCGCGCAGGCGGCCGGACTCGGCGTCAACGCGGGGCACGACCTGAATCGCGCCAACCTTGCCGACTTCCTGGCCGAGGTGCCCGGCGTGCTCGAGGTGTCGATCGGGCACGCGCTGATCAGCGACGCGCTCGAACTGGGCTATGTCGCGACCGTGCACGAGTACTTGCGCTGTATCGCCAGCGTTGCCGGGCGCAGGGCTGACGGGGCGGCCCGATGATCTTCGGTATCGGGATCGACATCTGCGATATCCGCCGCATCGAGAGCGTGCTGGACCGACGCGGTGATCGTTTTGCCGAGAAGGTGCTCGGCCCGCGCGAGCTTGTGGTCTTTCGTTCCCGGCGCGAAAGGGCGAACGCGCGCGGTGTGCGCTACTTGGCGACACGCTTTTCGGCCAAGGAGGCGTTCGCCAAGGCGATCGGCCTCGGGCTGCGCGTGCCGATGACGTGGCGCGCGTGCGAGATCGTCAACGAGGCCAGCGGCAAGCCTGTCGTCGCGCTGAGCGGTCCGCTCGCCGCGTGGTTCGATTCGCGCGGGCTTAGCGCGCACGTCAGCGTGAGCGACGAGTCCGACTATGCGGCGACCTTCGTGGTCGTCCAAACCAGGGTCTGATCCATATGCGAGCAAGCGAGGGCCAGTCATTCGCGGCCGATGCTCGGGCGCACGCGCCGGTGGTGATCGACATCGCCGGTCTCGCGCTGAATGCCGACGACCGGCGTCGCCTGCTGCACCCGCTGACGGGCGGGCTGATCCTGTTCGGGCGCAACTGGGAGGACCGACGCCAGTTGACCGAGCTCGCAGCAGAGATCAAGTCACTGCGCCCGGATGTGCTGATCTGCGTCGACCACGAAGGCGGGCGCGTGCAGCGCTTTCGCAGCGACGGCTTCACCCATTTGCCGCCGATGCGTGCGCTCGGTGAACGCTGGATGAACGATGGCAAGCGTGGCGCCGGCAGCGGCGCGATGGGCGCCACGGACGCTGCCACTGCTACCGGCTACGTGCTCGGTGCCGAGTTGCGCGCCTGCGGCGTCGACCTGAGTTTCACGCCCGTGCTCGACCTCGACCACGGTCCGAGTGGCGTGATCGGCGACCGCGCGTTCCATCGCGACCCGCGGGTCGTCGCCATGCTCGCCAAGAGCGTCATGCATGGCCTGGCGCTCGCCGGCATGGCCAATTGCGGCAAGCACTTTCCCGGGCATGGCTTTGTCGGCGGCGATTCGCACCACGAGATGCCGGTCGACCGACGCAGCCTGAAGGCCATCCTCGCCGACGATGCGCGTCACTACGAGTGGCTCAGCACCTCGCTTGCGAGCGTGATGCCAGCGCACGTGATCTATCCGAAGGTTGACCCAAATCCGGCGGGTTTCTCGCCGCGCTGGCTGAAGGAAATCCTTCGCCTGCGGCTCGGCTTCACCGGAGCCGTGTTCAGCGACGACCTGAGCATGGAAGGCGCGCGACGCATCGCCGGTTCGCCGGTCAACTTCGCCGAAGCGGCGGCTGCGGCGCTGATCGCCGGTTGCGACATGGTCCTGCTTTGCAATCAGTTGTCCGACGGCGGGAGGGCGGTCGATGAACTGCTCGCGGGCCTGGCGGACGCAAGCGAGAACGACCTGTGGCATGCTGACCCCGACAGCGAAGCTCGCCGCCTTGCACTGCTGCCCACGGCAGAGCCGCTGACGTGGGACGAGCTGATGCGCCAGCCCGCCTACCAGCACGCGCTCGAGCAGCTGCCATAGCTGGCGCGTGATCGAGGCCGCGCGAGTGCCGGCCATCGCCGCGCGCTCGGAACCCCTGGACGCTCCGAGCCGCGGTGCCCGCGACCCGGTCCTTGACGGGCAAGGTTGCGAACGCGGCGTTACCCGGCGCTGGTTTCGAACGGCAGCTTGAATTGCGACAGGTCCTTGCGGGTTTCGACCTGTACGAGCGGGCCTTGATCCAGCGTGACGACCGACCTCGGCTCGCGCGGCACATGCACGGGCTGGGGTTCGAGGGCCATCGCTTCCAGCGCCGCTTGGATCTTGGCGGCGTCGGACCCGACCCATTGCAGGCCTGCCGCCTCGGCCACCGTGCGCAACTGTTCCGCGTCGAGCACGAACCGCGGGGTGGCCTTCGGCGCTGGCGCGGTAGGGGTGGTGAGCATTGGCGCTGGCGCAGCAGTTGCCGCCGGCGTCGGCGCGGCCGTTCGCTCCGCGGCGATCTGGTCGCCTGCGGCCAGGGTGTCGAACGCGGGTGCCGCCGAGGGTTCGGCTGCAAGCGGCTCCGCGTCGGCTCGTGCCGTCACCTCGAACTCGTGCGGCTCGCGTCTGTGCCGGCCGCGGCTTCTCCGGCCTCGCTCGTCGCGCCCGGTGTCCAGTGCCGCGCCTTCCGGCGCTGCGGCGGCGGAAGGGGATTGCGCTTCAGCCTCGGTCGGCCCCGGGGTCGGCGTGGGCAGGGCTTGGGCGGAGTTGTCGGGCGCCGCAACAAGATCGGCGTCTGCGGTCGCGTCGAGCGCAGGTTCACCACCTGCCGCGCCGTCACGTCTCAGGTCGCGGTCGCGCCCGCCGCGGCGACGGCGCCGACGCCCCCGCTCCCCTTGGGCCTCGCTGTCGGCCGCTGCTTCGATGCCGGGGAGGGTGTCGACGAAGGCCGTCGACGTGTCGGCCCTTGCCACGGAAAGTTCGGCTTCAGGCGACTCGGAGGCCGCTTCGCTGCGGCGGGTCTCGCGTTCGGGGCGCTCGCTGCGGCCGCCGCGCTCTGACCTCTCGCCGCGCGATCCGCGACGCGAATCGGCACGCTCCTCGGCTGGTGCGCCGGCAGCGACAGGCGTTGCCTGCACCACGCCGGCGTCGTTGCGTCCGTTGCGCTCGCCGCGCCGGCCGCGGCCGCCGCGCCCATCGCCCCGTCCCTCGCCGCGCGACTCCGATCGCTCGCCGCCACGTCCACCGCGGCTGCCACGCTCGCCGCCGCGCTCGCCGCGGTTCCCGCCACGGCCTTCGCGCCGGGGTCCGCCTTCAGCGGCGCCAGATGCGGAGGCGCCTTGCGGTGTCGCGACCACGGCCGGTGCCGGCGCGGCAGAGAAGAGGCTCTTGATCCAGCCGAAGAAGCCGCCGCCCGCAGGCTCCGCATCCACCGGCGCGCTGGGCTGCACAGCGGCGACCGGGGCAGCGGTCGGCTTGGGCGCCACGACCGGCGCGGGCGTCTCGGGCAGGATGCCCTTGATCACCGGCTCCTGCTTGGCCTTGGTCTTCTCGCGCCGCGTGATGCCGACTTCGTCGTCGGGCTCCTCGATCATCGAGTAGCTCGCCTGCAGGTTCTCGAGCCGTGGGTCGTCGTGGCGCAGCCGCTCGAGGCGGTAGTTCGGCGTCTCGAGGTGCTTGTTCGGCACCAGCAGCACGGTGACGCGCTGCTTGAGTTCGATCTTCGTGATCTCGGTTCGCTTCTCGTTGAGCAGGAAGCTCGTCACCTCGACCGGCACCTGCACGTGCACGGCGGCGGTGTTCTCCTTCATCGCCTCTTCCTGCACCATGCGCAGGATCTGCAGCGCACTCGACTCGGTGTCGCGGATGTGGCCCGTGCCATTGCAGCGCGGGCAGGTGATGTGACTGCCCTCGCTGAGCGCCGGGCGCAGCCGCTGGCGCGAGAGTTCGAGCAGGCCGAACTTGCTGATCGCGCTGAGTTGCACGCGAGCACGGTCCTGCCGCAACGCGTCGCGCAGCCGCATCTCGACCTCGCGCCGGTTCTTGCTCTCGTCCATGTCGATGAAGTCGACGACGATCAGGCCACCGAGGTCGCGCAGCCGCATCTGGCGCGCGATCTCGTCGGCGGCC
>Ga0209048_10005590_pt1 | contig 11859 bp, 10 predicted proteins | sample FrelakmetCRP12CR_FD_187146 | JGI IMG/M metagenome (GOLD analysis project Ga0209048, IMG submission 187146) | Freshwater lake sediment microbial communities from the University of Notre Dame, USA, for methane emissions studies - CRP12 CR (SPAdes)... | ecosystem: Environmental > Aquatic >... | reverse complement strand
CAATAGCTTTCGGAAAGACGGTCGTGTTCCAATAGGTTACCGTGTGTCTGTCGTGGAATGTTTCCATCAATACCCGCTTTATGTCCAAGATGGAGTAGAACTTGGTGTTCCTGTAAAACGAGTTTTTTCCAATTCTTGCTTGGGCCATTTTTCGTACGGTGCTGAGGCTCCACTTGTTCATAAGCCCGATGACCATTCCTTTCCGAGCTACCCTCGCAGCCTCCTGAAATACCTTTGCAACACTGGGCATGTATTCCAAACAAGCTATGAAAGCTATTACGTCGAAAGCGCCAGATTCGAAAGGCAGGTAGCGCGACTCACCTTGTATTACTGGTGCGGTGGGCCAGAGTTTTGTTGCTTCTGTTAGCATCGGATGTGAAAGATCCAGCCCGTAGCATTCTAGATGCAGAGATTCCATCCATCTTGTGAAATGGCCTGTTCCGCATCCTACTTCAAGCACTTTCTGTATGTCACCAAACTGATTCAGGAGTTTCTTCAACAATTCCTTCTCTAGCAAGTCTGCGCGTCTGTATTTGGTTTGGTAACGTGCCTCGTAATCTTCAACAATTCGTTTCTGCAAATACCATGGTTCTTCTTGCATTCCGCTCATCTAGGCTAAATAGGTAATGTCCAAATTTCTCCTCACTGCTACAAGAATTCCATAGGTCACTGGAATGAAAATAAGGTCTACCAATGTCCCGAAATCTAAGATAGCTGTTCCGAACCCGAGCGCAAGGAAGTCCAGCCCAAAAAAAAGTAGGGTCTCAACTGCCACACCGAGGATCATCGCGATTATCTCGTTTTTCTTACGAAGAAACCCGACGCTGAGACCCATCGGACCGCGGGCAACGACTATTCCAAATAGAAACCAGTAAGAGAACCCGTAAGGAATTGTGCCTAATGCCGAGCCAAAAGAGTAGCCGATCGCAGATCCAATAACAGACGAGGCCAGTCCTGCTGCAGGGCCCAAGAGAATGCTTGTCACAAAGATAATAATCGGCGCTAGAGTTATTGCGGCAAGTGGAAACGGCATTGGTATGGCGATCATCGTTCCCACTGCAATCAAAGCAGCCAAAACAGATGTCAAGGCAACTATTCTCGTTCGAGATATTGGCACTGGTGTTTTTTGGTTCACTTTTTTCCCTCCGCCAGTATTATCTGGTTCAGGTTCTGTGGGTCGACGGCGGTTTCAGCCATCCTCTCAGCCGGGTCACGTTCCCAGCTCCCCTAAACCTTTGAGGATTACTGTTGTTTATTGGTATAAGTAGTTTGTGTCTTGTGTGGTTCTATTTGTCTTCGTTGGTTTGTCAGATGAAAACTTTTGAAAATTAACATTAGGAATATTAAAAAGTGATTTTTGAAAAAGGTGATTCTGGGAACCAGTTGTTAAAGAAGCTTGGCAATGCAGATTCCGTGAACTTGTCGGTTGGTGTCTTTTTCTCTTGTGAATCAGGGTTATGGTGACTCTACGGGTGATTGTTGTGCCTGTTAACTGTCGGGTGATGCTTTGACATCATTTCGCTTATCACATTTTTTGCCATGGTCTGAGACTGGCTCTTTATCGTGCCAAAAATCGACAGATAATGGCTTTGCGACGCAGCTTCTGCGTGTTAACATTAATAGTCCTGCGAAGCTCAGCCTCCCGACGGGGTACCCTCTTTTTAACAGTAAGACGACCTCGCAAAAAGATGCCCCTACCCCCTCCCCTAAACATCAAAGAATGTTGCCTTGAACGAGAAAGGTCTCCCTATCATACAAGCCGCGACAAGAACTTCCTCACAGCCTCATCGCTGCCCACAAACCGCTTGACATCCTCTTCTAGCAGAGCAAATGTTGAAGAATGGAATTTCTCTCACAGAATTTTCATCCCAAAAAAGAGTATTCAAGATCAAAGAAGAAAATACCAAAAGGGCAATAGTAGAAAACTTAGCAGCCTTCACAGATTATCTAGAGAAAATCAATTTCAGAATAAGAAGCTATGAAATTGACGGAGATTCTGTGATTGACCTTCTCTTCAAGCACACATTTCTTCCAATTCCTGATGCACTTCATCTCTCTTTTGCGATTCGTTCATGCGACATGTTTTTGACCTTAGATCAAAGACATTTTCTAGATCAGGAACATCGAAAGGAAATTCAAAATCAGAATAAGATCAAAATATTGCGGCCATACGAATTGTTGGAAATAGTCAACGAGTCGGAACGACCTTAGCGCGTGTGCGGGCGCAAGCTGTCATCGGATGACTTCCCAGAACCTGACGGCTTGCTATGGCATGGCAACATTAACGCATGCTTGGGTAACTTAACTTAACAGTACCTGTGCCACGTGCCTCTCCTTTATTCTCTCATTGTTAATCGGCTTCGGCGTTTCCGAACTGGTTGTCTATCCCATTTATCTGCTGTCCGCAAAGTCAATCACTCCGTTGTAAGTAGTATTGTCTATCCCACTTATCAGTTGTCCGTAAAGTCAATCGCTACGTCGTAATTTCAAGTAATTCTCTCGCCATTTCTCAAACTTCTTCAACGCAAAAACATTACGGTCAGCAATAATTCTAACAGCCGTCTCCTCATCAACATTATAATTATTCATAACTTCCTTAACAATCTCTCGAGTTTCTATATCCCCCTCATATCCGCCACTCATTGTTCCGTCTCCTTTGTTCCAAACCCTCTTCTTACTGGCTTATTCCTATTTCTAAGGTCTTCGACATACTTTGTCCAACGCTCACAGCTACTTGGCTGCATCCCCAGAAAGTCCAAATGCCTTTCTTCGCACTTAGTTTTAGGGCAAGCATCACACGGACATTGTATCTCTTTTGTCATTCTAAATATTCTCCTTTGCCAGAGGCTTCACCCAAAACCTCTCTCAACTTTCCTCGCCTCTAACCTCGCCTTTCTCCCAAGAATCCGTAAACGCTTCCTCAGCATCCTCCCTACTCTTACCCCAGACCTGAACGCCAAAACTGGTGAAAGCACACTTCTTCCCACGCTTCTCAATCACAGGCCTGCCGAAAGCCTTCTCCACGTTCAGGTTAACACGCCTAACGATCCTGAGCATCCTGTGCCTCTCAAGGCCAAACTGCGGCATCCTAGAAGGGACGTCCTTCGCCAATATCCCGCCAGAGCCAGACTCGAAAATCAAGCTCACCACGGCAAGATCCAACTCGCTCTCGCACCCAACCTCTTCGACGAGAGGCCTATCAAACTTGAAGTAGCCTTGGAGGCCATGAAAGATGATGCGCTGCTGCTTCTCAATCCTCTCTAAACGGTTCTCAACCCTGTGCAGAAGCGCAAGCTCATACTTGTGTTTACCCACTTTATCAGCCTGAGAACGACGCTTGGGAACAGCAGCCTCAACTTTCTCCATGCTAAACAACCCCACCCCCAATGAACGTGATGTTGGAGCACACTGAAGCCAACCCCTGACAGCCTACATCAACAACCCTTGAATACGACCTCTTGAAAAGCATGGACTTTTCCCATGAGAAGCCCCAGACCCGAAAACGGCGTTTGAACATGCCAAAACAGCCAAAAACTCGCTCACACAGCGATCCCTACCCACGAAACCATCAACCTTGTCAACCAAGACACCGTAAGCCAAACGCCTCCTCCCCCCACACAAACCAATCACCAAGAAGCAGAGAAGACGACAAATAAATGTAACAATAACGTTAAATCTCGGCACATTTATTTTTCCTAAGGTTCAGGCAGATTTAGGATGTTACATGTATGAGGCAATCGTTGCCCAAAGATTCTAACATTCTTGAGATCGAGAAGAAATGGCAGAGTAAATGGGAGGAGACGGGCGCTTACCGGTTTGATTGGAATGATTTAGAACGTCCGGTTTTTAGCATTGACACTCCTCCACCTTATACTTCGGGCGAATTTCACATTGGGCTTGTTCTGAACTGGACTTACTTTGATGTAGTGGCTAGATACAAGCGCATGAGGGGTTACAATGTTCATTTTCCGCAAGGATGGGATTGTCACGGTTTACCCGTCGAAGTAGTAGTCGAGAAAGCGAACAAGATTAAGAAGACAGATGTTCCGCCTGATCAATTTCGGAAGCTTTGTATGCAGCTTGTAGAGAAGAACATCGAGGATATGAAGAAGTCCATCATGCGCCTCGGATGCTCGATTGATTGGTCTGCAGAATACAGAACGATGAACCCCGATTATTGGAGGCGCACACAGCTCTCCTATATTCTCCTGTACAACAAGGGCTTCATTTACCGTGGAAAGCACCCTGTCAACTGGTGTCCACGATGCGAGACAGCTATAGCCGATGCTGAAGTTGAATACGACACCAGAAATGCGGAACTGCACTACATCAAATTCAAACTTGAGGAAGGTGGCTTTCTAGAGATTGCAACAACAAGACCAGAGCTAATTCCTGCTTGCGTAACTGTTGCCGTAAATCCGAATGACGAACGATACGCCAAGTACGTTGGAAAGAGCATTCAAGTTCCAACTACTGACAGACTGGTCAAGATCATAGCTGATGAAATGGTGGATCCGAAGTTTGGCACGGGAGCCGTAATGATCTGCACCTATGGAGACAAGGCTGACGTTAAGACTGTGATAAAGCATGATTTGCCCGTCATAATGTGTATTGATGACAAGGGAAGAATGACCCAGAGCACCGGAAAATATGCAGGCATGAAAAGTGAAGAAGCAAAAAAAGTCATGTTGGCAGATCTGAAGACCCAAGGACTGGTTGACAAGGCCGAACCGTTGACTCAAGAAGTCAGTCTGTGTTGGAGATGTCGCACGCCGATTGAGATTCTTGAGAGAGAACAATGGTTTATGAAGACACGAATACTCACGGATGACGTTGAAAAGAACGCGCTTGAAATCACGTGGTATCCAGACTACATGAAGCACCGCTTGATAGATTGGGCAAAGTCGCTTGAATGGGACTGGGTTATTTCGAGACAAAGAGTGTTTGCCACCCCCATACCGATCTGGTACTGCAACAACTGCAATGAGATCATTCTCGCGAAGCCTGAGTGGGTTCCCATAGACCCACGCACAGAGAAGCCAAAGATCGACAAGTGCCCAAAATGCGGTTCCAAAGACTTCAGACCTGAACGGGACGTCTTGGACACGTGGTTCGACTCATCCATAACGTGCGCAGTCCACGCAGGATGGCCAGATAGGAAGGATTGGCATCGACTATTCCCGGCCAGCATGCATCCTTCTGGCGTAGACATCATTCGCACTTGGGCATACTATTTGATGGTTAGGCACTTGGCTCTGTTCAACGAGAAACCCTACCAGAGTTGCTTGATCAACGGCATGGTTCTAGGCACAGATGGACGTGAAATGCACAAGCACCTCGGTAACTACGTAGCATCACTGGAGGTCATGTCAAAATACGGCGCCGATGCAACGCGGCAATGGGCAACAGCAGGCGGAGCTACGGGTTCCGACATACCCTTCCGTTGGCCAGATGTTGAGTACGGCTGGCGGTTCCTGATTAAGCTTTGGAACGCGTCAAGATTCGTAAATGACTTGATCGCAGATTTTGAAATGAACGACAAAAGCGAACATGCGTTGCAGCCTTTGGATAAGTGGATTCTCAGCAAGGCTGAAAGGCTGACCAAAAAGGTGACTGAAGCTTTAGAACGATGTCAGTTCAACATTGCCATAGAAGAGACTCGCAATTTCGCGTGGCACGTTTTCTGTGATTGCTACATAGAAGCAGTGAAGGACAGATTGTACAAGCCAGAGCGTTACGGTGAAGAAAAACGCAAAGCAGCACAATACACGTTGTACACAGTATTGTACAGAATCCTACAGTTGCTGGCGCCTATAACACCTCATGTTACAGAAGAGATCTATCAGATAATGTATGCCGGGGACAAAGGCTGCAAGAGCATAAACTTGTCTCCTTGGCCAACTCCGGATGAAAAACTTGTAGATGAAGAGATAGAAAAGCATGGCGACCTCATTGTGGCTTTGATAAACGAGATCAGACGTGAAAAGTCTGGAAAACATATGCCCTTGAATACTCCTGTCAAAAGGCTCAAGATCTACGCTGGAAGCAAAGATTTCGCCAAAATAATTGCGGAAGGAAAAGAGGATATTTGCGGCACGTGCAAGATAGAGAATTTTGAGGTTGTATCCCAGAAAGGTGACGGCAGAGAAGTGGCGAATTATAGCGATGTTCACTTTGTCATGGAATGCTAGTGTGCTTGCTGGAAGCGATAAAGAGTGAAAAGAATTGGAATCATAGGCTGTGGGGCAATAGGCACACTCATTGCGCAAGCTGTTGAAAACGGAACCATTAACTGTGACCGCCTGATCTTGTATGATTACGATTCTAAGCAAGCTGAACAACTCAAGAAATCGTTACACGTTCCAACTACAATTGTCAGAAACGTTGATGAGATGATTGAGGCTGGTCCCTCGGTCATTGTGGAGGCGGCATCGCAGCAGGCCGCTAGAGACAACGTGCCAAAAGTGCTGTCAAAGAACATTGACATTGTATTGATGAGCGTGGGAGCACTTCTCGACATGAGCATTGAGAGCGACAGGATTCACATACCTTCAGGAGCCATCGGCGGATTAGACGCTATTTCCAGCGCATCCGTTGTGGGCATTGAAAAGATCGTTTTGACCACAAGAAAGAATCCTGGAGCTTTGGACATGAATAATCGTGAAGAGAAACTGGCATATGAAGGAACTGCAGAAGAGGCTGTCAAGCGTTTTCCGAGAGAAATGAACGTTGCAGCAACTTTGGCTCTCGCTGTGGGACGCGGAAAAGTGCACGTTAGAGTGATTTCAGATCCGAAAGTGGACAAGATCGTGCATGAAATTAAAGTAAAGTGGAAACACGGTGACATGTTCTTCAAGTTCTCCAACAGCCCTCATCCGCAAAACCCAAGAACCAGTGCTCTAGCAGCGTATTCCGCAATAGATTTGATAAAGAGAATTCTTGAAAAACGGGCTTAGATAATCGTTTGATCATGTGCGCGCTGTTTGGGCGATGTGGGACTACTTGTTTGTGCAACAATCCGCTGTTCTTTCATTTTACGAATCGATCGTTCTTCCATACGTCGGCTGTGTCGCTGTATCCTCTTTTTTCCCAGTAACCTAACTCTTTCTTTGTTGTGAATCTTATACGCGTGAGCCAAAGTGCACTCTTGTAGGCATACTTATCTGGGACTACTAATCGAAGTGGGAAGCCGTAGCCTTCTTCTAGTTGTTCACCATTCAGCTTGTATGCCAGTAGAACGTTGTCATTTGATAATTCCTTGAGCGTAAGTGAAGTGGTATACCCGTCTGCGCATTCGAAAGTGACAAATTTGGCAGACTCTTTTGGTTTTACTAGGTTCAGAATTGTTCTAAATTGTATCCCTTCCCATTTGCAGTCGATTACACTCCAGCCTTCAACGCAGTGAAAGTCGCTTACAGAATCGGTGCTAGGGAGTTTCGTTATTTCATCCCAAGCCAGCTTCAGTGTTTTTTCAACTTCCCCTTCTATGTTTAGAGTCCACGTTTTCAGATCGATCTTTGGGATTCTACTTGTGATCGCTGGGTGATCTGTTCCCCATCTCATCAATCTCTTGATTGGCATTTGACCGGGCGGCAGCTCTTTGTCTTCTGGTGCCATAACTATTCAAGAAATATTGGATTGTTCAGTGAGATAAGGTTTCTCGAGTACCGCTTCGGAAAGAGGGCAGCGCTATTTGTCGGCAGTTTCGAAGAAGCTTGTTAGTTGCTTCTGACTTTTTTGCTCTTTTGTGAGACCGGAAACTTTCACGCCTACTCTTCTCATCTTGAGTCCAGATTCCTTGATGAATTTTTCGAAGAGTTCTTTGGCCTTTTCCTTGAGCAAACTTCGGTCGCTTTTGGGGGTTTCAAAAGTCATGGATCGACTATGGGTACTTAGATCCGTCATGATAGCGATTATGCTTATTGTTTTGAAGCCGAGTTTTCGTTGTGAAAGATCACCATAGATTTCGTCGCACAGCTGATTCGTCTTGTCTACTAGTGCGCCAAGTTCCATTGTGTCTTCTCTTAGCGTAGCGATTCTGCTTATTGATTCAGCTTCGCCCTTCTCTTGGACAGAGTCATTGTCGATTCCCAGTGCAGCATAATGGAAGTACGTGCCTTGGCTTTTGCCGAAAACCTCTATCAGTTTCTGCACATCTCGCTTTGCCAAATCTCCAATAGTGTTGATTCCAAGCGTTTGCATCTTTTCTTTGGTCTTGGCTCCTACACCTATTAGCTTCTCAATTGGCAAAGGAGATAGAAAACTGTTAACTTCGTCTGGCGCGATTACTGTTAGGCCGTCTGGTTTTTGGTAGTCTGCAGCGATCTTGGCTACGAGTTTGTTTGGGCCGATGCCAATTGAGCAAGTGAGTTTCTTTTGAGCTTTGATTTCTTCTTTTATTTCAGCACCTAGCGCCTTTGCCTTGTCAAAGCTTTCATTAACCTTTTGGCTCACATCCAAGAAGGCTTCATCTACGCCAACTTGTTCGAAACGGTCAGCATAGATTCTGAGAATGTTCATTATTTCGTCCGAGATCTTTTCGTAGAATGAATAATCGACTGGCAGAAACACGGCCTCCACGTCTTCAAGTTTCTTCTTTGCGAAGGCAATGGGCATTCCTGACTTCACACTGTACTTTCTCGCCACATAGTTTGCGGTGCTCACCGCTCCACTGTCCTCACTGCGCCCAGAGTAAACGCCTACGACCACAGGTTTGTCTTTCAAGGAGGGGTTTCGCAGTTCTTCGCATTGCGCAAAAAAATAGTCGAAATCCACTAGCATTATTACTCTTACTCTGGCAAGCATGAATCCGTTCGTCCCAGTAATCACTACTTGATGCTATTTCTAAGAGAGCATGAGTGTGATAAGCCTTAGCAGTTCAAGCGCACGCTAACACAGAAGATATAATCAACCTCCAACAAGGAATCGTGGAAGCCTGATCCGATGAACCAGTGGCGATTGTTGAAGCTCGAAACACATGACCCATACATGAACATGGCGATCGATGAAGCCATACTGACTGCTAGAACAGCAAATCAAGTGCAGAACACCATAAGATTCTATCGCTGGAACCCTTCTGCGGTTTCGATCGGGAAATTCCAGAAACTCGAAAACGAAGTGTGGCTTGAGAACTGCAGAAAACACGGCGTAGGCTTCGTGAGACGCATAACGGGCGGAGGAGCAGTCTACCATGATGCTAGGGACGAAGTCACTTACAGTGTGGTAGCAAGCAAAGCAGATCTGGCTTCTGACATAACTGAAGTTTATGCAAGAACATATTCTGGGTTAGCCGAAGCCTTACACATCTTGGGAATACGTTCGGACTTCAATGAGGGCAACGCGAAGGTCTGTCCGAACCTGACTGTGAATGGTAGGAAAATCTCTGGCAGTTCCCAGTCTCACAAACATGGCACGGTCCTACAGCATGGTACGCTTCTCGTCAACGTGAATTTGGAGAGGATGTTCACTTTTTTGCGTGTTCCGTGGGCTAAGACATGCATGGAGATCGTAGGCGTTGCCAAACAGAGAATAACCTCGATAAAAACGGAACTCGGCAAAGACATTGCGATTGAACAGGTGAACAAGGCATTGGTTGAAGGTTTTCAGAATGCTTTGGGAATAGAGCTTGTCGAGGATAGTCTGTCAGTTTATGAGCTTGATATTGCTCGAAAATTGGCTAAGGAAAAATACGCTTCTGAGAAATGGAATTTTCGTGCCATGTATTCTTCAGCTTAACGCTTCTGGATCCGCCATCTCAAGCCCTGAGGAGTATCCTCAATAATTACGCCTATTGCTTTGAGTTGAATTCTGAGCTGATCAGCGGTTTTCCAATCCCTAGCTTTTCTGGCTTCTTCTCTCCTTTGAATGAGCTCTTGGGCTTCTTCTGGAAGCTTCTCTTCTTTGTTTAGGTCACCGAGGACGGCGAGAACTGTGTCGAAGCCGGACACCAACTCGTACACTCGTTGCGCTTCTTCGTTGCTGAGCAGGTTTTCATCGACAAGATTGTTCACTTCTCTGACGAACTCGAACAACGCGGCTAGGGCGACACCTACGTTCAAGTCGTCATCCATAGCATTGCCAAATTCTTTCTGGACGCGTGTTGTCAATTCATTGATCTCTTTTTCACAGCCTTTTCCACTCACGTCTTTGAGTCTATACATGAAATTCGTCAAGCGGTCAATGGCATTTTTGGCGGCTTCCAGTCCGTCGAATGTGAAGTTGAATTGTTGTCTATAGTGAGTTGACATGAGTAAGTAGCGCACTGCCAACGGATTATGCCCCAGTTTCCCGACGAGATCTCTTACCGTGTAGTAGTTGCCGAAGCGTTTGGCCATGCGTTTTCCTTCGACAAGCAGGTGCTCGTTGTGTAGCCAGTAGTTCACGAATTTCTTGTCTGTTGCTGCTTCGCTCTGTGCTATTTCGTTTTCGTGGTGTGGAAATATGTTGTCGACTCCGCCGGTGTGTATGTCCAAAGTTTCACCCAGGTATTTCATTGACATTGCAGAGCATTCGATGTGCCAGCCTGGTCTCCCTTTGCCTATGTCGGTTTCCCAGAAAACGTCGCCGTCTTCCTCTGTCCAGGCTTTCCATAAGGCGAAGTCTCTGGCTTCTGCCTTTTCGTACTCGTCTACTTTGACTCTGGCTCCAGCTTTGAGTTGCTCAACTTTGAACTTGGAAAGCTTCCCATAGTCTTTGAACTTGGAAATGTCGTAGTATATTGAACCATCGTCGCCCTTGTAGGCATAGCCTTTCTCCACTAGTTTCTTGATCAGGGCAACCATTTCTGGCACATGTTCCGTGGCTCTAGGATAGTGCTCAGCCCTTTCGATGTTCAGTGTTTCAAGGTCTTCAAAAAAGGCTTCAACGTATTGTTGTGTGTGCTCACTTAAGGGAACGTTCGCTTTTTTTGAGGCGGCTATTGTCCTGTCGTCAACATCCGTTAGGTTCATGACTTGCGTGACTTTGAAACCGCGGTATTTGAGCCATCTGCGTAGCACGTCTTCAAAGATGAATGCTCTAAAATTCCCGATGTGGGCGAAGTCATAAACAGTGGGTCCGCAGGTATACATCTTCACTTTGCCTTTTTCCAAAGGCACAAAGCGTTCTTTTCTGCGGCTTAGTGTGTTGAAAAAGTGTATGTTTTCAGTTGGATCCTTCATGATTTTTCTTGAACAAATAGCCGCAGAATATATTTAAACGTTTTACGTGGGTTGCTAGTCGTATCTTTTTAGTCTGATCATTTTTCTGTAGCTTTTGAGATCGGCGGCGACGCGTTTTAGGAGGTACAGTTCTTCCATTGTTCTTTCGAACCTTGCAAACTCTTCGCGGAGTTTCTTTACGGGCATGTTGTTCTCGGTCACGGTTTCCATCTTCGTGGCGTTTTGTGTGGGAGGCCTTCATCGTTTGTTGGCGAACCGCTTGGCCGTTTCCGTCATCGAGGAGAAAGGAGAAGGCTTCGAAAACGGAAGAAAAATATGCGTGGCTTTTGCAGTTCGGCCCTCAACCTTAGCCCTCCACACTACGTCGTAAGACTTAAGAGACACTTGTCGTATAAAAACGTTGCGAACCAGTAAAAATAAGCGGGCATAACTAGCTTATGGCCAGAATGCCTTCAAGAATCCTCTCTTCTTCGATATCCAGCTGTCGGGAGAGCCAGGCTTTCAGGAATGAAGTGAACTTGGGAAGCTCACCACTATAGGTCACTATTTGATTATTCTTCAAGGCATCGACTTGGAAAGCTTTCTCGGCTTCCCTGTACAGGAAAGACACTGTCTGAGCCTGATAGGCTATGTTTTGGAAATCTTCCCACTGCTTGCAGCGCAGAATTACCGGCGGACCGCGAACTTCTTTCGTCTGCAA
>Ga0209048_10005589_pt1 | contig 11865 bp, 11 predicted proteins | sample FrelakmetCRP12CR_FD_187146 | JGI IMG/M metagenome (GOLD analysis project Ga0209048, IMG submission 187146) | Freshwater lake sediment microbial communities from the University of Notre Dame, USA, for methane emissions studies - CRP12 CR (SPAdes)... | ecosystem: Environmental > Aquatic >... | reverse complement strand
ACCGGGTTTCAGGTCGCAGGACGCATGGCGGAGGTGGTGACCGGAAGGAATTGGAGGGAAATTTTCCGCCAGCGCCTCACCCAGCCCCTGGGCCTGCGCGCCACGGGCTTTGGGCGGACCGCCAACCCGCGCATCGGCGGAGGCGCCCAGTCCACCGCCGACGAGTACGGCGCCGTCCTGGACATCCTCCTGCAGGGCGGCACGCGGCAGGGGGTGCGCCTCCTCTCCCCGGCGTCGGTGGAAGCCCTCTTTCAGGACCAGAGTGCCGGTGCCCCGCTGGTGCACTCGCCGTATGCACTCTTCGCCGGCCGCGAGGCCAGCCGGCCAGGCTTAGGCGTCTGGCTGGACCGCACCGATGGGCACGGGCGGGGGCTCGAGGCGGTGTGCCAGGGGGCTTTCGGATTCACGGCGTGGATGGACCGGGAACGCAGACTCGCAGGGGTGCTGCTGGTGCGCGGCGACCTCAGGCGGATTGTCCCGCTCGAGCAGGAGCTCCGCGGCTGGTTCCGACAGGCCGTGCCGAGGGCGGAGCCCTAAGTCGCTGTGGGCGGCAGCCCGGCCAGCAGCTCGTCGACTTCCTCGGCCAGGGACGGGTGGTTCTGCTCCAGCGCCCGAGCCCGCGCGCGCTCCCAGGCGGCGCGCGCCTCCTGCAACTGCCCGTTGCTGCACAGCGCTTCACCCAGAGTGACGAGCGCCGCGGCGTAAGCCGGGTCGAGTCGGGTGGCCACCGTCAAGTGGCCGACGGCCTCCGGGTAGCGGCGCTGCTCGAAGAGCAGCTTGCCCAGGGAGAAGTGGCCCATGGGCGACTCCGGGAACTGCTCCACCAATTTCCGGAATTGCGCCTCGCGTTCGGCAGTCATAGCTTGTAGGCAAGCAGCATCCCACGACGACAGGCCTTTTTGCCCACGCCCAGAAGACCTCGCAGCGCCGTTGTCCGCAAGCGTCCCCCGCGTCGCTCGGTGGCGCCGGTCGAGGCGGCCGGGCGCCCCGTCGACGACCCGCGCGCGCGCGCGCTGGCACGCCGGGCGGCGGAGCTGATGGTGGACAAGAAGGCGCTCGACGTGGTGCTGCTGGACGTCCGGGGCATGACGTCCTACGCGGACTGGTTCGTCCTCGGTTCGGGCGAGTCCGAGCGGCAGGTCAGCGCCATGGCGGAGCACCTCCGCGAGAAGCTTCGCGAGGAGGGCTTCCGCACCATCGGCGCCGAGGGCTTCGAAACCGGTCACTGGGTGCTGTTGGACTTCGGGGAAGTGGTGGTGCACCTGTTCAGCACCGAGGTGCGCGCCTTCTACGACTTGGACGGCCTGTGGGCGGATGCGCCCAAGGAGAAGGTGGCCTGAAGCTTCGTGTGCTGTCGGTGGGCCGCGACCGGTCTGGGTGGTTCGAGCCTGCGGTGCAGGGGTACGCAGACCGGTTGAAGCACTACACGCGCCTCGACTTGGTGGAACTGCCCGCACCCGCAGGCAAGCGCGCCGCGGACGCCTCCAGAGCCGAGGAAGCGCAGCGGCTGCTGGCGGCCCGGCGGCCCGGGGAAATGCTGCTGGCGCTCGACGAGCGCGGAGAGCGCCTAGACACGCCCGGTTTCGCGCGGCTGCTGGCCGACGCCCAGAACCGGAGCCAGGACTTGCTCTTCGTGGTAGGCGGGGACGACGGGCTGGACCACAGCGTTCGCGAGGCTGCTTCCCGGGTGCTGTCGCTGTCCCCGCTGACGCTTCCCCACCGGCTGGCGCGGCTGGTGCTGGTGGAGCAGCTGTACCGGGCCTTCACCCTTCTCAGGGGCGAGCCCTACCACCGCTGACGTGCACCCACCCCAGGGAGGACCCGCGACGGGCGGGGCTGCTGCAAGCTGCGGGGAAGTTGGTTAATCATCCCAGGGCCATGGTGACCATTACCTACTGCAACTCCTGAGGGTACCTTCCCCAGGCCACCCGTGCGGCGGCCGCGTTGAAGGACAAACTCGACGTCGAAGCGACTCTGGTGAAGGGACACTCCGGCATCTTCGAAGTCGCCGTCGGCGGCAAAGTCGTCGCCTCGAAGGGCCGGACGGGCTTCCCTTCCGAAGCCGAGGTGGTGGAGGCCGTGTCCCGGGCGCTCGGGTCGAGCGCCCGTCCGGGCTGACGCCCGAAAGTGTCGGCTGCAGCACACCCCCTCGTCCGAACGGAGGGGGTGTAGCGGCCCCCGCTCAATCGCTCTCCTGTGCAACCGCAGCGCACGCGCTACACGGCGGGCGCCTGTGGCAGTCACCATCTTCTACTGCGTCACCTGCAACTACCTTCCTCACGCGATGCGTGCGGCGGACGCGCTCCGCGAGGCACTCGGCGTCGAGGCCGTGCTGGTGCGTGGCCATTCAGCTCGCTTCGAGGTCGAGGTCGACGGAATTCGCGTCCTGACCAAGGGCCACGGCAGCCTCCCCACGCCACGTGACGTGGTGGAGGCCGTGGCCCAGTCCCTCGGCCGACTGCAGTCGGTCGCGCACTAGGCGGACCGCCGTTCACCGCGCGGCTGCGGCGGGACAGCCGGCGGCCCGCCCGTGCGGGTGCGGCGGTCGACAGCCCCGTACAGCCGGTCCGTCAGCGCCGTCAGCACTGCGGTGCCGGCAATGACGCCCAAGGTGAGCCCGGCGTACCCCCACCACCCGCACTGCTTGCCGAAGAGGACATCCAGGGAGCGGCCGCGCACCTGGTAGAAGAGCAGCATCTCGTGGAAGAAGTACGCCGCGAGGGACGAGGTCCCGAACAACTCAACGAAGCGCACGGGGGCGCTTCTCCGCCAGCCTTCCGGAAGGTACCCATCGAGGCGCAGCAGCCCGAGGAGCAGCACGCACACCACCGCCCAGCGCTGTGCCGAGTTGGCCGGGTTGGTCACCCAGAACTCGTGGGGCGGGTAGAGGGCGAGCCATACGGGCTGCAGCAGGGCCACCAGCGCGCCCAGGCCAACCAGCGCCAGCAGCAGACCGTGCATGCCAGAGGCGTCGTCGGCGGCACACAGGGCGCCGAGGGCTGCCCCGAGGAAGACGTAGCCCGACCAGGGGACGAGCGGGAACACCGTGGACCACGGACCCCCGCGGTGGAGGAGTTGCGTCGCCATCCCTCCGGTCACCTGCTCTGCGTACGGAGCGAGGAAGAAGATGGCGCCGGCGACTACCAGGGAAACCCCGGCCAGCCGGTGCGGCTGGGGGGCCAGGGCAAACAGCAGCGGTAAGGCAAGCAGGAGTGACAGCCCGATGCACTGCAGGATGTCGATGCGGGTGAGCCACCGCGGCTCGACCGAGATGGGGAACCAGACGACATTCACCAGGGTGGCCACTGCCAGCACCTCTCCGATGCGGCGCAGGGTCCGCCACAGGCGTGCCGACTGAGCGGCCCGTCCGCCGGCCGCCGCACGCACCTGCATCAGCCCGAGCGAGAACCCGGCGGCGAGGATGAAGGATGGCGCCACCAGCCCGTTCACCCAGTTCAACCGCGCCAGCGCGCGCGTCTGGTGGAACTCGGGCCTGAGGAACCCCAGCGAATGGGTTTCCACCATCACCAGGACAGCCAGTCCCCTGAGCCAGTCGAAGGCCTTGATGCGTCCCGCGGTGGCGCCCATCGCGCTCGCCTAGCAGGGGCGTCCTTCGGGCGAAAGGGCCTGAAGGCTGCGGCCGCAGCCTTCTCGGGCTGTGGGCAGCCCGGGGGGGGAGGTTAGAGTCCCGGGCCACATGACTCCTGCCCACCGGGTCGTTCTCGCCATCCTCGACGGCTGGGGCATCCGCGCCGAGCGGGCCGACAATGCCATCCTGCAGCAGGGCACCCCCGCTCTGGACCGAATGCTCCAGGGGATGCCCCGCACCCAGCTGGAAACCTCCGGGCTGGCGGTCGGCCTGCCCCAGGGGCAGATGGGAAACTCGGAGGTGGGCCACACCAACATCGGTGCCGGACGCATCGTCTACCAGGACCTGGTGCGCATCAACCGCGCGTGCGAGGTGGGCGAGCTGGCCAGCCACCCGGTGCTGCGCGCGACGCTGGAGGCCACCAAGCGCGAAGGCAAATCGCTGCACCTCCTCGGGTTGCTCGGCCCCGGCGGAGTGCACGCGTCCCAGGCCCATCTGGAGTGCCTGCTGCAGGCGGCCAAGGCGCAAGGGCTGCGGTCCGTCTACGTCCATGCCTTCCTCGATGGCCGGGACACGCCTCCGCAGAGCGCGCTCGGTGACGTGGAGACCTTCGAACGCTTCCTGCGCGACACCGGCACCGGACGCATCGCCACCGTGTCCGGCCGGTACTACGCGATGGACCGGGACCAGCGCTGGGACCGGGTGGCGCTCGCCTACAATGCGATGGTTCGCGCCGAGGGCCCGCGGGCGCCAAGTGCCGTGCAGGCCGTGCGAGCGGCCTACGCTGAGAAGGTGACGGACGAATTCGTCCACCCCACGGTGCTCGTCTCCGGCGGCGCGCCGGTGGCCAGCATCCGCGACGGCGACACCGTACTCTTCTTCAACTTCCGCGCCGACCGGGCCCGGGAGATGACACGCGCCCTCGCCTTCCCGGCCTTCAAAGAATTCGACCGGGGCGGGCTGCGGCTCGGCCGTTACCTCTGCCTCACGGAGTACGACGCCACGTTCGGGCTGCCGGTCCTCTTTCCTCCCGACCAGCCCCACCACATCTTCCCGGAGGTGGTCGCTGACGCTGGACTGCGCCAGTTCCGCACGGCCGAGACCGAGAAGTACGCCCATGTCACGTTCTTCTTCAACGGGGGGCGCGAGGTGGTGTTCCCCGGAGAGGAGCGCGCCCTCATCCCCTCGCCGCGGGACGTGAAGACCTATGACTTGAAGCCGGAGATGAGCGCGGTGCCCGTCACCCAGGAGTTGGTGAGGCGGGTACAGGCGCGTGTCTACGACTTCCTGCTGGTGAATTACGCCAACCCGGACATGGTCGGTCACACCGGGGTGCTGAGCGCCGCCATGCGGGCGGTGAAGACGGTGGACAACTGCCTCGGGTCGCTCGCAGATGCCTGTGCCCGCGGCGGGTACGTCTTGCTCATCACCGCGGACCACGGAAACTGTGAGCAGATGCGCGACCCGGTGACCGGGGAGCCCCACACCTCGCACACTTTGAACCCCGTTCCCTTCTATCTCATCCATCCAGACTTCCGCGGGGCGACGCTGCGCCCCGGCGTGCTGGCCGACGTCGCGCCAACGCTGCTGCGGCTGATGGGGTTGCCGCAGCCGCAGGAGATGGACCGCCGCGGCCTCTTCGCGTGAGGCACCCGGTCGGGCCGCTGGAGGGAAGCACGCGGCCGGAACTAGCGGCGCGGAGCACGCCTCCGCTTGGTGGCTCGCCTCCGCACGGTGGAGAGGGTCGTGTCCTCGGCCACATCCGTCGCGCTCTCGAAGAGGATGCGATAGCCGTCCGGGTCCGAGAGCGTCGTGTACCACAGGGAGTTGCCCACCTCCGGTTCGGAGGCCGCAAGCCGCCGGGCCTTGAAGCCGTCGTAGAGCGCCACGGCGTCTCGGCAGATGAAGCAGAGGGAGATTCCCTCCCCTAGCTTCCCCTTCGGGGTCGGCTGCTTTGCGAATTCCTGAAGCATCAGCGCCGCGCCGCCCAGTTCCATCCGGCACCACCGGACGCCCCCGTCCACCGTCCAGCGCTTCGCCACGCGGAACCCCAGGCCCTCGACGTAATAGTCCAGCGAGCGCTTCATGCTGCGGACCCAGAGGAAGGGAACAACTTCCTGGACATTGCGGGATTTCATTCCCCATCTCCCTGGTCGGCGACGGCCTGCTGGGGCCGCGGGGATTCGCATCCGGGCATTCCCGTCCAAGGATGGCCGGGGCACTCCGCGGGGGCAGCCGAGGGGACCATACGCGGGGCGCTGCGCCTGAGGTACGGCCGACCCCCGGGGGAAGAGTTGGCCCGCGGGAAGCGTTGGTTGGGCGTCGGGCACGGTCCTTGGCTATGAAAGAGGGCGAAAGCCCACGCCCGTCCGGATGACTGTCCTCCCCCTCACCTTGCTCCTTCCCGTCCTCGCGGCGGTGCCGCCCGGGACGGACCCCATCGACCGGACCGTCGCCGAGCGAACCGCGCAGGTGCTGACGCAGGCCGCGTCCCCCACCGGGACGGCGGCGCTGCTTCGGCTGGACGAGACGCGAGAATTCATCACCGACCCTAGCCAGCTCGACCGCACGTACGAGCGCGTCGCGCGCGACCCCAAGACGGACGCCTTCACCCGCACCAGTGCACGACTGCTGCTGCTGCAGTCCTCGCGGGAGCGCGCCGCGCTGGCGGCCGTCAAGGCGCAGGCCTCGGCGCTGGGCTTCCTTCAGGCGGTGTACGTCCTCGGCAGCTTCGACAACGAAGGCAAGTCCGGATGCGACACGGACTTCGGGCCGGAAGCCACGCTCGAACTGACAGCGTCGTACCCGGCCAAGGGCCAGCGGGCGCGGTGGCGTCCGGTGCAGCCCACCTCCCTCGATGGCGGAGTGGACCTCGCCGCTCTGCTGCACCCCAACCGCTCGGTGGTGGCCTATGCGCTCGCCTTGCTGAAGGAGCCGTCGGCGCGGCGGGTGACGTTTGGCCTCGGCACCTCCGGCGCATTCCGTCTTTGGGTGAATGGCGAGAAGGTCGCTGCCGAGGACGCCTACCACCCGGCACGCGTTGACCAGACCCGGCTCGCGGTGAACCTGCGGCGGGGCGTCAACCGCGTGCTCCTCAAGGTTTGCCAGGACGGCACCGCTCCGTTGGGCTTCTTCCTGCGCGACGAGGCCGGTCACGCCCACGCCATCCAGCCCGCGGTGCTTCCGCCGCTCCCGACGGGCGGAGCGGCGAAGGCCGTTCGTCTGCCCACCCTGACCTCACGCCTGCAGGCGCTGGTGGACGCCCGCCCGAACGACGCCAAGCTGCTTGGCGAGGCCGCTGCGGTGTTCGCTGCGGCCCGCGGCTTCGACGAGCTGCAGCACGTCGCCACCGGGCTTGCCGAGAAGGCGGCCGCGCTCGCCACCACGCAGGGCAAACCGAGTTCGCGTCTCGAGCTGCTGGCAGCGCGGCTGGGGACCGACGACTCCAGTGCGCAGCGCCGCCACCTGGAGGCCGCGGTGGCGGCCGACCCCGGGGACCCCGAGGCCTTCCTGGCGCTCGCCCAGCACGAGCTCAACGCCGGCTACCCCCAGCGCGCGAGAGAATTGCTGGAGCCCTGGGCGCGGGACTACCCGTCCTTCGCGCCAGCGCAGCTGCTTCTGGCTCGCGTCGAGGAGGAGACGGGCGACCCGGTGTCCGCCACCTTGCGTGTGGAGCAACTCTACGAGAGGTCGCCCGACGTCCTCGGCGTCGCGCGCGAAGCAATCCGTTCCTCGCGGCGACTCGAGCGCAGCCATGAAGCGGCTGCGCGGATGGAGAGCCTGCTGGTCCGGCGCCCGGGCGACACGTCCACGCTGCTCACCCTCTCGGCGCTGCGGGCCGACCTCGGGCAAGTGGAGGAAGCCGAGGCCCTCCTCGAACGCGTGCTGGCCGTCGAGCCGGCCGACAACGGAACACGCCTGCGCCTGGCCGAGTTGCTGGCAGCCAACGGAGCCCTGGAGCGCGGGCTGCAGCGCTTCGAGGAGGCGGCGGCACTGGCACCGACGGATGCCGACGTACCCGAGCGACTGGGACGCGCGCTGCTGCAGGCCGGCCGCCGGGACCCGGCCCTGGCTGCCTTTGAGCGCTCGCTGGTGCTGCGGCCACAGAACCCGGCCCTGCAGGAGGCGCTCCGGACACTGCGGGACGAGCTTCGCGCGCTGCCCGACGGCTTCGCCCTCGACGTGGCCCCCCTGGTGGCGGAAGCGGACTCCTACAGCGAGGACGCCGTCACGCTGGTGGACAACACGCTGGTGCGGGTACAGCCGAGCGGACAGTCCACACGCTTCGAGCAGCGCGCGGTGAAGGTCTATTCATCGCGCGGCGTCGATGCTTTCCGCACTTTCCAGGTGGCCACCTACAGCCCGAGCAGCCAGCAGGTGCGCGTCATCCGCGCCCGCATCACCCGGCCGGACGGCACCGTGGTGGACACCTTCGGCGACACCGACGTGAGCGTCAATGAGCCCTGGGCGGGCATGTTTTACGACGTGCGCGCCCGGGTCCTGAGTTTCCCGACGCTGGCCCCCGGGGACGTCCTGGAAGTGCAGTACCAGGTCGATGATGTCGCCGCGGAGAACCTGCTCTCCGACTACTGGGGCGACCTGGTGGCGGTCGAGGGTGGCACGCCGAAGCTGCGGTGGCAGTACGCGGTGGAGATGCCGCCCGGTCGCCCGCTGTACTGGAACGAGAAGACGCTGGGCGCCGGCGTGAAGGTGACACACACCCCGGCGGCCGACGGTCGCACGGTGCACCGCTACTCAGCCTCCCGGTTGCCGAGGCTCACCGCCGAGCCGGCGATGCCCGGCTGGCCCGAGGTGGCCGCCACGCTGAGCGTATCCACCTACCGCACCTGGGACGAGGTGGGGCGCTACTACTGGCGTCTCATCCGGGACCAGCTGCGCCCCGACGCCTCCATCCGCGCCGCCGTCGATGAGGCCCTGCAGGGCGTCGACCGCGCCGACCGCCGCGCCGTGGTGCAGGTCCTCTACGGCTACGTCGTCTCCCGGACTCGCTACGTGGCGCTGGAGTTCGGCATCCACGGCTACCAGCCCTACCGGGTCGACCGCGTCCTGGCCCGGCGCTTCGGGGACTGCAAAGACAAGGCGTCCCTGCTGCACGCCATGCTGGAGGCTGCCGGGGTGGACAGTCGCATCGTCCTGTTGCGCATGCGTTCGCTTGGCGCGGTGCCCTCGGAGCCTGCCTCCCTCGCCGTCTTCAACCACGCCATCCTCTACGTCCCGTCACTGGACTGGTACCTGGATGGGACGGCGGAGTTCCACGGCGCGAGCGAGCTGCCAGGCGCCGACCGGCAGGCCAGCATCCTGGTGGTGGAGCCCGACGGCCCGAGCCGCTTCACCACCACTCCACCGGCCGCCGCGGACGGCAACGTCACGGACCTGCACCTCGAGCTGGCGCTGCGGCCTGCGGGCACGGCCGAGGTGAAGGCCGAGACCCGCATTCGCGGCACGGGCGCGCCAGCCTACCGGCGCAGCTACCAGACGCTCGCCACCCGTCGGACCAACCTTGAGCGGGCCTGGTCTCATGCCTTCCCCGGACTGTCGGTCGGCGAGGTGACGGTCGATGGCCTCTCGCAGCTCGACCGCGACGTCACCCTGGACTTCCAGATGCACGTGCCGCGCTATGCCGAGGTCAGCACCGCCGGCCTGCGCTTCTTTCCCTTCCCGGGCGCCAGCGGGTACCTGCAGGGGCTGGCTCCCCTGGCCGAGCGCAGCCGGGACCTGGTGCTAGACGGCCCCAGCGTCAGCCGCTTCCGCTACCTCTACCAGCTCCCCCATGGCTACGTGGTGGATGAGTTACCGCACGCGGTGACGACACAAACCCCGTTCGGCCATGCCCAGTTCGGCTGCCGCACACAGGCCGAGGCCCTGGAGTGCACCGGCGAGGTGGCGGTGACAACGGCCCGCGTGGCGGCCAAGGACTACGCGGCCTTCCGGGCCTTCCTCTCGGAGGTCGACCAGGCCTTCGCCCGCAAGGTGCTGGTTCGACCGACAGGCGGCGTCGTCCGCTGACCGGCGCCCCTGGGGGGGGGCGCTGGGGCGACGTCAGGCCAGGTAGGGGATGGTCATCGGCCCCTCGGGCAGCACGGCCACCGGGGCGTCCTTCCCCAGCCGGGCGAGTTCCTCGGCCAGCCGCGCGCTCGGGTCCTGCACCGGCTCCAGAAACGCCCGACGCACGTCCTCCGGCGGCAAGGCGCTGACCAGGCCGACGCGGGCCTTGAGGGTGATGATGGCGTGCAGCTGCGCCTCCCACTGGTCGTAGAGGGAGAAGCCGGGGGTGAGGATGGTGTCGAGCAGAGCGCGCGGCGTGGCGTGCTGGAAGAGCAGCTTCTTGTAGTTGCCGTGTGTCGGGAACCCGTCGTTGCAGCGTGCCGCCGTGAGGATGAAGCCGCCGTCCGTCACCACCTGCGCCCCGGCCGACATGCCCTTCACCGTCTGGTAGAGGTTCTGGTCCAGCGGGTAGCCGGCGTTGGTGGTGACCACCACCGGGTAGCTGCGCTGGCAGGCCACCATCGCGGTCTCGCGCGCGAAGGTGCACCCTCGCGCGTGGGCCGCGAGCACCTCGCCGCAGAAGAAGGCGGTGATTTCCCGGCGGCGGTTGAGCGTGAGGTTGACCAGGAAGTCCACCGGAAGCAGCGCACCGGCATGGCGGATTTGCTCTTGCGTCGGATTGGCGTCGAGATTTCCCCAGGTGCTGCGAGCGTCCCCAATCACCGCGGCGCGGTGGTAGTGCATGATGCTGGCGATGTCCGCCACGGCCGGGAAGACGCCCTTGTATCCACCGGAGAATCCCGCCATGAAGTGTGGCTCGATGAAGCCAAGGACGATGCGCCGGTCGGCCTCGACGTAGGCACGGGCGAAGCGGACCGGCGGGCCATCCAGGCTCCTCCCCACCTCCACCAGCGTGGAGGCATCGTGGGCATCGTGGTTCACCACCCGGTAACGCCGGGCAATCTCGGGACCCACCATCTGCGACAGCTCGGCGGGCGTCTGGACCCGGTGACTGCCGGTTCCGTTGATGATGGTGATGTGCTCGGCGGGCACGTGCGCGAGCTCGGCGAAAAGCCATGGCAGCAACCGCTCGCTGGGAAGCGGACGCGTGATGTCGGCGATGACCACCGCCACCCGTTCTCCCGCCCGCACCGCCTCGCGCAGCGGCTTGCCACCAATCGGGTCGCGGACCGCTGCGCGGAAAGCGGCGGCCTCGTCGGGAAGCCCGGGAACGAAACGCGGCGTGATGACGTCCACGTGAGACGAGGGGACGTGCACGTCCAGGCCCTCGGTGCCGTATTCCAGATGGACTTTCATCGCTTCACCCCGAGCGTTCTGGCCACCGCGCGCTTCCCTGGGCGGGAAAGCCTAGTCCCCGCCAAACAGCGAGCACCAGCTCCACCCTCCACCGGGGCGATGCCCCCTCAGGGCGCTGGCGAGGGCGCCAACGCGGCCATCTCCGACTGCACGAGGGTGAGGAGGCGCTCCAATTCGAAGGGCTTGTACAGCAGACCCACCACCCCGGGCGCACCCCGGAGCTCCGGGCCGAGCTCGCTCGCGGACATGAGCACCAGCCGGTGGTGCTTCAACCAGGGGCGGGCGCGAAACTGGCGCATGAACTCCACGCCGTCCATGACAGGCATGCGCACGTCGAGGACCACCAAGCACGGGTCACTCAGCCCCTCGAGGAGACTCAACGCCTGCTCGCCGTCGTTGGCTGACAACACCGAGTAGCCCTCGTCCTCCAGGTAGTCCTCAATGGCGTCCCGCACCCCACGGTCGTCCTCCACGAGGAGCAGCTGCGGGCGCTTCAGCGGAGACGGGCTGGTCACGGGTACCCCCCCAAGGGCGAAGAGAGCGGAAATCTCCATACCCAACGGCCACGATGCAAGTGCCCACGCGTGACATTCTTCTTGTAGGGAACAGGAATACGTCCTGCGCAGAAGGGCGCACGCAAAGCGGCCGGGGAGGGTTGGGTGGAAATGGGTGTCCAGACGATTGTGGTGTCCCCGGCGCTACTCGTCCTGGGCTTCGCAGCCTATGTGGTGGCCGTCGCCGGCGCGGCGCTGGGGGGCCTTTCCGCGGGCCTGCAGCGTGCCGGCTTCGAGGAGGGGCGCCGACTGCGCATCGGGCGCCTGGCGGGGGCCGGGCTGGCCGCGTGGTTTCTCCTCCTGGCGATGACGACGGTGGCCGGCGTGTACCTGACGTCGCGCAGTCCCCGTTTCCTCCTCTACGCGCTTCCCGCCTTCCTGGCAGTGGCGGCGCTGTTC
>Ga0209048_10005588_pt1 | contig 11866 bp, 10 predicted proteins | sample FrelakmetCRP12CR_FD_187146 | JGI IMG/M metagenome (GOLD analysis project Ga0209048, IMG submission 187146) | Freshwater lake sediment microbial communities from the University of Notre Dame, USA, for methane emissions studies - CRP12 CR (SPAdes)... | ecosystem: Environmental > Aquatic >... | reverse complement strand
GATCTCTCGCAGCCGCGCGGCGGACCGATGCTCACCGGTCATGCTTCGCATCAGGTCGGGCTCGATGCCGATATCTGGCTAACGCCGATGCCCACCCGCACGCTCACGGCCGAAGAACGCGAACAAATTCAAGCGCTGATGATGGTGCGCGAGGATCGGACCGATATCGATCCAGCCAGCTGGACGCCGACGCATCTGAAAGTAATCAAGGCAGCAGCGGAAGATCCGGTGGTAGATCGTATCTTCGTTAATGCTGCAATCAAGAAAGCGCTCTGCCGTGAGGCGGGAACCGATAGAACGTGGCTGCACAAGGTACGTGCCTATTGGGGCCACGACTACCACATGCACGTCCGCATCCATTGCCCGGCGGGCAACGGCGAATGCGAAACCCAGCCGGCTGTTCCAGCTACGGAAGGCTGCGGCAAGGAACTTGACTACTGGTTCACCGATGCAGTGCTGCATCCGAAGCCATGGGCAACGCCAGGTCCGGCAAAAAAACCGCTGACCATGGCCGATCTGCCGGCTGCTTGCCGGCAAGTTCTAGTCGCACCGTAATTCAAAAACTTTCCCGTTTTCACATCATTCGCGGCAACGAGAACAGTGCACTCTGAATCATACCGAGAATAACCCCGATCACGATTGCGCACACGACGATCGCGGCCGCGTAGCCAAGCGACTTTTCCTGTGGCGATTTCATCAGCGGCGGAAGCCCTAACCATAAAAGATAAAGCCCGTAGAGCCCGAGGATGGTGAGAAAACGCAAACCTGGAACGAGCATAAAAATTCCGCACAGCCATGATGGCGTGTAGGAATAGACCGTTACCTTTAAGGCACTCTCAAAGTTCTTGCGGCCGCCAAATGTTGGGGCAAGCGCATCGACGATAAGTGCAACCACATAAATGATCAGAAAACTGAGCAGGTAACCGACGATTGCGTTCATCAATCCAGTCGCGACCCCCATGCGTACCGTGCCCATTCCTGACAGGCTGAGTCCGACAATGCTCAATCCAATGAAACCGCAAATCGCCGGGATCGCAGCGAGGATCGCGACATAATTTGTGAATAAATAGGCGACGTCACCTGGTTCGCGGCCGATCACCGGCCATTCCGTCTTCGGCGTTAGAATGATGTGTTTAACGCGGTCAACCAGAGTCATGTATTCCTCCCATTATGGTGGCGCCAGCGCCGAATGGCGCGGATTGTTCTGTGATATGCGGAGAATGTCACGCCCTATCGATGAGCAGGGGATTTCTTAGCATCCTCGCAAATCATGGCCGCGCCCTTTTCCGCGATCATGATCGTAGGCGAATTTGTATTCCCCGATGTAATCGTAGGCATAACGGAAGCATCGATCACGCGAAGACTCTCAATGCCTATCAAGCGGAGACGCTCATCAACAACTGCACCTGCATCCGACGAGAGACCCATCTTCGCGGTGCCGATTGGATGAAAGATCGTGGTACCGACATCGCCCGCCGCGCGCGTAAGTGCTGCTTCATCGTCATCGCGAACTTTTGGTCCCGGCAAAATTTCCTCCGGGTGATATTTCGCTAGCGCCGGTTTGCGCGCGATCGTACGCGCGACACGAATTGAATCGACCGCGACTTTCCTGTCTTCGTCGGTCGAAAGATAATTTGGTTTGATCTCTGGTGTGGCGGCAGGATCGCGGCTCTTCAGTCGAATGGTGCCGCGGCTCGTCGGCTGCAGATTGCAAACGCTCATAGTAAAGGCCGGAAACTTGTGCAAGGGATCGCCGAATTTGTCGAGCGAGAGCGGCTGTACATGGAATTCGATATTCGCGCGTTCTCTTTTCGGATCGGAGCGGGTGAAGAAGCCGAGTTGCGAGGGCGCCATAGTAAGCGGCCCCGTACGAAACAGCGCATATTCAAGCCCCATCGCGGCACGACTTAACAGCGAATGATAGCGCTCATTCAAGGTCGGCACGCCGGTAACCTTGAAGATCATGCGCAATTGCAGATGATCTTGCAGGTTGCCGCCGACACCGGGCTTGTCAAGAATGATGGGAATCCCGTGCCCCGACAGATGGGCTGCCGGCCCTACACCGGAAAGCATCAATAAGTGTGGTGATCCTATCGCGCCTGCCGCGAGGATAACTTCTCCGCGCGTTTTCGCGACCTTTGACACTTTATTCTGACGGTATTGAATACCTACCGCACGCTTGCCTTCAAATAGAACTTTTTCGGCAAGAACGCCGGTTTCGAGGGTCAAATTTTTTCGATTCAGAACTGGCTTCAAAAATCCACGCGCGGTACTCCAGCGCCGCCCACGTTTTTGATTGACGTGAAAATAACTGCTTCCTTCGTTATCGCCGCAGTTGAAATCTTTAATCTTCGCGATGCCCGCTTCCTCAGCGGCGTCACGGATCGCTTCGAGAATGTCGTATTTCACACGCGGAAATTCGATACGCCATTCCCCGCCAGTCGCATGAAATTCGCTTGCGCCGAGAAAATGATCTTCGTGCCGCTTGAAAATCGGCAACACATCTTTCCATCCCCAGCCTCGAAGACCAAGCTGGCGCCAGTGGTCGTAGTCGGCGGCCTGTCCGCGCATGTAAATCATCGCATTGATCGCGCTTGAGCCGCCGATCGCCTTGCCACGCGGATAGTTCAGCGTACGGCCGTTCAGTCCCGGCTCGGCTTCGGTCTTGAACATCCAATCAGAGCGTGGATTTCCGATTGCAAACAAATATCCGACCGGAACATGAAACCAGATCCAGTTGTCGTTACCTCCGGCCTCGAGGACAAGCACGCGATTCGCTGGATCAGCGGAAAGCCGATTTGCGAGCACGCATCCGGCGGACCCCGCGCCAACGACGATGTAATCGAATTCTTCGGATTTCATGCGCTCAAATTGTACTATCGTTGCCGCCGCGACAAGTCTGGCGATTGTGAGTATTTCTGCATTTGCGAAATTTTCCGCCAAGCCGCATCGTATTTCTCAGCGACGAGATGGTCGAGACATTTTGTCTTCTTGGCCGGATCCCGCCGCCCTGACCGAGGTTTCGATGCCGTCGAAAGAATAATTTCGGAACGCCTTGTAATGAAATTGTTAGCCCTTTCGTATGGACCCATTCAATACACAGGTTGACAGGCCAAGACACGCACCGTCACATATCTTCGATGAACACCAGTTTTTTCGGGGAATTGCTGCAATCGATCGCCGAGCGCGGGCGCTCGCTGATCGAACGCGCCCCGCGTCGTCCTGCCGGCGAAACCCGTACAGCCAGTTTTGTCGAACTCTGCGAGGAGTTGTTGACGGGCCGCGGAGAGGCTTCCGGTGTCGCGATCGGGCGAGAAATTCTCGCGGGTTATTCAAAACTAAAAACGGGCGAGCGGATCGCTTTTTTCGAGGCCCTTCTGAAATCCTTCGGGCCCGACCGCGTGAGGCTCGACCGCGCGTGCCGCGCTTATTTGAGCGAGCCGACCGAACAAAATGCGGCCGAATTGTTGGAAGCCGCTGAACCGCGCCGTCAAGAGCTTATTCGCCGCATTAATCTTGCGCCCGGCGCAACTGGCGATCTCGTGCAGATGCGCGAGCATCTTCTAGACGCACTCGTTCGCCGCAAGGAGTTTGAAGTCGTCGATCACGATTTCGTTCACCTACTTAACTCTTGGTTTAATCGGGGATTTCTTGTGCTGAAACGTATTGACTGGTCAATGCCTGCGATCGTGCTGGAGAAGATCATCCGTTACGAGGCAGTGCATGAAATCCGCTCATGGGACGATCTACGGACGCGTATCGATCCACCCGATCGACGGTGCTACGCGTTCTTTCATCCGGCTCTTGTCGACGAGCCGCTGATTTTTGTTGAGGTCGCACTATCGCGGGATATGCCAGACGCAATCGCGCCGATTTTGCAACACGACCGCACGCCTCTCGATCCGCACGAGGCAACGACAGCAACTTTTTATTCGATATCAAACTGTCAACGCGGGCTCGGCGGTGTCTCCTTCGGCAATTTCCTCATCAAGCAAGTGATCGAGGAAATTTCGCGGGAATTTCCAAAACTCATGAATTTTGTGACACTTTCGCCCGTCCCTGGTTTCCACGAGTGGCTTGCACGCGAGCGCCGCAACGAAGCGTCAAACGCCTTTATGCCTTCCGATGCGCATGCGCTTTCGCACCTTGATGAGCCGGATTGGCACAAGAATTCGGGCTATGTTGCTGAATTAAAACCCGTGCTTGGCGCGCTTACGGCCTATTATTTCCTCGTGGCACGAACGCAGCGCGGACGGCCGATCGATGCAGTCGCGCGGTTTCATCTCGGCAATGGTGCACGGCTCGACCGTATCAATCCGATGGCAGATCTATCCGAGAAGGGCCTCGGTCAATCCTACGGCGTCATGGTGAACTACCGTTATAAGCTAGAAGATATCGAGAAGAACCATGAGGCTTATGCGGCAAACCATGAAGTGGTTGCGAGCTCTGCAGTGCGGAAATTGCTTCGCACCGACGCAAAGCAAACATCTATGGTGCCAGCGTCGTGAGCAATCATCTCTATAGCGCGATCGAATCCGCAATTCCCGATCGCGCGAAACCGTTGATCGAACTCGCGGACGGCAAACATATTTCCTATGGCGACTTGTTTTCACTCGTGGAAAAACTCGCGAGTTACTTGATCTATCGCGGCGTAAAACCCGGCGATCGTGTCGCGGCCCAGATCGAAAAATCGTGGCAAAATCTAGCGCTTTATCTCGCCACTGTTCGTGCGGGCGCGATCTATCTGCCGCTCAATACCGCCTATCCGCTGGCCGAACTTGAGTATTTTCTTGGCGACGCGGAGCCGAGTTTTGTCGTCACGCAGCCGGGGAACGAAGAGGGCGTTCGCACTGTCTGCAAGAAGCCTAACAAAGCCATCGTCGAAAGCCTTGGGCAACACGGTGACGGTTCGCTTTTGGAAGCAGCGGCCGACGTATTGCCAATACCTGTTGTTGCGCGCGAACCCGATGATCTCGCCGCGATTCTCTATACCTCCGGCACTACTGGTCGTTCCAAAGGCGCAATGCTCACGCATGACAATTTGTTGTCGAATGCACGCGTACTCGTGGACTATTGGCGTTTCACGCCGAAAGACATGCTGTTGCACGCGCTTCCCATTTTTCACACTCATGGTCTCTTTGTTGCTTGCAACGTGATCCTGCTCTCGGGCGCGTCGATGATTTTCCTGCCGAAATTCGACGTGGCAACCGTATTATGCATGTTGCCAAAGGCAACGAGCATGATGGCGGTGCCGACGTTTTATGTGCGGCTGCTCGAAGAAAAGAATTTCACACGCGAAGCAACCAAGCACATGCGCCTGTTCACCTCCGGCTCGGCGCCACTGCTCGCCGAAACGCATAGAGCGTTTTCTGAGCGCACTGGCCACGCGATCCTCGAGCGCTATGGCATGACTGAAACGAACATGAACACATCGAATCCCTATGAAGGACAACGCATTCCGGGCACCGTGGGCTTTCCATTGCCGAATGTGGAAATCCGCATCGCAGATCCTGAGAACGGGCGGGCACTGCCTCAAGGCGAGATTGGGGTCATCGAAGTGCGCGGACCGAATGTATTTAAAGGCTATTGGCGGATGCCGGAAAAAACTAAACTCGAGTTTCGCGCCGACGGCTTCTTCATCACTGGCGACGTCGGCAAAATCGACGCGCGTGGCTACCTGCATATCGTCGGCCGCTCGAAGGACCTCGTGATCACTGGCGGCTACAACGTCTATCCGAAAGAGGTAGAAAGCGAGATTGACGCTATTGATGGTGTGATCGAGAGCGCCGTGATCGGCTGCCCGCACCCTGATTTTGGCGAAGGTGTCACCGCAGTGGTGGTACGTCTAAAGGGGGCAAATCTCACAGAGACCGATATTAAGGCCGCCTTAGAGGGGCGCCTCGCCAAATTCAAACAACCAAAGCGAGTGTTTTTCGTGGACGGATTGCCGCGCAACGCCATGGGCAAGGTGCAAAAAAACGTGCTTCGCGAAACTTATGCGCGCATTTACACACGCGGCGCCGCATAACCAACAGAATAGAACCTCTCTTTGCGGTTATCGACGCTAGGGGTAGGATACGTTCTAACCAATCAGGCATTTAGAACCTGAGAAGCTTATGAAATTCGAGCAATAGTTGACGCGTTACCGGCACGAGGAGGCAATTTGGATGAAACTCTCACGCAGACACGTGTTGGCCGGCGCCATTGCGGCTCCCGCCATTATCAGATTCGGAGGTAGAGCAAACGCTGCGACTGTCCTCAAAATTTCTCATCAGTTCCCGGGCGGTACTATTGACGAAGGTGATTTCCGCGACCGGCTTGTACGCAAATTTGCGCTTGGCGTTGAGAAGGCAACCAATGGCCAGCTGACATTCGACATTTACGCAAATTCGTCATTGATGAAAACGAATGCGCAGTTTTCGGCGATGCGCAAGGGTGCGCTCGATATGTCGCTCTATCCGCTGCCGTACGCCGGCGGCGAATTGCCCGAGTGTAACATTGGGTTGATGCCGGGCCTCGTTTCTTCCTACGAACAAGGCCTCGCCTGGAAAACAAAACCAGTCGGAAAGCTGCTCACCGCCTTCCTGCAGGAAAAGGGTATCATCATCGTAAGCTGGGTTTGGCAGGCAGGAGGTGTCGCAAGTCGTGAAAAGCCGCTCGTTAGCCCAGACGACGCAAAAGGACTTAAGGTGCGCGGCGGATCGCGCGAAATGGACATGGTGCTACAGGCCGCAGGTGCCGCAGTGCTGTCGGTCCCATCGAATGAACTCTATGCTGCCATGCAGACAGGCGCCTGCGACGCGGGCATCACGTCTTCGACAAGTTTGATCTCATTCCGCCTCGAAGAGCTGTCGAAGCATCTCACAACCGGCCTCGGCAAAAGCTATTGGTTCATGATGGAACCGGTGCTGATGTCGAAGGCAATTTTCGATGCACTTCCGAAGGCGCAGCAGGATGCGATCATGTCGGTCGGACTTGAAATGGAAAAGTTCGGTCTCGAAGGTGCGAAAGCTGACGACATCAAAGTCGCCGAGGTTTACAAAAGGGCTGGCGCGCAAGTCCATGATCTCGATGCTGCGACCGTTGAAAAATGGCGTGCAATCGCTCGCGAAACCGCATGGAAGGATTATGCGGGCAAGACCGAGTTCTCGGCGAGTCTTCTGAAATCGGCGGAAGAGGTCACAGCATGACAGTAGGCCTCGGGGTCGAGGCCGCAATCGAGAAAGAGCCTGCCGCGCCGAGTAACCCGCTCGTGGCGGCGCTCGATCGTTCGCTCGCAGCGCTTAATCGAATCATTGTCGTTTTTTCCTCGGTCGCGCTCGTCGCGGCGAGCCTGATCCTTAGCTACAGCGTCGTCATTCGCTACGCTCTGAAGGCCAGCACCTATTGGCAGGATGAGGCTTCGGTCTTCCTGATTGTCGCTGCGGTATTTCTTTCGTCAGCGAGTGTGCAAGCACGGCGTGGCCATGTCGGAATCGAAGCGGTGGTAGGGCTTCTGTCAGAGCGCACCAACCGCATCCGTCGAGTGCTCGTCGATGTAGCGAGCTTTTTTTTCTGCGCATTCTTCGCCTGGAAATCCTGGACGCTACTGCACGAAGCCTGGGTCGACGGGCAGGTTTCCGGATCGACCTGGGCACCCCCGCTCTGGATTCCATATTCGCTGATGACAATAGGCATGGCGTTACTTTCTATTCAAATATTCCTACAGATTGCAGGAGCACTGCTTCCCGCCGGTTACCGCAAATGAGCGTTCTTGCGATCGGCCTATTATATGGCGGGGCTACGATCGCCGTTATGATGATTGGCGTGCCGATTGCTTTCGCGCTCGGTCTCGTTGCGATCATCTTTATGATGTTCTTCATGCCCTCTGCGTCGCTCGATACGGTCACGCAGAATGTCTACGAAGAAATGGCATCGATCACGCTGCTATCGATTCCATTGTTCATTCTCAAGGGGGCCGCCATCGGCCGCTCGCGCGCGGGCCAGGATCTTTATTCGGCGCTGCATGTGTGGATGCACCGCATACCAGGCGGGCTCGGTATCGCCAATGTTTTCGCCTGCGCTCTATTCGCAGCGATGGCGGGTTCTTCTCCAGCAACTTGCTCGGCGATCGGCTCCGCTGGTATTCCCGAAATGCGAAAGCGTGGATATTCCGGTGGTTTCGCGGCGGGAATTATTGCAGCGGGTGGGACGCTCGGTATTTTGTTGCCGCCATCCATCACGATGATTTTGTACGCGGTCGCGTCGGAGCAGTCGCTCGGCCGATTGTTTCTCGCGGGCATTGGCCCTGGTATGCTTTTAGTTACGCTGTTCGCCCTCTACGCCATGTTCCGCTATCGGTTGGAACATAGGCGCGCGAGCGCCGCATTCGATCTCGGCGGAGAGAAATCCGAATTGCTGCGCGAAGACAATCTGACTATGCGCGATCGCTTCGCCGCACTTCCACGCGTGCTGCCGTTCGTGATTCTCCTCACCGGGGTGATGATCGCACTCTACGGCGGCTTTGCGACGCCGTCGGAGACGGCGGGCCTTGGCGCGGTCTTGGCCTTCGCACTTATTGCGATTATTTATCGCGTCTGGACGTGGGGCGAACTCGAGCCGATTTTGGTCGCAACGCTGCGCGAGTCCACGATGCTGATGATGATCATCGGCATGTCGCTGCTTTATTCATACGTGATGAGTTATCTGCACATTAGCCAATCTGCAGCAGCGTGGATCGTCTCGCTGCACCTCTCGAAGTGGATATTGCTGGCGATGATTCTCCTGATGGTCATCGTACTCGGATTTTTTCTGCCACCGGTTTCCATAATCTTGATGACCGCGCCGATTATCCTGCCGCCGCTTCGCGCGGCAGGTTTCGATTTGATCTGGTTCGGCATTGCGATGACCATCGTGATGGAGATGGGGCTTATTCATCCACCGGTTGGGCTGAACATATTCGTAATCAAGAATATCGCACCGGATATTTCTTTGAGCGAAATTATCTGGGGAACACTGCCTTTCGTTATACTGATGGCGATCGCAGTCGTGATCCTCGCCGTAGCCCCCGAAATCGCCACTTGGTTTCCAAATCTGGTGATGAGCAAGGGTCGCTAGCGGCCACAAAAGCCGCATGAAATCTGGTATAAAATTGGTCATGACCACCCCGGGAGACGACTACCTTCTCCGCCCCGATCCCAGTGACCCGCGCCTTAGCGTGCGTGTGAACGGCATCGATCAATCGGGCGCGCAGGCAGAAACGACCGTCGTCGTCGAGCGCCCGCTCACGATCTATTTGAACGCACAGGAAATCGTGACCGTCATGACGATCGGCGATTATCCGGAATATCTCGCCCTCGGCTTTTTGCTGAATCAGAACATGCTACGCCCCAACGATATCGTCAGCGGCGTCGATTATGACGATGACCTCGCTGTCGCCATCGTACGTACGGAACGTGCAACGAACTACGAAGAGAAGATGAAGAAAAAAGTGCAGACCTCTGGTTGCGGGCAAGGCACTGTGTTCGGCGACCTGATGGAAGTGATCGAAAGCGCGAAACTGCCGCATGCGAAACTGCGCACGTCCTGGCTCTATGCGCTCACGCATAAGATCAACACTACGCCATCGCTTTATCTCGAAGCAGGCGCAATTCACGGGTGCGTTCTCGCGGAGCGCGATCGACCACTCGTCTATATGGAAGACGTCGGTCGCCACAATGCAGTCGACAAAATCGCCGGTTGGATGTTCAAGGAACATGTAAAACCCGACAACAAGATTTTCTACACTACCGGACGGCTGACATCGGAAATGGTGATCAAGACCGTGCGGATGGGAATTCCAATTTTGGTTTCACGCTCGGGTTTCACTGCCTGGGGCGTAGAGCTCGCGAAAAAAGCGGGTCTCACCTTGATCGGTCGCGCACGCGGGAAACGCTTCATCGCGCTTTCCGGCGAAGATCGCATCGTATTCGACCAGGACCTAAATTACGTCAAGGAAGAAGGCGCGAAGCTCCGGCGTAAAGCCGCCGTCCATGAAGATTGATTATCCACCAACATTGGGCCTCATACTCGCGGGCGGCCTTGCGCGCCGCATGGGTGGTGGCGACAAAGCCGTTCTCAAAATCGGCGGCAAGATGATTCTCGAACGCACGATTTTACGATTCCGCACGCAATGCACGGGTCTTGTGCTAAATGCGAATGGCGACCCTAAGCGTTTCGAAAGTTTCAAGCTTCCAATCGTCGCTGATGAAATTCCCGATTTCGCAGGCCCGCTTGCAGGCATACTGGCCGGGCTTGATTGGGCCGCGCACGACCCGAAGATCGAATTTATCGCAAGCGTGCCGGGCGACTGTCCCTTTCTGCCGCGCGATCTGGTGCTGTGTCTTCACGCGGCACGTGTTGAGCAAAAGAAACCGCTCGCCTGCGCGCGCTCTGGTGAATGGCGGCATCCGGTCGCAGGCCTTTGGCCGGTTTCGCTCAGAGACGACCTGCGGCATGCGCTCATCAAAGAAGGCCTGCACAAAATCGAGATATGGACGGGAAGGCATGGTGTCGCGATCGCGGAATGGCTCGATAAACCGTTGGATCCGTTTTTTAACGTAAACACGCCAGAGGATCTCGCGCGCGCTGAGGATATCGCAAGACAAAACCCTGATTTTTAGCTCTTGCTATTTGACCTTCCTGTCCCATACTTATTCTAATCATTGCAAACGGACCGGCTAAAGGGAGGTTTTCTACATGCGTGCATTCCTCATGGCATTTGCGGCCGTGCTTGTGATTGCGGGTGGCGGAATCGCCGCGTTGGGCGCCGTCCAAAAATCTTCGGGCGCCGCGTATTCGACGGAAGGCGTAAGGATTTCTCAATCCAATTTACGCCGCGTCATGCAAGCGTCCATGGAAGGCATAGGCCTGAAGAAGCAGGTTACAAATACCAGCAGTATGAATTTGCCCGGCTCGAGTGAGTATGAAGGCGAAGATACCTGCAAGGAAGTCAGCGCCTGGCAGACCATTTTTATGGACTTCGGCAACAAGTCCGAAGATGAAGCGGTGTGTAATTGATGAGATGCGTCGCACGGTCTAATTGATCAGCGACTGATACGACAGAAATCCGACGATCGACCCCAGCTCGATCGTTGTGATTTCTTCATTCAACTCCGCGAAGCCGTCCGTTTCCGTCAATGACGTGATCACGCCCGCGCCCTCTTGCGGATGCTTGATCGCTTCAAATGCACCATCGGGAGCGCGACGCAGCGTCACACGCACATATTCGCGCCGCCCTTTTTTCTTTTTGTACGTGAAGGCCGCCCGTACCGGGAGCGCCGCAAGCGGCTCCGAATTCGCGCCTGCGAGCCGAAGCAGCAAGGGTCGGACGACATGCGCGAAAGTCACAAAGACCGCGACCGGATTGCCGGGAAGCCCAGCAAAAGCAGCGCCCTTGATTACACCCATGGCGACTGGACGGCCGGGTTTGATCGAGATCCGCCAGTACACAAGACGACCGAGTTTTTCCACTGCGGTCCTCACATGATCGGCTTCACCAGTGGAAACGCCGCCCGTGGTCAGCACGAGATCGTGGTTTTTTGCAGCGGATGCGATCGCCTTCGCAAGCGCCGCGGGATCATCGGTCAAAATTCCGAGATCGCTCGTTTCGGCGCCGAGTCGCTGCAACAATCCAAACAGGAGATAGCGGTTCGCGTCGTATAACGCCGCGGGACCAAGCGGCTTGCCCGGTTCGATGATTTCGTTACCGGTGGAAAAGAGTGCCACGCGCACGCGGCGTCTCACGTTGATCTTACCGATCCCTACGGCGGCCGTGAGCGCAACATCTTGCGGCCGCAAACGGCGGCCCTTCGGAATGGCAACCGCGCCGGCTTTCAGATCTTCGCCA
>Ga0209048_10005587_pt1 | contig 11868 bp, 11 predicted proteins | sample FrelakmetCRP12CR_FD_187146 | JGI IMG/M metagenome (GOLD analysis project Ga0209048, IMG submission 187146) | Freshwater lake sediment microbial communities from the University of Notre Dame, USA, for methane emissions studies - CRP12 CR (SPAdes)... | ecosystem: Environmental > Aquatic >... | reverse complement strand
GTCCTCCATATCGATCGAGGTCATGAAAAGGTGCGTCTCCGGGCCTGGGATAATATTTGCAAGCGTGATGATATTGTGGGTACTCTGGATCTCGATGGTACGGGGGCGCCCCGCTTTAAGATCCCTGATGATGTCTGGGGATATGCCGGTTAATGCTGGACATTTCATTGCAATCACCCGTACATCGGAAGATCTTTTTTAGGTGCCTGTTCTGCGGACTGTACTTCTTGGGCGACCCTTTGCATGCTCTGCTCGATCTCAACAGCCTGCTCAAGGAGTGGCTGGGTGTCGAGATTCAGGTTATACATCTTGTTGAGCACATCGATTGTCACCGCAGATGACCTTGGGTCGGGCGCATTTACGGTCTCTCCCAGAAGCCCATACGCCGGGATGCCACGGATCTTGCACTCGGTGAGAATGCTCGATGCGATCCCCGAAATACTCCCGATAGGTAAAATCAGTGTGAGGTCCTGAATTCGCTGGAGTGCCTGGGGCGTAGTTGCGACACCAAATACCCGCTTCTCCGGCTCGTTTGTTATAATACCCGCGATTGTCACCACCTCCTTTGGCTTGAAAGGACTCAGCCAGTCCATGATCCCGTTGGAAACTTCGTAGCAGATCATCGGGTGGATCGGGATGTCGGCAACAATTGCAGCGATGTCATTCTTTGCATAAATCCGGACCGGATCATTGATCACCCCTTTGTTCATCATTGCAAGCGGTGGGAAGAACTTGGAGGTCATCGTACCGATCAGCTCGAACTCGAGCTGGTCGACCATATACTGGAGCGCGATGCTCCCGACAAGCCCGCTTCCGGGAAAACCCATAAGGACGGCAGTGTCAGGTGAAGGGAGTGGTTTTGATAAGATTTTGATCTCATCTTTTTTTAACGCATCAACAGATTTATGTAGATCTTCAAGTCTGTTGATTATATTTTTAATTTCTTCATAGTAATCCGAGGTCATTAGATTAACATATACGCACATGCTAAAAAAGTATTATGCAGGAATATCCGATTAAACGCGGTTTAACCCGGGACCTTCAGGGCCGGATTGTCGCGGAATTAAAGAACTGTTTCGGGGTCGAGCCGGTGGATGCAGGCGGCAAATTCCGAATCAGCTTTGGCGCCCTCAAACGGCTTGATGTCAAAGCGGGTAATGGTGATAAAACGGTCATCATCGATACTGAATCCAACATGAACGTAAGCGACGAGGAAATCCTCGACACCAACAAGCGGTTCCGGAAATACCTTGATGCGGTGACAGGGTTTTCGACAAAGGAGCGGGTAAAGCGAGCGAAGGGCAAAGTGGAGTAAAAAACCCGTGGAGTCGTTTTTAAAACATCTTTTTCTGATGGAATCTTTATTTCCATCGGGTGTGTTTTTTTAAAAGATGAAGTAAAAATTAGGGATCCAATGTCCCCAACCAATAAAAAAATTACTCAATCACTATCGCCGGCTTGAATGGCAACGCAGTCAATGCTTTTGCATGTGCACTCCCTTCTGCATCGGTGATGTGGACCGGGACGCCGAACTCTTTTTCAAGAAATGATTTTGCCTGCTCAAAGACCGCACGCTCGTTGACACCCTCTGATGCGATCATCTCCACAATCTGCGGGGGCAGCCTGTGGATCAGGTTGGTGCACTGTTTTACGGTCTCCATCGCCTCTTTCCCGCGCCTGCGCATTGCATTGTCTTTCATGATCTCGCGGATGGCGAGGGTCTTATCTGCCGAGCGGGCAATCGTGATGAACACCGTGTGTTTCCATAACGGTGCGAGAGAGAGTGTGATGCATTTGGGCGTGATCTGGATCAGTTTTCTGATCGAATCGATATCCTCGACGGTCCGCAGGAGCAGCTCCTCGGCAAGCTCGATACGACGGTTTACCAGTTTTTTATCTTCGACCGGCCAGTCAGCAAACGAGACAAGCCCCTGCTCACCGAATTCCTGCCAGAGTTTCTCACAGGTAAACGGGATGAATGGGGCAAGGAGGCGCACCCATGCCGAGCAGAGCGAAACGAGCATCCTGCTCCCGTCGCATCCTTCGGAAAGACGGCGCCGGTACCACTTCAGGTCGTTCTCGATCCCGAAATATGCTTCCTGGAGCGCCTGTCGGGTCTGGAAATTGTCCAGCGCTGTGGTAGTGCGCCCGATATGTTCCTGAAGACGGCTCATCAGCCAGATGTCGATATCTTCCGGCTCCCCCACGACATCCTTCATCTCATATATAGCATTATAGAACCGCTCTATCTGCTTTTTTGTAGAGAGGACCAGTTCGTTGCGCCAATCAAAGTCCTGCCATGGTTCGGCACTGCCCATTAAAAACATCCGCACGGTGTCGGCACCAAACTCATTGATCGCATCCTCGAGTAAAAAGACGTTACCCTTGGACGAGGACATCTTGGCCCCGTTTAACAGCCCCATACCGAAGACAACCATCCCTTTCGGGAGCTGATGTTTTTGGAAGATGGCGACATGGTGAAAGATCTGGAAGGTGAGATGATTGGAGATCAGGTCTTTTGCTGAGAACCGGAAGTTGTACGGATACCAGTACAAAAACTCCTTTCTCATTGCATCGAGTTTCTCCCGTTCGGGCAGGTTGGGGGATTCTATGCCAAGGAAAATATAATCAAACACCACGGGTGTGAGTTTTTCAGGTGATATTTCTCGGATCCTGTGGGCGATGGTGTAGTATGCCATGTAGATAGTCGAATCAGAGAGAGGCTCAATCAGCTGGGTAGTATCCCACGGGAACCGTGTACCCAATCCTACCCGCCGTGTGCACGCCCAGTCCTTAAGCCAGTCGACCGTCCGATCAAATTCAAGGCGCACTTCCGGGGGGACAAGCACCATATCCCTCAATTGGTCCGAGACCTGCGACTTCCACGACTGGTCGCTGTATTTCAGGAACCACTGGTCGTGGAGGATCTTTACATTCACGCGGTTACCGCAGCGGCAGACAACAGGGCGGGTATCGAACTCGTACATGATAACCGACCCGTATTTCTCGATCATCTCCTGAGCAACCTCTTCACGGGCGATACGGACGGGTTTTCCCCCGAACCTTTCGAAGAGTTTTCCTTTGGAAAATTCTGCAGAATAGATCTCCTGCGTGAGTTCCTCCATGCGGGTATCAAGCTGGTTGTTAATACCTGCCGTTTCCACAGCATCCTGCGCAGGGATCTCCCCGTATCCTTCCACTTTGATAAGAGGGATCGGTTTGATATTTTTGTATTTTCCCTGCCGCTGGAGGTCGCGCAGCGCGATGTAGTCGAACGGTGCATGGGCAGGTACGCTCATCACCATACCCGAAGCCATATCAGGGTCAACAAAGTCTGCAGGAAGGATCTGGATCTCACCGCACAGTGGGTGGGATACGGTTTTGTTAATGAGATCCATGCCCGCAATCTCCTTCTCGATGGTGACAACGTGATCTTGCAGTTGGAGTTTCTCCGCCGCCTCCCTGCTGATAACCCACGGTTGACCATCGACCAGCGCTCGGACATAGGTGACATTGGGGTTCACCCATAGATTCGTGACACCGTGAATGGTCTCCGGGCGCAGCGTGGCGGTGGGGATTATTGCATCATCGAATTTGAAGATGACGAGCGTGAATTTGATCACCTCGGCCTTATCCCCTTCCAGGAGATCGTGGTCACCTACAGGATTCTCATCATGCGTGCAGTACCTCACCGGGTGTACCCCCTTGGTTACGTGCCCCCCATCATACAGGTGCTTCCACTGCCATTCGATGAACTTTGAATACGTCGGATCAACGGTAGTAAACCGGCGGCGCCAGTCAATTGACAGACCACACCCGGTCATAACCCGCTGGTATTCGTCGGAAAAATGTTTGACAATCGTGAAGGGATCCGTGAACTTATCCAACACCGCGGGCGGCACTTTATAGAGATCGCGATAGAGCTTGATGGTCTTCTCATCCTTCCGGGCGATACGTTTCGAGATCCCGATCACCGGCGCACCCGTCACATGGAATGCCATCGGGTAGAGCACCTGCATTCCCCGCATCCGCCAGAATCTTGCTATCACATCGGGAACAATATATGTCCGCCCGTGCCCGACATGCATTGCGCCACTGGGGTACGGGTAGGCGACGGTAAGGTAGTACTTCTCTTTTTGTGACGGGTTGGATTCGAAGGCATGCGTCCATCTCTCCAGTGCTTCCTTCTGAAACGCTGCAAGATCAAATTCGGTCACGTGATTTCACACTCCAAAAAATCCCGCGATGTGATATGTTATACAGGTCGCAGTTTGATAACTTCTCCTGCTGTGGAACGACGGATCATTTCCTGTGCGATACTTGAATTCTTAGCAAGGTGGATCTCACCATTGTCGTTTACCGTTGCGGTGAACAGGTATTCCTTCCCTGCAAATACGTCAACAATCTTCCCATTGTGGTCAGGGGCAATGATCATCAGCTGTTTCTTATCTGTGTGGATCTTCACTCCCCCTCCGAGGTTGAACTCCTCCTCCTCCTTTTTCTGCTTTTCGAGTTCGTTTCTGGGCTTGATGTCGATCCCTATTCCGATCTTGTTCACGATTGCGGAGATGTTCTTCCCTCCTTTCCCGATCGCTGCCGGAACATCTTTGTCATCGATGTAAACCACAGCTTTTGTGTCGCTTATCATCTGGACGTCTACGGCACCATCGGTGTACCGTCCGATCTCCCGCTGGATTTCCTTCTCGGAAAACTTCCAGCCAGCAGGTTCCTGGTTCTCTTTTTGAGGTAACAACTCAGCAGGAGTCCTGACCTGGGGGATTACCTGCGCAACCGGTACAGCGGGTGAGGAACGCGGCGGTTGTATGGCAGCTGTTGCTTTCTGGTCTTTGGGATATATCACCGGCATCACGATCGTTTCACCGTCATACCTGAAGACATCGAAGGCAAGCGATCCGGTCTCGTAATCGCTGACCGTTGTAACAGGCCGGATATGCATCTCATGTGCCATCCCTTCCGGCACTTTGAGGGTAAATCCAATGTCGTAGATCTTGGTGATAACACCCTCCCTGACAAAGACGATGGTGTTGATGACCTGCGAGAGGACGCCGTAATCCACACGGTCACAGAAACGCTGGAGCGCGTCGCGGACATCAGTTGCATGGACGACGCCGACCATCCCCATACCGGCAAGCCGCATATCAGCGAAGATCCGGAACTCTTCGTTCTTCCGCAGCTCGTCAAAGATAACAAAATCAGGACGCACGAGCATCAGCACATCTGCGGTGTTCTGCATGCTCCCGTCCAATGCCGTATATTGTGTGATCTGATCTGGCACTTGCAGTTCGCGGGGTGCTTCCATTGTCTTCACTACGAACCCGTAGTTGGAAAGGAAGATGGCGACGCTCTGGGCAAGTGTTGTCTTTCCTGAGCCGGGTGATCCCGCGATAATCAACCCGCGTTTTTCTCCCGTCAGCCGGTCCTTAATGACCTCTGCCTTAACATAATCTTCGAGGGTCACATCCACGATGGGACGGACCGCGGTGATCTCCATCCCATCTGAGAACGGGCGCCGGGCGATTGCGATCCGCATGGACCCAATCTGGACTACCGTAATACCGCGCTTTTCGACCTCGATAAAGCCGTCAGGATTGCGCTTTGCACGTTCTAGAATCTCCTGTGCAAGTGCCCGTAATTCGAACTCGGTCGTTGGCTGGTCGCGGATTTGCACCAGTTTCATCGCGCTAATCGTGCCTTTCTTTGCGCAGGGACAGACCCGCTCCTTGAGATATACTGCGATGGTGTGCTCATCAAAGAACTGGTCAATGCCCAAAGGCACAAAATCGGTTATCTGGGGTTTTAAGTAGATGACATTGAGCCCCTTTGCACGTGCAACCTCTGCCTGAACACTGTCGCTGGTGATAAACTGGGCGCTGTTCTCGATCGCGATATTGCGGATCATCGCATCGATCTCCCCGCCACTTGAAAGCTTTACCTGCTCGAGTGTTGGTCGTGTGCCGGAAAATTTCAGTTCTATCACTTTTTCATCTGCAAGCCTGCAGAGCGCCTGTAATTCGTTGAGGCCTGAAAAACCGATCTCCCTGCCCTGGTTTGCTTGCGCTTCGAGTTCCGCGACAACCGCTTCGGGGACGATTATTGTTGCCCCTTTATAATCCCCGGCCTTTATCATCGAAGTAATACGTCCATCAATCAGGACGCTGGTATCCGGTACAATGTTCATAAAAATTCATCTCCTGTCTGTATTGCTATTCCAATTGTATTGTTCGCTATTCTATTCCTGAATTCAACGATGGAATATCGTTGATACGGTACATGTATGTGTTGCAAACAATTATATACATACGCGGGTTTGAGGTGTTTTATCTGTTGATATGAAAAAATAACAGCTTTGTATTTTATGCAAGATCTCCAATACAAGTTTCCGGAACATATCCGGTATTTATTTATATAGCAAATTCACGAAAAAATGCAATAATTAATATATGCATAATCTGATATTCCATCTGATACATTGTATGGCGGGAAAAAGATCCGGCTTTCTGACTGAACCGAGAAGGGAATATATCAGAATGCCACTAAAGGATCGGGCGGAGTACTATTCCGGAAGTCAGCGGATCCAGCATGACGCCGCGATCCACGAGCAGGCAACTGTCGCGCTTGAGGATCTCATCCTTATCGCACGCGGGGGCGATGAAGAGATGCTCAAGAACATTTTCTCTAAAGATGCAATGACTGAGCTGCTAGATGTTCTGATGGATCGAATCGGTATGGATGAAGTAGGGATCGGGCAATTGTATTATGAGATCCCTGTCAGAGCGATCGAACATAGGATCCGCAAGAAATATTTGGAACACAAGCGCTTCTTCAAACTTGAGGAATCCGAATTCCCGCTTCTTCCCAGCAAACCGGCATATCGCGATGTGAAGGATTATATGAGAAAATAGTCCTCATCGCCCCTACATCCAATTTTTTTCTTTCTATTCTTTATTTTGAAATATCAGATGTATGAACGAACCAACTCTTCTGAAAAGTGGATGATGATTACCGTGGATCCCAGGCATGATTGGCAGGGGAATTAAAAACGGGAGTCCTCCTCCTGCTCCTTCCTGATTCCGCGATTCAGAAACAGGTACAGTGCGGCGATGACCAGGATGTATCCGGATGTCCGTGCAGTGATCATGGCGGCTTCCCAGGTTGAGCCCAACCCAAGCAGGGTGTAGAGATGGGAGATACCAAAAAGTCCGAATGCGACACCTATGAGCAGCGCACCCATCGCACCTTTCCTAGTATATACCAGAATACCGAGAATCACAATGATTGTACAGAGAACGACATTAAGCAGGGGAATTAGGTCGGAGACAAATACCATTTTCATCAGCGCTCCTTTGATGCTATGCACTAGTTCCCACTATCTCCATATATAAGGTTTCTATCAATGGAGGTGATCCGAAAAAAGTTACTTCCTTATTGAACCCGAAAATTACAGCGATGACAGACGAGAAAAAGATATGGAAATTATTGTTTTCTCTCTCTCTTCTTATACACTTTATCGGGATCAAATGCCCGTTCTGAAATGATCGCCCCATCAAGCGATCGATAGAAACAACTGGTGTAGCCTGTATGGCAGGCAGCTCCTGTCTGCTCCACATCGTAGATCAGGCAATCCTCATCGCAGTCCACAAGAATCCGCACAACCCGCTGGAAATGCCCGCTCTCCTCCCCTTTTTTCCAGATCTTGTTCCGGCTCCTGCTGAAGTAGTGGGCAAATCCTGTTGTTCTTGTGAGATTAACCGCCTGTTCAGTTGCGTACGCGAGCATCAACACATCGCGGCTTTTTACATCCTGCACGATGACAGGAATCAAACCGTTAACAAATTTCATCGGAATCATTTCAAAGACCAATTACCGTTTTCATGATCACAAAGAGGAAGTCTCCCAGAACGACCGCGCTGATAAGACCGGCAGTGATCGGGATGATGAACGGCACTGCATAGGAAATCCAGACCGTACCAGCCTTCCGGTAGAGCGCGAGTTCCTTTTTATAACGTTCGGGGTAGAGGCGCAAATCCTTGGTGTAGATCCGTTTTTCTCCCGACAACATCCTTCGGAGCGATTCGCGGATTCCTACAAAATTCCGGACCAGCACACCGTCATTTTCGTGCATATCCTCCATAACAAACCCGAAGGTCTTCTGGATGCCCGAACCATCTACGGGGAACCCGAAGAACATGTACGGCAGAGGGGCATGGTTACCTTTGATGAGATTTTTCATAAAGATCCCGGCAGGGGCAGCAAGGTTGAGGAGTACGGCATTGGTGAGGACCGTAAAGGGGAGGAATCCAAGCGGGGGGTATCCAAAGTATGGTGTAAGAGGGAAAAAAGGGATACAGGCGGTAATAAAGATCAGTGCCCAGGCATCTGCGCCCCCGAACAGGTTTTTTATGGCAAACATGTAGAACATCAGAGAAAAAATAGTACAAAGGGCGATATAGCCGGCAACAAGCCCCCATCTGCCGGAAAGACCCATAGTACCATAGAAATATACCGCTGATGGTAACCCAACCACAAGCATCGGATACCATGTGGGGAATGGCACCCTGCGATCTCTGACATCAAGGTATGAGGCATAGATGAGCGTGGTAAGCACCGCAAGCGCGGATATGACCATCGCTATCTGGATCTGATCGGCAAACATCCGTTGAGATAGTGTAGTGTCGGGTACCACTTATGCATGGCGATGCGGTGGCAGACAGCTTATCCTGTACCATAACCCTGTCTGGACGATTCTCATAATTCTCATATCTGTCTCTTCCCCCCAACAATCCATCCACACATTAATATTATGACAGGGTTGAATATTCCGATCAGGAAATGGCCGGGCCCTGCTATCTCTACGCGTTCGGCAGAAGGAAACCGTTACATGAAGATCCAAGAGCTGCTCGAGAACGTTCTCAAAGGGTCAAAATATTTGGGGACATTTGACCTGCTTGCGCTACTCCAGTATGCCAGCACACACGGTGTCCAGGGCATTGCGGTTGCAAAGGGGGGCGGCACGGAGTTGTACATCTCCCTCCTCAAAGGCGAACCGGAAGGCGCCATTTATGTTGATGAAAAGGGGGTGCTTTTCGGTGACAAGGCTGTGCTCATGATCGGGGGAAAAGAGAAGTTTGTCCTTACTGAAATCCCTGCAGATATTGTCGACCCCCTCGTGATGAGCAGCAGGATCTTTGATAAAAACCGACTCAAAAAGAGCATCACCTGCGCTGTTCCGGAAGTTGGACGTACCTGGGGAGGAATCGGCCACCTGACGGTCACTGTGGCAAAAGATGGAAAACCGCAGAACGGTCTCCGCGTCTCGATCCGCAAGGATGGAAAGATCGTGGGCAGCGATATTACAACCAATGACGGTGCTGTCGGATTCAAGATTGCGTATGGAAATTATGACTGTATCCTGCAGGACAAGACACAGGTCGTTACCAAATACCGGATTGAGTTCGATGAATCCCACAATTCTATTAAACTAGGGATCTGAATCACCCGGATTACCGACAACCCCTGTTTTCCTGTTAGTACTGTTTTTTTATCAACCAAAAACAAGACAAAATCCTTTAAATAAATAACAACAGAGCTATGCCCCATGGATAAAAAGAAAATCGGGCGTGAGGATTTTGAAGCTTTGCTCAAAGGAGAAAAAGATATAACGCCCTATATCGAGTTGGATCCTGCTGCCGGGACCTATTCAGTGTTCGGAGTAAGGACCGCTAGCAACCCGAATTATCTCGTAAAAGCTATTTATGAAATGTATGAAGTCAACCTGAACAAGAAGCTGGCTGTACAGGCTGTACGCAAGCTCTTCCGCTCCGTCGGCATGGGATCTGTCGGACTTCAGAACCTGTTAAAGAAATTCGGTATGGATCTCAAGCCAGCTGAATTCCTCATGCTCGTATTCAGGCTGCAGCACCAGCAGGGCTGGGGTGCCCCGTTTGAGCTTGTTGAGCAGGGGGAAACAAAGATCGTAATCCGCACTAAACAGACCTTTGAATCCCAGGTCATGAAAGACTGGAAAATGCCGGTCTGTGGTATCCACCAGGGCTGGATTGAGGGGATCCTGATCACTGTCACGGGCAAGAACTGGTTCTGTCTCGAGACCAAGTGTTTTGCAAACGGTGATGACTGTTGTGAGTTTGTTGCCGATCAGAGGGAATCCAGCTGGAAGTGGAAGGCAGAGGCAATCGTAAAAGGTGACACTGCCATCACTGAATATATCGAGCACAAGCCGCTTGAGGGGACGATCAAGCTTATCGATGATCCAGTCGTCATGATGCCCCGCTTTATCTTTTCCTCAATGATGAATTCTTTGAAAAAGACGATGGGAGAGATGCCCGCTGGTGGTGTTAATTACCGTGCGTACATGGATATGGGCAAGGAAAATGTTGAACACTACAAGAAGATGGGCATCACCAAACCAAACATCCTTGCCGATATGGCGTTTGCCTTCTACTCCCAAATGGGCTGGTTCAGGATCATCAAGATGGAATGGAATGAGTCCGCAAAGACAAAGACAATAACGCTCGAGCACACAGTAGAATCGGATTCATTTGGTAATACCGGAAAGAATGTCTGTTTCTGTACGGCAGGACTCCTCGCAGGCATTGTTGAAGGCGCTTTTGGTGTCAAAGTACAGGGAAAGGAGATGAAGTGCCGGTCAAAGGGGGATGATCACTGTGTGTTTGTGATCACGAACAAACCTGAGAAGGCAGGATGACCTCATTGTATCCCTCAGTCCAGTACTCTTCTTTTTATTAGCTTCTTTATCGCCATTGATAAGAAAATAAATTAAAATTCATTGTAATGACGAATAAAAAGTAAAAAAGAGATGGATATTATTTTCTCTTGAAAAGGGCTTTGGAAAACCGATCGATGAATCCTTCTTTCGGGACTGCCACCTTCTCTTCCTTGTAAGCGACACCGATAATATTGGAGGCGATCCGCTTGAACGCAAGCGTTGCCGGCGATGCGGGAAATTTCACAACAATTGGTGTCTTTGCCGCCGCCGCCCTTCGGACATTCGTATCCTCCGGGATGATTCCGATCACTTTGACTCCCAACACCTTCTCCATCTTTTTTGTAATGACGTCGACCTTGTCTTGATCGACACGATTGATGATGGATCCAAGTACCTGCCCCCCGACCACTTCAGTCAAAATCTTGGTCTTGAGGGCATCGACGATCGAAGAAAGCTCTGGGTTGACAACAAGGATCACCTCGTCTGCCACGGCAAGCGGGACGACTCCGTCTTTGCTGATCCCTGCCGGGGCGTCAATTAACAGAAATTCGCATTGTTTGATGATCTCACTCATCACGTCACGGATCCGTTCGGGATCTGCCATCTGGAACCCCTGCAATGAAAGCCCGCTTGGGATGACCTTGAGCCCCGCAGGACCCTCGTATATCGCCTCTTTGAGTGTACCTTTGCCGGCAAGAATTTCGTGGAGAGTGACCGGGGCATCCTGAAGACCAAGGAGAAGTCCAACGTTTGCCATGCCGATGTCTGCGTCCATGAGAAACGTTTCCTTTCCCATCTGCGAGAGCATCGTGCCAAGATTGACTGCAACGGTGGTTTTCCCAGTACCCCCCTTACCGGAAGCAATTGTATAAACCTTGACCATTAGGCACCCTTACTACGGAATGGTTTTTTTTTAATTTATATAAGATTGATCAATTTATCTTCATAATTCTGTTACAACCACCATTGTAAAATACCTTTTGTATCTTCCCCGATCTCTTTTCTCCAGTTCTGGGGGAGCTCGTTTTCCGTCCTGATGATACCGATCAGGTGCGATCCTTTGTGATTAAGTTCGAACAGAGTCACATCCGGGTCATCAGGAG
>Ga0209048_10005586_pt1 | contig 11868 bp, 10 predicted proteins | sample FrelakmetCRP12CR_FD_187146 | JGI IMG/M metagenome (GOLD analysis project Ga0209048, IMG submission 187146) | Freshwater lake sediment microbial communities from the University of Notre Dame, USA, for methane emissions studies - CRP12 CR (SPAdes)... | ecosystem: Environmental > Aquatic >... | reverse complement strand
TCCGATCTCTGGGGATGGAAAACCCAACTTCCCAAGGTCAAAATCCCGGCCTTCGGGGGCCAGGCCGATGACAGGCTGGCTTACCTTCTTGGCGTAGGTTAGCACGCTTCGGACGGCTTTGGCTCGCTGCAGGGCTTCTTTGGGGTCAGGCGGCATTGCTGGCATGGGAGTAAACCCATACACCCCGGCAATCTTCTGCAGAACCCAATGCGAGCCTGGAGTTATTGTATTTGCTCTGAACCAATCCGGATAGGTCCAGGCAGCCGTAATGGTCCAGTGGATCTCGCACGGGAAGACTGCGCTAATGCCAAGAGCAAACCACCAGGCGCGAAAACCGGGACTTGAATAGTGATTTACGGTCACCAAACAAGGCCCGGCAAGCGGGATATTCTCCCGGTTGTAAACCTTCAGCGGCGGATTCAATCCTTCGATGCAGTCCCGGGAATCCTGTCTAAATGAGCGCCGCCGGCCGCGCAGGATGGCGAGGCACAACCGGAGAAGGACCCTCCGCGTCAGTGCATAGCTTGGCGGCATCGATTAGCCTTACCGGCAGCTACCAGTTGCGCAAGAAATCGACCAACAGGCGAACTCCAAAACCTGTGCCGCCCACCGGCACATAGGAAGCATCCAGCCCACGCTCGATCAACGCCATGCTGGCCATATCCACGTGCGCCCAGGGAAAATCGACGAATTCTTTTAAGAAGATGGCCGATGAGCCTACGCCACTATAGCGGCCGCCGCTGTTCTTAATATCAGCGACCTCCGACCGGATCGACTTCTTATACTCATCCCATAAGGGCATGGGCCACAAGCGCTCGCGAGTGGCTTCCCCGCTGGCTGTCAGCTTGCCTTGTAAACGCTCGTCATTGCAGAATACACCGGCCGCGATTCCTTCGCCCAGGGCGACTACACATGCGCCGGTCAGGGTCGCCAAATCAACCACCGCGCGTGGCTTGTATTGGCCGGCGAATACCAGCGCATCGGCCAGGACCATCCGGCCTTCTGCATCTGTGCTGATAATCTCAATCGTCGTACCGTTACTGGCCGTGATGATATCCGCCGGGCGATAAGCCGAAGCATCCGGCATATTCTCGGTACATGGCGCAATCCCAACTATGTGCAAGGGCAAATCTAATAAGCCCACAACTTTCATCGCACCCAACACTGCCCCAGCCCCAGCCATGTCGGACTTCATCTCGTCCATGTGCTCCGACGGCTTGAGGGAAATACCACCCGAGTCGAAGGTGATGCCTTTCCCTACGATTACAGCTGTATCTAGATCCTGGCGTTGGGCATTATGTTCCAGGACAATGAATTTGGGCGATTCGCCCGCGCCTTTAGCCACCGCCAGATAAGCGCCCATATGGCGCTGCTCAGCCCATTCTACATCCCCCACTGTAAGCGCCATTTTGTGCGCCTCGGCAATTTCCTGGGCTACTGCCGCCATTTTTGTGGGGGTAGCAACATTGGGAGGCATGTTGACTAAATCGCGTGTCAAATACACGCCAACGGCAATGGCTTCAGCTACCTTCACCCCGGCCTGGATGTCCGCCAATTTCGTCGCGTCGTATTCGACGACGGCGATGCTTTCTATTTTGTTCTTTGGCTCATTTTTTTGCCTGGGTGCAGCATATTCATATAATCCAAGCAGCAGCCCTTCTGCGGTTGCCTGCGCAGCCATTAAGACAGGCATAGCGCCAACCCCGCTGCCATGGATAACTGTTGCCACAGACTTGCCGTTCAGGTCACGAGCTTTTTTGACGGCTGTCGCGGCTGCACGGCGCGCCATTTCCTGGTTGAACTCGGACTTCTTGCCTAATCCGACCACCAGGACGCGTTTGGCCGGAATTGCACCCCTTGGATAAAGAACACCTACTTCGTTCAGCTTGCCGGTAAAGTCGCCATTGGCGACCATCTCGCCAATGGCCCCGCTCAGCGCTTGGTTGACAATCCCTGCCGCTCCGGCAGGGACAGTGACTCCCTCGAAAAGGTTGACGATGATCGTATCGGCTGAATATTCCTGGATACTGCCCTGGACTACTTTGATTTCCATGTAATTACTCCCTATCAAGATTTAATAAATGCCAGAAAAGTTTACCACCAAACAAGACCCCCGGCAATCACCTAGGCTGGCCAGCCCAGGCTGATCCTGCCGCGCTCCGTTTCCACTTTCAGGATAACCACTTCGATCACATAGCCAACTTTTAGCTCGAGCCCCACCGGAACCTGGCTGCGATGCAGCAAGCCATCCTGCTTGACGCCGATATCTACAAAGGAACCAAAATCAACCACATTGCGGACAGTCCCCTTCAAGCGCATGCCAACCGCCAGGTCTTCCATTTTTAGCACGTCGCTGCGCAAAATGGGGCTGGGCAGGTCCTGGCGCGGGTCTCTTCCCGGACGGACCAACTGCTCAAATATATCCGTCAAGGTCGGGATGCCTGCGCTTAGCTCAACCGCCAGGTTCTGCACAGGCTGGCGCTTCAATAATGCTTCCAGCGCCGGCTTCCGTTCCTTGGGCGGCGTTTCCATATTCAACCCGGCTTTCGCCATTATCGCCTCAGCCAAAGGGTAGCTCTCCGGGTGGATGGCGCTGGCATCCAGCGGATTATTCCCGTTGCGAATGCGCAGAAAACCTGCACATTGTTCAAATGCTTTGGGCCCCAATCCAGGGACCTCCCGCAGCGCCTGGCGGCTTAAGAATTCCCCATGCTGGTCCCGGTGAGCTACGATGCGCTCAGCCAGCTTGGGACCAAAGCCTGCAACATAGGTAAGCAAAGCAGGCGAAGCTGTGTTCAGATCTACTCCGACCCGGTTGACGACGCTCTCGACCACGCCAGTCAGCGCCTGGGCGAGCGCCTTCTGGTCCACATCGTGCTGGTACATGCCCACTCCGATCGATTTGGGGTCGATTTTCACCAATTCAGCCAGCGGGTCCTGCACGCGCCGGGCGATGGAGACGGCCCCGCGAATTGAGACATCCAATTCCGGCAGCTCGGCGCGCGCCAGGGTGCTGGCGCTATACACACTGGCTCCCGCCTCGTTCACAATTAGGTATTTGATTTCATTACCCGCCGAGGAATGGATAAACTCGACAGCCAACTGCTCGGTTTCTCGCGAAGCTGTCCCATTGCCAATTGAGATCAAGGTGCATTTGTGCTTGGCGGCCAGGCGCGCCAGGGTTTTCAAGGCGCCCTTCCAATCCTTCTGCGGCTCGTGGGGGTAGATGGTCGCCGTTTCCAGCACTTTGCCGGTCGGGTCGACTACCGCCGCCTTGCTGCCCGTACGGAATCCGGGATCGATCCCCAAGACGACATTGCCTGCCAGCGGAGGCTGGCTTAGCAAGGAGCGCAGGTTATCAGCGAACACGCTCATGGCGTGCGCTTCGGCTTTTTCGGTCAGGTCTCTGCGCACATCCCGCTCGATGGCTGGAAGCAGCAAACGCCCGGCTGCATCCTCAGCCGCCTGCTGAAGCTGCCCTGCCAAAGGTGAAAGCGGGTTGGCTCGAAAGTAGGTTTCGATGGCTACCTGCCAATCTTGCTCCGGGAGGTTTATTTTCACGCGCAGCACTTTTTCATTCTCGCCGCGATTAACGGCCAAGGTCTGGTGAGGCCTTAGCCGTTCTACCTGGACCTCGAACTCGTAATAGAGACGGTATACACCTTTTTCATCCTTGGCGTCCTCAATTCTTTCACAATGCAATGTCCCTTTCCGCAAAGCTCTCTGGCGGGTGGCATGGCGCACCTCAGCATGGTCGCTAATGGTCTCGGCTACGATGTCACGAGCCCCCGCCCACGCATCTTCAACGGAAACCACCTGCTCGCTCAGGAAAGGTGAAGCCAATTCTGTAAGAAGCCTGGCTGGCACAATGGATTTTCCGTAGACCGGCTGCTGGAGGATGATATCCGCCAGACCTTGCAAGCCCTTCTCGCGAGCAATACTTGCCCGAGTGCGCCGCTTAGGCTTATAAGGCAGGTAGAGGTCTTCAAGGGCGGTCAGGCTCGCCGCGGCCTGGATCTTAGCCTGCAGCTCAGGAGTCAGCTTCCCCTGCTCCTCAATCGATTTGAGAATCGTCTGCCGGCGTTCATCTAATGAGCGCAGCTTCCCCAGCCATTCGCCGATCTGACGCAACTGTTCCTCATCCAGTCCGCCGGTGGCTTCTTTTCGGTATCGAGCGATGAAGGGCAGAGTATTTTCATCATCCATCAATGCGATGGTCGCCGATACTTGCTTAGGAGAAATATTCAGTTGAGTAGAAATTTGCTGTGAGAAATCCATGGGAGTGTTTTCTTCCTGGCTAATTCAACCTCAGAACTGGTTTACCAACGTTCGTAGCGGACCAATTCAGCAAGCGGCTTGCGTTCTTTGGTTCCTGGCTGGCAATCGGGGTAACCCAGCGGTGTAAAGATCAAAGGCTCGATCTCATCCGGCAACCCCAGGATCTCCCGGGCAGCTTTGGCATTGAATGCAGCGATCCAGCAAGTCCCCAGACCTTCATTGGTTGCGGCGAGGATCAAATGGTCCATCACGATGGCGATGTCTACGTCTAAATATCGGCGCTTATCTGCCGAACGCACCCATCCTTGGGTTGGAACTCCACAGGCGCAGAGAAGCAACGGCGCCTGGACAAACCAATCGCGATGATAGATGCGCTTGAGATCAGCCTGCCGCCCTTGGGTGTGGATGACGATCAACTGAAAAGGCTGGCAGTTTGCGGCGGTGGGGGCAATACACGCCGCTTCCAGCACCCTGATCAACTTATCCTCTTCTACCGGGTCGGGTTTATAGCCCCTTACACTATAGCGGTGCACGATTAGCTCGTTGAATTCCATTTCGATCTCCTTAAGATTGTCATGGCATTTTAAATATTACAGGCTGAAGCAAGCTGCGGTCAAATTCAGCAATCCGTTCCTGTCCAAGCGCCAACAAATTTGCATGAACGGTCCTGGCATCTTCTCTTAACTTCGCCACGTCTACACCCCGGCATACTCCCGGCAGAGGGTCGATCCACTGCCGAACCCGCCAGAACATTTTTACAGCTCCGTTATAATTACGCCGCTCGATATGCAAATACGCGACTGAGATCTGAATGATTGCCCTGTACACCTCGCGACCAGGGGTCCGATCGGCATTCCAGGCATCTTCCAGAACTTCATGCGCTTCGAAATAATGGCCCTGGTTGAACAGCTCAAGCCCTTCAATCGCCCGTTTTGATAGCGGTACATGGCAAGCATCGACTATAGCTGGAAGGCCCAGCGGTCGCGCGTATTTCTGGACGATCTCCGCCAACTCTCCAATCAGATATGTTCTCTCCAGGGTTACATCAGCCCCGGCATCCGCGGCAATTTCCTTGATTTCCGGCTCTCCGCGCTCACTAAAACACACCACGGGCAGGCGACGCGTTGCGGGAGCAGACTTGATCAAAGCCACCCAATCGCGCCAGGGTATCTCAGCATTGTCCAGATCGAAGAGCACAAGGGCTGGTTTCCATAAAGTCAAATCCTCCATTAATGCCGCACTTCGACCTGTCACTTGCTCTCCGACCTGCCGCGCAGGAGGAATAAGGTCTGGAGGAGCGATCTGGTCCGCACGCACGATCCACACCATCCGGTAATCCAAGTTCTGGACTACTTTTTCAATCTCGGCAGCCAGCGCCTGATCTTCAACAAAACCCACGATGACCGGTAATAGGGATGAATCGGGCATAGCCTGATTATAGCAAATATTGTCCCACATCCATTCAGATATGGTAAGATGAGAAATGGCCTCGCGAACAGACCCCATTTCAGAGAAATCCGCACCTCCTGGCAGGAGATGCAATTTACCTTTATGACCGCAACGATAGAAATCCAGAACCTGACGAAAAGATACGGGGAACGCATCGCCGTCGATAAGCTCAACCTAACCGTCAATCAGGGGGACATATTCGGCTTTATCGGGCCAAACGGGGCGGGCAAGACCAGCACCATGCGGATGGTAGCCGGGTTGCTACGGCCTAACTCGGGCGCGATCAAGGTGGCAGGCTATTCAGTAGCCAAATCGCCCGAACGGGTGAAAGCCCAGATTGGCTATATGCCCGATTATTTTGGCGTTTACCCCGACCTGAAGGTCTGGGAATACCTGGATTTCTTCAGCGCTTGCTATAAGATACCCGAAGGGCAACGCCCGTCACTGTTAGATGGCTTGTTAGAACTGGTCGATCTGGGCCACCGCAAACAAGACATCGTAGACAGCCTCTCGCGCGGTTTGAAACAGCGCTTGAGCCTGGCTCGCACGCTTATACACGATCCACAGGTCTTGATCCTGGACGAACCGGCGGCTGGATTAGACCCTCGCGCCCGGGTTGAAATCCGGGAGCTGCTGGTCGAGCTGGCAGCTATGGGGAAAACCATATTCTTTTCATCTCACATCCTGGCGGATGTAGCCGAAATTTGTACTCGAGTAGGTATCATCGAAGCGGGGAAGCTGGTGGCAGTCGGAAAATTAGACGAGCTGCACCTCCAAATCATGCCCCGCCGTCGCGTGGAAATCACAGTATTAGGCAAATTAGAAGAGGCGCTGGAACTATTGAAGTCTGTAACAGGCGTCGTGGAGGCAGAGGCCCTTCTTGCCCCAAAAGAAGGGGAACGGAGGCAATTATCCATAGAATTTACGGGCGACGACGCAAGCTTGAGCGAGGCGCTGGCTGTGTTAGTGCAGCAGGGTATCCCTGTACTCCACTTCAATGAGAACCTCGACCTGGAAGAGGTTTTTATGCGCGCTACAAAGGGACTCGTTACATGAAGCCGATCGAATGGCCGTGGAAGAACCCGGTCATGGTGAAAGAAATCCGCACCCGCATGCGCGGCAACCGAGCGTTCCTGCTGGTTACAATCCACCTGGTGCTGCTGAGCATTGTGGTTGGCCTGGCCTATTATTTATTAATGACATCCATGTCCAATATCGGGTTGGTACAACAGCGAGTCTACCTCGGAAAAGCTGTTTTTGGCCTGGTGGTTTGGATCGAGCTGGTGACAGTGAGCTTTATCGCGCCCGCGCTAACCTCGGGCGCGATCTCTACTGAACGCGAGCGGCAAACATACGATCTTTTACGCGTCACCCTCCTGCCCGCACGCAGCCTGGTCCTGGGAAAATATGCTTCTGGGGTAATATTCATCTTTTTACTTCTTTTTACTTCGATCCCGATGCAAAGCCCTGCCTTTCTCATCGGCGGCGTAACGCCTCAGGAAATTATCATCAGCATCTTAATCCTATCTGTTTCAGCTATCGCTTTATGCGCGATCGGTGTCTTTTTTTCCGCTTTCCTATCGCGAACGATGGTCTCTACGGTACTTTCTTTCGCAGTGGCAACTTTCCTGGTATTCGGCATTCCGGTGATCTCTTCGGTCATCCTGCTGACCTTCACGAAGAGCCTGACCGGGGTTGCCAATGACTTCAATCCAATTTCTCTCTCCATACTTGTCTTTGCCGGCTGGCTAATGGTTTCTTTAACTCCTCTGGCGACGATTATCGGCACCGAAGTCGGTTTGCTCCAACAACACAGCCTGTTTCTCACCAATATCCAGATCACAGATAAAGTGAACGTGATCGTCCTATCCCCGTGGATTCCTCATGTGGCAATTTATCTCGTGCTCAGCCTGCTGCTCCTATGGATCAGCATTCAACGCATCAAGCAAGTCGAGAGATAGCTGAAGACTCATCCAAAAAAGGAAGGAGGAACCCTCATGAAGGCTTTTGTCACTGGAGGAACCGGTTTTATCGGCAGCCATCTCATCCAGAAATTGGTGGCGCGCGGCGATCAAGTTACTGCATTGGTTCGTTCCAAGAAGGGAGCGGCAGAGCTTCTGGCTATGGGTGCACACCCCGTTTGGGGTGATATCAACGCCATCGAATCGATGCGCGAGGGCATGCGCGGGAATGATGTGGTCTTCCATCTGGCAGCCTGGTATAAGCTGGGGGCGCGAGACTGCAAAAAAGCGGAATTCATCAACGTGGACGGTACGCGCAACGTTCTGCGCCTGGCTGAGGAGCTGGGTATCCCCAGAATTATCTATACCAGCACAGTTGCCGTTTATGGGGATACACATGGCACCTGTGCAGATGAGACATATTCGCCCCCCGAAGGACCGTTCCTGACTGAATATGACCGCACCAAATGGCTAGCTCACTTCAGAGTAGCCATTCCACTGATTGAAAAAGGAGTTCCAATTATTATCGTTATGCCGGGAGGAGTTTATGGACCTGGCGACACCAGCATGATCGGTGAAATGATGCGTTATTTCAACATGGGTTTCTTTCCTGTCGTGCCTGCCGCTGAAACAGCTATAACCTATGCGCATGTGGAGGACATTGCTGAAGGACACATTCTGGCTGCGGATAAGGGAACCATCGGCGAGACTTACCACCTGACGGGACCCGCGATCTCGCTGGGAGAAATGATGAAAATCTGGTCGCAAGTGAGCGGTAAGCATGCTCCCTGGTTTTCGCTTCCCTCTCGATTCGTGAAACCTTTCCTGCCACTGGTATCTTTTTTTAATTCGATATTTGCTCTTCCTCCTCTCTTCAGTCGCGATTCAATCGTTGTTCTAGGGGCTACGTATCTCGCCCATTCCGAGAAAGCCAGGAGCCAATTGGGCTGGCAGACTCGACCTGTGATGGAAGGGATGCAAGAGACTTTTGACTGGCTTCAACAAAATACGCCGCCTCTACAATTCGCCTCCACCCCAGCCCAACGAAAACAATTGGCTGGGATCGCAATCTTCAGCGCCTTCGCGGTGTTCACTGCCTGGCTGTTCTTGCGCAGGCGGCGCTGACCTAGAAACTCCAAATCGGAGAGATTCTATGAACCGGATAATCTTCCGCTTACGCTACCCGGTCAAACGCGATAGCGCAGACCGGTACTTGTTGTTTATGCTGATAAGCTTCGCGGCTTCGGTATCATTGACGCGCGTTTTCCTCTGGTTAACCGGCTATCCACAAATCGGCGGGGGCACACTGCATATCGCTCATGTTCTGTGGGGCGGGCTGCTCTTATTTGCCGCCTCTATCGTCCCGCTGATCATTGCCAATCGCTGGTCTTTTCTGGTCGGCGCTATTATCTCTGGACTGGGGGTGGGATTATTTATCGATGAAGTCGGCAAATTCATCACTGCGAATAACAATTACTTTTACCCGTTTGCCGCCCCAATCATTTATGTTTTCTTCTTATTCAGCGTGCTGCTTTATCTGCGAGTCCGCCGCCCGCCGGCTGGGGATGCGAGGGCTGAGCTATATCGCGCCATGGATGAAATGGAAGAGGTGCTGGATCATGATTTGGATCCTCAAGAACGCTCCAGGCTGGAAAAACGCCTACTCTATGTCGCCACCCAGACCGACCAACCTGATTTCGCACGCCTCGCCGACAGCCTGCTTGAATTCCTGAACAGCGATGCATCTAAATTGGCTTCCGCGCCCTCAGGAATATGGGATATTTGGCAAGCACGTTGGGAACGATTTATGCTGCGCTGGATCACACGCCAGCGCCTCAAGGCGCTGCTAGCTGGAGGCATGATAGCTTTGGGAGCTACAGCGATGATTAACCTGACCAGGTCGCTGCCTATTGGTAGAAATTTGCCTTCGCTTCAAGCCACGCTAACTCGCCTGGTCAACCAGGGTCAAATCAGCAGCATGCGAGGGCTGGATTGGTTTGCAGCCAGCCAGGCGTTGGAATTTTCCGTCGGTCTCTTGCTCTTTTTCGCCGCGATGTGCTTAATTCTTGGAAAGGACCGGCTGGGGGTTTCTTTAGGTATTCTTAGCTTGTTGCTTTCGATAACGTCGGTGGATTTGTTGAACTTCTATTTCGACCAGTTTTCCACCATTCTAGCCGCCGTCGTTCAATTCTCTCTCTTGTTAGGCCTTATAACGTATCGCCGCTGGTACGGAACCAAATATAATTTACCGGTTCAGACCCCTGAAACCCCCACCGAATAAGCTTTTATTTTTTAGAGATGGGTGGGGTTGATTTGGGGGATGAAATCGACCTAATCAACCCCAATAGACTATCGACCGTTGCACTTGTAGGGCATGTGAAGGTGGAGGAAATTGCTAGGATGCACGCCACCCATCAAGTCTGGAGTGGAGACTGAAGGACCGGTTGGAAGCATCCAGTATGTATCGCCGTTCCCTTCCGGGTAAAAACCAAAAACCTGTTTATCAGGCGATTGGACTTTCCAGAAGATCACATTTTCATTGCAATATGGACCATCGGTGATGTTGACCTCCATCCCAACCGGGAGGTAGCGCAGATCAGGCTCAAAAGCCAGGCTCTTATAGTGGTAAAGGCCAATCTGCCTGTCAGAGTATTGGATCGATGCCTGGTCGCCAAGATGCAATCGGGACGCCGAACAGCCTACTAATGGATAATAGATCTGGACGGAAAAGGGGTTAAAAGCCGTTGAGTTTTGGGCCACGGGTATAGGGGTCTCTTTGGCAGGCGATTGCGCCACGGCAACCGGCGCCTGTCCCGTTACAACCACCTGGGTTACAAATTGTGTGATGTAGACGGTGGGATAAATCACCTGTACTTGCCCGCTATTCTGCAAGGCTGAACTACCACAGGCGGAGATAAAGAAAACCAGGCTTAGGATTGCGGTCAGGACTGCCGCCCATTTTAATTGTTTGTTTTTCATCCTTTGCTCCTTTTTATCGTTATTAAATATATTTTTCTACCATTCAGATTGATTTGCGATCAGGGTCCAGTTGGTAAGAGCCAATATTCATACCCATTGCCTTCTGGTGTAAAACCAATCACGCCGCTACTTGTCTTTACCTGCCAGACGATCCAGCCTCGACTGCAAAACGGCCCGCCAACGATGTCGAGCAGCTCGCCTTGCTTGGCACTATAAATAATTGTATCCACATACAGGTCGAGGCCGTAGCGGATGCCATTGGCTGTTCCACCAGGAGCAACCCTAGCCACATCGCCTTGATGCAAGCGTGAAGCCACACAATCTTTCAACGGGTAATATACTGGCGCGCTGTAGGGGTCGAAGGTAGGCGTTGGCGTCAATGAGGGTACCGGAGTTGGAGAAGGCACCAGCGTAGCAGTAGGGGCAAAAGTAGCAGTAACTACCTGGTTAACAACCTGGGTGATGATCATGACAGGCGCAGTGCCCTGTGTTTGGACAGGCCCCGAGCTACGACATGCCGATAAAACTAGCAAAACGCTTAAACACACAAGCAGGCCGGCTTGCGACTTTCTAAAACCAATTTTCATCCTTTTCTCCTTCAATTTTTTGTCACCAAAGGCTGTCGAATTCCGTGTTTCGCACCAGATATTAGATGACCACAACTCGGGTCCCGGTATGAGTCTCGACATAATCCTTATTTACAGGTACATATGGATCTGTCCACCGGTAGACCCAGCGAGCAGCTTCTGGTGTTAAGTTGATACAGCCATGACTCTGTGGTGTTCCAAAATTATTATGCCAATAAGTACCATGCAAAGAGACACCCGTCCAGGAAATGTAGGAAACCCAGGGAACTCCCGGCAGATCGAACCCATTTCCTTCTAAGTTAGAAGCCATGTGACGCGTAGGCTGCTTACGCTCTACACGAAATTCGCCCTTGGGTGTGTCGCCTTCGAAATAACCTGAGGCAACACGTGTGGTAAAGACGGGGCGTTGGCCTTCATAAGCAACCAATCTTTGGCGGCTCAAATCAATTTGAAGCCATTTATCCTGCACATCTGCCGATATAGGGCTCAATTCCTCGGCTTGAACAGGTCGCAAATCCTCTGCATGTACGATATAGGTTTGCTCGCTGCGCTCGTCAAAAACCTGATACCAGACTCCGGTTGTGTTCTCAAAAGAATAGGTAGCCCAATAGGTG
>Ga0209048_10005585_pt1 | contig 11869 bp, 10 predicted proteins | sample FrelakmetCRP12CR_FD_187146 | JGI IMG/M metagenome (GOLD analysis project Ga0209048, IMG submission 187146) | Freshwater lake sediment microbial communities from the University of Notre Dame, USA, for methane emissions studies - CRP12 CR (SPAdes)... | ecosystem: Environmental > Aquatic >... | reverse complement strand
AGCAGGAGAATGTGAAAATTTGCCCTATTAAGTGATGATTAAGAAGGTTGGTTCTGGACTTATCGCAACAATACAGATTCTCCGACAAATTCCATATATGCATCAATTTTGGCAGAGGCGTATGGGAGTCGAACCCACCAGGAGCCGCGCCGAGCGACCCCCCAGCCGTTTTGAAGACGGTGAGACCCACCGGGGCCCCTACACCTCCATATGTGGGTGTATTTTGCCATTCGGGGGGATTCTTGTCAAGCGTGTTTATGAGTGTTGTGCGAGTTGCTGGATGCGCTTTACATCTACTTCTGTTAGATCTTTTACCGTTAATTCGGCTTTGCGTAATCCTGGCAGGTCACGGTTGCCGGCAACTGCTATGCAGCGCATTTCGGCTGCGTGGGCTGCCTCTACTCCTGCGACGGCATCTTCGATTACCAGACATACGGTTGAATTCATATGTAGCTCGGCGGCTGCTTTGAGGAAAATGTCGGGAGCTGGTTTGCCTTTTGCAACTGTTTCACCTGAAACCAGGATCGAGAGATAGCGTTTTAGTCCTAATACGTCTGCTATGAGGTCGATATTTTCGATTGGTGTTGAGGATGCTAGTGCCTGGGAAAAGTGAGCATCACGTAGTTCGCGCATTAATTCTATTGCGCCGGCTAATGGGGCTGCACTTTCCCGAATGAGTTCGCGAAAGTACATCTCTTTGCGGTCTGAAAGAATTTTCACTTGTTCGGGCGTCAGGTTACCCCATAGAGTAGCGAAAATATCATCGTTGCGCTTGCCAAAGGTGGCCCAGAAGTCGGCGTCGGTCATGGGAATGCCTTCTTCACGTGCAAGACGTTGCCAGGCACGTCGATGTTCGTCCGCGCTATCGAGAATTACACCATCGAGATCCCAGATTACAGCTTGAATTGGATTGGACATAAGAATTTGCTCCTGCTTTTTTAGTAATCATATCATAGGTTTTGAGGCTCTCATGTATGGACTCATAAGATTGTGAATGTTACAATGCGCATTGGATGTAGCTCTTATGTGGTTTAAATAAGGAAACGAGATATTAGAAAAAAACCAGCGAGGGCCGAAAAATCGGCGATGTGCACGATAAATCGGCACCTACTAGTTCGTCAAGCTTCATGGTGCCAATTGGAAGTTGTATGTCTGAGTGCTATGGATTAAGGGTATTGTGTTATGAGTGATCGAACGTATTTCAACGAAGAAATGGAGACACTTCCAAAAGATAAGCTGAAGGCACTGCAATTGGAGCGTCTTCAGGCCATGGTCGAGCGCGCCTATAAGGAGAACAAGTTTTATAGAGATCTCTATAACGAGGCTGGGGTCAAACCGTCGGATGTCAAATCCTTAGAGGATATTCGCAAGCTTCCATTTCTTGAGAAAAAGACTGTACGCGCTGCATATCCATATGGAATGGCGTTTAAGAAGCCACATGATGAGGGTGGGCCAGTACAGATACATGCAACGAGTGGCACAACAGGTAAGAGTGTCCCTGTCTTCGCGACAAAAAAAGATATTGATTACTGGGCAGATCTGAATGCCAGGGAACTGTGGATGACTGGTATGCGACCAGGTGATATTTTGATGAACTGCTATGGCTATGGTCTTGCAACAGGTGGTTTTGGGTTTCACTATGGGGCAATGGCGATGGATGCGATGGCAATCCCTATGGGTTCTGATGCCCGACAATATGATCGCATGATCGATTTTATTGTTGATTTCGGCGTAAAGGCTATTTGTATGACGCCTTCGGTAGGTCTTTATGTTGGAGGTAAGGCGCATGAACGAGGCATGGATTTCAAAGATACCAAACTCAAAATCGGCCTGTTTGGCGCTGAGCCATGGCCCTGGGAGACGCGCTTGAAGCTGGAGGAGTTGTTCAATATTACTGCTTATGATGAATTCGGCATGACGGAGTTCCTGGGTCCAGGCATGACTTGCGAATGTGAAACTCGCGATGGCATGCATGCATGGGCCGACGCTTTCCTTGTGGAGTGTATCGATCCTGATACGGGAGAATGGGTGGAAGATGGAAAGGACGGCGAGCTTGTATGGACATGGCTTACTGCTGATGGGACGGCTATGATCCGCTATCGCAGCCGTGATCTATCTCGCATATGGTGGGAGGAACGCTGCGCCTGCGGACGCACACATCCGAAAATTGCGGCAATCAAGGGTCGCAGCGATGATGCAGTTTCCATTCGCGGCTTGATCGTCTTCCCAAGCCAGGTTGAGGCGGCGTTAGTGAAATTTCCAGAGACTGGCGCGAATTTCCGCATCATTGTTGATAAACTCAATGGTCTGGATACCTTTGATCTTAAGGTCGAGGTAAAGGATTCATCTGTATTAAGCGACAAGGAACATAGCCATAATTTGAGCCGTGAAATGGCTGAATCTGTCAAGACTGTTACTGGCAACTTTCCTAAGGTAGAGTTGGTGCCAGCGGATAGCTTGCCGCGTTCCAGTGGAGGGGAGTCAAAGACTGCAAGCGCTCGTGTTGAAGATCGACGTAAGAAATAAGGTCAATAAGCAAAGCATGATGAGGCCCGAACGTTCGGGCCTCATCATGCTTTGCTTATTTGATGGCTCCTTGCATAGCGAGCACGATTACTAAGGCCGCAATTCCATTGTTGAGCATGTGAAGCATTATACATGGCCAGATGGATTGTGTGCGCCAACGGAGAAATGCGAGTGCGAGGCCGATTACGAAAAGGACAGGGAATGAACCGGGGTCCGCGTGGGCGACTCCGAAGAGTAGTGAACTGATGAGGATGGCCCAGCCAAGGGACATACCATGGCGCAGTCCTGGAAAAACGAAACCTCTAAAAAACACTTCTTCACAGAAAGGAGCTATGAAAACGGCTGCGAACAGTGTTGCATATGTTGATAAGGGTGCGACTTTGCTTTGTTGGAGGATTAACTGGTCGTTTGTTTGTACGTTCAAATGCAGAACTGTGATCAGGTATGAATAGAGTGTGTTGACGCCGAAAATGACTATCATCAATATGATGACCCAAAACAGGGCGTTACCGAGACGAAAGCGACGGAATCCGAGCGCTTTTAGAGCCAGGCGCAAGTGTGGGGTGGTTGAGCGATATGCTGCGTTGGCATAGTAAAAAGGAGCGATCAAGAAAGCTCCTTCTATCAGTGCTGTAAAGATAATGGTAACTATAGCACCTGTCAGGTCAGCTTGAGTGGAGAGAGGTTGAGTAACGCTGACTGAACCGTTGAGGGCTGAAAGTATGAGGGTTAACACTATCCAGGGAATAAGTGTGATTAATGTGCCGAAGAAGGTTTGCTGAGTTGTCCAGGGAGCACTATCTTCGGGAGTATTGGTATCGGGTTGTTTATCTACTTCTGGTTCTAACAAGTTACTCTCCAAATTCCACTAAGCATGATTCCAGGAATACATTTGAGGCTGTTTTGTGTTTCCAATATGGTATACTACGTAAAATATTATCTTACCGCAAGTAGTGTGTACCAGGAAGGATGATTTGTTGTCTGGCACAATTGAAACCAATCCATCTGAAAATTCTAATTGGCGTAAACATAAAAATGCTTGCCAGTATTACCGCGAACGTTGGTTTCCTTGTAATGATGTAGCGGCGGGTGAGCCAATGTATCAAGTATTTTGCATGCAAGGTACACCGCCGATTACTTTTGAAGAACAAGAACGCTGTTTACGTAGCAAAACCTGTTGTTGGCGTCTTACGAAGAAGCAGCAAGCCTCTGCTGAGGAAGCTGTTGCTGAAGAAACACCTTCCCCCGCTTTTTAACATAAAAAGGCCAGCAGTCGAAACCGCTGGCGGGTTCATTCATCCTACCTCTAAGACTTCATTACTGTTCGTATACCCATTGATCTGCGACCAACGCGTATGTGAGTAATTCCCCTGGCTTAAAGAAGAGATTGATCTCTTGTATCGCTGTTTCGGGCCCATCTGAGCCGTGAATGATGTTGTAGCCTATTTCCAGTGCGTAATCGCCACGTATTGTGCCTGGGATGGCTTCAGCAGCATTCGTAGCACCTATGGTGGTTCGTACGACGCTGATGGCTTTTGGGCCTTCTACGACGCCTACTACTACTGGTCCTGAGGTGATGTGTTTTACGAGGCCAGGGTAGAAGGGTTTTCCTTTGTGCATGCCGTAGTGTTGTTCAGCTAATTCGGGTGTGATTTGTATGAGTTTTAGTGCTACAAATTTTAGGCCTCGTTGTTCGAGTCGTGTGATTACGTTTCCGATGAGGCCTCTTTGTACGCCTTCGGGTTTGATGATGATTAGTGTTCGTTCCATGATTCCCCTTATTATGGTTATTTCGAGATAGTTCGGGTTCTTTGCTTGCGCCGCCTGCGGCGGCGAGATAAGAAAAGTTGGCGGGGACACCCCGCACCCCGGCAAAGGGCTGCGCCCTGTGCACTCCTGCGAGAAGCCTGGCAAAGGGCTGTGCCTTCTGCACTCGTGCAAAGAGTTGATAAAGTGGTATGCAAGCTCCGAGAAGCCCTGAGAAAGGGCTGTGTGCAGAGTCCCCCAGACTGTGTGCCCTGTGCACTCCCTTCTTAATAAGTTGCGACGAGTTGCATGATCTGGCGGCTGGCTTTTTTCATCTCCAGGCGAACATGTCCGAGGTTGCTGGCTGCGTTGGTGGTAACTACAAGGATCAGGTCGCCAGCTTCCACAAATTGAATTGTTCCGCTGTGTGTTTCAATGATGACGTGATGCATTTCGCCATTATTAATCTGACTTGTAAAATTTGCAATCGAGCCAAAGACGGCGGCTGACATTGCCCCTAACATTTCTTCGTCCTCGCTATGCAGCGCTCCTGACACGATCAGACCATCCTTGCCGATAAGAATTGCGCCTGAGATTTCATCAAGGTCGGTCAATCGTTGTAGAATTGTGTCCACCTTCGACTCCTTTGGTGCTAGATGCTCTGACTCTTTGCCTTTTTAGCAATCGTAAGAGCTTTATTATATGCCTCCATTGCTTGTAAATATTCGCCTTGACGCATATAGGCATCCCCAAGAACGCGGAAGCCGGCTGAATATCTGGGCGATAGCTTCAAGAGCGCTCGTACATTGCTTATGACTTCGCTCAGTAGATCGGGTGCATTGCGAATGATAATTCGGTATTCGGCCATAGCGTCGTCGTAAGCGCCAGCAAGTTGGAATTGATATCCCCGAAGCAGACGCTCTTTGTTACTTGTATTCTCATTTTGCGTTCTGCCATGTTCTCCAACACGCCCTTTGCCTAGCATGGATAAGGTGTCTGGATGTGCTGCTGAGTGCTGCATTGATTGTAATCTGATAGCCGGGCGTTTCATGGTTGTTTCTAAATCATCTTCAAGCAAGGCATCGGCACGATACGCTGGGATAAGCGGGGTCTCCAGTACTACTTGTTCAGCAGAATTATCCACAGGTATAGAAGTTTGACTAACTGCTTGTTCAGTAAAAGGGTTCTGTATCGGAGTTTCCAAAGGCAAACTAGCACTTTCGGTAGCCGATTCCTGTATTGTTGAGTCTAGAGATTGCTCAACATGTTGCGGTATGGTATTCTCCAACGATGTTACTGCTTCAGTGTGCTGTATAGTGTCAGAAAGTATAGTAGGTTGAAAATCAGGTTCAGAAGATTCTGCCGATTCTAAGACGGTATCTGAAGTAACTTCAGCAGAAGGAAGTTGAGGTGCAACAGGATCTGCCGGGAAGTTACCTAGTTGAGCTAAAGCAGAGGAGAGAGAAGGTTCTCCCGCGAAAGTATTGAGTGTTCCAGGCTGCAATGGTACAAAGCCATGAGAGAGCAAATCGGTGTCAAGGTGTTCTAATGTAGCCATTTGTGCTTGTTCGGCTTCAGTAAATGTCTGGTCAAGTTGCTCGGTCCATGATTGAAACTCAAAGGATTGCCCTGGCTCCAGGTCAACCGCAGCCTCTGCTGGTTCAGGTTGAACCTCCATGGTCTCTGCGCCTAGCGACTTGAGCCATTCCGGCCATTCCATCTCTGATTTATTTTCTTCTGTTGTGAAGAAAAAAGCTGGTTCTTCAGCAATGTACGCATCAGATTGAGCGTTGAGATTTCCCTCCCAGAGCTTGGGAGAAGCAAGTTCTGTTTCGGCTTGAGTTTGACTGGACGCAACATTTTCATTTGATGTCGCAAGCTCTTGTAAACCAACCGGGGGAGTAGATACAGGATCACCCGGCTGCCACTCGAATTTGGTAAGTACGTCAAGCCAGGCAGGTGGGGTGGGAAAGGCTTCTTCTTGAGTTTCTGAGGACCATGAGTGTAAGCTTTCGACCGATTCTACATTACCTGGGAATGCAAATGCTGTGTCCTGTTCAGAATGTGTTGCCTGGAGATGCTCAGCCTGGAACCAGGGCTGTTTTTCAAGAATGGCCGGATCGAAATCGTCATCAAACGCGGGTGACGATTTGATTTGATCAAGATCTTTTTCGCTATGGTTTGTGTGACCATTTGTGGTCATTGTATTGGACGGCTGAACATTCGAAACGTCGGATTGAAAAGTAAAGGCTGACAATGACTCAGCAGGTTTGACATCATTCAGGGTAGATTGATTGGTATCAAGCTCCTTCCAGGTCTCCAAATTACCTGGTGTATACACATGGGTCTCAGGTTCAGCGAAGCTTTGAGATCCATTCGATGTAGAGATAAGGTTGATTGCTGTCTGTTTGTTCGATACTTCACCAGTCGGATCGCTGAAAACAATGGGTTCTTTTTTCAGCATAGAGATGAATGGATTGTTGGGCTGGCTAACAATCAGGTCACTGAAGAGTTCCTGAGCCATAACTAACTCTGGGTCAAGAGTTTCGGCGCGTTGAAGAAGTTCTCTCGATCGTTCCAGATTAAATGTGGATGTGACATGGGCAAGGAGAAGCAATGCTTTAAGGCACGTTGGTATATCTTCGAGAATCTGTGTTGCCAGATGTTCAACTTTGTCGTATGCCCCTTCACGCCAGCAGGTCTCAAGCAGACCAGCGCGCGCATCAAGACGTTCTGGGCTGGCATTAAGCACAGCTTCCCACTCTTGTTCGGCTTGATTGAGGAGATCTCCTCGCATATAGAGGCGAGCAAGACCTGCCCTCGAAAACATAAATTCTTGTTGCCCTACTTTTGTGCTGAGTTGGTTAAATTTCTGGCGAATCTGACTGTTGCCACGGCTTAATTCATATGCTTGTTGATAACAGTCGAGAGCGGTGTCGATGTCCGAAAGACGTTCGCTGGTGAGCGCGCGATCGCAATAGACAACAACATTTTCCGGGTCGTTGACCAGTATCCAATCAAAGGTTTGTTGCGCCTCTTCTAACTGGCCCTTTGCCAGATATATTTCCCCAAGAAGGCGTTGAGCTTCAAGCGCATCAGGAAAATATGAAAGAATGTGCTGACAGTTAGCCATCGCATCATCAATGCGGCCAGAACTTATGGCGTCTTCCGTATTTTGCAAGTATTCGAAAAAAGTTGTTTTCGCCATGTAGATAGATCTCCTGTTCCCGCTTCAGCTCACGTGTATAGACCCTGTGCTGACTTTGCGGGATATAGCTTAATCCCCGCCATTGAGCAGAGTACCTAAGGACTCCGCTCGAGTTGGTTCGCAAGGGCCGATTAGCGCTAAGTGACGCCATTGAGGAGCAAAGCAGGTTTGCGCTAAGCGCTGAATATCTCGCGCGGTTACAGCCTCGATATGCGCCGTTATTTCGTCTACATCGAGAATTTTGCCGCGCAAGCTTTCCTGGCTGCCGAGCCAATATGCAACCTGACTGGTACCTTCAAGCCCTAATACCAAGCCACCTTTTATATAAGCCTTAATTCGATCAAGTTCATCTGATGGCACAGGTGTGGTACATAAACTAGAAAGTTCATTTACAATAGCCCGTACTGCGGCTTCGACTTGCGAAGGGTCTACCCCGGCACTCACTACAAAATTGCCTGTTTCAGCATAACTATTAAAATAACTTCCAATATCGTAAGCGAGTCCCCGCTCTTCACGGATTGTCTGAAAGAGCCGCGAACTCATTCCATCACCCAGAATAGCATTTAATAGCATAAAAGTATAATAGTCGGGTGACGAATAGGCTATGCCTAATGTTCCAAGGCACAGGTTGACTTGTTCTGTTTCTTTTTCAATGAGTACGATCGGTGAAGTATCTGTTGGCGGTAAACACTTCGCCCATGCTGCATGTGGTCGTGGTTCCCACGTATTAAAGAGACGCTTACATTTTTCAACTATACAAGCTGAATCGATGTTGCCGGCTACGCTGATGATCAGTGAATTTGGTCGATAATATTCATCTAAATAGTCCAGCATTTGCTGGCGTTGCATATTTGAAACAGTCTCGATGTAGCCTGCGTCATCCCGACCTAACGGGAGTTTAGGCCACATAGCCTCATCTATTAGCAGGCCGACCCACTCTTGAGGATCATCGTGAGTAGAACTTAGTTCTTCTATAATAACGCTGCGTTCTTTCTCGATTTCAACTGGATCGAAGAGTGAATGATGCACCATATCGGCCAAAACATCCAGAACTAGTGATGCATGTTCTCCAGGGACGCGAGCGCTATAATGAGTTAGTTCTTTCCCAGTGCTGGCATTGAATACTCCTCCAACACCCTCGATGGCCTCTGAAATAAGTCTTGCGTTAGGATATTTTTCTGAACCTTTAAAAAGCATATGTTCGATAAAATGAGAAATTCCTGCATTCGTATTCGATTCATAACGAGAACCAACAGTGAAAAAGAAAGAGATACTGGCTGAACGCATACCCGGCATTGGAGCCACGAGTAAGCGGAGTCCGTTCGGTAGTGTCGTACGCTCGTATTGCATTGAAAATTGATACTTCTTCCTTAACCATTAACCTCTACACATCTGGTCGCTAGCACAGCGTTTCACTATTATAGACGTTTTCTACATGAATGGCAACGGGAAATGAGGGATGGTATAGCCAATTTGGGTGAAAAAGCGAGCTTGGGTGGTTGCTAAAAAGCATATGCCGCGGGTTCATGAAGGACGCACGGCATTGTGTATTGTGCTTATAACAAAGCTATTCGGGTAGAGATTCAGACTTTAGAACAGGCCAACATCATTGGCTAAATCTCCCAAACCTCCTAGAAGACCATCTCCACCGCCTCTGTTCCTGTCAAAGCCATGTTCAAACTGGTGAAGTAGTATCTCCCCACCAATGATTGCTGCCGCACCGCCTAATGCACCCATAGCCATGTTTCCGCCAGGTCCCTGGAACGTTCCACCCATGCCTCCCTGCTGGTATTGCGCAGGCATGTTTGCCGGTGTTGGAGCAACATTTACCAGGCTCGTATGACAACTTGAGCAATTAGGAGTGCCAAGAGGCGCCATTGCCATGCATACAGGGCAACGAAGTACCATCGGCTGCTGGTTCATCATAGGTTGCTGGGGATATTGAGCCCCATATTGAGGCGATTGCTGCGGGTATTGTGAGTACGGCTGAGAGTACTGTGGAGGCTGAGCATACATTGTTTGGGGAACTGCTGCATGGGACAAAGGACTACCACACTGTACACAGAAATTGACACCTGGATTATTCTGCACTCCACAATTGGCACAAACAGGGGCCACAGGTGTTGCTGGAACATCAGATGCAGTCGTTGTGCGCATAGTTTGACCACAGTTCGTACAGAATGCCATCTCTTTGGGAACCTCTGAATGACATGCAATACAGGTCTGCGTAAGTGATTCAGGTTGCGCAGACGGTGTCGGCGTAGCAGTAGCGACCGCTGTTTGTGTATTCAATGAGGAGCCACAATTCATGCAAAATGCTGCTCCGGGTTTTACAGCGCCGTTACAACGCGGACATACATTCGGTGTATTGTTTTCACTTTGGACGTTCTCTGTCGACTGAACAGGGGTTCCGCACTCCGGGCAAAACTTCTTGCCAGTGACGTCATGACCGCAAGAGGTACAAGATGCCATGTTTTTATCTCCTTATGAACCATGCGAATGGCCATCTCATGTAGCTTACGTGCAGTGTAACATAGTTTTGGAAATTCGTCGATAGTCAAATCATCTCTGATATTTATACTTGCAGGCCTACGGCCTGCTTTGAGGAGGTAATTAGAGCGAGGCTCGCTATTGCATCCCCCAGATGTGCAGCCCCGCGCCCCGTCAGGGGGCAGAGTCCCCTGCACCCCTGATATATGAATGGATGTCAAGTATTTCAGACACATTCTCTGAGAGCTGCGCTATTGCTAATACCGCGCAGTTTCATGAGCGCTACGACTTCGAGTTGTCGCACGCGTTCGCGCGAAATACCCAACTCTTTCCCAACTTCCAGCAATGTGCGGCTGTGCCCATCACCAATTCCATAGCGAAGCGTAATAACCGAGCGTTCGCGCGGTGTAAGTAACGCAAGGGCGCGATGGAGTTCTTCACCAAGCAAGTGCTGAGAAGCAGTTTCCGCAGGAGCAGGAGCTGTGCTATCTTCCAATGTATCTGCTAAAGAATAGCGAGCTTCGTCGTCAACAGGCGCATCTAATGAAACCGGTTGTTCGATAATTCCAAGTAGATCGACGACCTCGTTCAGGTCCATATTGCAAGCTTCGGCGATCTGTTCTGGCAACGGATCAAGTCCATTTTCTTGAGATAATTGAGCCGCAATACGGCGGACCTTGCGCAGGCGAGTAGCGACGTGTTCGGGTAAGTGGATGATTCGAGATTGTTCACCCGCGGCACGGCTAACTGCTTGCCTTATCCACCAGGTGGCGTATGTGCCAAAGTGGCATCCTCTACGATAATCGAATTTCTCAGCTGCTCTCATCAGGCCAAGATTGCCTTCTTGTATAAGGTCAATCAGGGGAACGCCAGTGCTTGTATAACGTCGCGCAATGGCGATTACCAGGCGAAGATTCGACTCGATTAAGGTACGGCGAGCTAATTCGTCACCCGCTGCTGCTCTCTGAGCAAGGGAAACTTCTTCAGCGTGGGTTAAAAGCCCTAAACCTCGAATGTCGTGCAGGTAACTCTGAAAAGCATCTTCAGAACCAAGCACAGTACGAATGGTTGAAGTGCGCGCACGACGCGAATTCGAGGGCAATTCTTCCAATACATCTGAATCGGCGTTTTCTGCCCTAGAAGCATCGTCCAATAATATAGAGGTCGTTTCATCTAGTAACGAATCAGTCTCAATGAGTGGCTCCGTATTGCGTTTTGACGTCTTTTTTACTAATAAGGCATCAATATCTGATTCAAAATCAGACGTGTTGGTAGATGGAAACGCTACCATTTGATCGGTAGTGGATATCAATTGAGTGAACACATCACTCATAGGATCAACGATTGCCATAATTCCACGCTCCCTTCGGGAAATCTACCGGCAAAATCAGCTGCCGGACTCCTCCGTGTGGCCTCGTGGTCAATACTCTATGCTCGAGGCATATATGTACTGAACGTATTTATATCTAGCCATTTACATTCTTCTCTAATTGTATAGAGTAGAAGAGGCGATAACATCGGGTAAATACCTTAGATCAAATCAGGTTCTAACCGTATCTTCATAGATATGTTAAACCAATAACTGGTAGCAGGAGTTACAGCTATCAGTGGTTCGAACCAGGAAAAGCCCGGTTGCTACATGCCCAAGGATTCATCAGGGTAAGAGATTATTCCCAAGAGTTACTTATATATGTAATACGACCAATGCGAGCTAAATGTTACGCTGATTTTTTATTCATGCAATGTAACACAATAGGAGGGATATCGGGAATGGCACGGAGGCCGATACATCGGCGATGTGCGCGATAAATGACTCTGTTGGGAAAAGCGGTCTGGACAAGTGGACCAGTCCCATCTGGTATACTCAGGGAAAGAGCAGGTAGCCGTGGGGTGGACCGA
>Ga0209048_10005584_pt1 | contig 11869 bp, 18 predicted proteins | sample FrelakmetCRP12CR_FD_187146 | JGI IMG/M metagenome (GOLD analysis project Ga0209048, IMG submission 187146) | Freshwater lake sediment microbial communities from the University of Notre Dame, USA, for methane emissions studies - CRP12 CR (SPAdes)... | ecosystem: Environmental > Aquatic >... | reverse complement strand
GGTGCCAAGCCGGCGTCCATCAGCTTGTTCACCATCCAGATTTCAATCAGCCAATGGACAATCTCCGCCAAAAGCAATCCCAAAAACATTACAAGGAGGATATAAATTGTTTTTTTAATTTTCACAAAAATTGCTAGATTAATTATATATTTACATCTTTAATAAGAACTTTTTCAGTTTACCAAGCGGCTTTATTTTCAAGTATGTTTTGCGATCATCTTCTTTATCCAAGGACGCCCGCGTAACTTTGTATCCCTTGGGAATAAAAATACGATCCCAGCCAAAACCATTTTTACCAGCTGGAACTTTTGCAATCTCCCCGTCCAGCTTGCCTTCAAATAATTCCAATCTTTTTCCATCGCAGTATCCGACCACACAGCGCGCCGTAGCTTTCCTGTTTTTGCCATTGAGCAATGAGCAAATAGCCTTTGGGTGCATATTCTCAACAAAAAAACGAATGAACGGTCCGGGCAATTTACCCAGAGCCTGAAATTCCAAAGATACATCTTCCACAATGACAGGCTTTTTAACTTTTTGATAAGCTTGTCTGACTTTATGCGTTACAATTTCTTTCAGATCAAGAGACTGAATTTCATCCAGATCAATTTTGACATGGTCAATTGGAAGACCCAAATAATTTGCTAAATAATCAGCTTTACTTTGGTTCCCAGTGATAAATATGATTTTTTTCATCTATTTTAAATATTTTATAACTTTTTGAATCGCCTTTCTTGCCCGCCTATGGATGGTCAGGATTTTTTATGTAAGTTTACCCCTTGCCCTCAAGATACTATAACATAAAAAAAAATGCCAACCCCCGCGAAAAGGTTGGCCGCAAAATGCGCATTGTTAATCATTGTTGATATCCTCTTTTTAGTCCATTCCGTCGCGCAAGACAGTATAGGAAAGATCAGCCACGGCTTCAAGAGAGTGCTCTTTGCCCCTGGGGACATAAATTACCGTCTCTCTTTTGGCATCAAGCTCTATTGTTTTTACCTCCTTCTTGATCTGCACACGGCAAGCGCCTTTGCCTGGAGGAAGAATGATCCACTCTCTCGATTTATGCTTATCGGAAGGGACGGATTCTCCTGCCAACAATTTGTGATCCACAATTTTGTGCTCAACTTCCTTTTTCCGCAAAACTCTTTCCGCTTTTCCACGTCTGTCAAAAAATATTATCTTCATAACACCTACCTTTCTCAAGAAATCTTTTTTATTTCTTGTGCTACTTTCCGAAAATCTTCAGCCGCCGTTTTCATTTCAGAAACCATATCTTTCAAGGGCTTAAGGTCTTCTAACAATAGGGATGCTTCACCATAAACATCCAGAAGTCCTCCCTCTTTTTTGACCTCTCTCATCATCATGGCGCTGATTCTCCGACAGGCTTCCAGCGGTGTATCGCTCATTACTCTTTATGCGTCAATCATTACCTGCAGATCCCGCAGGCCTTTTTGTCTTTCCATCGGCACGGAAGCTATAAACTTGTTAATGATCTCACGCCTTCTCCTCTCAAACTCCTGTGGATTTTCCTGGGCCAACTTCGACCACTCGTCAAAATTTATCTCTGTATTCATTCTCCCTCCTTCCCTGAAATTTCAGCTTACATTAAATTTTATTTATGTCAACATTTTTCAAGTAATATACTCACTTAATTATATTATACCACCAATTAAAAAAGGGACAGCAGTTGCCGTCCCCATCATCCTCCTCTTTCTTGTTCTTTTTGCTTTTCGCGCAAGAATTTACAAATGCCAGAGACTTCAAGCGGAGTCAAGTAGCTAACTCCTATTGCGCAAAGTCGCTCGCTAACTTCCATAAAACCGCGGATTAACACTAGGGTATCGGTTGCCTTTTCGCTTTCACGCCACGGATTGCGGGTGGAATCCAACAACACGTGCGACATTTCATGAGCAACTGATTCAAGAAACAGATCGAACGGTCTCCTGAAGATATTCCTATCGATCCATAATACCAATTGCAATCTGTAAAAATCCGGTGTTCCGTACAACGGCATATCAGACGGGATCATGATTCCCATAGGTATCATTCCCGCATTTGCATATCCCTCTCTTGATGCCTGCTTCAGGCTTTCGATGTTTTTCTTTGCATTCTTCTTGCTTTCTACTGTCCCAAGCTTAAATATTTCTTCGCTATTCTCTGCATACTTAACCACAATCTTCACCATCGAGAGCTTGAAGTGGTTCCGAATTTTTGCCACACACTTCCCATACTCCTGCCGATTATAATCAGCAAGTATTTCCTGGTATTCTTTTTCGCTGATACTCTCCCGCAAACCATAGCTTGCGACCAAATCATTAATGACATCTTTTAGCTTTGGCATAGATGCCCTCCTTTTTTAAAGTTCTTTTCTGTTTTTGTTTTAGCTATTTATCATAGCATCAATTTCATTTTCTGTCAAGCAAAAAACTGGCCTTTATTAGCTGGAAAGATGCTAAAAAATTGTGCAAATACTTAATTGCACAATTAAAGAATTACTAATTTATCCAGGAATTAATTATAAAATTATATTATACCATTAAAAAAGGGCGGTGAACTCCACCGCCCTTTGTCATGCTGGAAAAATTGATTAGTCCAGGTGATCAAGATTTGCCACGGGCCAAGTGGGATATTCCCATCTTCCCTTATGCTTTCCACTTATGTTTCGTGTGCGAACACGGATATGCTTCCTGCCACTCAAGAGAAGTTTTCCTTTTCTTCCCCTCACTTCTCCAATGCTTCCAGAAACATTGTTTTTCACATTCATCCCCGGCTTAAGATTGGATTTTCTCGCCATTTGACTTCCTCCTTTTAATCAGTAAATTCCCTCATACCAGAACGGCTTTCCATAATTGCACCATTCTTAAAGAACCGCGATTTATTTTATATTTCTATCCTATATATTAATATGTCGGACGTCAATCTATTTTGATATAAGTAATTAATTATGTAATTTTTCAAGCCTAGTCTCTATATAGCAAAATCAACTCTTTGAGTCTTTTATCCATGCTTTCGACAACTCGCAGATGTTTTGGAAAAATACTATCATTTTCAACATCATCACTCCCGCGAGGCAAAATAAAAACATTGCCACTCTCAGAATCCTTTCCAAAAACTACCTTCATTCCTTCCCTTTTAAATCTTTGCATTAATTCATCTATGGGTGCGGCGTAGCCCGGAAATTCCTCTTCGTCTGCTTTTAATTTTTGGTAGCTATAAGGATTAATACCAGGAAAAGGAAAACTCTCCCTGCTTTCGCTAAGCTCTTTCGCTAAATCAATAATTCTTTTTTTTCTCTGCTCTTTTTCAGTTTCTTCAACTCCAAGTTCGGGCTTTTTTATTGATTCATTGATGCCACCGTTTGGTATTTCATATATAGACATAATTTTATGTAGACTTACCTATTAATTACGCCCGAAGCGATTACTTTCGTGGTAATTAATTACGTAATTATATTATAGCACTATTTTTCCAAAAATTTTTCGTGCCGAAACAATGGTTGACATTGCCCCAGGATTGTGCTAGAAAAGAAACAACCTGACTGCTTTAAGTCAATAAAAACTTTATAAGGAGGATGAAGTGAAAATATTTAGGCTTGTTCTTTTTATTAGTTTCTTTTTGTCACTAAGTCCAGGTTTCGCATTGGCCACTGACAATGAAAAAAAGGAAGAGTTGAGAAAGATTGCGAAGGAAGCAATTATGGTTAGTTACACGCTGGGTGTCGTTACGAGTTCCGAAGATACGTGTATAAAAACCGGGAGAAAAACTGAGGAACGTTTTACAAAAGAAGGACGTTATTCTCTATTCTGGGAAGCTCTTAATAACCTCTCTATTGCAGCTTGTCTACAGGGATATATGGACAAACTCAACAGAGAAAATAACTTACCTCAGCTTTTAAAGGACATTGATTCTGTGGTTGACAAAAAATAGGTCAGAAGAAAGGTCAGAAGGAGAGCCAAACATCGGCTCCCTTTTTTATTGGAGATTTATAATTTTATCGATCGCCTTTTTGGATTTTTTGAATTACTGAATTAATTTAGGAATTAATTACGTGATTATTTTTCAATTTTCTTGTAAGCCTTATTAGCCAACCAATGAGTTACCAAAAATGTAATTACACCAATAATAATTGCGACAATAATGTTACTTAGGAACAACCCGATAAATAAAGATGCTAACGAAACTACATCAGAAGCTAACGCATAGAGTGGCTTTTTTTCATATAATTCTCCAGTTTGTTGAATAAAAGTCTTTATACTTTCTGAAATAAATACTGTTTCGGATACATTAATTTTCAAATTTTTCGGATTCTTTTTCATTGTTCAATATTAATTTGCTTAGTGTACTGGTCGAGGATCATCCTCGACTAGGTTATTATCTCAATTGCTTAAAATTTTTATAGTATCTACTTAGTTCTACCTCCCAATCAGCCGGGTAAAGTTCCCTGCTAGTAGTTGTGATTTTCAACCACAAATTTCTCAGAGTCGTTGCATTGCGTTTTCTGCCATATAGAGCCTTACCACTGAGCCATTTTTTATGCGCATTATAAATTATTTGATTAACTCTCTTGCTTGGAATAACCCAGAAGTCTGGTTCTTTTTTGAATTCATGCAATCTCACGAAAATATAATAGAAATCGTCAGCCGCACCTTTTTCATCTTTTTCAGATAGTGCAAATCTTGGGGCGTCATATTGAAATCTCGTTTTTATAGAAAATTTAAAAGTTTTACCTTTTGGTGATAAGGCTAAAATATCATACTTTTCAGCTCGGCCTAGCGTGATAGTCGCAACAAAATCCTCTGCGGATAATCGTGATGCCACATAATATTCTCCCGCATTACCAATATTTTGCTTCTGCATTTTTTATATTTTTAAAAATTTTATAACTTTTTGAATTGCCTTTTCAGGATTTTTCTGAATTTCATGCTCCCAAATCCGCAGAACTTTCCAGCCTTCTCTTTTCAGCTTAGCGCGATTTCTTCTGTCGCGCTTGATATTGTCCTCGATTTTTTTCAGCCAGTATTTTCTTGGAAGTCTTTTTTTAAATTTTGAAAACTGATAGCCGTGCCAGAAGTCGCCATCGATAAATACTGCAATCTTTTTCTTTGGTAATGCAATGTCTGGGTTTCCGAGCGCTTTTTTATAATGTTTTTGAAAATAAACGCCTTTTCTTCTTAACGCACTAAAAATAACTTTCTCCACAGCCGTATTTTTTGAGCGGATATTGGACATTATTTCGCTTCTTTTTTTCTTAGTGAATGTGTCCATAAGCCTGTGGATAACTTTTCATTGCATGTTCGGTATATTTTCGGTATAATGTAATTATAACAAACTTCTAATTAAAGTCAATTATATGCCCACCCTAACAAAAAAGCAAAAACAAATGCTAGATTACATCAAGTCCTATATCGGTAAAAACAGGCTTTCCCCTACCATCGAAGAAATCAGGAAGCACTTCCGACTATCGGCTCCATCAACGGTCCATCAGCACGTTGAGGCTTTGGAAAAAAAGGGATTCATAGAAAAAAATGGCAGTTCTGCCAGAGGAATTGAGTTGAAAAAACAAACTCAGTATAGCATGGTAAAAATTCCGCTTTTAGGGACAATTGCAGCCGGCCAGCCGATTGAAGCAATTGAAATGGTAGGTGAAAATGTAATGGTAGCAACAAGCAATATCAACAAACTGGGCGAATACTATGCGCTCAGAGTCCAGGGCGACAGCATGGTGGACGAAGGCATCTTTGACGGCGACATTGTTGTCATCAAAAAGCAATCTGTTGCAGAAAACGGCCAAACAGTGGTTGCAATAATAGATGATAATGAGGCGACTTTAAAAAAAATCTACAGAGAAGGCAACCGTTTCAGGCTTCAGCCGGCAAACCAAGCCATGCTTCCCATATATAGAAGAGAGGTCGAGATCAGGGGGGTTGTTGTTGAAATAAAAAGAAACTTCGAAAATGACGGCAGTTCCAAGCAAAAAACCTTCAGGACCTTGGATTTATTCGCCGGAGTCGGAGGCATAAGGCTGGGCTTCGAAAGAGCTGGATTCAAAACTGTTTTTGCAAATGATTTCGACAAGCATTGCAAAGAAACTTACGACCTGAATTTTAAAACCTCAAAACTCATAGTCGAGGATGTAAGAAAAATAGGAATTAACGACCTTCCACAATTTGATTTTTTGCTTGCAGGATTCCCCTGCCAAGCATTTTCAATAGCCGGATATAGAAAGGGATTTGAAGACGACAAGGGGCGTGGAAATTTATTCTTTGATATTGCTAGAATTTTAAAGGCTAGAAAGCCGGAGGGGTTTTTATTGGAAAATGTAAAAAACCTCAAGGGGCATGATGACGGAAGGACTTTTGCAATAATAATGGAAACTTTAAAAGATTTAGGATATCACGCAAAAGCAAAGGTTTTAAATACGATGGAATTCGGCAATATTCCTCAAAATCGCGAGAGAATTTATATTGTTGGATTTAAAAACAATGGCTACCTTGATAAATTTGAATTCCCAGCACCGCAAAAATTGAAGGTTAAAGTTGCTGATTTGTTAGAAAAAAATGTGCCAGAAAAATATTATTACAATGGAAAGCCTCTTTTTGCGAAACTTAAAAATTTTGTTAGGGAGGAGGGAAAAGTTTATCAATGGAGAAGACAATACGTTAGAGAAAATAAAAAAGGCGTGTGCCCGACTTTGACCGCCAACATGGGCATGGGTGGGCACAACGTTCCAATTATTAAAGACAAAAAAGGGATCAGGAAATTGACTCCGCATGAATGCTTTAGATTGCAAGGATTTCCGAAAAATTTTGTGCTCCCAAAAAATTTAGCTGATTCCGCATTATACAAGCAGGCTGGAAACTCAGTTACTGTTACAGTTTTAGAAGCGGTTGCAAAACAAATTATGCGAGCAATTTTTTAGTTACCAAACCTTAACGTTCGTTGCTATTGGTTTCAATTTTTTCTTGTTTATTATTTTTTCAATTATGCTAAACCGAGGCCTTCTTCCCTGCTTTTGTTGCTGCTTGAATGTCTGACTGCTGTTAACTTTCATATTATATATAAGATTGTTCGGTATCTCGTATACATTAAAAGTACCGTCAGTTTTTCCGCCATTATAGAAATCTAAAAAATATAACTTATCCCAGCGAGATCTGGGTCCGAATGACGTGAGATCTTTTTCTACACTCGAGGCTTTTATCTGCTCAGCCTCTTCCTTTTTGAGACTAAAGGTATCGAAGGAGGATGAAACTGGACCAGCAATAGATAGAACCCTTTTTGATCCTGAATAAAGGCAATAGGCAACCTCTGACAAGCCCTCCGGAAAGTTCGGTTCTCTAGATTTATAACCTCTCATTCCCATTTTTAATTTTTTCCAAACATCAAATAATTCTTTCCATTTCTTTTTATCTTTTCTGTCAAAATGCATTAATTCTACTACGCACCCGCTACCAAAAATTATAACTTTGTGTTTTTTAATATTCATACTTATTGTAATTAAAAGTTTATTTTTTCCAATCATGCCTTTCGCCAAGGCTACGGAAGGATAAATAATCACCTACTCCGATAATCGCTAATTTGTAACCCGCCCTTGATGCGCGTGACTTTTACTTTCTGGCGCTCGCGCCAACCCAATTCTCGCACGACCTCAATCGGCAGGGTGAGGCCGATGCTGGCTCGGCCGATTTTAGTTAGCTTTCTGATATTTGTTTCGTTGGATTTTTTGTTGGCCATGGTTTTATGTAAGTAATTAGATATGTACTTCAAATATTAAACTCATTATTCCATCACATTCAATGCTTTCTTAATAATTTCCAAACTATCAATGGAATTATAAAATTTTATTTTGTCCACATCTTTCACAGGAATCCATTCCGGCATTCCGATGTAGCTTTTTTCGCTTTGCGCAATATTTTCAAGTGAAAGTTTACCGCCCGTTATTTCGCATAAATAATAAATCAAAATTGAATGTAGGCAATCACCTTCGATAGAATCGTTGGGAAGCGTTTTGTAAAAAGAGTTTTCGCAAGCTATAATTTTACCGATTTTAATGTCTAGTCCGGTTTCTTCTTTCATTTCCCGCGTAAGCGCGTCTTTAATATCTTCGCCCAATTCAATTTTGCCACCGGGAAAATCATAACCATCCCATTGCTTGGATAATAATATCGAATCGTCCTTAATTATGATTCCGTAAATGGATGGTCGTAATTTGAGCTGTTCAACAGACACCTCGTGTCTATTGTTATTTCTGTCTACGCAAATAACTTTTTTCATAAATTTACTTTTTCCAACCTTCTTCTCCCCGCCAATATTTTTGGAAGGATGAATAATCTTTTTGTTTTCCTTCTAATTCTGCGAATAAACGTTCCATTTCTTCTTTAGTAAAAATATCAATATTATACAGATCATTAAGATAGTACTGCTCATAAGTATTGAGATACTTATTTATATATTGAGCCAGATCATCAACCTTGCCCATTCTTTTTAATATTGAAATGTTAAATTCTTTCTCTAATTGCCTGGTCTTTCTCAAAGCGAAAGCCCAAGCATTTCTTTCGGCTGAAATTACAATCTTTCTTTCCTCGCTCATGGCCAAAAGACGTTTATCTGGATAATGATCCTGCTTATCTTCAATCATCTCCTCCGCGTTCCGCCTCTGGGCCGTGAAAGCCAAGTCGGCATTGACCTCATCATGCAGATGCCCGGCTTCATGGAGAAAGCTAAGGAGACCGTCAACGTCCTTATATTTGCCAACTAGAATGGTTTTGCTGCCAGCATTTGCCTCCCATTTATTTCTGGGACTTAACTCTATTTTTGTCCCTGCCGGAGCATCTGACTTGAAATCGTGAATTTCTTTGCCGTCTTTAGTCAATTTGAATTGCGGTTCTTTTTTGGTACTCTCGATTGAAATTACCAGCTTTATGCCGTTTTCAAAATCGATCTCCTGTGGTCCCGGCAGTAGTTCCTTCGGCTTATTTATTTTTTCGAAAAATTTTCCAAACATTATTTATAACTTTACTTTTACTGATTTTATCGGGATGTACGTAATTAATTACTTACATCTTACGCCGAAAAATCTTCTTTCCCTAATTGTTTTCCATGAAAACGCGAAAGGGTTGCCAGCGCTATAATTGAACCGATGAGGCACATAAACATATCCCATTGCGTGTCCCAAACATCGCCCTGCGTGCCCAAAAAAGCTGTGGCCGAATCTCCGGTCGAAATCGCCATCCCCCATTCAAAAAATTCATAGCAGGCGCTAAAACCCAGAATAGTAAAGATGATAAAAAATATCCGCCAAGCTTTGCCATTGATCAGATTTTTGCGGATAATAATTTCGTTAGCGATAAGCGCCGGCACGAAGCCTTGGGTAAGGTGGCCGAAGCGATCATAATAATTTCTGCCTAAATCAAAAGTATCACGCAGCCAGTTGAAAAGCGGGACTTCGGCATAGGTATAGTGACCACCGATCATGAGAATCATGGCGTGAAAACAAATAAGGATATAGATGAAATTAGAAAATCGGAATTTTTTGTAAGTTAGTCCTAATATGGCAAAAGCGATGATGGCCGGAACAACTTCCAAAAACCAGGTGAAATAATCATGCGGCTTGATCCCCGACCAGATAAAAACCGCAATGGTAAGCGCCGCGACGATTTTTAGTATTTTTGAACTCATTATTTTCCTTGACATAAATTTACTTTTCCCGAACTTTTTATCTTTCTCTATCCTACGCCAAAAACGGCTTTTGGACAAATAAAAAGGACGGGAAGTGCAAATATAACTTTTCCCATCCTCCATTCCTTTTGTTCCGATTCAACGAACCGGGATAAAGGGTATGCTTCTGATAAACTCTCTGCGCTCACCTTCGCTGAAGGGAGCGCGGAACTCGCGTTCAAATTCCTGCGATTCTTTCGGCTCGCTTGAGCAGCTTAAGTTTCTGAAACTGTGCCACTCTTCGGCTTTGAGTTCTTCCTTGGCAATCAGCGCCAATTCCGGTGAGAAATCTTCGCCTGCTGGGAGGCTCTCTACGTCGACAAGTTTTTTGTCGGCATAGTATCCACCACCCGCCATGATTTGTTCGTGCAATCTTTCTTCGAAATTATCTGAGTCTCCGCAATCAAGCACAAACAATCTCCCCTCGGGATACTTATCCAGCGACTTGCTTCTTGGCATGTAAGCCCTCCTTTCAAAATTTAAATATATTTGAGAGAACAAATTTTAACTAGTCATCATAGCAGATAAAACTTATCTTGTCAAGGCTAAAATATAGCTTAATAAAAAACAGGGGCGCGATTTATTCAATCCAGCCCGCTTTTTTATTTATTTTATTTTAAAAAATTGCAAATAATGGCTGCCCCCTAACTATAAATTCCTTCTTTTGCGGAACAGAACGCCGACGGTTTTCAAGCAAATTTGGATGTCGAGCCAGAGCGACCAGTTTTCGATGTAATATAGGTCCAGCTTATATTCGTCTTCAAAATCCAGATCTGATCGCCCCGCCACTTGCGCCATGCCAGTTATGCCCGGCTTAATGGTTAAAAGCCGGCGGTGATAGTCCATGTATTTTTCCACTTCTCTTTTTTGGTGCGGCCGCGGACCGACCATGCTCATCGAACCGAAAAGCACATTAAAAAATTGCGGCAATTCATCGATAGAATATTTTTCAATGAATTTTCCGACTCTGGTTTTTCTGGGATCATCTTTTATTTTGTATAACGGCCCTCTGCGGACACTTTGGGTTTCAATCAGTTCTTTTTCCAATTCTACCGCTTGATTAAGCGTTGGGTTTTCTTTGGTCACGCAATATTCCCATTTCATATAGCGGAATTTGTAAACTTTGAATTTTTTGCCGTCATTGCCGATCCTTTCGTTTTTATAAATAATCGGCCCCTGGCTTTCCAGCCAAATGGCCGCGGCCGTAATCAGTGTGACCGGCGAAGTTATGATTATGCCAAAAATCGAAGCGATGATATCGAAAATTCTTTTGAGAATCCGGCCCCAGCCGTCCAGGGGAGTATTTCTAACTTCAATGAAGGGCTCGCCCTTGAGCACGCCAATGTTAAAATGGCTGGTCTGCAAAGTTGTGGGAATGAATTTGAAGGTGATATTGTGGATCGCGCAATAATCAATCAATTTTTCCTGTTCATCGTCAGTTATATCGGGCTCGCACAAAATAATTTCATCCACGCCCATTTTTTCTCTGATATTATTGATAACTTTCAGATGCGCGGTGCCAATCTGCTCGACAATTTTATACCCTAAATTTTTATCGCGCGCGATCAAATCGCCAATCGTATTCAGTTTGCCATTACTGCCAACCAGCAGAAGTTTATGCACTCCGATTCCGCGGCTCCGCAATAACCATTTTTGGATCAGTTGAATGAGATAACGCGCAATCACAACATAGGTTGTGGCCAGCCCCCAAGCCGCTAAAATAATAAAGCGGGAAGAAAACCATTCCCGTTTCAAAAATATTGCCACAATGATAATAACCAGCCCAATGGAGGTTGCAGTGAAAACCTTGAGGGCTTCCTTCCAAAATTTACGCGTCGACCGGATATCATACAAGCCTTCGATGGCATAGATTATGATAAAAATAGGAATCACTAAAGCTACGATTTTTATATAACTATTCAGCGGATAATTATACAGCTTGGGTTGCAACGTCAAAATTTCGGGCACGTTGCGAATTGAAAAAGCCGACAAAGCGGCTAAGAAAATCATTATAATATCAATAGGGACTTGAATAGCACTGAAAAATAATTCAGATTTTTTCACCCTGTTAGAGTTTTGCAATTATTGACCTGTGTCAAAAATGAAAACTTGGTAAAAAATTATTTGTGTTCACCCCGTATTTTGTCAAAACTCT
>Ga0209048_10005583_pt1 | contig 11870 bp, 8 predicted proteins | sample FrelakmetCRP12CR_FD_187146 | JGI IMG/M metagenome (GOLD analysis project Ga0209048, IMG submission 187146) | Freshwater lake sediment microbial communities from the University of Notre Dame, USA, for methane emissions studies - CRP12 CR (SPAdes)... | ecosystem: Environmental > Aquatic >... | reverse complement strand
AGCGTCCGCCACGAGCACGTGGTGCAGATCTTCGCCTTCGGCGACCACGACGGTCACCCCTACTTCGTCATGGAGTACATCCCGGGACACACCGTGGCCAGCCTGCTCGAGGGGGCGTCCCGGCGCGGCGAGCACCGGGTCGGCGCCGACCGCCGCCCGGACCTCGTCCAGCCACGGGTTCGAGAGGTAGCGGGCCATCGCCGCCTAGTCTGGCGCAGCGTGGAGGTCGTGGGTCGGGGCGCCAAGGTGTTCGATGCTGCGCCGGTGCGCGGTCGTTGGAAGCTGATGGCGTCGCCCGACGACGTCGTCGAGCTCATGGACACGAGCGCGCAGGGCGTCGTCGCCCTGGTCCGCGACGCCGGGGCCACGTTCCTCGCGCCCCTCTACCACGAGCTGACCGCGGTGGTGTGCACCGGGGGGACGCCGCGCAGCCACATCGGGATCGTCAGCCGCGAGTTCCAGGTCCCCTGCGTGATGGGGTGCGTGTTCGAAGGGACCGAGCCGCCCGACGGGGCTGCGGTCGAGGTGGACTGCTCGGGCGCCGAGGGGGTCGTGCGTGCCTGACGCTGACGCGGGCGCCGACACTGCGGCGAAGGCCAGGCTCAACGAGCTCATCGCCTACCACGCACCCATCTCGCGGGCGCTCACCGACGAGCGCACGTCGCTCGAGTCGCGCCTGATCCCGGTGTCGGCCTACATCGTCACCGCCTGCACCGAGACCTGGTACCGCTATCCCGAGATGATGCGCCGCATCGACGCCGCCATGGCGGCCGAGGAGATCGGGCGCCGGGCGAGGCGTCCCGGGTGCCGGGTCAACACGGTGTACCTCTGGTCGATCGCCAACTTCTACCTCCTCGGCCGCAAGGTCATGGCCCAGATCCTGCCCGGACCCGACGACGTCGACGCCCACGTGACGGTGCTCGACTTCTGGGAGCGGGCCGCCAGGGCCTTCCGCGCCGACGGCACCCGCCAGGCCTTCGACACCGGTTCGGCGACCCCGTACGGTCCCGAGGTGGTCGCCGCCTTGCTGGCCGGCGTCGCCCCGGTGGACGACGAGCAGCGGGCGGTGGTGAAGCGCTTCAACGCCACGCTGGTGGCCTACCTGTTCCTGCTGTACTTCGACACCCGCGTCGGCTCGGGCGACACCGGCCCCTACGTGCTGCCCGACGGGCGCGTGCTGCTCGTGCGCGACTACTACCACCTGTCCCGCAGCGACTTCTGGTGGAGCGAGGTCGCGGCGGGCGTGCCGTACGCCGACCTCACCGCCGCCCTGGTCCTCGACGGGGTGCGGGTGCGGATCACCGACTTCGGCTCGAGCTACACCGACCCGGAGGACTACCTCGACCACCTGGTCGGCTTCGCGCTGTTCGCCACCGGCGCCGACGGCTCGCTCACGCTGCTGCCGCTCGACGCGCTCGACGGGATCGTCACCGCCGTGCGCGCCGCCCAGGCCGCCCACTACCGCGCCCTCGTGGCCATGGACCGTGACACCAAGATCCGCTGCGGCGCCTACGTGTACTTCTCGTTCCTGCGCCCCTTCGCCGAGGAGGCCGGCATCGCCGACGAGCTCGACTGGACCGTGCCCCGTGACGTGCCCGGCCCTCTCTACGAGCTGTTCTCGGCCATGGAGGGCGACAACGCCGGGACCACCGACGACGGTCCGTACTACGCGCCGGTGCCGTGAGTGAGCGAGCTCGAGGCCGCCGACGAGGGTCGCCATGCCCCCGGGGCGGAGCCCTGGTGGGGTGAGGCGTGGTTGTTCGACTTCTGGGTTCCCGGTCCGGACGGACCGGTGCTCGGCGGCTACGCCTGCCTGACGCTGCTGCCCAACCGCCGGCGGGCGTGGTACTGGTCGGCCCTGGTCGGCCGGGGACGCCCACTGGTGTCGGTGGTGGACCTCGAGGTGGCCCTGCCTCGCTCGGGCCTGGCGATCCGTTCCGACGGCCTCTGGGCCGACCACGTGTGCGAGTCGCCCTTCGAGCACTGGACCGTGGGCAGCGAGGCGCTCGCCGTGACCCTCGACGACCCCGACGACGCCCTCGAAGGGGCGCGGGGGGTGCCGACCCCGCTCGGGTTCGATCTGGAGTGGGAGGCCACCGCCGCTCCCCGCCGCTCGCGTCCGGCCGGCTACGTCCAGGCCTGCGCCGTCCACGGCGAGGTGCTCGTCGGCCCGACCGGCGAGGTCGAACGGCTCTGCGTCGACGGCGTCGGGCACCGGGCCCACTGGTGGGGCCTGGGCCGGTGGTGGGACCACGAGCCCTCGACGCCGGCACCGTCCACCGCGACGTTGCTGCGGGCGCCGGTGCTGCTCGGCGTGGACGGGCGGGCCGTGGCCATCGAGCGGGCCCTCGGGTCGGGCGGGTGGGGTGAATGGGTGGGGGCCCTGCCCGGCTCGTAGAGTCGCCCGCCGTGCTGGCCACCCTGTTCGCCCTGAGCCTCAGCCCGACGCAGCTGCTCCACGACTACGGCCTGTGGGCCGTGGCGGTGATCGTGTTCGCCGAGACCGGCCTGCTCGTGGGCTTCTTCCTCCCCGGGGACTCGCTGCTGTTCACCGCCGGGCTGCTGTCGTTCCGCGGTGACCTGCCGGCGCTGCCGTGGCTGCTGCTCGTGGCGTTCGTCGCGGCCGTCATCGGCGATCAGGTCGGCTACCTGTTCGGCCGCCGCGTCGGCCCGGCCCTGTTCCGCCGGCCCGACTCACGGCTGTTCAAGCAGGAGAACGTGCTCAAGGCCCAGCACTTCTTCGACCGCAACGGGGCCAAGACGATCGTGCTGGCCCGTTTCGTTCCCGTCGTGCGCACCTTCGCCCCGGTCGTCGCCGGCGTGAGCCAGATGCGCCACCGGGTCTTTTCGACCTACAACGTGGTGGGCGGCTTCGTCTGGGCCGTCGGTGTCGCGTCGCTCGGCTACGCCCTCGGCGACACGATCGGTGCCGACAACGTCGACAAGTACCTGCTGCCCATCATCGCCGTGATCATCGTCGCCTCGCTGATCCCGGTGTTCCTCGAGTTCCGCAAGGCCCGAGCCCGCTGACCCGCAGCGGGCGCCGCGACCTCACATCGTGTCGAGGCTGGGGGCCTTGCGCTTCGAGAAGGCGATCGCCCCGATCAGCACGACCAGGCAGATCCCGGCCACGGTGAAGCGGACCCCGTTGTGGTGCTGCTGCTTGATGATCGCCGGCAGGATCAGCAGCGACACCAGGTTCATGACCTTGATCAACGGGTTGAGCGCGGGCCCGGCGGTGTCCTTGAACGGGTCGCCGACGGTGTCACCGATGACGGCGGCCCTGTGGGCTTCGGAACCCTTGCCGCCCTCGTGGCCGTCCTCGATGTACTTCTTCGCGTTGTCCCAGGCGCCGCCGGAGTTCGACAGGTAGTTGGCCATGAGCTGACCGGTCAGGATGACGCCGGCGAGGAAGGCGCCGAGGGCCATGTAGCTGATGCCGAAGCCGATGACGGCCGGGGTCAGCACCGCCAGCAGGGCGGGCGTGGCCAGCTCGCGCAGCGACGCCGCCGTGCAGATGTCGATCACGGGGCCGTAGTCGGGCTCCTTCTCCCCGCTCATGATCTTGCCGTCGGCGAACTGCTTGCGCACCTCCTGGACCACGACGCCGGCGGTGCGCCCGACGGCCCGGATGGCGAGGGCCGAGAACATGAAGGCCACCGAGCCGCCGATCAGGAGGCCGATGAAGGTCTTCACGTCGGCCACGTTGATCTGGGTTTCGGCTTGTCGGAAGAGCTCCGAGCCCACCTGGGGGAGCTTGAGCTCGCTGCCGATCGTCTCGATGAACGACGCGAACAGGGCCACGGCGGCGATGACGGCCGAACCGATGGCGAAGCCCTTCGTGACGGCCTTGGTCGTGTTGCCGACGGCGTCGAGGCTCACCATGATCCGCTCGGGCTCGCCGTGGAACTCGCCCGACATCTCGGCGATCCCGGCGGCGTTGTCCGACACGGGCCCGAAGGTGTCCTCGCTGACGATGACGCCCGTCGTGGCCAGCATCCCCATGCCGGTGAGGGCCACGAGGTAGAGGGAGAACTGCAGGTTGCCGTTGCCGAGCCACAGCGAGGCGCCGAGGGCCGCGGCGATGGCCACGATGGCGTAGACCGAGGACTCCATGCCCGACGCCGTGCCCGAGAGCACGACGGTGGCCGGGCCGGTGCGGGCCGACTCGGCGATCTCCTGCACCGGGCTGAAGTGGGTCGCGGTGAAGTACTCCGTGATCCGGCTGACGACCTGGGCCAGCACGAGGCCGACGAGCACGGCGCCGAACACCTTCCATCCGGCGTTGGCGTAGTCGTTCTTCACGTAGCCGAGGGCGACGGCCCCGACGCCGATGACGGTCAGGATGCCGGCCACGAGGAAGCCGCGGTTGATCGGCTTCATGGCGTTGGTCTCGTCCTCCCGGGCCCGCACGGCGAACACCCCGGCGATCGAGGCGATGACGCCGATGGCCCGGGCGGCCAGGGGGAAGACCAGCCCGAGGGCCGGGTTGGCGCCGATCGACTTGAAGGCGCCCACGCCCAGGATGATCGAGGCCACGAGGGTCACCTCGTAGCTCTCGAACAGGTCGGCGGCCATGCCGGCGCAGTCGCCGACGTTGTCCCCGACGTTGTCGGCGATGGTGGCCGGGTTGCGGGGGTCGTCCTCGGGGATGCCGGCCTCGACCTTGCCCACGAGGTCGGCGCCGACGTCGGCCGCCTTCGTGAAGATGCCGCCGCCGACCCGCAGGAACAGCGCCAGCAGCGAGCCGCCGAAGCCGAAGCCGATCAGGATGGCCGAGCTCGTGTTCTGGAAGATCATGATGATGGTCGTCGCCCCGAGCAGGCCGAGACCGACGGTGAACATGCCGGCGATGCCCCCGGTGCGGAAGGCCACCTTCAGGGCGGCAGGCATCGACCCCGTCTTCGCCGCCGCCGCCGTGCGCACGTTGCCCCGGGTCGCGAGCGTCATGCCGATGAAGCCCGTGAGTCCCGACAGGAAGGCGCCGGCCACGAAGGCGATCGTGCGGAAGGCCCCGGACTGGGCAAAGGTCAGGGCGGTGGTGCCGTCCCCCTTGACCACCTCCACCGAGGTGATGAACACCACGGCCGCCACCGGTACGAGGATGACGATGATGGTGCGGAACTGGCGCCGCAGGTAGGCCTGGGCGCCCTCCTGGATCAGTCCCGCGATCTGGCGCATCTTGGGCGTGCCCTGGTCGGCGGCCAGCACCCCTTTCATCAGCCCGAAGCCGACCGCGATCGCCAGGAGGGCGGCAGCGGCCGACGCGAAGAGGACGGCCCACTCGCCGCCCTTGAGCACGAAAGACTGGTAGCCGCCTTCGGCAGCGAGCAGAGCTGTCACGAGATGCCCCTGGTTCTCCGTTGTGGCGCCGGGTGGCGCCATGGATCGTTCAAAGAAGAGCGGGGGGATCATAGGGAACGGTCCTCGCGTCGGAGAAACTTCCGGGACCGCCGTCGCTCCGCTCGGTCGGTCGGTCGTGCGGTTGCCGGTGCACGCCACGAGGGGAGTACCGTCCAGTCCCGGTCGCCGGCCGGTCGGGCCCGGCGAGCGAGCTGGAGGCGGTTCGACCGATGGCACAGACGATGCAGCGGGGACCGGTCACGGGGACGGCCGTCGGCCACCGCAGGCGCAGGGCGCCGTTCTTCGTCGACTTCTACCGGTCGGCCGTGGGCAAGAAGTACGTCATGGCCATCACCGGGGTCCTGATCATGGGGTTCGTGTTCGCGCACATGATCGGGAACCTCAAGATGTACCTCGGGCCCAAGGAGCTGGACCACTACGGCGAGTTCCTGCGCGAGCTGCTGGTGCCGATCCTGCCCCGCACGGTGGCGCTGTGGCTGATGCGCACCGGGCTGATCGCCGCCTTCGCCCTGCACATCCACGCCGCGTACTCGCTGACCGTGATGAACCGTCGTGCCCGTCCCGTGCGCTACCAGAGCCGGCGCGACTACATCGCCGCCAGCTTCGCCAGCCGGACGATGCGCTGGACCGGGATCATCGTGGCGCTGTTCCTGTTCTGGCACCTGGCCGACCTGACCTGGGGCTGGTTCAACCCCGACTTCCACCGCGGCCTGCCCTACGAGAACCTCGTGCACAGCTTCGAGCGGGTGCCCGTCGCCCTGCTGTACATCGTGGCCAACCTGGCCCTCGGGGTGCACCTGTGGCACGGAGCCTGGAGCCTGTTCCAGAGCCTCGGCGTGAACAACCCCCGCTTCAACGCGTGGCGCCGCTGGTTCGCCTGGGGCTTCGCCGGGATCATCGTCGTCGGCAACGTGTCGTTCCCGGTCGCCGTCCTCGCCAACATCGTGAAGGTGTGATCGCCATGGCCACTGCACCCGCCACCGCCGCGCCCGGCACCCTCGATGCCAAGATCCCGGCCGGACCGATCCAGCAGCGCTGGGAGTCCTACAAGTTCGACGCCAAGCTGGTGAACCCCGCGAACAAGCGCAGGTACGAGATCATCGTGGTCGGAACCGGCCTGGCCGGGGCCTCGGCCGCGGCGACGCTGGCCGAGCTGGGTTACAACGTCTCGGTCTTCACGTTCCACGACTCGCCCCGACGGGCCCACTCGATCGCCGCTCAGGGCGGCATCAACGCCGCCAAGAACTACCGGGGCGACGGCGATTCGATCTACCGGCTCTTCTACGACACCGTGAAGGGTGGCGACTTCCGGGCCCGCGAGTCGAACGTCTACCGGCTGGCCGAGGTGTCCGTCGACATCATCGATCAGTGCGTGGCCCAGGGCGTGCCCTTCGCCCGGGAGTACGGCGGCCTGCTCGACAACCGCTCGTTCGGCGGCGCCCAGGTGAGCCGCACGTTCTACGCCCGCGGCCAGACCGGCCAGCAGCTGCTGCTCGGGGCCTACCAGGCCCTCGCCCGCCAGATCGGCCTCGGCACGGTCAAGCTCTACAACCGCATCGAGCTCGTCGACGTCGTGCTCGTCGACGGTCGCTGCGCGGGAATCGTCGTGCGCGACCTCACGACCGGCGAGATCCGCTCCCATGCGGCCCACGCCGTCGTGCTGGCCACCGGCGGGTACTCGAACGCCTTCTACCTGTCGACCAACGCCATGGCCTGCAACGCCACCGCCATCTGGCGGGCCCACCGGCGAGGTGCGTACCTGGCCAACCCCTGCTACACCCAGATCCACCCGACCTGCATCCCCCAGAGCGACGAGTTCCAGTCGAAGCTGACCCTCATGTCGGAGTCGCTGCGCAACGACGGCCGGATCTGGGTGCCCCGGGACGCCGACGACGGCCGGCCGCCGGACAAGGTCCCCGAGCAGGACCGGGACTACTACCTGGAGCGTCGCTACCCGAGCTTCGGCAACCTCGCCCCCCGGGACATCGCGTCGCGGGCCGCGAAGGTGGAGTGCGACCGGGGCAAGGGGGTCGGGCCTCTGAAGAACGGCGTCTACCTCGACTTCTCCGAGGCCATCGGGCGTCTCGGCCAAAGCGTGATCGAGGAGCGCTACGGCAACCTGTTCGAGATGTACGAGCGGATCACCGGCGAGAACCCCTACGCGTCGCCGATGCGCATCTACCCGGCCCCGCACTACACGATGGGCGGACTCTGGGTGGACTACGAGCTGATGACCACCATCCCGGGCCTCTACGCCGCCGGTGAGGCCAACTTCTCCGACCACGGAGCCAACCGACTGGGCGCCTCCGCGCTCATGCAGGGGCTGGCCGACGGTTACTTCGTCCTGCCGTACACGATCGGCAACTACCTGGCCCCCCAGCTCGGCACGAAGCCGGTCCCCACCGACCACCCGGCCTTCGTCGCGGCCGAGGCCGAGGCCAAGGCCCGCTTCGACGGCTTCCTGGCCGTGAAGGGCACCCGTTCGGTCGACTGGTTCCACCGCGAGCTGGGCCGGATCATGTGGGAGTACTGCGGCATGGAGCGGACCAGGGAGGGTCTCGAGAAGGCCCTCGGCGAGATCCCCGCCCTCTACGACGAGTTCCGCAAGGACCTGCGGGTGCTCGGTTCGGGCGACACCGTGAACCAGAGCCTCGAGAAGGCCGGCCGGGTCGAGGACTTCTTCGAGCTCAACATGTTGATGTGCCGCGACGCGCTGGAGCGCAACGAGAGCTGCGGCGGCCACTTCCGGGCCGAGTACCAGACCGAGGACGGCGAGGCCCGTCGCGATGACGAGAACTTCGCCCACGTCGCGGCCTGGGAGTGGAGCGGCGATCCCCTGACCGCGAACTTGCACGTCGAGCCCCTCGAGTTCGACTACGTCCACCTCGCCACGCGGAGCTACAAGTAGCCATGTCGACCACGTTGCACCTGAAGCTCAGGATCTGGCGCCAGGACGGCCCGAGCGCGGCCGGCCACTTCGAGGACATCGACGCCCCCGGCATCAAAGACGACATGTCGTTCCTCGAGATGCTCGACATCGTCAACGAGCGGCTGAACGCCGACGGCCGGGAGCCGATCACCTTCGACCACGACTGCCGTGAGGGCATCTGCGGCACCTGCTCGCTCATGATCAACGGCCAGGCCCACGGGCCCCAGCGCCGCACCGCGACCTGCCAGCTCCACATGCGCCACTTCCACGACGGTCAGACCGTCATCATCGAACCGTGGCGGGCCGCGGCCTTCCCGGTCGTGCGCGACCTCATGGTCGACCGATCGGCCTTCGATCGGATCGTGGAGGCCGGCGGCTTCATCACGGCGCCGAGCGGTGGCGCGCCCGACGCCAACCTCATCCTGGTCCCCAAGCCCGTGGCCGACGCGGCCATGGACGCCGCCGAGTGCATCGGTTGCGGTGCCTGCGTGGCCGCCTGCCCGAACGGGGCGGCGAACCTGTTCACCGCGGCCAAGGTGGCCCACCTCAACCTGCTGCCCCAGGGCCAGCCCGAGCGCTACGCCAGGGTCGAGGCGATGGTGGAGACGATGGAGGAGCACTTCGGCTCCTGCACGAACCACGGCGAGTGCGAGCAGGCCTGCCCGAAGAGCATCAGCATCGACGTCATCGCCCTCATGAACGCCGACTACGTGCGGTCGAAGCTGAAGAACCGCCGGAAGCTGGCCCGCGTCCATACCTGAGCCGAGCGGCCCGGTTCGCTCACTCGGGGACGATCTCGAGCTCGTAGCGGTTCGAGGCGACCACCTCGCCGGCCACGAGGTCGAGGTCGAGGGTCATCGTCCCGGGGGAGTCGGGCACCACGATCGACAACGTACCGACCCGCACGCAGGCGTCGGCGGGCACGTCGCCTCCGAAGCGCCAGCCGTGGGCGCCCGACGGCCAGGTGAGCCGGGCCGCCACCACGGCGCCCTCGATCGGGCCGCGCCGGTCCGACACCACGTGCACGTCGAGGGCCATCGTCGTGCCCGGTGCCGCCGCGGCCGGTGGCCGGTCGGCGACGACGATGACGGGTCGGCAGGCGTCGGCCAGGGCGTGGTAGCCGGCCTTGCTCGAGCGGTCGTGGCCGAGCACCGACCACGTGACCGCCGGGTGGGCGTCGGCGAACAGGAACTGGCAGAAGCCGCCGGTGGGATGGTACTTGAGGCGGCGCAACGTCTCGACGTGGTGCTTGAGCAGCGTGGCCTGGTAGCGCTGCGTCGCCTCGCGCCAGCCGTCGAAGGTGGCGTGAGCGGCCGGGGGCACGTGGCGGTCGAAGACGGCCTTCTGGAGGGCGTGGGTCCTGGCGAGCCGCTCCCAGTCGAGATCGGGCCAGCGCTCGGGCTCCATGAAGGCGGCGTCGGCCGGGACGGCCTGGGCTCCGAACTCGCTCACGAACCGGGCCAGGCGGGGGATCCGGGCCAGGAACCCGTCGAGGTCGCGCTCGTCGCCGTGGTACCAGCCGAAGTACAGGTGGCTGTCGGTGCCGTCGAGCTGGGGCAGGTGCGGCAGGATCCCGGAGTGGGCCACGACCGGGCGCGTCGGGTCCGCCTTCTCGATCGTGCGCTTCACGGACCGGTCCAGGATCGAACGGTTCCAGGTCGGGAGCTGCTGGCCGACGGCGTACTGGGTGGCCACGGTGCGCAGCTCCACGTCCCCGCCGGGCTCGATGGCCAAGGTGAGGGGCTCGTTGTGCCCGCACCACAGCGCGATCGAAGGGTGGTGGCCGAGCTGGTCGACCATGTCCCGGGCCTGGCGGACCGCCTGCTTGCGGATGCCCCGGGCGTAGCCCCACTGCAGCGGGAAGTCCTGCCAGACGAGCATCCCGGCGTCGTCGGCGGCGGCGTACAGCTCGGGCCGGGTGACGTGGGCGTGGACGCGCAGCAGGTCCAGACCGGCTTCTTTGGCCAGCTCCACGTCACGGCGGAGCTCGTCGCTTCCCGCCTCGGCCAGCGCCATGCGGGTCGGGGCCAGGTTGGTGCCCTTCACGAACAGCCGCTCGCCGTTGACGGTGAGGATCCAGTCGCGCAGCTCGAGGCGCCGGAGTCCGGTCCTGGCATGGCGCACGTGGCTGACCTCGCCGTCGTGCTCGACCTGCACGGTCACCTCGTAGAGCGGTTGGTCCCCGAGCGACCACGGCCACCACAGGGCCGGCTGGTCGACGGTCACGGTCCACTCCACCTCGTTCGTGCCGGCGGCCAGGGGCTGGTCCAGGCGGTGCTCGCTCGCGTCCTCCACCCAGGTCCGCACCGTCACGGCGCACGACGCCGCGGCGTCCAGCTCGGCCCGGATGGCGATCACCGCCCGGTTCTCGTCGGCCTCGCGGCACAGCAGGCGCAGCCGGTTGATGCGGACCGCGCCCGTCTGCTCGATGCGGATCGGGCGCCAGATCCCGCCCGGGTTCCAGTCGGGGTCGATGCAGTCCCAGTGCTGGAAGACCCCGGTGATCGTCTGCTTCGCCCGCAGGTCGCTCGGGCGGGGGCAGGCCACCTCGACGGCCAGGACGTGATCGGCGCGGGCCGTGACCAGGTCGGTGACATCGAAGTGGTGGGGGGCGAAGTAGCCCTCCGTGTCGCCGACGTAGGCCCCGTCGAGCCACACGTCGCCCTGGTAGAAGAGCCCGTCGAGCACGAGCCAGTGGCGCAGGGCCTCGGCCGTCGGATCGAAGCGGGGCCCGTCGAAGATCCGCCGGTAGAGCAGGGGCCCGTCGGTGTCGGCGAAGGCCGCCGCCGATCGCCAGTGGCCGGGGACCTCGATCGTCTCCCAGCTCTCGTCGTCGAACTCCGGCGCGGCCCAGGCGCGGCGCAGGTCGTCGTCGGCGACCGCCGCCCGCCACCGGCCAGAGAGCTCCATCCGCGGCGAGGGTAGCGGCCCGGCCCGTGGCGGTTCCGGTGACGGGAGCCGGTAGGGTCCGCCCATGGCGTCGCGTCCCACCACCTTCGGCCAGCTCAAGGCATCGGGCTGGCTGTCCGTGCCCGTGAAGGAGGAGATCCGCCGCAACGCGGTGGCCAAGATCCTGGCCGGCGAGCCCCTGTTCGAGGGCGTGCTCGGTTACGAGGAAACGGTGATGCCCCAGCTCGAGAACGCCCTGCTCGCGGGGCACGACATCATCTTCCTCGGCGAGCGGGGCCAGGCCAAGACCCGCATGATCCGCTCGCTCGTCGGACTGCTCGACGAGTGGCTGCCCATCGTGGCCGGTTCCGAGATCCACGACGATCCCTCCCACCCGAGCTCGCGCCACGCCAAGGACCTGGTGGCCGAGCTGGGCGACGAGACCCCCATTACCTGGGTGCACCGCGACGAGCGCTTCGGCGAGAAGCTGGCCACCCCGGACACCTCGATCGCCGACCTGATCGGTGAGGTGGACCCGATCAAGGTGGCCGAGGGCCGGTACCTGTCCGACGAGCTGACCCTGCACTACGGGCTCGTGCCGCGCACCAACCGGGGCATCTTCGCCATCAACGAGCTCCCAGACCTCGCCGAGCGGATCCAGGTCGGCCTGCTGAACGTGCTCGAGGAG
>Ga0209048_10005582_pt1 | contig 11870 bp, 9 predicted proteins | sample FrelakmetCRP12CR_FD_187146 | JGI IMG/M metagenome (GOLD analysis project Ga0209048, IMG submission 187146) | Freshwater lake sediment microbial communities from the University of Notre Dame, USA, for methane emissions studies - CRP12 CR (SPAdes)... | ecosystem: Environmental > Aquatic >... | reverse complement strand
GGCCACCTCTGCCCCGCGCCCGACAAGCTCAGCCCTCAAAGCATGGAGACGGGACATTTTTTCTGGTTTTGCCTTGGGCGACAAGACTTCGTAGGGCTGGACCGGCTCTGATCTCCCCTTGACTTCGGTTGGTTCGCGTTGTTTGAAAGTAAAATAGGCTCGCGCCAGATTATGGGTTTCAATCCCAACAAGGATAGTCCCGGCCTTGGCAAGACCGCACAGCCTCGAGGCCACATTGACCGTGTCTCCAGTGAGTTCACCTGCAGTTTTGACAGAATCCAGCTCACTTATGATCACAAGCCCGCTATTGATACCGGTATGCATTGCAAGGGGCCGACCGATCTTCGTCTGATAATCCGGACTCATAGCTTCCACCGCACTGTGGATTTCCCTGGCGGTACTGATGGCCCGCACCGCATCATCTTCGTGACTGCTGGGAATGCCGAAGAGGATCATGGCTGCATCACCCAGAAATCTTCCGATAAAGCCATCGTATTTCTTCACGATATGAGTGATTTCACCAAAGATTCGACTCATGATCTCCTTCACCTCTTCCGGGTCTATCCTCTCGGTCATGCTGGTATAACCGCTCAGATCGGAGAACATGACGGTGACTTGTTTGCGCTCACCGATGATTGCCGGTGTTATTCCATCGACCGTCCACGCGGCACGAAAGAGCGAATGTCCACATTGCCCGCAGAACTTCCGCCCCATGGGGACTTCGAGTCCGCAGCGAGGACACGCCAACCGCAGCCTGGCCCCGCATTCCTCACAAAACTTTACTTCCTCTCGATTCTCAAAGTGGCACTGTGGACACTTCATAAGAACTCCCGGCAGACTTCATAATGCAAAGAATCTTGGCGTGAGGTTGCTATGTTTTTTGAAAAGCCTGACAAAACCCGTTGAAAAGCTGACCGACTGATTCTGGAATTGCTTTGTTAGGAAGATCTGTTCCCAGCCGAAAAAAACTGCCCTAACTCGATATTAAGTCGCTAAGGAGTGCCCTCCACAAGAGCGTGTCCGAATTCCTGTAGGGTGGGTTAGGCGCGTCTTTTTGCGCCGCAACCCACCGAAAGCCCGTTCAAGCTAACACGCGCCACACGAATTCTTAATACGTTGGGTTTCGCTACGCTCAACCCAACCTACAGGTTTTCGGGCATTTTACTGTGTAGAGATTACTAAGCTCCACATCCGAAATTAACCTGTCTGGATCTTCTTGAAGTCCGCAATCCTGCTGAACAGCTCAGAAATCCTGGTGAGGAGAGCCAGGCGGTTGCGGCGGATGGTTTCATCTTTGTCCATGACCAGGACCGAATCAAAGAAAGAGTCGATAAAGCCCCTAAGCTGCGATATGGCTTCCAGGGCTGCCTGATAATCCGATCGGGCCAGGTGGCCATGCACAACTTTTTCGGCGGCGGAAACCGCCGTATAAAGCGACTGCTCTGCGGCATTCTGGAAGAGATCAGCGTTAACAGTCGCCTTTTCCGGTTCTTTGATGATGTTGGCGACGCGCTTGAAGGCGCTGGCAACGCTTTCAAAGTCAAGTCGAGCTTTGAAGGCAGCCAGAGCTTTGGTGCGGGCAGCGGCTTCCACCAGGTCATCAACCCCTGCTGCAAGAGCCGCATCCACCACATCTTGAGTATACCCTTCCTGGCTCGCCAGCATGTGGCTGAGACGGCCAAGGAAGAACTCCAGCACCCCCTGTTTCACCGTTTCGCGCGGTTCGGTCATCTTCGATGAAAGGTGAGACAGAGCCTGATCGATGAGATTAGAGAGTGAAAGTTTGAGTGGCTTCTCCAGGACAATCCTAGTGATCCCAAGAGTTTGCCGGCGCAGTGCGAAAGGATCGGCTGTACCCGTGGGAAGGAGCCCCACGCCAAAACAACCGACAATAGTATCCATTTTGTCTGCGATGCTCAGGAGGGCCCCTTCGATACCTTCAGGAATCGGTCCTCCTGCCCGGATGGGAAGATAGTGTTCATAGATCGCCTGAGCGACATCCTCCGGTTCGGACTGCAATCGGGCATAGGCCCTGCCCATCACGCCCTGAAGTTCCGGAAATTCTCCGACCATCCCCGTAACCAGATCAGCCTTGCAAAGAAAAGCTGCTCTGAGCAGGGCGTCGAGACGATCTGGAGCCAGCTGCTCTCCCAGCCATCGTGCCAGAGCGGTAAAGCGTTCGGCCTTCTCCCAGCTCGTACCCAGCTTGGAATGGAACACGACTGTCTGCAGTTGCGCGGCACGATCCTCCAAACGCACCTTTTGGTCTTCCTTATAGTAGAAACGGGCATCTTCGAGACGGGCGCGAACCACTCGAGCGTTGCCTGCCGCTACCAGGTCGAAATCCTTGGGGATGGTATTCGCTACCGTCACAAAGTAGGGAAGCAGGCTGCCTTTATCGTCGACTATCGCAAAGTAGCGCTGGTGTTTCTTTATGACGGTGATGAGGAGCTCCGGCGGCAGCTCCAGGTATTTGTCTTCGAACTCCCCCACGAGGGGCTGCGGATATTCGACCAGTTGGGTGACCTCATCCAGAAGCTCTTCATCCTCCAGAATCCGCCCCCCGACTTGGCGCGCCGCTTCTCGAATGCCATCATGGATAAGCCTCTTGCGCTCTTCCATGGCGACAATCACAAAGTGCTTCTTCAGATTTTCTCTGTGGCTGGGGTAATCCGTCACCTGCACCCAGGCGGGGCTCATGAAGCGATGGCCGAATGAGCGGCCCCCACTCTGCACATCCCCATAAACAAAGTTGAGGACTTCTTGTCCCAAAAGGGCAACAATCCAGTGCACCGGACGTGCGAAGGTCACACTCAGACTCCCCCAGCGCATGGATTTGGGGAACGGAATGCGGGCGACGAAATCCGGAAGCATCTTCTCGATGAGGAGTTTGCTTGGCAACCCCGTTTCTTCTTTGACCACGCATAGGTAGGCCCCGCGGGGAGTTTCCTTGAGCTGAATATCTTCCACCCGCACTCCCTGCCCTCGGGCGAAACCTTCTGCAGCTTTGGTAGGCTTGCCATTTTCATCAAAAGCTACCTGTTTCGGAGGCCCGATAATTTCCGTCGAGCAAGCTTCCTGGTGTTTGGCCACATCGGGAATCATCAGCACCAGGCGCCGCGGAGTCCCCGTGGTAAAAGGGGTCCCGTGATGAATCCGGTTCTCATCCAAAAAGCGCACCATCTCCATCGCCACGGCTTCAAGGGCGGGTGAGATGTACCCTGCAGGGATCTCTTCACTACCAACTTCAAGATAGAATACTTCTCCCATGGTTTCCTCTTTCCGACCTCTAGTCCCACTTTTTGAGCAGCGGGAATCCCATTGCTTCGCGCTGAGCCACGTAAGCGTGCGCCACCAGGCGCGCCATGTTGCGCACCCGGCCGATATAGTTGGTGCGCTCCGTCACGCTGATGGCGCCTCTTGCATCAAGGAGATTAAAGATGTGAGAGCACTTCAGGCAATAGTCGTAGCTCGGAAGCACCAGGCCCCGTTCGTTGAGATGAAGCGATTCGGCTTCGAACATGTTAAAAAGTTGAAACAGCATGTCAACATTGGCTTCTTCGAAATTGTATCGGGACCATTCCACTTCCCCCCGATGGTGCACGTCCCCATAGGTGACATTGCCACTCCAGATGAGGTCATAGACGCTGTTCACGCCCTGCAGATACATGGCGATGCGCTCCAGTCCATAGGTGAGCTCAACGCTGACCGGATTCAGAGTCAGTCCACCGGCCTGCTGGAAATAGGTAAACTGAGTAATCTCCATGCCGTCGAGCCACACCTCCCATCCCAGACCCGAGGCTCCCAGGGTGGGCGACTCCCAGTCGTCCTCAACAAACCGAATATCATGATCCAGAGGATCGATGCCAAAGCTTTTCATGCTCTCCAGATAGAGTTCTTGCGAACTCGGAGGCGAGGGCTTAATGATCACCTGGTACTGATAGTAATGTTGGAGACGGTTCGGATTCTCGCCATAACGACCGTCCGTGGGGCGCCGGGAGGGCTCGACATAGGCTACTTTGTATGGTTCCGGTCCGAGTACCCGCAGGAAAGTAGCAGGGTTAAAGGTCCCCGCTCCCACTTCCAGATCGTAGGGCTGTTGAATTACGCATCCCCGATCAGACCAGAACTTGTCCAGGGCAAGGATCAACTCCTGAAACGTCATATTGCACTCCTTACAAGAAGCATGATAATTGAACCCTCCCCGCACCATGAGCCATTATTGAACGCTGAGAGGACAAAAATATCTCTTTAGATGAACATATCATGTTAGGATTTTGCCTATAGGCATTGAAGCTTTTGGATGTCAAGGGAAAACGATGGAACAGCGAGACTTCTTGAGAAGAATCATGGCTCTGACCGAGGATTACCACATCCCCTTCTCTGAAGAACAAGCCCTAATATGCCATGAACACATCTCATTGATGCTGGAATGGAACCGCCGATACAACCTGACACGCATCACGGATTTTGCCGAGATCGTCGAGAAGCACATTCTGGACTCGCTCATCCCCTCACGATGGCTGCCACAGTCCGGTCCGGCAATAGACATCGGGAGCGGGCCCGGTTTTCCCGGCATTCCTTTGAAAATTGTCCACCCGAAACTCGAGATGCTGCTCTTGGAGTCCCATCGCAAAAAGGTAAGCTTCTTGAAGGTCGTACTTTCGAAGTTGCCGCTGCAGAATCTCTGGGCGTTGCAGGGCAGATGGGAAGAGCTTGCGCGCACAGACCATCCGCTTCTCGAGAAGCCCTTCAAACTTGCAACAATGCGGGCGGTAAGACCGCAACCGGAACATCTTTACGTCGCCGCATCAAAGATCCTACAACCGGATGGAGTATTCGCCTGGTGGGCAGGCCCAAGTGCCGACTTGGGGTGGCAGGACAAAAACAGTGAGCAATTTGAAAAAGCGGGGATCACTTTTGAAGGGAGCTACAGCTATTTTCTTCCTTCTGCATCTCAGCCCCGCTACCTCTGTGTCTGGAGAAAGAAAGATCCTTGCCATTGACTTTCCGGGTCCGGTGAGAAACACTAGGTGAACGAACTCTAGGATTGACCGGAACTGCGTATTTCGTTTACGGAGCTTTCTTCTATGATTTCCAAAAAGCCCCTTTTTTCATGGGTTCTTGAGCGCTTTCGAGGACTGCAGATTCTCCTGATTCTCCTGATCCTTGCGGCAATCTTCCTTCGTGTCTTTCCCTTGGAAATGCAGAAAAGGATCGTCAATTCGGCCATCGCTATGAAAAACATGAATGCTCTGTTTCTTTACTGCGGGTTGTATCTCGGAGCCGTGGTTCTGGCGGGGTTGTTCAAATACATCATCAATCTCCTGCAAGGCTACATCGGACAAAAAATCTTATTTGAAATGCGTGCTCAGATCTATAATCACATCCTCAGCCTGCCACTTCCTTTTTTCCGGCGAACCCCGCCGGGGATGGTCATTGCATCGCTGACTTCAGAACTCAGCTCTATCGGTGAGTTCATGGGTGGAGCTATTGCGGTGCCAATCATCAATATCCTGACATTATTATCTTTTGCGGGATATATGGCCTACCTGAACCCGTTGCTGGCGGTCTTGAGTTTCTCCGTCTATCCCGTGGAGATTCTCATTATTCCCGTGTTGCAGAAACGTTTCAACCATCTCAACCGAGACCGCATAGACGTTAACCGATCTATGAGCAACGTCATCGGTGAAGCCATTTCCGGAATGCACGAGATTCAGGGTAATGCCGGCTACGAGCTTGAGAATCGGAAACTTGAACGCTTTTCCGCCCGGTTGTTCGATATTCGACAACACATGAACAAATTCAAATTCCTGACCAAGTTTGCCAACAATTTCTTTCAGAGTCTTGGCCCTTTCATTCTTTTCATTGTTGGCGGCTACCTCACCATTCAAGGGAGATTCGACCTCGGCGCACTCGTAGCCTTTCTCTCGGCTTATGAAAAGCTCTACGACCCCTGGAAAGAGCTGATGGATTATTATCAGGATTATCAAGACAGCAAGGTGCGCTATCACCAGATTATGGATTCCTTTGACGTAAAGCCCGAGTTTCAGCGTTTGCCCGATGTGGACCGTGAACCTCACCGTCTTGAGGGGAATGTTGACGTGAAAGATCTCTCGTTCATGGCAGACGGACAGATCCGCATCCTGGATCAGATATCGTTGAATCTCAATGCAGGCGAACAGTTGGCTCTGGTGGGGCTGTCCGGAAGCGGAAAAAGTACTCTGGCAATGGTCCTAGGACAGCTCTACAACTACAGCATCGGGCATGTTCTGATTGATGGCGTAGAACTGAGAACCCTTACTCGTATGGACGTCAGCCATAACATAGGCTACGTAGCTCAGTATCCGTTCATTTTTGATGGGACAATTCTTGAAAATCTTCTTTATGCCTGCCAGTCTCTCAACCAAAATCGACTTGTGAGCGAGCGCCCCCTTCCCGCCCGTGAAGAGATCTTCAGAGTGTTGAACAGTATTGGGTTTTCAGAGGACATTCTGGCCATGGGACTCAATACGCTTCTCTCGCCTGAACGTCATCCCGAGTTTGCCGGAAAACTCATTGCCGTAAGGGAGTCTTTTTTCCATCGGTGGGGAGGCGAATTGGCAGAGCTCGTCGATTTCTTTGATGTGAACCGATTCCAATATTACACAAGTATCGCCGAGAACATTATTTTCGGTCATCCCAACCGAAAGCCTTATGAATCAGAAGAACTTCCAACGAACAACCTCTTTCAGGACTTTCTGAAACGGGCCGATCTCCATGGCCCGCTCCTCCATCTCGGAGAAGAACTGGCAATGAGCACGGTAGCCCTGTTGAAAGGGTTGGAGCAAGATGACTTCTTCTTCAAGATGAGTCCCATTCCGGCGGATGAGTTCGAGCATTACAGCGAGATTGTGGACCGGTTGACCCGCTCCGGAAGGCAGCACCTTCCGAGGGAAATTGAGGATGCCTTGCTGAGTCTCGCGTTTCGATTCACCCCGGCACTCCATAAGATGGCCTCGCTCTCTCCTGAGCTGGAACGTCAGCTTCTGCAAGCACGAAACCTGTTCATGGAGACAATAAGCACCGCAGATCCGGATGCGATTACTTTCTATAAGCCGGGTGAATATCTGTACGCGCACAGCGTGCTGGAAAACGTTATTTTCGGACACTTGAGGATGGAGCAAGCGCAAACCAATGAGCGGATTCGTCAAAATGTTGTCGATCTGCTTAGCGAAGCTGCGCTTCTCGACGATGTCAGGGAAGTCGGGTTAGAATTCCAGGTGGGGAGCAAGGGCGATAGACTGTCAGGCGGGCAGAAGCAAAAGATTGGCATTGCTCGCGCGTTGCTCAAGGACCCGATTATTCTCATTTTGGATGAGGCGACCGCAAGCCTGGACAACGCGTCTCAGGCCCGGATACAGCATCTGTTGAATTCCGAACTCAAGGGGAAAAATACGTTAATTGCTGTCGCGCATCGCCTGGAGATGGTTCGAGACTTTGATGTGATTGCGGTGATGAAGGCAGGAAGGATCATTGAGATGGGTAAGTATGAAGAACTGATGGAGAGAAAGGGCCTCTTTTATGAACTCGCCGCTGGATCAACAGAAAGCTTTTGAACCGGATGTCAAAGGAAGAAGTCGTTGCGAATTGGACAAGAATCTGGACCTCCTTCGCATGGTGCCCGCATTTTCGAGCATCCCCATTGAGCGGCTAAAAGTCTACGCCTATCTGAGCAACCGGATCCGTTACCGAGCTGGCGAATTTGTCTTTCGCCAAGGGGAACACGGCAATCTCGGATATGTCGTAGTTTGCGGAAAAGCTCAGGCAATACGGGAGCTAAAAAGTCACTCGATCTTCTTGCATGAATTCAATGAGAGCGACTTCTTTGGAGGCTTTGCACTCTTCGCAGACGCACCGCGGATCCTCTCGGTTAGAGCCACAACAAATCTGGAATGCCTGACGATCGATCGCGAGACCTTCCAGAAGCTTTTCATGCAGTTTCCAGAAGTGGGCATCAAAATGCTCGACGTCATGGTGAGACGGCTCATCGAGATGGAAGAGAAGCTGATGCAAGCCAGGGCGGACGAATGCACGTATGGATAGACAATTCTCAGAATCGGAACGAGTGGAAGAAGAGAGGCGCATTCGCCGGTTGCGGCATTTGGTGGATTTTTCCCTCGCAGTAATCGCTCAGAGCTGCCGTTCTTTGGATGAAGCCCAAAGGATAGTCCATGGAGTGAGACAGCAGGCTTGCTCGCTCTTTCCTGATAAGAGGGAGACCTTCGAGCTGATCTACACTCCCCGCTTTCGCAGGCTTATTGTAGAAAAATTTGCTTTGCAGTAGAGGAGTTGGTTGCCGGAAGAAGAGTGCGGTTGAGATTTCCCTATTGCCGCCCGAATAGCTTACCCGTTGCCGGATTGATAGAATTCCATCGATGAAAAGCGGACTTTCATGAACGAACTGGTCCTGAGGTTACAGCGAGAGGCAGAAAGGATTGCCTCAAAGCATCCGCCACCGGAGTTCTACGCCCGCTTCAAGGCGCCTCATGCTCTGGCTCGCAAGCTTCTCTTCACAAGCCCGGTGCTAGTGAGCCTGCGCAGGATTGTCGAACCCGCCTTACAGGAGGATATGGGGCACGGCCTTTTTCATAGTGCTCGTGTTTCCATTGATACGGCCACTCTGATTTTTGTTGAGCTTGAATCAGACCATCTCAGCCAAATCAAACGCGAGAGACTGATGCAGTTGGGACTCATTTGCGGCCTTCTTCACGACATCTGCCGTAGCGAAGAAAGACACGCCGAGGCAGGAGCCAGGGAAGCAGCCAGAATCCTGAGAAAATTCCCCGTAGGACCGAGAGAGCTGAAATGCATCTGCCGGGCAATCAGCAACCACGAAGCATTCGTCGTCCCTCTCCCGTGCGAACCGGCATGGTCACAGCTAATAAGTGATTGTCTTTACGATGCTGACAAATTCCGCTGGGGACCCGATACTTTCACCCACACACTTTGGCACATGGTGAACCATCAGGGCATCTCTCCCCGGGAACTCATCGAAAGATTTCCGTGGGGGATGACCGGCATTTTCCGGATCACCGAAACCTTTCGCACCCCTACGGGTCGTCAATATGGACCTGACATCATTGAGACCGGGATTGACATTGGCAAAGAAATATTTCGGTACCTCCTTCAACATTTTAGGCCAAATGCCCATGAATAATACTACGCTCACAGCCATAAAAGGTATTGCCGTCGGGCATGCGGCTTTGCCCGATGCACCAAGCGGATGCACCGTAGTCATCCCGGCAGGAGGCGCCGTCGCAGCAGTTGACATTCGCGGCGGCGCCCCGGGCACCTACGGTACTGATACCCTCAATCCCATCAATCTCGTGGACCGCATCCATGGGCTTTTCTTCACCGGAGGGAGCGGCTTCGGATTGAGTGTTGCCGATGGCTTAAGGAGCTTTCTCAAGGAACGCAACGTTGGCTTCGATAGCGGGCGAGGCCTTATTCCCATCATTGTCGGCGCCGTCATATTCGATCTGGGAGTCAACCGCTCAGAGCGTTACCCGGACGCAGCTCTTGGTTATGAGGCCTGTCAAAATGCATGTTCTGAACCGGTAGTCGAGGGAAGTGTAGGGGCTGGTCTGGGAGCAACAGTCGGCAAACTCTACAATATCGAGCGGGCAATGAAGAGTGGCCTGGGGAGTGCTTTTATTCGAGCTGAAAGCGGGGTGGAGGTCGGCGCCCTAATCGTTGTCAACGCCTTCGGGGACATAGTAGATCCTGCCTTGGGCCGGCCCATAGCGGGATGTCGCAAGAGCGCCCGGAGCAATGAGCTGATCGATTCGGAACGGGAGATTGAGCGTCTGACCGGGGTGCGTGCGTTTCTTGATGGGCAGCACACGGTTGTGGGTGTAGTGGCCACCAATGTGAGACTCAACAAGACGCAGCTCACAAAGGTGGCACAAATGGCTCACGATGGTCTAGCCAGGACGGTCTACCCGGCACATACCCTCTATGACGGTGACACCCTTTTTGCTCTAAGCTGCGGGGACATGGATTCGGTAGAAGTGAGCGTCGTCGGGACGCTCGCTGCTCGGGTAACGGCTCAAGCAATCCTAAGGGCCGTATGGAAGGCGCATTCTTTGGGGGACCTCCCTGCCTATAAGGATTTGCAGACACACTCAAAACAAGTGGAACAGGAAAACCGTTGAATGGAGTGATCTTTTGAAGGGCCGGGTGGCCCCGGGTCGTTGCCTTCCCGGGGCCACCCGGCCCTTCGGCTTAATCAACCGGCTGCTCGACCTTTTTATATTCTTCCTTTATCTTCAATGTCTCTTCCAACATCAAAATATATTTCAGGTATTTGAATCCAAACTTCATCAGCGCAATCTCGTCAGTCCTTATCTTCTCACGTTCTTCATTATCAATATCAAAGATATCAAGAACTTTGCTCTCAAGAATAAATCTTCTAAATTTATCTATATCATAACTTGCCATATACATCAGGGACTGCTTCTTCTCATCGAGTTTGGGTTGACCCGGATTGTCCCTCCTCAATTGTATCTCCTTCCACTCCTTGTTCATCTCATCATAAAGATCAACTCCCTGTTCAATCCTCCATGTCTCAATAGTCCACTCTTTATCTTCCTCATATCCAAGACAGTTCGGTTCCCTGATAAAGAAATAGAATTCCTCAGGTAGCGGCCCTTTCGCTGAGTCTTTCATCATGAGACCCTTGCCAACTGGATAATATCGGCAGTTAGCAGGCCGGTCTTCATAAATACTGCAGCCCTCAGGTGTAACAAAAGTACATTTCCCTTCTTTATCGTCCATCATCTTGAGCACTGCAAAAGGATGTGAGGAGTTTTCATCAATCTGAGTGTATGTGTATTTCTCGAGGAACTCTTTTGAAGAAATTCCTAACCTCTTTTTCATCCTTAAGATGTCATAAGGAGTTAGAAGCATATCGGTATGTCTACAGCACTTATTAAAGCAACTGATATCCTTATAACACCTGAACTTGAATTTCGAATCCAATGTACGCTCAACAGGTTCTACAAACTTTGTACTCGGTAACATGCTTTAATCCTTTCTGTCTAGATAATATTCAAGATTGAGCGATTCTCGTCTGCTAACACGCCCAAACCACCGTAGGAAAAACGTCCTGGCTGTTCGAGCATTTCACAGGACGGGCATGCCGCCTGTCCTGCTGGTTTTGTTATGAAAATCGCTCAATTTCATGTTAACTATTATCAAAAGAAAAAGCTATGCCTCCTGGAGAACAAAATAGAAAGGCAGGTGTGCCTGTGAGCCAAAATTCATTGTCCGTGACCGTGACGGACACGCTGAACGGGCACACTTGCCATGGTGTTTTGTATACTCTGTGGCTCGTCCCCTCTTGACAGTCCGTTGAATAATGCCAAATTTAACACCGACAGATGATCCGGCGCCTCTGATCAGGTTATCTGGTTGCGTAGATTATACCAAAAGCCCTGCTTCTGTCGGTAGTGAAACAAGCAAATGCCGACAGTTTTTCAACGGGCTGATAAACAGGAGAGGAGAAAGACCATGAACAAGATAAGCTCCGATTCATTAGCAAATATCGAATTCCGGCTCAATTGGAAGAGCAGGGATGCCGCCCATACCGAAGTGTACCATGGTCAGCGTATCAATTTCTGGGCGGATATCTTTCCAAAGAAGCTATATGAACAGCTGCTTTCCAAAAGTGTTTCAGATCGGATTGAATATGATTTGAAACCCGGTGACAGTCGCTTTGTATATGATCCGAAGAAACGTTTTTCTATTAGACAAAGCCAGTTTGACCGGACATTTCGGCCTGATGTCGTTATTGAACCGCGCTATGGCAGATTTTATCCCAAAGGCAT
>Ga0209048_10005581_pt1 | contig 11870 bp, 10 predicted proteins | sample FrelakmetCRP12CR_FD_187146 | JGI IMG/M metagenome (GOLD analysis project Ga0209048, IMG submission 187146) | Freshwater lake sediment microbial communities from the University of Notre Dame, USA, for methane emissions studies - CRP12 CR (SPAdes)... | ecosystem: Environmental > Aquatic >... | reverse complement strand
TCTGCTTTCTAGCCAACCGTTACAGTGATTCTGGGTGCATATGTTGGAATCAATGCACGGTGATTGCTTCCCTATTCTGTGTTTACATTCCAACCGCTCGCACTACTGCTGATTGTCGTGCTGCCTGCCTGCGCAGTTTGTATTATTTGCCAGGATCCTACGACAAGTTGTGAGGGTAAGATGGTTGACGTTGAAGCTAATTTGCTTAGTTTCGGACTTAACGCGGCAGGAGTTATCAGCAGCAGTGAAGGAGAGGCTACTTGTAAAATATGAGTTAACTCTGCAGGAAAAGCTTTGCCGACTTCGCCAACCACCTGCACAATATTTGCCTTGAGAAAACCCGGGTCAATTGTTGTTAGAAGTCCGTTCAAAGCAAATTTGCTCAGAGCCGCCGAGCCAAGAAGTAGCATGCTGAAATGCGGTGCGGCCAGCCGCATTATCAACGCATTATCTAACTCTTCATTGGTCCCTTTATGGAGCGTTTTAGGGGGCCAGAGTACTTGTATTGAAGCTTGTGATCCCATTTGAATTGATGAACCTTCTCGAACCTGTAAGTATGGAATGTTACGATCACTAATAGTGCGCTTCCATAGGGCATATCCAGTGCCAGGATGGAGCATTCCTGCATCCAATATATCATCAACCTTGAAGCGACTTATCACGTCTTGCGCTCCTATGAGGTGATCTTGACGGGGTGAAGTCAAAATAACTGTATTGATTGAACGTTGCCAGAAAGGAAGACGAGAATCCAGTTCTTGTGCCAGGGATGTAGCATCGAGACCTCCGTCTATGAGTATGGTCTTGCCATCAATAGTATGTATAAGTATAGCTTCGCCTTGCGAAGGCTTTCCTGCTGGTCCAACATTTAACATGGTAATTGACAATTGCTCGTTAGCAGGAGCCGCCGCGATGGTTGAACCAGTTGCAAGAATCACTAGAATTACAGCAGCATAGCGTAATATGGGCAATATGCGTGGTTTCAGAAGTGAGGAATTGGTCTTCATTTCGTGGTGTTTATTCTCTACAATGACCTGTGTTGTATTAAGATTGGGTGATAGATGTGCTAATGCAGCGTTTATTTTATACGGTTGAAGCAATTGAGGCCATTCTCGCAGAACAAAACTTGCTATAAAAATCAGAAGACCATAATAGCACCAGGCAAAGCTCAGATCCAAATTACCTACCTGGCTAAAAGCATATGGTATGGATGCACACCATGAGACAACGTGAATAATATACTTGAGTAGTGGGAAGATAATCCAGCCACAGAGCATTCCAAGTGGGAGAGCGATAGAGCCAGTTACGCAGAGCGCTATGCCTAAAAAGATCAACGTACCTAAAAGTGGAACTGTTAAAAGGTTTGCAATAGGCGCAATGAACGAAACCTGGGTAAAAGTGAGGGCGAAGATAGGGAGTGTAGCTATTTGAGCTGCCAGTGTAACTGCGACAGTTTCAGTAAGAAGAATAGCGAAGGGGAACAATTCGATTGGGCGGAATAAATGCTGAAATATGGGTGTGAGGACGACTATGCCTAGCGTTCCAAAAGTGGAAAGCTGGAAACCAGTATTCCACAACACGAATGGATCGAACATGGTCATAATGAGTGCTGTTAATGCCAGGGCAGTATAAAAGTTGTAGACTCGTCCGAAACGTGGCGCTATTACCAGGATTATGCCCATGATACAGGCACGCTGTGCTGCAGGTCCTGCGCCACTGAGGATAGAATAACCGATAATACACAGGATTACTAACGATTTCGCTAACCACAGCCGCCAATATCCTTCGCGTTTTTGGGCTGGTAGTAACGGCTTCGACTGTTTAGAACGGCGCTTATAGATCCAACTCGTACTGCCAGCCACAATTCCTGCGAGGATAGTGACTTTGAAGCCAGAAGGGGCAATCAAGTGAGCCGTTCCTGTTACCTGGAACAGCTTTGCCAGCGGTTTCAGAGCAGGCGATTGCAAGCTGAGCAGAATGGCAATTAGCAGTGCGGCCATGGGCTGAGGTAGTGATTGTTCGATAATGGATGCCAGATACAAACGCAGGTGAAAAAGCGTTGCGATGATAGGGTTGCCCACAAATCCAAATACATTGAGACGTGGAAATGACAAACTTGCCAGAACTTCGGGAGAGTGATGTATGAATGGTAGTTGTAGTTTCCCTTGCATTTCCACATTATCACCGTAGTTCGGTCCGTATGGATTGTTGAGTGGCGCTCCAAGCATTTGAACTTCGGTTTGCCCATGAACGTCCTGCCAGGATGATCCATTGTTGATACTGATAGAGTTAACTGATACAAGGAGCAGGCGACTCCTAGCAAGTATTTTCGGGTCGTCCGCAATAGTGCCTCGTATCTCTAGTTTACTGGCACCGATAAATGAGTTTATGGATTGGGGATCACCAATCGGTGAAGCGATTGCAAAACGCCATGCTCCAAGTAAAAGCCAGAGTATGACGAGCGAGACGAGCCTCCATCTGTTATCATGCCAAAACAAGATGACGCATACAAGGGCTATGGCAGCGCCAATAAGTAAGACAGTTCGGATGGCAGGTTGGGACAAAGGTAGCCATGATGCAAGCAGGCTACCTGACATGCCTGCCACTGCTACCACTATTAGGGTAAACCAGGGTAGGTCTGGCTGTACATTAATGCGTTTCATCACACAACATTTCCCAATTAAATGTAATGAATCAGCAAGGTGTTCCAGGGGGGGCTGCAAGGCCACTGCTCCACCCCAGGCGGTCGCCCTCGTTTATACTGTGATAAGCCCTTTGATCTTGGTATATATTGACTTGCTGACGACGAGTTGCAGCTGATCGATTGAGCTAAAAGGGCCATTTTGCTGGCGGTAATTGACGATACTTTGTGCTGTTGTAGCGCTGATATGGAGATTCTGACGCATTTCATCCACACTTGCAGTATTAATATTGATGAGCTGACCTGTGGTAGATGACCCAGTAGTGCCGGGTCCAGGCACCCCTCCTATATATGTGGGTGGTTTTTCGCCGATACGAGTAACGTATACTTCTTGACCATCACTTAAAGGAGCAGCAAGGTTAAGCGCGACGAGATCGGCATTCGGTAGTGGTCCTCCAGCGTCTTGGACTAACAGGTATACACGCGCTCCAGTTGGTAGTATATACACACCAGGATGCTTGACCGCTCCGACAACATATACATGAAGATTTCCATTAGTCGTCAGGGGATTGCTTGTGTTAACACTGCTGTTTGAGGTAGTTCCGCTGAAATTTTGCTGGGTGATTACTGGAGATGAGTTTGTTGATGCGGGTGTATGCCAGATGAAATACAGAGCGATGCAGAGGGCAAGGATAATGATGATAGCAACGATGCGCGTAAGTTTGTTCTTGTTAGGAAAACGTGAAGCAGAAATAGGGGTAAGCGACTCAGGTATGTCAACAAATTCAATTTCTGATGTTATTTGTCCCTGCGATGGCTGTTGCTGTGCCAGGGCATCTAATGGTTGTGAAGTAAAGCTGTTAAATTGTGGTGTCTGTGTCATTGCCCAGGTCCCTCCTACGTTTACTCAACCATTGCAAGCTTAACAGATAGAAAGATCGATTGTCAATGGAAATAAGAGATCGTTGACGATTGTGCTATAATTGGCGCAGAGTCCCCGTAGCTCAGTGGATAGAGCACTGGTCTCCGGAACCAGGTGCGCAGGTTCAATTCCTGTCGGGGACATTCCACTTCTGAAATTTTTGTTCCGAGTCCTCCTGTTAACGTTACATGAATTTGTTTGAAAAACAAACTGGCACTATCCTTAGACAATCGAGCTGATCTTTCCTCCAGCATAATTTTGATTTTCTCTGGGCACCTTTACTTTTTATTCCCTATTATTCCTACATTGACTGCCACACCTGCACCGTCATATCGGCGCTGCCAGATGCGATGTATTTCCCATCGGGAGACCAGGCTACTGCGTCCACAGCTTGACCAGATGTAAAGTGACCGGGATAGTAATCTGCGTGTCCACGATACGTATAGACATGATTTCCTGTGAGGGCATCCCAAATCAGTACAAGGCCGCTAGCATCACCTGATGCGATGCGTTTCCCATCGGGAGACCAGGCTACCGCAAGCACAACAGCACTATGACCCATATAGGTGAACACATCTGAAATCCTGGCAACATTCCAGACCTGCACTGTCGTATCATCTCTTCCAATGGCAAGATATATCCCGTCAGGTGACCAGCTCAGTGAGTGTATTTCCCCGCCATAATTACCATAGTAGCCGGTAACCTTGGCAGTTGTGGCATCGAGTACTACTGCATCACCGGCTCCGCCGATTGCGATATGTTTGCTATCAGGCGACCAGGCTACAGCATTCCATGGCGCACGTCTCAGCCTGGAGCTTAGAGTGCTTAAATAGGATATGACATGCATACCTGTGAAAGCATCCCATATCCGAACACTTCCGTCATTGCTTGCGGAGGCAATGCGGCTCCCGTTGGGAGACCATGCCACGTCAAATACTGCATCGCTATGACCCTCATACGTATAGATGCGATTGCCATTCATAGCATCCCACACAAAAATTTTTCCATCTATACTACCTGAGACGATATATTTCCCATCGGGAGACCAGCTAAGGCATGCCACATCACTTGAATGGCCTCGGAAGGTTAATACGCGGTTTCCTCCAATGGCATCCCATACTTGTACAGTATGATCCCCGCTTGCAGAAGCGATGCGCTTACCATCAGGAGACCAGGCTACAGCGCTCACATAATCAGAATGGCCAGAGTAAGTGAAATGGCTGGGAGCGCTGAAGAAATCTACCATAAAGGCCAGGTCAGCATGGATATCAGTAAATACAAATAGTGCGATCAACAGGATGCATATGATGGCCAAAATTATGAGAGGACGCCGGCGTGACCGGCGTGGAGGTGGAGTTAGTGGTTTGTCGAGTATGGACATAGATCTTTCCTCGCTGTCTTGACTCTTCTAGTTCGGATGATAATGGGAGAAAGTACAGGGGCATGCCTGCTGAATGCTCATTATTTTTAGAGTATCACATAGATTACGTCTTGGGCTGGGTAGTTTTCACATCTCAACATGAGTAGATTACTGAGTAAAAAGTGGATTTTTCAAAATGTGTGTGAGAAGTTCATGCAAAATGACGTAATGATATGTAACGCCAGTACGTGGTCGTGACAAAACCAATGTAGAGAAATGGCGTGACATATGTGGCGGCATGTATTGAATGCTGCTTTCTAAAAATCGATGTTGGTTCCCGTATAGCGGGTAACCAAGTACTCAGACTTCAATTATTTATTAGGAGGAAAAGATGCCAGTGAAACCCAGACCGCGTTTTCTAATGATGTCCTTTTCCATTGTCGCGATGCTACTGCTTATTCTCAGTGCTTGCGGCTCAGGAGGCTCATCATCTTCATCCACAACTCCCTCGACAGGTTCACCGGTAAAGGGCGGCACCTGGATTGAAGATCTCTATGAAGAGCCAGATTCACTTATCCCCAATGCCTCTTCCGAGACCTTCGCCTATATGTTGCAGTTTGGCCTGTACGCACCGCTCATCTATGGCACCCCTACAGGCCAGTTGATGCCCGGCATAGCAACGCAGGTTCCAACAACCGCCAATGGTGGCGTCAGCAGCGATCTCAAGACCGTGACCTTCCACCTGCGCTCAGGCCTGGTGTGGTCCGACGGCCAGCCACTTACTGCCAAGGATGTCGATTTCAGCTGGAAGTTGTGGGCCAATCCCAAGTTTGCCGCGTACAACACTATTCCCTTCACTAATATTGCGTCAGCGGATGTTTCCACTGATAATCTGTCCATCACCTTCCACCTCAAAACACCGAGTGTTTCTTTCGTTCCGATTGGCTGGGCGGATGCATCTACGGCCCCGATGCCGGCACATGTCTATGCGGGTATGGACCCGGCCGCCATCGTGAAGTCCGCCAATAATTTGAACCCGTCGGTCGTCAGTGGCCCGTTTATGATGAGTGAGAGCAAGCCCGGGGACCATTACACCATGGTGCGCAATCCGAAGTACTATCAGGCAGCTCAGGGTTTGCCCTACCTGGATAAGGTCATCTGGCGTATCGTGCCAGACCAGAACACGATCCTGACAGACCTGCAATCCGGCAGCGTCGATTCGGCCTGGTTCCTGGATGTGACCAAGACGCTGGCATACCAGTCGCTGAGCAAATACACCACCGTGTACGATGGCGGTGGCTCCCCTACCAAAGCGTTTTCCTGGGAGGGACTCTGGCTTAACTGGAACAACAAGATCATAAGTGGCAATCCCGAAGTACGGACGGCGATGTCGATGGCGGTAGACCAGCAGTCGCTGATCCAGGTCGCTCGTCGTGGGGTTGGTGGTGCACGTTGTCAGGATCACCCACCACAGCAGGTGCCAGGATACACAGCCAGCCCTCCGCTTAATTGCCCGAAGTTTGATCTAGCCGCTGCCAATTCGTTACTTGACCAGCACGGATGGGTCAAGGGTTCCGATGGCGTGCGTACCAAGAACGGGCAGCGCCTGGAGTTCCAGTACTCGACAACGGCTAACAACCTGTGGCGTGCTGATGATCAGTTAATCAACCAGGCCAACTTTAAGAAGATCGGCATTAAGCTCGACATTCAGGACTACCCGGCCAGCACGTTTTTTGGATCGTTCCTGCCTGCGGGCCAACCGGGTAAGTATGATATTTCTGAGTTTGAGGAATCCGGAGCCTACGATCCAGACAATTCCGTCACTTTGACATGCGCTGCAAAAGGGACGGGGAACTTCGCCTTTTACTGCAACCCACAGATGGAAACCTACCAGAAGCAGCAGCAGTCTACAGGGGACAATACCGCTCGCCAGACGGCTTTTGATGGTATCAACAACTTGATAGTAACGGACCACCCGTTCATCGTCGAGTTTGCTGCGCCCGATCTGGGGATCCATATGAAGGGTACGAATAATTGGGTTCCCTCTGCACTTGGTCTCGGCTCTTCCATCAACATCTGGACATGGTGGTGTGATAACGGCACCTGCCCTGCGGGTGGCTAGGCTGAGTGGCGTTCAGGCTTGCAACTTGTTGTTGCAGTCAAGAGATGCCTCTGGGTGGCCCTCATTGAGAGATGGCCATCCAGAGGATTTCTTATCTTCTGGTTGCTTGAAGTGTTCCATTGTGCCAACAATTGTGGTACACTATGACCAACGTGAAATTTCCTGGTATATGCTCAGCGGAGGCGCTTATGGGTAGATATATCATCAGACGTATTTTACAGGCGATTCCTTTATTGATCCTCTTGTCCATTGGCATGTTCGCCCTGATCCACTTGTTGCCTGGGGGGGCAGATGCGGTCCTGTTCAACCCACGTCTGACACCGGCAGCTCGTGCAGCCTTGCGCGTGCGGATGGGTTTGGATGACTCAGTACCGGTGCAATATGTTAAGTGGATTAGCAACGCTTTGACCGGCAACTTTGGGTACTCCTTTAACACAAACGAGCCCGTCTCCACCATCATTCTCAGACGCCTTCCCGCGACGCTGATGTTGTTCGTTCCTGCGCTTGCACTGGCATTGGTTTTTGCCATTCTGTTTGGTGTGATCTCAGCCGTTCGTCAGGGAACGTTAACGGATTACTCACTGACGGTGCTCTCGTATTTCGGCATTGCTATGCCCGTGTTTCTTCTTGGCCTCTTAGCGCAAGACATTTTCGGTGTCTGGCTGCAATGGTTTCCCACTTCCGGTACCTCGTCGCTTGGACATACGCTTTCACCATTCGCTTCCTTTCTCGATCAAATTCAGCACCTGGTCTTACCGGTGTGCGTGCTTGCAATTGCCTTTATCGCAGGGTGGAGTCGCTATATGCGTTCCAGTATGATTGAGACCGTCAAGCAAGATTATATGCGCACGGCTCGCGCTAAAGGAGCAGGTCAGGTAAGCTTGCTCTTCCGTCATGGCCTGCGTAACGCGGTAATCCCGCTGATAACGGTTGTTGCACTCGATTTCGGTGCTGTCGCTGGCGGCGCCACAATCACCGAAGGAATATTCGCATGGCCTGGTATGGGTTTACTGTTTATCGATAGCCTGGACAGGCGCGACTACCCGGTGCTCATAGCCAGTTTAATGATTGGAGCGGTGTTTGTGATTGCGTTCAACCTGATAGCAGATATCCTGTATGCAGTAATGGATCCACGTATCCGCTACTCGTAATTGTCTTGTGTGCCGACTGCTACTGTACAAAGGAGACATCTGTGGATATATCCGAACAACTCAATGCAACGAATGTAACCGGAGAAGAGGTCGAGCCTTTCCTGGAACTGACGCCCGCACTGGTGCAGAAACGGCGCAGCCAGGCCCGTATCATCTTCGATCGTTTTCTGCGTAACCGCGCCGCGATCGGTGGCGCTGTATTCTTGATCCTACTCTTCATTTTCTGTTGGTTTGGGCCGTTATTCTGGAGAATTGATCCCAATGTGATCGATGTGACCAATGTAGCTGCGCAGCAAGCCCCACCCTCGCTTACTCACCCACTAGGCACGGATGACGTGGGACGGGATACGTTGGCCCGAGCGCTTGCCGGTGGCAGGGTCTCCCTCTCGGTGGGTCTTCTTTCCATGTTGCTAGCTATTATCTTTGGCGTTGGTATTGGATCTTTTGCTGGTTATTATGGGGGGGCTGTTGATAACATCCTGATGCGCTTTACCGATGTAATCCTGGCCGTGCCGCTCTATCTGCTGCTCTTTGTGCTTTCGGCGTCTTTCACTGATGGTACACCCAAAAGTGTGGTCATCTTAATCGCAATCTTTGGATGGACGTATGCAGCTCGTCTCGTGCGAGGGGAGTTTCTGTCGCTCAAGGAACGAGAGTATATTTTAGCGTCACGCACGATTGGTGCGAAAAATTTTCGCTTGATGTTTCGCCACATGTTGCCCAATGCAGCCGGGCCAATCATCGTGAATGCCACACTGCTGATAGGTGTCAATATTATTCTCGAATCGGTAATGAGTTACTTTGGTTTTGGCATTAAACCACCCGATGCAAGCTGGGGATATATGATTAGTGTAGGTCAAGGGCTCTTCGCTGTAGATCCCTGGCTGGTACTCGTTCCTGGCTTTCTGATCTTCGCGACAGTATTAAGCTTTAACCTGGTGGGTGATGGTCTGCGCGATGCACTGGATCCCCACATGACCGAACGTTAATAGTGTGTGTAAGGAGCAACTAACTTGGGAGAGTATTTGCTTGAGATTCAGGATCTCAAAACTTACTTTAAGGTAAGAGCGGGGAAAGTACGTGCCGTCGATGGGGTAAGTTTTGCGATCAAACCGGGTGAGAAGTTAGGCGTGGTAGGTGAGAGCGGTTGTGGCAAGAGCGTTACTGCCCTCTCAATTATGCGGCTACTCCCTCAACCACCAGGAGAAATTGCTGGTGGTTCTGTCTTGTTTGAAGGCCAGGATTTACTGGATTTACCTGAGAGTGCTATGCGCAAGATACGAGGTGGCAAGATTGGCATGATTTTTCAGGACCCTATGACATGCCTTAACCCAACCATGACCGTAGGTAATCAAATTGGCGAGGCACTCCGTATCCATTTGAAATTAAGTAAGAATGAAGCTCAAAAACGAGCTATTTCATTGCTGGAACAGGTTGGTATCCCTGCTGCTTCTGAACGGATCAATTCCTATCCTCACCAGTTTAGTGGAGGGATGCGCCAGCGCGTAGTGATTGCCATCGCATTAGCATGTAATCCTAAGCTTCTCATAGCTGATGAGCCCACAACTGCGCTGGATGTAACTGTACAGGCGCAGATTCTCGATCTGATTAATGGTGTCTGCAGCGAATTTGGAACTGCGGTTATTCTTATTACACACGACCTGGGTGTAGTTGCCGGTATGACAGACCGGATAGTGGTGATGTATGCTGGAAAAGTGGTCGAGACTGCGACTACGGATGAGTTATTTGTCAATCCTCGTCATCCATATACTCTGGGTTTGCTCTCCTCTGTACCTCGCGTCGATGAGGTACGACATTCCCAACTCAGGACAATCGAAGGCGCTCCGCCTGATCTGACGAATCCCCCACCGGGCTGTCCTTTCATGCCTCGCTGCGCCTTTGCCCGGGCTATTTGTCGTACCATGCCGCCACTTGAAGTTCTCCCGGGTCAAGCCGATCACTTGAAGGCTTGTTGGGTCGATGTGACCGACCCGAAAGAGCAAGCCTATGCAGAGAAGCGACGTCAGACCAGAATTGAGAAGATGCTTGCCGCCACCAATGGTCACGCAGCAAGTTCTCAAGCGGTAGCGGAGGAAAAGTAGATGGTAGAAACTCTTGTAGCGAGTAAAACGTTGATTGATGTCCGTGACCTCAAAATGCATTTCCCCCTGACGCAAGGCATTATAATGCAACGCGTGATTGGGTATGTGCGTGCGGTCGATGGTGTCAGTTTCAGTATCGAGCGTGGACAGACTCTGGGGCTGGTAGGCGAAAGTGGCTCCGGGAAAACGACCATTGGCCGTACCATAGTGCGGCTGTATAAACCTACCGCCGGGCAAATACTGTTTGGCGATAAAGACCTGGCTAAGATGGATGGTGAGGAATTGAGATTGGCGCGCCAGCGCGTACAGATGATCTTCCAGGATCCATATGCATCGCTAAATCCACGTTATACGATTGGCTCGCTCGTCGCCGAGCCAATGCATATCTATAAAGTCGCTTCCAACGCAGAAATTCATGAGAGAACGGCTGAGCTTTTACGCGTGGTTGGTTTGCGCCCAGAGTACATTGATCGCTATCCACATGAATTTAGTGGTGGTCAACGACAGCGTATAGCGGTTGCACGTGCGCTGTCGATTAACCCGGAGTTTATCATTGCAGATGAGCCTGTCTCAGCACTGGATGTCTCTATTCGCGCTCAGGTTTTGAATCTGCTACAACGGTTACAGCAACAGTTCAACTTAACCTACCTCTTCGTTTCGCATGATCTCAGTGTGGTGCGCCATGTGGCAGATCGAATTGCGGTGATGTACCTGGGTAAAATCGTTGAACTGTCTGACCGCGATGAGCTCTATGCGGCTCCCAAGCATCCTTATACGAAGGCTCTGCTTTCAGCGGTACCCATCCCGGACCCACAGATTGAGAAGAAGCGAAAGCGCATCATTCTTTCTGGTGATCTGCCCAGTCCAATCAACATTCCATCTGGTTGCCGCTTTCATACGCGTTGCCCCATGGCACAGCAGATCTGTCGCGAAGTTGAACCTGTTTACGAGAAAAAGGAGGGTCGGGACCATTACGCAGCGTGTCATTTCTCTGAATTTGTCACGCAAAACGAATAGTGCGGATCTGAAAGGGGCGATTCATGCAAAACACCGATCCTTCACCCATAGTGGGTGTCTTTAGAAATCATGCTAATGCCGATCATGCTGTCGAAGAACTCAAGCAAGCCGGATTTAGAGAAGACCAGATTACGTCCAGAGTAGTAAGCCTACATTCCACACCCGAAGAACGAACACCAGAAAATACTCGTATTATCGTAACAATCAAGGCTGACGGTAGGGACAAACAGGCTTTTGGCATCTTGTTTAACAATGGAGCTAACAACGCGGATCTTCCTCCTGGTATATCTCTAAGTGATAGTAAAATCGTAAGCTCTCAAGCTGAAACCACCGATCTCATACCTGAACCGACCCTCGAAGCTGGTTTCTCTAAAGATAGCTACTTTGGAGAGGTAAACGTACCGGGCACTTCCGATGAGCCTGGTATTTTGGACCAACACTAATATTGATGATTAGGCGAGGTTCAATTATCAAGAATAGTCCTTGATAGCTTGAACAGGCACACAGTGTCACCCTGAGCAAAGCGAAGGTCCATCGCGATCGGCAACGAGATGCTTC
>Ga0209048_10005580_pt1 | contig 11871 bp, 13 predicted proteins | sample FrelakmetCRP12CR_FD_187146 | JGI IMG/M metagenome (GOLD analysis project Ga0209048, IMG submission 187146) | Freshwater lake sediment microbial communities from the University of Notre Dame, USA, for methane emissions studies - CRP12 CR (SPAdes)... | ecosystem: Environmental > Aquatic >... | reverse complement strand
CCGGTCCTGCTGGCGCAACCGGTCCAGCCGGTCCAGCCGGTCCCGCAGGTCCAGCCGGTCCTGCCGGAGCAAACGGTACGAACGGTACAGCCGGCGCAACCGGTCCGGCCGGCGCCGCTGGCGCTACTGGTCCAGCTGGTGCAGCCGGTCCTGCCGGTCCCATTGGCGCAACCGGTCCGCAGGGTCCGGCTGGTGCAAACGGAACCAGTACTTCGTCATCTGGGGTACAGCCTTTTACAACGGTGGGTACCACAAACTGGACGGTGCCGGCCGGTGTAACGACTGTTTGGGTTACGGCTGCCGGTGGCGGCGGAGGCGGGGGAACGGGAGTTTCTAATGTCGGTGGCGGAGGCGGGGGAGGTGGCGCATCGGCGCTTTATTCTCCGGTCGCAGTAACTCCAGGCCAGGTAATATCGGTAACGGTTGGCGCAGGCGGGGCAAAAGCAACAGGTGGAGCAGGTTCGGCGGGCGGCGCGGGTGGACAGAGTTGCTTTGGCGGACAATGTTTCGCTGGCGGCAGTCCTGGTGCAGCCTATAGCGGCGGAGCTGCGGGCGGGGCGGGCGGTGTTGCTGGCGGGTTCGGGCTTCCTATATACGGCTACGGTTTTACCGGCGCTCCTGGTGGCGGTACGATGATCGGGGCGGGGGGAACGAATTCTTGTTTCGCGGGTGGTTCCTGCACGGGCGTTGATGGCGGAAATTATGGCGGTGGCGGTGGCGGTGGATCGCAAGGACAGATTAGCGGCGCTGGCGGTCAAGGAGCTGTGTTCGTAATTTGGTAGCTTCTCTGTTATAAAATATTGAAAGCAACTATATTGTCATGAAAAATATTTCTCAATTTCCAAAAAAATTTCTATCTATCCTTTTCTCCCGCGTATTTTATCTCTCCGCCGGCATTTTTTTGGCCTTTGCTTTCTCTATTGCCCAAGCGGCCTGGGACACGCCGGTTATAAGCGGTACAGCATTAACCCCGACTCTCTGGAATGACATGATCACCGGAGTAAAATCCACCTGGACGCTCGTGGGAACCAACACCTACCATCTAGCCGGCAATGTCGGCATCGGCACGGCCAGCCCGGCACAAAAATTATCTGTAGCTGGAACTATAGAAAGCACTTCAGGAGGATTTAAATTTCCAGATGGAACGACTCAGACCACGGCAACTGGAGGCGCGACTTACGGTTTCGGCGGCGCTTTTTCTACCTCGCCTTGTTACGGGTGCAGGAGCGTAAATACTTTTACCGGAGATTGTTCTTGCCCGACCGGTTTTACCGCCCAGTGGCTCCAGCAATTTCCGGAAGGCGGTTGCGGCTGGTATACGGGCAATATGTATATATGCGTAAAATAATATCTTTTTTGTTTGTTGCCATATCATTTGTTTTCGGGCTGGCCGGCTCGGCCAACGCCGTCTCTCCCAATACTATTGCTATCCGGGTTATCTCCAACCCCAAGCACTATTCAGCCTTGCATTGGTATCAAGAACAGAAGTTCACCGGTTCTCCGCAATCCTCCTCCGTGGACGGATATGAAGCGGTCAGAGACGGCCGGACCGTTTACGTTGACGTAGGCAATGTGGAGGATTCCAATAATGACGGCGTGAATGATGTTTTGTACACCAATATCTATCTTATTTCCTACGATCAAAAGGCGGAAGGGGCTACTGTTGATATTTTCGGCCGCATGCTCCAGCACTGGAAATTCAATACTAATCTCGCAGGAAATGCCGGCAGCTGCAGCATAACCGCCGCCGACAACTGCGTCTATTCGTCCGATTGCCCCCGGGACGAATTTTGTTTAAGCGACAAGGCGAAAGTGATACGGGACACCAGGAGACTCGCCGATCTGGCCGATCTGGGTGCATCTTTGGAAAATTTTTATTCAAAAAACGGTTATTATCCCCAACTTGCCTCCGGTTCTTATCTGCCGGACAAAACCATCTCCGTGTGGCCGAGCTGGGAGCAGACACTGGGCTCCGAGCTGGGAATAATCACGCCGGTTGATCCGATAAATAAATTGGGCGACTGCGGCGGGGCGCAATTTGATCCCGTAACCTGCTGGGACGACAACGCCAAATCCTTTGCTGTCCCCGGGGCCGCCTCCCTTCCGCTCTCAAGCCATGCTTATCTATACTCCACCGACGCGTCCGGCTCGGCTTACGATCTCAACTTAAACTTTGAAGCCGGCACCTTGGACGCAGCTGGAAATTATCATTACACGCATTAAACAAATGACCAAGAACAATCCTACGTTTTATGCTATAAGAATTTTATCTGAAATAATTTGGGATATCTTATATTTCCCTTTGTGGTGGTACACGCACGGCTTTTTGGAATTGATGCATTCTCTCAAGACATTTTTAGGAAACAAGGAAAAATCTTTGGCGCTTTTCGTCTGGATAAGAAATATTTTTACCCCGATGTACGGACAACACGACCTGGCCGGAGCCTTGATCAGTTTCTTTATGAGGATATTCCAGATCATCGCCCGAGGCATAGCCATGCTTTTTTGGCTCCTAGCCACCGCGCTTCTGGTCTGCTTCTGGCTGCTACTGCCGATTTTTGTGGTTTATGAGATAATTTATCAGTTGATTTAAATTTTATTTGTTAATCTGTTTATTAAATGGAGGAAACAGAAAAAATAATCAAGATAGAACACCTGTCCTGCCCGGTGTGCGGAGGATCCGGCCGGAATATTTCCGGATGGGTCTGTAAGAATTGCTCCGGCATAGGGTCGGGCGCTTTTCATAATGGCAAATTTTTTTATTGGGGCCTGCCTATAAACGACATATCCATAAAGCTCAGGGCATTAAAACATCTTTTTCACCTGATTTTGAGCGCGGTTGCTTTTTCTTTCGGACTTTTGGGCGTACTGATCCTCGGTTTCTGGATTTGGCAGGAAGGCAACAACGCGTCAGGGCTTGACCCCCTTTCCTTTGTCATATACCAGAACCACTACCTGCTGATTTTTTGGCTTAGCGTGATAGCCGACATGTTTGTGATCTATAGATTGAGCCAGGACGCGGAGAGCAGCAAGAAAATACCCAAGCAATACTATCGGGACAAGCTGGAGGGCGAGAGCGAAAATCCGGAAATCCCGAATAACTGGAAAGACTTGAAAAGATATCCCGACAAAGTAGATGTCTCCAAAGGTTTCAGCGCCGAAGCTATAAAGACGGTAGAGGACGCGTTGATGCTGTCTGACAAATTGGGACATTCCCAGGCCGATGTTGTACATCTTTTCTGGAGCGCGCTCAAAAATAAGTTGGTGGGAATAATCTTTTCCCGTCTGAATGTGGACGGCCAGGGTCTGGTGGATAAGATTAAAAGGCAATTATCGGCGTTATCCGCTTCGGCCCCGAAAGAAGGGGGTAAAAAACCGGTTGCGGAAGAATTGACCGGCAGGTTTAAAGAAATTTTGATAAATTCTTATATCTACGCCGCCTATGACGGACAGCATAGGGTAGAGGTGGCCAACTTCATACTCCATTGCCAGGAAAAAGACGAAAACATCAGGGAAATTTTATATGACATGGATATCAGCCGGGATAAGATAGTCAATGCTTTTGAATGGTTCAGGATAAATGAAGAATTGGTAGAGAACGCAAGAACTTTCAGGAAAATGGCCCGTTATAAGCCCAATTCGGCCATGGACAGGGCTTATACGGCATTGGCCGCACCTATGCTCAGCCGTTGTTCTTCCGATTTGACCATAAAAGCCAAGTGGGGCGGATTAGAAATTTGCGTAGCCAGGGACACGAAGATTGAAGATATTTTTGAAAAATTCCAAAGCGGACATTCCGGAGTGATATTGGTGGGGGAGCCCGGGGTAGGAAAAAATACTATCGTCGGAGGCATCGCCCAGCTTATGGTCAAGGAAGAAGTGCCGCCCATGATGATGGACAAAAGATTAGTGGAATTAGATATTGCGCGGCTGGTGAGCGGGGCCGATGCTTCGGCGGTCCAGCAAAGGCTTTTAGAAATGCTTGACGAGATCGGCCGTTCGGGAAATATAGTGCTATACATCCAAAACATAGAAAATATCGTCGGCATCCAGGCTGGAGGAGGAGAGAGCCTGGATCTTTCGGAAGTTCTGGCCAATGCTTTGGAAAAAAATTGTTTCTTGTGCATTGCCACGACCAGCCCCGCGTATTATTCCAAATACGTGGAAAATAAAGCCTTGGGAGTAGCCATGGCCAGCGTGCGTGTGGAAGAGCCGGACGTAAACCAGACGATACAGATACTGGAAAGCAAGGTCGGGTATATGGAGAATAAATATAATGTGTATTTTTCCTACGCCGCCCTGGAAGAAACCGTCAAGATGACTTCGCGCTACATCCACGACAAATTTCTGCCGGTCAAAGCCATTGAGATAATGGAATCGGTCGCACTCGGCAAATCCAAAAACAAGAAAGAAACCGCTGTTATTGCCAAGGACGATATCGCTAAAGCCATAAGCAAAGCCACAGATATCCCGGTAGACAAAGTAGGCGAGAAAGAAAGTAAGGTACTTTTGAATCTGGAAGAAAAAATACACGGCAGGATGATCGGCCAAGAAGAGGCAGTGAAGATGGTAGCGGAAAGCTTGCGTCGCGCCCGCGCGGAAATGCGGGAAAGCAAGCGACCTATCGCCAATTTTCTCTTTCTCGGGCCCACCGGCGTAGGTAAAACCAAGCTTGCTAAAACCGTGGCTGAGGTTTATTTCGGGAATGAAAATTCTATGATCAGGATAGATATGAGCGAATACCAACACCAGGACAGCGTCAAAAAGATGATAGGCGACGGAGAATCCTTGGGACATCTTACCGAGGCAGTCAGACAATCGCCGTTCTCGCTGGTGCTATTGGACGAATTTGAAAAAGCCCACTCGGATATCCTTAATTTGTTTTTGCAGGTGATGGACGACGGCCGCCTGACAGACGGGCAGGGCCGGACCATAGATTTCACCAACTCCATAATCATCGCCACTTCCAACGCGGGCGCGCTTTATATTGAGGAGGAGATTATCAAAGGCACGGACATAGAACAGATCAAACAAATTTTGATCGGCGAACACCTGAACAAAGTGATGCGGCCGGAATTGATCAACCGTTTTGACGGCATCATCGTGTTCAAACCCCTGACTGAAGACAACGTGACAAGCATCGCCAGGCTGATGCTTAATAAGATCGCCAAGATGCTTGAAAGCAAGGGCGTGGGGCTGGAGTCAAGCGAAGAAGGAATAAAGGGCCTGGCCCGAGCCGGATTTGATCCGAAGTTCGGAGCGCGTCCTTTACGCCGCGTCCTCCAAGACAAGATAGAAAATATAATTGCCAACAAAATCCTGGCTGGAGAAATCAACCGGCGCGACACAGTCATTATCAACGACTCAGGAGAAATTGAAATCAGAAAAGGACGAGAGTTATAATTTGCTTAAATAATAAAAAGGGGACGAAGTCGTTTTGACTGCGTCCCGGGAGTGCAATACTTGATTTGGTTTTTTAAGGTTCGGGGAAACGTTTCTCTAAATCTTCTTGAAGAGCAACTAAAGTCGGTACTCCGCCGTTTTTGGCTGCATTTTGGAAACCATCTTCTCCTGAAACTTTGATAACTTCTATTGCCGTCTGGATGTATGTGTCCACCGCTTGCTTATGTTGTTGCGTTTGCTCGTCTAATCCTGATAACCTTTCTGCCATATTTCGTCCCTCCGATAGAAATATGATAATATAAGTATTACACCTCTCTTATTCTATACCATTTTACATAAAAAATCAAGATGTTATTCTATTATTTATTAATCTTTATCGCCTCAGTAATACTCTCAGCTTTTTTTACATTTTTTACTGTAATTTTAGCTCATAATTTAGGGATTACAGATAAGCCGGACAGCGAGAGAAAAATTCATCAAGCAGAAACGCCGCTTTTAGGAGGATTGGCGATTTTTCTATCTTTTTTCATAATGTTGTATTTTGTGCATGACAGGCTATTGTCCGGCAATCTAGAACCTCATCATTGGATAGGCGTTTTCGCGGGCGCAGCCTTTCTGATGGTAGGCGGTATTCTGGATGACAAGTATGATTTAAAACCCTCCCGCCAGATAATCTTCCCTCTCTTGGCCATAGCGTCGGTCATTATCGGCGGAGTGGAAATAGAGAAAATAACCAATCCTCTGGGCGGTTATATCGCCATAACCGGTCCGCAGATTCTTTCCAGCATAACAGACTTTATAGAATTGCTCGGCTTTAAAGTAAATAACCCATTTGGCTTCCTGGATACCTTAAGTAGTATGGGCATCATGTCCGCTATTTTTGTTACCATCTGGCTTTTGGGCATGATGTATACCACCAAACTGTTGGATGGCCTGGACGGTCTGGTAGGAGGCGTTACTGCCATCGGCGCTTTTATAATTTTTCTTTTTACCATGACGACCAGATATTATCAGCCGGATATCGGTCTGGCGGCGTTAATACTCGGAGGCACGATTTTGGGTTTTTTGTTTTTTAACCGTCATCCGGCGAGAGTTTTCCTGGGCGAAGGCGGGTCGCTGTTTTTAGGGTTCACCCTGGGCGTGCTCGCTATTATTTCCGGAGGAAAGATCGCCATAGCCCTTCTGGTTATGGGGCTCCCTATTATGGATGTAGCCTGGACCATCATCCGCAGGCTGAAAGAAGGCAAAAATCCGTTCCAGTTCGCGGACAGAAAGCATCTCCATTTCCGCCTTCTGGATATGGGATTAGGGGTGAAGAAAACTGTCTGGATCTTTTATGCGTTTTCTCTCTTTTTCGGGCTCTCCGCCTTGTTTTTACAGAGCAGGGGGAAATTATACGCTCTAACGCTTCTTTTCGCCATCATGCTCGGGATAATCATTTGGCTTGAAAAGATGGATAAAAAGATGAAACAGCCATAAAAAAGCGGACGGTTTTTTATCCGTCCGCGGTATCGAATAGACTAATAGGTGCCGGCCATATTGGCGGGCTCTTTTTTAATAGATGATGTTATAGCCGCATTTTTTACGGCTAATCTTTCCCCAAGGCATATCCAATGCAAAGGGCATTGGCCCGTAGTTATCTGACATGACTTGCAAGCTTCGGGGACATTACTCTCGTTTGTAAAAGGATCATCCGCTCTGGGCATTGGTCTTTCCTCCTTGGTTTTATTTGTTGTAATGCATATAATTATATCTATAATTTGCTAATTTTGCAAATTAGTATAATATATACATATGGATTTTAAAAAATTACATAATTTAATGGAAGAGATGAAACTTCCTGCCTTTCGGGAAAAACAGATAAGGCAGGCATTTTTTGTCGGGTTAGCCGATAGTTGGGATGAAGTTACCGTTTTATCCAAAGACCTGCGCGATAGATTAAAAACGGAATTAATCTGGTCAAGTGTCGCGGAAGAAAAAGTGTCCGGGAATGAACAGAGCGGATCTATTAAGGCAGCCTTGCGTCTGGTTGACGGGGAATTGATCGAAACGGTTTTAATAAAACACAAAGACGGGCGCAACACGGTTTGCGTTTCTTCGCAGGTGGGCTGTCCTTTGGCGTGCGCTTTTTGCGCTACCGGCAAGTCCGGGTTCAGGCGCAATCTGACCGCCGAGGAAATTGTTGATCAAATTTTATATTTTTCGCGTTTTTTAAAAAAGAAAGGTGGAAAAGTTACCAATATCGTTTACATGGGCATGGGCGAACCTTTCTTGAATTATGATGAAGTGATGGCATCCATAAGGATCCTTAACGATACAGAGGGATATAATCTAGGCGCGCGCCATTTTTCCATTTCCACTTGCGGCATAGTGCCAGGCATCCAGAAGCTAGCTAATGAAAAATTGCAGGTCAATCTGGCTTTGTCCATGCACGCCCCCACGGATAAGTTGCGCGTACAGTTTATGCCTGTGAACAAACAATATAATCTAGAGCAGGTGCTTAAAACCATTGACGCCTATATTGCGAAAACTAACCGGAGGGTGATGATAGAATATCTCTTGATTGATAACGTGAATGACCGGGCCGAGGACGCGGAAAAACTTTCAGAACTTCTCGCGGTCAGACCGCTTTGCTATGCCAACTTAATTCCTTACAACGAAATTCGCTCCGACACGAAAGTCGTCGCAGCAGGAACTAACTTTTCTCGCTCATTAAGGCCAAATATTAAAAAGTTCGCAGCTGTTTTAGAAAAGAATAAAGCCAAGTTTACCATCCGGCACAGCTTTGGAGGTTCCATAAATGCCGCCTGCGGACAGCTGTTGGGGAAAAGGGGTTGACCCCGTTAGAAATTTTTGATTCTATCGTTTTTATTTAAATTAAACTTCGGATTCAGCGCCTAAATTATGCAGTATTTACCAAGGTCGCGGCGATTATTTCTAAACGGGGTTGACTATTTTTTAAAAATCAGTATAATGATAAGCAATCACCGCAAAGGCGGTTTTTATGTTTTAAATCAATATTTATATAAAATCAATATGGGCAAGATCGCAATAATCAAAACCGGCGGAAAACAATACAAGGTCCAGTCGGGCCAGGTTCTAAAAATTGAAAAATTAACCGCCCCTGTCAACGGCAAGGTTAAGTTTGACACTTTAATGCTGGCCGATGCCGATGGCGCAGAAGTGACCCTGGGCAAGCCGTCTTTAGGAGATAAGGTTGAGGGCAAGGTTTTAGAACACGCCAAGGGGAAAAAAATATCTGTCATCAAATTCAAGAATAAAGTCAGATACAAAAAGAATGTCGGCCACAGACAGCCATTCACTAAAGTAGAGATAATAACTATCGCTTAAATTAAGATATTTTGAAAGAACCGCTCGTGCGGTTCTTTTTTGTTATAAAAAAACAGGCCGGTGATTTTTTTCCGGCCCATATGTATTATTTTTTTCCCTCAAGCGACTCAGCGAGAAGCTTGATCGTATCCACGAGATTTAAATCTCCTTGAGAGCGGAAAAGGCTCGCCAGTTTTTCCGGACCAATCCCGATTCGGGAAATAGCAAGCTTTTTCAACAAATCATCAAAATTCAGCTTGCCGTTATTTTCTCGGCAGTATGTTTTCGCCGCGCGTATCACAGTCCAATGGTCCCGGCTGAGCGTTATGCCTAGCTCCTCGGCTTTTCTAGAAACCACTCTACGCTTCCAATTATCAGACATGACACACACCCCCTCCTTACTTTGCCGGTTTTTCCTTGGGCTCTTCTTTCCCGGGTGTCGTCGGTGTTACGGGGAGAATCTTCTCGCCCCAGCCGCAGCCTTTGCCTCCGCACATAGCCGCCTCCTTTCTCTTACAGCTCGTTTCTGTATTTTAACGCGTTGCTCAGGGTTATCTCATCGGCATATTCCAGGTCAGCGCCCATGGGCAAGCCCTTGGCCAGCCTGGTAATTTTTATTTTATTTCCAGAAATATTCTTAACAGCTTTGGTAATGAACATAGAAGTGGTTTCGCCTTCCAGGTCCGGATTGAAAGCCAAGATAATCTCCTTGATTCCGTTATTTTGAACCTTTAAGAGCAAATTGTCAATACGTATGTGTTCCGGCTTGGTGCCCTGGATGGTATCAATAGTTCCCCCGGTGATGAAATAAATGCCGTTATATTGTCCCGTCGCTTCAATGGTTATCATATCCCGGTAATCGGATACTGCGCATATCATGCTTCTGTCTCTCTTGGTATCGGAACAGATCGCACAAGGATCGGTTTCGGAAATGGCAAAACAGGTCCGGCACAGCGTGACCTTTTCCTTCAAGCGGACGATCGCTTCCGCGAAACCTTCCAGCTCCTCCTGATTTTTTTTAAGCAGGTAAAAAACATATCTTTCCGCGGTTTTCCTGCCCACAGTGGGCAGGGTTGAAAAGGCGTCTATTAATTTTTGTATGGATACGGGGTATTTCACAAAATAATAAAAATTTTTTAATCATTCATAATTCTGATTTCATTCGAAATTCTAACTCAGTCCTGGGATTCCTCCCATTTGGCGCATTTTTTCGGCCATCACTTTCTGCGTTTTTCTGATAATGTCATTCATGGCGTCCTTCATCACCCCGGCTAATTTAGCCTTGTCCATATCGTTTTCTATGCCAAGAGCGGTTATTTCCATATTGCCGTTCATAGTAATCTTTACTCCGTTCTTTTCCACGCTGACCGATTCTTTCGCCAAAGCGTTTTGCAGGGTCTTGGCTTGCGATCTTAAATCTTTGAATTGTTTTAATTTATTGAACATAAAATATCGTATTTATTAATTAAAATGTCGGCGCAGAACTGTATTTGTTTTTATCCAGACTCTTAAAGCTTACTGTGGTTTCATCAAAATAAAGATCTACTTTCCCAGTAGGTCCGTTCCTGTGCTTGGCCACGTGTATTTCCGCCAGGTTCCGGTCAAATTCAGAAAGCTCGTCGTAGTTATAATTTCTGTCCGCGGCCTTGCGGTAAATGAACATGACAATATCCGCGTCCTGCTCTATGGACCCGGATTCCCGGAGGTGGGATAATTTCGGAATAGCCGGAGTAGATTGCTCCACGACGCGGGAAAGCTGGGAAAGGGCAATGACCGGGATGTTTAGTTCGCGGGCGATGCCCTTCAAGCCCCTAGTTATTTCCGCCACTTCCTGCACGCGATTGTCGCCGTATTTTCCCCGGCCTTCCATAAGCTGTAGATAATCAATCACTAATAACTGCAATCCCTTTTCCATCTGCAAGCGCCTGGCTTTGGTCCTTATTTCCATTATGCTCGTATTAGCGGCATCATCGATATAAATCGGGGCTTCGGAAAGCTGGCCCATGGCCGAACCGATGCGCACGAAGTCATTGTCTTCTTCGTGGTCGGATAGTCTTCCGGTGCGCATTTTCCAGAGGCTCACGCCGGCCTGGGCGCAGAGCATGCGGTCCACCAATTGCTCTTTGCTCATTTCCAAGGAAAAAATTCCCACCGCCGCCTTATTTTTTATAGCCACCTGGCGGGCGATATCCAAGGCAAACGAAGTTTTGCCGACGCTGGGGCGGGCGGCTAGAATGATCAGGTCTGATTTTTGCAACCCGGCCAAAAGCTGGTCCAGATCGTTATATCCGGTAACCAGCCCGCGCAGTTTGCCGCTTTGCCTATGGAGTTCGTCTATGCGGTCAAAGGCTTCGGTCAGGAGACTGTCAATCGGAATGAAAATATTCTTTAAATATTTTTGGGAAACGCCGAAAAGTTTCTGTTCGGCATCGTCCAATAATTTGTCTATGTCTTCTTCTTCCTTGAATCCCATTTCCGTTATTTCGCTGGCCACAGAAAGGAGGCGCCTTAAAGTCGCTTTTTTCTGCACAATATTGGCATAGTGGACGGTATGAGAAGAGGTGGCGATGGTGTTGGCAAGCTGGGCCAGATAGGTGCGTCCGCCGACGGCTTCTAATTGCCCTTTTTCGTTCAATCTGTTAGTGACGCTGATGATATCTATGGGTTCGTGCCGGGAATAAAGCTCTTTCATAGTTTCAAAAAGAACCGCGTGGCTGTTCTTATAGAAGTCGTTGTCCATTACCAAGTCTGCCACCCTGATGATGGCGTCTTTATCAATCAAAAGACAGCCCAACAGTGACTGTTCCGCTTCCAGATTTTGAGGCGGTAATTTTTCAATTTGTGACTTGTTTTCCATACAGATATACTACCCGTAATAACCATAGATTGCAAGGTGTTTTTTTCCCCACGTTTTGCCCACCCCGTGAGATGTTTAGTAAATAAAATTTATGCAATCTTCCAATAATAATTGTGTTTTTATTGGAATCAAATTTATAGTAGAGCCCACAAAAAAATCCGTAAAAAACGGATTTTCTTTTTGAGCCACCTGTCGGACTCGGACCGACGACCTTTCGCTTACAAGGCGATTGCTCTACCAGCTGAGCTAAGGTGGCAGTGAGAATTTAATTTGTACGCCGT
>Ga0209048_10005579_pt1 | contig 11871 bp, 8 predicted proteins | sample FrelakmetCRP12CR_FD_187146 | JGI IMG/M metagenome (GOLD analysis project Ga0209048, IMG submission 187146) | Freshwater lake sediment microbial communities from the University of Notre Dame, USA, for methane emissions studies - CRP12 CR (SPAdes)... | ecosystem: Environmental > Aquatic >... | reverse complement strand
GTTCTCGACGACTGCATCGGTCAACGAAGCGGTAGGCGCGGGAGTATCGCCACGGCCTCTCGTGTGGAGAAGCAAAGCGTCGATCCGTTTGTCTTGCAGGTGGACGAAGGACGTGAGATACGATATTTGCGTCTCCAGGTCGGTGACCGTCTGCGATACGTCGGTGACCGTCTGCGATACGTCGGTGACCGTCTGCGATACGTCGGTGACCGTCTGCGATATCTGTCTCAACGCGTGGGTAGCGGCTCTATTGAATGCGATCTGCCTGTCTGTAAGAAAGCGTGAGAGACGGATCACCAACGTAACGGCAAGTTTAGCGAGTGTGCGCATCGGACCCCGATAGCGCGTCAGGGCGAGCGGCTCGGCAAGAGTCTGGGACACCTGTTCCACCGCCGAGATGGCGGCGCTCAACTCCGCCATGCGGGCCGGAAGGCGGTGAACCGGCGGTTCGGCCTCGACGGATGGCATCTGCTGAGACCGTGCGCCCGTCGCGGCCAGTTCTTGCCTGACCTTCTGCAGGAGCTGCTCCACGTCGATCTCCGGTGCGTCCCTTTTGCTGCGATCCTCTTCCACTGACTGCTCTCCTTCGTTGAAGTCACGGCAAAACGCTATCGCGGAGATCGAGTCTGCCTGTCCCCCAGGAGTCCGTCCGTGAGGCCGCTGGCAAGGCGGGCCGCTATCGCCTCCGTGCGATCACGTACATGATGTCATAGACGTTCAAGTAGCAGTGCCACCGCGTCAACCCACTCCTCTTGAGCAGATCGTAGAGCCCCCGGCGCTTTTTCCGCAGGACAAGAATGTTGTGGGCGATGTTGTCGAGGCTCCGGTAGAACCCACAATACCGGGTGGAGATCACCTCGAAACCACCGTCGTGAAGCAACCGCCCCAGCGTCTTTCTGGAGAAGTAGTGCAGATGCGTCGGAGGATGCAGGAGGCGCCACTTCTCCCTCTTCGTCCGCGCCACCAAGCTCTCCACGTCGCCCGTTGTAATGGCGAGCAGCGCACCAGGCCTGGTATACCGAGAGATCTTCTCCATATAGAGATTGGGGTCTCGCAAGTGCTCTATCGTGTCCCATAGACACACCACGTCGAATCCACCGTCGCCGAAGTCATACGTCAAAAAATCGCCGTGTATGACGTCGAGTCGCAGCACCTCCTTGGCGTAGCGCGTCCCGTCGGCGGTGATGTCGATACCGACGGCGTCGAAGCGATCCCGTACGAGTTCGAGGAAGAACCCGTACGCGCTGCCGATCTCGAGAAGACGATGGTGGCGGACGCGATCCGCATACCGCTCGAGAGTCTTCAGGCGGAGCGTGAAGTTCTTCCGGAGCACCTCCCTGTCGGCGAGGTAATCGCTGTACTCCTCCCCGAAGAAGTAGCCCTTGCTGTAGAGCGCCAGGAGTTCTGCGTCCGTCATCCGGAGGTCGGCGAAAACGTGATTGCAGGCTCCGCACTGAAGAATCCCTGGGTACAGCGGGCTATGATTCCTACCGCGGCAGACGACGCACTCATTCATCGCCGAGATTGACCTTCTCCTCGACGATGTAATGGGGCCTCGCCTTCACCTCGTCGAAGATGGCGCCCAGATATTCGCCGATGATGCCAAGGAAGATGAGCTGTACCCCGCTGAACATGGAGATCAGGATTGTGAGCGTCGTCCATCCCGAGGGCAGAGAGGAGTAAAGGAAGTACTGCACGAGCGTCACGAGGGCGTTGATAAACCCGAAGGCGGCGAAGACGAAGCCCACGAGAATGGCGGCCTGGAGCGGCCTTTTGCTGAACGACACGATACCGTGCATGCCAAACCTGAGGAGGCGACCGAGAGAGTACTTGCTTCGGCCCGCCGCGCGCGTCCTGACGCGGAATGGCACCCCTACGCTCTTGAAACCGACCCAACTGAAGAGTCCTCGAAGAAACTGGTTGCGCTCGCGGATCTGGGTCTGGAAGACCCGCGCCACTCGCCGGGAGATCAGCCTGAAATCGGCAGCGCTTTCGTTGATAGGGACCTGTGACAGGCTGTTGAGGAGCCGATAGAAGAGACGGGCGCTCAGGCGCTTGAGGAGCCCAAGCTCCTGCTCATCCTCCCGGATGGTGTAGACGATGTCGTGCCCCTGCTCGAACCGTTCGAGAAGGGCAGGGATGTGGGAAGGCGGGTGCTGGAGGTCGCTGTCCATCATGATGACCGCATCGCTGTCGGCGTGGTCGATGCCCGCCAGGAGCGACATCTGGTGACCGAAGCGAGACGATAGAGCAAGGATGCCGACGGAGCGGTCGGTCGCCGCGATCCGTTTCAGAATGTCGAGCGTCGCGTCGCTGGAGCGATCGACGACAAAGAGGATGCTCGACTCATACTGCTCGGCGAGGCCGTCCAGCTCCCTCCTCAGGGTCCGGTAGAAGGACTCGATTACCTCCGCCTCGTTGTAGACCGGGCTTATGACCGTCAGCGTTCTCATGACCTTCCCATGGCGGCCTGAAAGATGTCGTTCAGCGAGGAGTCGAGTGGCCGCATCGTCAGAGGGCCGAGGAGGCGCGTAAGCTCCACCGTGCTGCCGTAGTGCGCGGGGATGTCGAGGGCTTTGAGCCTCGACGCCTCCGTCCTCACCTCCGTCTCGACCCCGGCCAGTTGGATGAGAGCCCTCAGGGCGTCTTCGACGACCGTTTCCCTTCCCGTGCAGACGTTGAGGATCTTCCCGTAGCAATCGGGGTTTCGTACCACTTGCCAGTAGATGGCCACCGCATCCCTGACATCTATGAAGTCCCTGGAGGGTTTCAGATTCCCGACCGCGATGACGGGTGGCGCGACGCCTCTGGCGATCTGTGCGATTTGGCATGCAAGGCTCTGGATGACCAGATGCGCTGGCATGCCCGGGCCGATCATATTGAAGGGCCGCACCACCACCACGGGGCGACCAGTCCTGCTTAGCGCCAGGCCTTCCAAGGTCTGAGCAAGTTTGCTGATGCCGTAGTGGTTATACGGTCGCGGCCGCAGGTCCTCGGAAATGGGAAGGTCGCCTTCGGACACAGCGCCGTACTCCGCAGAAGTCCCTACGAGCAGGACTGGGCGGTCGCCGTGCCCGCCATTCTCAAGGGCCTCGAGAAGCGCCACGGCGAACTGCGTGTTGATCCGGTAGAATTCGGTAGGGTCCGGGGAGACGGTAACCCCGGCAAGATGGAAGATGTAATCAGGCTCCGACAAACGCACCACCCGCTCCAACGCGCCGATGTCGGTCACTCGGTTCACGTGGTGATGCCGTACCCTCTGGGCAGGCCGCTCGCTGACGGTGTGGACTTCCACCCCCTGACCTTGAAGGTACCGCGTCAGGTGGCTTCCGCAAAACCCGCCCGCGCCCGTCACCAAAGCTCTCATCGCTCTCCCGGGAGGAATTCCGCTCTTCTCGCCTCGAAGGTCTCCGTTGCCACCTGGTAATCGTCGACGCGGCCGATGTCGAGCCAGCAGCAGGGTTCCTGGTAGCAGTAGACGAGATGGCCGTCCCTCATGAGCCCGAGCATGAGATCGGGCAAGTCGAGATGCTTTCCCGGCGTCAGGTAGGGCGCGATGGCATCCCTGTGCAGGACGTTCACCCCCATGCTGACATCGAAATGGTACGTGGGCTTCTCGACGTAACGGGTGAGCAGGGCGTCGGCATCACGCTCGATGACGCCGAAGTCAATCTTTGCCTCGCGCCGGTAGAGGCCGATGGTTGCGGCAGCCCGCCGCTCTTTGTGAAACTCGAAAATGTGCCGGTAGTTCAGCGACGTGAGCAGATCACCGTTCATGACCAGAACGTCCTCTTCCAGCCGGTCCAGCGCGAGCGCCAGGGGTCCCGCAGTTCCCAGGGGCTGCTCCTCAAATGAATAGACGATCCTGAGACCGTAGCGGCTGCCGTCCTGGAAAAACGCCTCAAAAAGCTGGCTCATGTAGCCCACGGCAAGGATAACCTCGTCCACACCGGCGGCCTTGAGCTGGCGCAGAATGATTTCGAGGATCGGGTAGTCGCCGACGGGCATGAGCGGCTTCGGGAGCACCGTCGTGTAGGGCCGGAGCCGTGTGCCTTTTCCTCCCGCGAGGATCAGTGCCTGCATGTTCGGCTCCTCATCGGGCATACCGGTCTGGTTTGTAGATACTCAGGTGCTTGGTGACGAAGTCGATGGTCTCTTTAAGCCCCTCTCTCAAGGAATAACGCGGTCCCCAGCCGCACAGCTCCCGTGCCTTGCTGTTGTCGCAGATGAGCGTGTAGACCTCGCTGGTGTGTGGTCTCATCCGCTCCTCATCCTGGACGATTTTCTTCTCCGACCCCATGAGTTCCAGTATGGTCTCTGCGAGCGCGCAGATGGAGATCCCTTCGCCACATCCTACGTTCACGGTCTGTCCCACCGCCCGCTCTGACGCTGCCACGTTGATGAAGCCCCGGACCGTATCCTCCACGTATGTGAGGTCCCGCACCGGATCCAGCGCGCCAAGTCGGATGGTCGGTTGGGTCAAGGCTTGGCTGATGATCGTGGGTATCACCGCCCGCGCCGATTGCCGCGGGCCGTAGGTGTTAAAGGGGCGGATCGTGGCCACAGGGAGGGCAAATGAACAATGGTAGCTTTCGACGAGCTTGTCGGCGCCAATCTTCGACGCCGAGTACGGGGATTGGCCTTGGAGTGGGTGTTTCTCGTCGATGGGTGTGTAGACCGCTGTGCCGTAGGTCTCGGACGTGGAGGTGTGAACCACGCGGCTGGTGCCGAAGGTCCGTGCCGCCTCCATGACGTTGAGCGTCCCCTCCACATTCGTCCGAACGTAGCTCGAAGGCGCGACGTAAGAGTACGGTATGGCGATCAGGGCGGCGAGATGAAAGACCACCTCTTTGTCCTTCACCACCGCATTCACGAAGGCGCTGTCCTCGATGTTGCCCGCAACGACCCGAAGAGCGGCCTTCTTTTCGGGCGGGAGGAACTCCAGGTTTCCCCAGTCGCTGCGCGAGGTGTAGCGGATCATGCCGGTCACCTCGGCGCCCAAGTCGAGGAGCGCCTCGCAGAGGTGGCTTCCGATGAAGCCTCCGGCACCGGTGACGAGAACTTTCCTATGGCTCCACTGCATGGGCCCTCTCCCGCACCGCTCTCGTCTTCGCGCGCTTTCGCAGGATGCCGAAGACCGGCAACCCCATCGTTATAGCAGAGCAGAGCACAGTAATGGCCAGGCCGGCGTAAAAGGTCCCCGGCCAGAACTGAAAGGTTATCACATGCTCCCCCGCAGGCACAACTACGCCACGCAGCACGTAGTTCGTCTGATAAAGTCGTGCCGGGGAACCGTCTATGGTCACCGACCAACCGGGATAGAAGACATCGCTCAGGACGAGAAAGGAGACCGCCGACGAACGGGTCCTGACCGTCACGACTGTGTCGGTGACGCGCTGGACCACTGCCTCTGCCGTGGTGTCGGCCCCGCCTTTCAGCTCCAGCGGTTCTTCAACAAGGGCGATCCGAGACGGATCGAAGAGACGACCATCGGGAAGTCGTGACGACTTCAGGGCGGCAAGCACCTGGTCGGGTTTCAGTGTACGCGTTTCGGGCACGAGCCATGCACGGGGCATGGACCGGGTGTTCGCGTACACCCTGGCCTCCTCTAATTCCTTGACTGCACGCCACCTGTCGGAGTCCGAAAGAAACCCGGCCATTTCCGAGACGGGGTAGGACAGACCTGTATTCTCGTTGTGGAGAGCGATCTTCTGGATGCCAAGCATTGCAGGCGGACCTGTCCAGGTCAATTCGAGCGACTTCACTGCGATCTCCCTGCCGAAACTCAGCGTGCCGACATATCGGTGCCCCTGGCAGAGCGCGACGCCCTGGCGCGCAACGGGAAAGCTCAGAAAGACCGATGCCCGTTTGTGTTTCATCTGCGGACGCACATCGGCGCAGTCGAAGGCCCACTCCGAGGTGTCCCGGCCTGCACGAAAGGCGTAGGTGTGCGCCCGCCCCTGGCTGTCCATGATCGCCACGCTGAGGACCTCGGTGTTGTCAGGGATCGCCGTCGCACAACCGAGGGAGGTCACCATGCCAAGGGCCGTGGCCTTGACGGGAACCGGCAAGTGCAGGCTTAAGGAGCCATGCGTGGCATCGCACCCCCCGCCGAGCTTGAGCGCCACGTCCTCGCGGCCCCAGGATATGTTCGGGCTCTTGGCGGCCATGGGCTTGAAGGTGCTCAGCGGAACAAACACGTGGCTGACGCTCATAACATCAAACGTCTGGTTTTCCGGCCTGTACCAGGACCCCGTGATCTCACCGTGTGGCATCATGGATAGCAACCCGCTCACCCTTGACAGGAGAAGTGGCCCATAGCCACTCACGCTTGGTACATCCCAGAGCCGGTTCAGGTTGGGCGGGAGTTCCTCCCGGCTTCCGAGGACGCCTCTCACCGGAGCAATCCGTTGGTGCGTGGCATCAAGCGCGGCCCGATACGACTGGGCAAGGTCGGGCGAGCGGATGTCATCTCGACGCGGGGAAGTGAGCCTCCATTCGCAGAACCATCCGAAACTTCCGAGATCCACGAAAAGGCACGCAAGGAGGAGCATCTGTCTTATGGCAGACGACGGTTGTCTTGACCAGACAACGAGAATCGTCGCCCCCAACGCAAAAAGCAAGAGCGGTATCCCAACGGCGGGATTGGCCGTGGGCAGCACCGACAGGGCGGCGATCCCCTGTGCAGAGGCGAGGCGTCTGAGGTCCTCGGCGTTCCAAAGGATATCCCCAACGCTCACAAGGATCGTGCTGCCCACTGCGACCACCGCAACAGCCACGAGCTTCCCTGTCGGCAGCCGATTCTTAATGGCAGCAACGCCAAGTCCCGCGAGAACGCTTACCGCCAACGCGAACTCGATAAAGTGTCTCGCCGGGGCCCTGAATTTGTTGATGCCTGGAAGATGATACATGGCCTTGGCAAGGGGAGTGAGCTCGCCGAGGACGAGGAGGAACGCGAAAAGGCCAACGGCGGCCCAGAAACAGGCGACAGCCCTCTTGAAGGGTGCGAGAGCGCCGAGAATGGCGAGCATCAAGGTCAGCAGACCCATGTAACCGGTCAACTCGGTGTGGTTCCGCGCACCGAAATAGGCGACAGAATAGACGTCGCCCGGTGCTTGAGTGCCAAAGAGATATGGAAACAGGAGCGCTGTGGTCTGTCGGAGGGGCAGCGAGTAGGAAACGAACTCTGTGAAGCTCATCTCGCTTCTGAGGCTGAATCGGGCCAGCTCTGCCGTCGGCAGGAGTTGGAGAGACGCCAAACCAACGCCAAGGGCCACTATCGCGGCGTAGAGACCGCAAAGACGGGCCCTCCCTGATGGTACATGCCGACAACGGACAAAGGTGTAGAAGGTGCCTAGGCCCAGGGTATACGCCGAAATCTGTGCATGGCCCGACAACAGGCTGCAGGCGGCGGCAACCGCGCCCACGACGAGCCAGAACACCTTGAAGCTGCCGACCAGGCTCTCCAAAGACCAGATGAGCAATGGCATCCACGCCGCCGCATGGACGATGCTGGTGTGACCGAGATGGGCCATCATGAAGCCACTCGTTCCATATGCGATGCCGCTCACAGCGGCCGCCAACCGCGAACCGGTCAAGCTGTACACGTACCCGTACGTGAAAGAACTTGCCAGAACATACGCCGAGAGTACGAAGCCGTTCCACGACCCAAGGGCGGAGAAGAGGATCGAGACGGGGTACCACGTCATCGCCTGGGGATCGGCGGCGACCGGAAAACCACCCATGATGAGCGGATCCCAAAACGCAGCGTTGAGGATAAAGTTGGGCAGGTAATAGACGAGGGCATCGCCCGGTGCCAGTAGTCGGCCACTGAAGAGGACGGGCGCGAAGAAGAGGACGTAGAGGAGGGTAAAGGAAGCCGCCACCGACCCGGCGTGAAGGGTCCGCTCGCGGACGGCCAACCATGCGCTCATCGGCGCGTCTACCCGCAGGCTGCTTTGGCCGGTCGCCTGCGTGCCGCCCTCAACCAGCTCACCCTCAACCCCAACCGTCATCCTCGCCTCTTTCCGGACATGTGTGCCAACAACGCGGACATCAGTTCAGATCATGACCCGGTGCGCTCAGCCACGCGACCGTTCACCCGCCGGTAGACCTCCAACGTCTCGCGCGCCGTCTTCTCCCACGAGAAGCACTTGCTCTGAAAGAGTCCTTTCTCTTTCAGTGCCTGCCGGAGATCCGTGCTTCCCGCCAGAGCGTCCATGGCCTTGAAGATCTGAACCACGTCCGTAGGTTCCACGAGCAGCGCCGCATCCCCGGCCACCTCAGGAAGAGACGTGGTATTGGACGTGATGACGGGTGTCCCGGAGGCCATCGCTTCGAGGACCGGGAGCCCGAACCCTTCGTAGACGGAAGGGTACACAAAGACCTCCGCCCCCTGGTAGAGCGCGGGCAAATCGTCCTCGGGTACGTAGCCGGTGAAGACGAGCCGATCCTCTATGCCCAACTTCCGCAGTTGGTCGTAAAAGCTCTCGTTCTTCCAGCCGCTACCGCCCACGAGGACGAATTGCCAGTCTACCCTGCCCGTTTCGACGAGCGTCTTAAAGGCCACGAGTGCCCTGGTGAGGTTCTTCCGCGGTTCAATGGAGCCGACCGCCAAGAAATAGGGTTGTCGTATACGATACCTCTCTTTGATCCGCGCGATCTCATCTGTTCCCCGGGTCTTGCGGAAGCCATCTCCCGCCGCAAGATGGATCACAGCGATCCGCTCCGCCGGCACGTGGAGGAACCTAACAATCTCCCGCCTGGTACTCTCCGAGTCCGCGATAATGCAGTCGGCCCGTCTCGACGCATGGAGCACGTTCCGTGCCACAAACTGGTAGTTCGCCGCCGTGTGGTAGTCAGGATACACGAAGATGCTGAGGTCGTGGATCGTGACCACCACCTTGACCCGTGAGACGGGAGGCATGGTGTAGGCGGTGCTGTGAACGATGTCAACGGGCCCGAGCAGCCGCTCCCTATGCCTAGCGGCGTTGCGCCAGCGTCGCATCACGAGCCACGAGGGCAGGTGCCGCTGATGGAGCCGAAAGTTCGGCGCCGCCGGGGTATCGGCGTTCCTCCAATCGGGCGGGTAGCAGTGACAGAAGGCGCCGTAGAGCAGGTACTCGTTCTCGTGATCGACCTGTGCCAGGCCTCGCACGAGATTCTTCGCGTAGTAGCCGACCCCCGTCGACTCGGTGATGGTCCTGCTGATGTCGATGCCGACCCTCACCTCAGGATGCCTCCCCGAGTGTGGCGTAGACGGCGCGAAGCCGTTCGCAACTATGCTTCCAGGTGTAACGCCTTAGCACCTTCCAGTACCCGTTCGTACCCAAGGCATCGGCTAGCTGCGGTGTCTCCAGGAGCATTGTGATGTACTCGGCGAGCATATGGACATCGGCGAAGGGGACGAGCAACCCGTCCTTCCCATCTTCGACGAGGGCAGGCACGCCTCCCGCCCAAGCACCGATCACCGGTTTCTTGTAGAGCCAGGCCTCGAGGTAGACGATGCCGAAGGATTCGGCCTTGGAGGGCATAACCAAGACATCGCACGCGTCCAGGGCATCCCGTTTCGTTTGCTCATCGATGTAGTCTAGGACGAGCGTCTTTTCGTAGACCCACGGTGGCTGACCACAGAAAAGGGCGTCGAAGTCGCTCATCACCTGGCCGATGAAGACCAGTGTGGCGTCGCTGCCGCGGGCCCACAACCGCTTCATCGCCTCGAGGGTATGGGGAGCACCCTTGTCGTGGGTCTGTGTGGAGATCTGAAGGACCAACTTGCCCCGAATTCCGTAACGCTCCCGGAAGTGCCGGCCCTTGCCTCCCCACACCTCTTCGGGCGCCACACCGGCACCCACCACATGGACCCGTTCTTCTGCGATCCCACGGTCCAAGAGCGCCTGGCGTTCGATCTCCGTCATCGTTACCACTTTGTCACACTGCGCCAGCAGGTCCAGGTGCCGGACCGAGAGAAAATGTGGCGATCCGTCACCCGAGTGAGGTTCGCCGAGGTGAATCAGAGGTGTGCAGACCACAGGTACCTTCATCCTGTGGGCATAACTGACGGCGGGATAGGTCAAAAAGAGATGAGGGAAAACTCCCGTGTTGACGAGGTCAAACTTCTGCCGCGCAAATATCATCTCCCAGAGGTAGCCTGGGAGGAGTATGTGCGGATACCCGAAGGCGTGCGCACAGAAGGAAGAAGGAAGGACGGACAAAACGGCGAGCATCCTCGGGCGGAATGGCCGGGGCAGTGTCCGGACGCGGAATCGTCGAATGGTGATGCCTTCCACCACCTCACGGGCGGTTTCGATCCGCCGCTTCGTCCTGTCGTGGAAATACTCGATATCCCAAACATCGGTGGTGTAGATGGTCACGTCGTCCCCGGCGTCCCGGGAGCTCTTGGCCCATTCCCAGAACAGACGCTCGGCGCCGCCGAGGTAGGGCCAGCAGCGGTGTATCACATAGAGTACCTTCTTGCGCCGGCTCACCGTGTCATCCACCGTAGGGCAGGAGACCCCAGGGAGAAGAGCCCGGTTTCGTTGATCGCAAAAGCTCCAGGGGCGTGAGCGTGCGACACAGCGAACTCCACTTCGATGACTCGCTCGGGGAATCCGTTCTCAAGGGGCACAACATAGGTGCGCCATCCGAGGGTGAGCGTCATCGAACCCACTCGCTTCCCCTCGATGCTCACATCGAGCCGCGCATCTACTCCTGGCGTATCCCACAATCCATGGACCTGGAGAAACCCAAAACGCCGCTCGTTTTTCAGGTAGCACCGTGCCCTGGCGGTGATTCTCCGTACGCGTGGATATTCCTGCAGGAGCGGCGACCAGCCGGTGCCGATGATCTCGTCGTTAACGCCCATGATGATGCGTGAAGGGATCTCCTCGTCCGTCAAGCGTTCCGTTCCTGTAAGGACCCGCTCGTAGCCAGAAGGGCAGGGTTTGAAGGAGGGGGGCCAGGTCTCAGGAATCACTTTGTGCCAGAACCTCTCCTCTCTTTCCCCGCGGTGCTCAGCCATCCTCCTCATGAGAATCAGCGGCAGTAGCAGCCAGTACCCCGCGAGCAGGAAGGCCTCTCGGGCGGCGGTTCGCACGTGCCCGCACCAAGCTCGGTAAAGGATAACTGCCCGGTGGACACTGAATCTCGGGAGCAGCCTGAGGAGTGCGTGAGGAGGAAAATGGCCGAAGAAGATCCGGTACTGGTTCCTCATCATGAGACGGCGCTTCAGAGGGGACTCCGCCGAGATCGAGCCCGAGAACTTGTGGTAGACCACCGAGCCCGGAACGTACTCCACGGTATAGTCCGTGTGCTTCCAGACGCGGATGCAGAAGTCGACGTCCTCGTAATAGGCAAAGAAGGAGGCATCGAGTAAGCCGATCCGCTCGAAGACCTGCCGCTTTACGGCCATGACACAGCCGGTGACGGCCAGGACGTCCCCTGCCTCTCTCTTCACGTCTGCGAGGTTCTCACCGAAGTCCCTGTCCCATCCATAGGCGAACCGGTTCACACACACCCCGGTGCTGTTCACGATGAGGGGATTCGAGAACATCAGGACTGTTGCCCCCAGGACGCCCACGTGCGGATTCTCTTCGCCCCGCATGACAAGATGGGTGAGAAAGTCGGGCTCCACGCGCGTGTCGTTGTTCAGCAGCACCACATAGTCCGCGCCGCTCGACAAGGCATATCGGATGCCCACGTTGTTGCCTTCGGCAAACCCGAGGTTTCGTCCATTACAGATGATATGAACTTTCGGGTGGCGGGATCTTACGAAGGGGGCGCTGCCGTCCCGCGAGCCGTTGTCGACGAGGATGACTCGGAAGTTCCCGTAGTTTATGGTAGAGAGTGAGCCAAGGCAGTCCTCTAGGTGCC